>Ga0209479_1001034_pt1 | contig 32162 bp, 32 predicted proteins | sample DewCreD2012metaG_2_FD_184112 | JGI IMG/M metagenome (GOLD analysis project Ga0209479, IMG submission 184112) | Hot spring sediment bacterial and archeal communities from British Columbia, Canada, to study Microbial Dark Matter (Phase II) - Dewar... ...
CACGTGCACACCAACCAGTCGGTGAGCGCGTTGATCTGAGGTGGCAGGAGAGCCTGGGGGTGTGATAAGCTTTCCCATAGTGTGCCCCTAGAGGGCCTTTGCCTTTTGGGAGGTTGAGGAGGAGACATGGAATACCGTTTGAAGGCCCAGTACCGGGAAGGGGAGAAGCCCGCCGCCTTGCGCCGGGCGGGGAAGCTCCCCGGCGTCATCTACAATAAGCACTTGAACCGTAAGGTCTACGTGGAGCTCGGGGAGTTTGACAAGGTCTTCCGTCAGGCTTCCATCCACCACGTGATCGTCCTGGAACTCCCCGACGGCCAGGAACTGCCCACCCTGGTGCGCCAGGTGAACCTGGACAAGCGCCGGCGCCGTCCCGAGCACGTGGACTTCTATGTGCTCTCCGACGAGCCCGTGGAGATGTACATTCCCTTGCGCTTCGTGGGCACGCCCCAGGGGGTGCGGGAAGGAGGTGTGTTGCAGGAGGTGCACCGGGACATCCTGGTGCGGGTTTCCCCAAGGAACATCCCCGAGTTCATCGAGGTGGATGTTTCGGGCCTGGGCATCGGGGATAGCCTCCATGCCGCCGACCTCAAGCTTCCGGAAGGGGTTAAGCTGGCCATCTCCCCGGAGGAAACCATCGCTGCGGTGGTGCCTCCTGAGGATGTGGAGAAGCTTGCGGTGGAGGCCCCCGAGGCTCCCGCTGAGCCCGAGGTGATCAAGAAGGGCAAGAAGGAAGAGGAGGAGTAGTACCGCCCTGTACTTGACGGGCGGGGACCCCGGGAAGGGGATTGGCCGCTGGTGGAAGGAAGGGGGGCGTTTTCGCCCCCTTTTTGCGGAGGACAGGAATGTTCCTGGTGGTGGGCCAGGGAAACCCAGGGGAGCGGTACGCCAGGACCCGCCACAACCTTGGCTTCATGGTCCTGGACCGGCTGGGCCTGGAGTTTCGGGAGAGAGGGGAGGCCCTCCTGGCTGAGGTGGAGGTGGACGGAGAGAAGGGATTTTTCCTCAAACCCCTCACCTACTACAACCTGAGCGGCCAGGTGGTGGCTCCCCTGGTGCGCTTCTACAAGATCCCCCCGGAGCGCCTTCTGGTGGTCCACGACGAGATGGACCTGCCCCTGGGCCGCTTGCGCTTCAAGGCGGGGGGTAGTCCCGCGGGAAACCGGGGGGTGGCCTCCATCGCCCAGGCCCTGGGGACCGAGGCCTTTCACCGCCTGCGCTTAGGGATTGGCAAGCCCCCTTCCCGGGAGCTTGGGGCAGCGTATGTCCTTTCCCCCTTCCTTCCCGAGGAGTGGCCAGTGGTGGAGCGGGTCCTCGAGGCGGCCAAGGAAGCCGTGCTCTGCTGGGTGAAGGAGGGGCTTCCTCCCTGTGCGGGCCGTTTTAACGGCCTGGATCTTTCCCAGGGCTTGGGGGAAAAGGGCTAAGCTTTAGGCATGGCCGCGCCTAAGGTCCTCCTCATCGCCGGGGGAAGAAGCCCCGAGCACGAGGTTTCCCTGCTTTCCGCCCAGGGGGTTTTGGAGCACATGCCTTTCCCCACCGAGCTCGCCGTGATCGCCAAGGACGGTGGGTGGCTCCTTGGGGAGGAGGCATTTGCTGCCCTTGGGGCCAAGGTGGCCCCTATCGGCCGGCACGCTTTTCCACCCCCTTTGGATTGGAGCCGGTATGACGTGGTCTTCCCCCTGCTTCATGGAAGGTGGGGAGAGGATGGGACCATCCAAGGGTTCTTGGAAATTCTGGGTAAGCCCTACGTGGGGGCGGGGGTGGCGGCCAGCGCCCTTTGCATGGATAAGGACTTAAGCAAAAGGGTTCTGGCCCAGGCGGGGATTCCCGTGGTCCCCTGGGTAGCCCTTTATCAGGGGGAGCGCCCCTTTATCCCCTTTGACCCCCCCTTCTTTGTGAAGCCCGCCAACACGGGTTCCAGCATCGGCATCCGCCGGGTGGAGCATTACGCCGAGCTGGAAGAGGCCTTGGCCGAGGCCTTCCGCCACGACCAGAAGGCGGTGGTGGAGCAGGCGCTTTCGGGGGTGCGGGAGCTGGAGGTGGGTATTCTGGGGAACATCTTTGGCGAGGCCAGCCCCGTGGGAGAGGTGCGCTACCAGGCGGCCTTCTACGACTACGAAACCAAGTACACCCCGGGCCGGGCGGAGCTTTTGATCCCTGCACCCCTGGACCCCGGTACCCAGGAAACCGTGCAGGAGCTGGCCTTGAAAGCCTACAGGCTTTTGGGCATCCGCGGCATGGCCAGGGTGGACTTCTTCCTTGCGGGGGGGGAGATCTACCTCAACGAGGTCAACACCATTCCCGGCTTCACCCCCACCAGCATGTACCCCAGGCTTTTTGCCGCCGGGGGTCTACCTTACCCCGAGCTGTTAAGGCGTCTGGTGGAGCTGGCCCTGGAGTAGGGGGTCCAACTCCTCGAGTTCCTCTGGGGCCGGCTGGCAGGGGTTTTGGCTCCTGGCCATTGCCCTCTTGGCCCTGGGGGCCTTTTCCCTCCTGACCTTGTACCCTTTTCTGAGCCCTGCCCGTGGGCCTCCTCATTGGGGTGGGGTTTGGTGGGGTGCTGGTCCTGGGGGATGTCCTTCTGGCCGAGGTGATCGACCGGGACGCCGAGGAGACGGGAAGGAGGCGGGAAGGGGTCTACTTTCCTTACGGAAACCAAGGGTAGAATGCCGGGGGCAGGAAGCTCCTAGGGAGGATGGGGCATGCGGCTGGAGTTCTCGGATCCTCTTCGGGAAAGCCGCCTCGAGGTGCCGGTCCTGGCGGAGGCCTTGGGGCCTGTTCCCGGGGGTTACCTCCTGAGGGGCCGGGAGGTGCGGGTCTTTGCTCCCCTTGCCTCGAAGCGCTTCTTCCGCCACGGCTGGCAGAGCTGGAGCCTCACCACCTGGGTGGACCTAAACTTTCCCCCGAAGCCCCTTTTCCCCGAGGCCCGCAGGCCCCAAGCGGACGACCCCTTCCTCCTCGAGGCTTCCGAGTGGTGGGGAAGCGGCCTAGGGGCCCTCGAGGGGCCAGATGGGAAGGTGCTCCTCCTGGGGGCCCTGGGCGTGGGGGCGCGGGTCTTGGGGCGCGAGGACCTCCTCCTGGGCCGCTACGCCGAGGGGGAGGGGGAGTGGTTTCTGGGCTACGGGGAGCCAACGGAGGTGTTCGCCGCCTATGGCAGGCTCCTTCCCAGGCGGCTTTCCAAAGGGCCTCCCAGGCTGTGGTGCTCCTGGTATAGCTTCTACAACCGGATCCATGAGGCCTTGCTCCTCGAGGTGCTGGAGGAAGTGGCCGGGCTTCCCTTTGAGGTCTTCCAGATCGACGACGGCTGGCAGCGGGCCCTTGGGGACTGGGAACCCAACGAGCGCTTCCCCCGGGGGATGGCCTTTGTGGCGGAGAGGATCCGGGAAAAGGGCTTCAGGGCGGGGTTATGGCTGGCTCCCTTTTTGGTGACGCCGGATAGCCCCCTTGTGCGGGCCCATCCCGAGTGGATCCTGCGGGACGGGGAGGGAAGGCCCATCCCCGCGGGCTTCAACTGGGGGAAACCCCTATACGCCCTGGATTCGGGCAACGGGGAGGTTTTGGAGCATGTGGCGGGGCTGGTGCGCAAGGTGCGGGCCTGGGGGTACGACTACCTGAAGCTGGATTTCCTCTACGCCGCTGCTTTACCCGGGGCCGAGGGGGAGGTGCGGTACCGTAAGGCCATGGAGCGGATCCGCGAGGAGGCAGGGGAGGCCTACCTTCTCTTTTGCGGCGCTCCCATCCTGGCCTCCTTGGGGCTTGCCGATGGCCTCAGGGTGGGTCCGGACGTGGCCCCCTACTGGGACAACGAGGACCGCTCCCTCTGGCTACAGGACCCCACGGGCCCGGGGCTAAGGAACGCCCTCCGCACCACCCTGCACCGGCTTTGGCTGCGGGAAAACGTCCAGGTGGACCCGGATGTGGCCTTTTTCCGGAGCCGTTTCTCGTTGCTGTCCCTTGAGGAGATGCGCCTGCAGGAGGCCATGGGGGAGATCACGGGCTTCAAGGCCACCTCCGACCCGCCCTCCTGGCTTTCCCCGGAGGAAAGGGAAAGGCTTTGGGCCTTCCTGAGCCGGGATAAGGAGGTAAAGCCCCTTGGCCCCTACCGTTTCCGGGTGGGGGAGGAGGTTTTGGACTATGCCTTTCTTTTATAAGCACGTGCATCGCAAGAGAGACGGGCGGGAGCTGATCCTTTACGGGCTTCATCCCCTCGAGGTGGAGGTCTTGCCCGTGGCCGAGGAGCCTTCCTTGCCGGAGGAGGCGGGGTCCATCTCCCCAAGCCCTCACCTCCGCTACCACCCCTTGCGGGGGGAGTGGGTGGTCTACGCGGCCCACCGCCAGGACCGCACCTTCTTGCCTCCCAAGGAGCACTGCCCCCTTTGCCCAAGCCAGGAGGGAGGCTTTCCCACGGAGATCCCCTTTGACCGTTTTCGGGTGGCGGTCTTTGAAAACCGGTTCCCCTCCCTGGTGCCAAGGCCCACTCCTCCCCCGGATGGGCTTCCCGTTCCCGCGGAGAGGGCTTTGGGCCGGTGCGAGGTGGTGGTGTACACCCAGGCCCACGTGGGAAGCCTGGCTACCCTCACGGAGGAGGAAAGGCTCCTCCTGGCCTGGGTTTGGCGGGACCGGTACCGGGCCTTGTATGCCCTCGAGGGGATCCGGTTCGTCATGCCCTTCGAGAACCGGGGGGAGGCAGTGGGGGTGACCCTCCACCATCCCCACGGGCAGATCTACGCCTACCCCTTTGTGCCCCCCATCCTGGAGCGGGAAAGCCAGGCCTTTAGGGAAAGGCCCGTCCTCCTGGAGCTTTTTCCCCACCTGGAGCCCTACCGGGTGGACCAGGAGGAGGGGTTTTTGGCCTTCGTGCCCCCCTTCGCCCGCTACCCCTTTGAGGTCTGGGTGGCCCCTCTGGGGCGCCACCCTGGGCTTTGGACCTTTTCCGAGGAAGAGATGGCCGCCTTCGCCCGGCTTTTGGGCCGGGTGGTGGCCCGCTACGACGCCCTTTTCGGGGAGCCCTTCCCCTACGTGATGGTTTTCCACGCCGCCCCCTTGGGGGAGGAACGCACCTTTCATTTCCATGTGGAGTTCTATCCCCCCAAAAGGGCCAAGGACAAGCTCAAGTTCCTGGCAGGCACGGAGCTTGGGGCGGGCACCTTCGTGGTGGATGCCCTGCCCGAGGAAGCAGCAAAAAGCCTAAGGGAGGCCTTATGAAGTACCTTTTGGCCCTGGACCAGGGCACCACCAGCAGCCGGGCCATCCTCTTCAGCCTGGAGGGGAGGCCTGTGGCCATGGCCCAGAGGGAGTTCCGCCAGCTCTACCCGAGGCCGGGCTGGGTGGAGCACGATCCCCTGGAGATCTGGGAAAGCCAGCTTGGGGTGGCCCAGGAGGCCCTGCGCCAGGCTGGGGTGGAGGCCAAGGAGGTGGTGGCCCTGGGCCTCACCAACCAGCGGGAAACCACCTTGGTGTTTGAAAGGGGCACGGGGAGGCCCCTCTATAACGCCATCGTCTGGCAGGATAGGCGCACGGCCTCCCTGTGCCAGGAGCTTAAGGCCCAGGGCTTGGAGCCCCTCTTCCGGGAGCGCACCGGGCTTCTTCTGGACCCCTACTTCTCCGGCACCAAACTGGCCTGGCTGTTGGCGAACGTGCCCGGCCTTAGGGAGCGGGCGCGGAGGGGGGAGGTTCTTTTTGGCACCGTGGACACCTGGCTCCTCTACCGCCTCACGGGGGGCAGGGTGCACGCCACGGATCCCTCCAACGCCAGCCGCACCCTGCTTTTTAACCTGCACACCCTCTCCTGGGACGAGGAGCTTCTGGGGATTCTGGGGATCCCCCCGGCCATGCTGCCCGAGGTGCGCCCCTCGGATGGGGAGTTTGGGGCGACCCTCCCGGAGCTCTTCGGGGCTCCCATCCCCATCCGGGGGGTGCTGGGGGACCAGCAGGCGGCCCTCTTCGGCCAGGCGGCCTTGGCGGCAGGGCAGGGGAAGTGCACCTACGGGACCGGGGCCTTCCTGCTCCTGAACACGGGAGAGCGGCCCGTCCCTTCCCCCAAGGGCCTCCTCAGCACCGTGGCCTGGAGCGTGAGGGGCAAGGTCAGCTACGCCCTGGAGGGAAGCGTCTTCATGGCGGGGGCGGTGGTGGGTTGGCTTCAGGGCCTGGGCCTGATCCGGGAGAGCGCCGAGGTGGAGGCCCTGGCCCGGGAGGTGGAGGATAGCGGGGGCGTGTACCTGGTTCCCGCCTTCACCGGCCTGGGGGCCCCCTACTGGGACCCCTACGCCCGGGGGGCCATCCTGGGCCTCACCCGGGGGACCAGCAGGGCCCACCTGGCCCGGGCGGCCCTGGAGGGGGTGGCCTTCCAGGTGCTGGACGTGGTGCGGGCCATGGAGGGGGAGGCGGGGCTTTCCCTGAAGGAGCTCCGGGTGGATGGGGGCATGGCCCAGAACGCCCTTTTCCTGGAGATCCAGGCGGACCTCCTGGGGGTGCCGGTCCTCAGGTCCAGGGTCACGGAGACCACCGCCCTGGGGGCGGCCTGGATGGCCGGGGTGGGGGCGGGGGTCCTGGGGCTGGAGGCGGTGCGGGAAGCCTGGACCCTGGAGGCCCGCTTTCTCCCCCGCCTATCCCCCTCCCGGCGGGAGGCCCTGCATCAGGACTGGCGACGGGCGGTGGAGCGGGCTTTGGGCTGGGCGAGGGAGGAGGGATGACCCCAAGCCGGGAGGAGCTCTGGGAGCGCCTGAAGGAGCCCCTGGACCTCCTGATCCTGGGGGGTGGGGCCACGGGGGCGGGGGTGTTGTGGGAGGCCACCCTGAGGGGCCTGAAGGCGGCCTTGGTGGAGGCGGGGGACTTCGGGGCGGGCACCAGCAGCCGCTCCACCAAGCTCCTCCACGGGGGGGTGCGCTACCTGGAGCTGGCGGTGCGGCACCGGGACCCCAGGCAGCTTCGCCTGGTGCGGGACGCCCTCCGGGAGAGGAGGGTGGTGATGGAGCTCGCCCCCCACCTGGCCAGGCCCTTAACCCTCCTCACCCCCCTCTTCTGCCCCCTGGAGATCCCCTACTACGGGCTTGGCCTCAAGCTCTACGACCTGTTGGCGGGGAGGAGGCGGCTGGCCCCAAGCCGCTACGCTACCCCCAAGGAGGTGCGGGCCCTCTTCCCCGGCCTTCCCCCCACCCTGGGGGGCATCCTCTACCAGGATGGGCAGTTCGCCGACTACCGCCTGAACCTGGCCCTCATCCTCTCCGCTCTCGCGCGGGGGGCGGTGGCCCTGAACCACGCCGAGGCCACGGGCTTCCTCCTGAAGGGAGGAAGGGTAAGGGGGGCGGTGGTCCGGGACCGCCTGAGGGGCCGGGAGGTGGAGGTCCAGGCCCGGGCGGTGGTGAACGCCACCGGCCCCCAGGCGGACCGGGTGCGCCACCTTTTGGATCCCCATCTTCCCCCCCTCCTCACCCCCTCCAGCGGGACCCACCTGGTCCTGGACTACCCCCTGCGGGTGGGCCTCCTCCTGCCCAGGACCCGGGACGGCCGGGTCCTCTTCCTCCTGCCCTGGCAGGGTCGGGCCCTTCTGGGCACCACCGACCTCCCCGCCGAGGCCACCGCCTGCCCCCTGCCCCGGGAGGAGGAGGTGGCCTACCTCCTGGAGGAGATCCGGCCCTACCTGGGAGACCTCTCGGATAGGGTCCTGGCCGCCTGGGCGGGCCTCAGGCCCTTGGTGGGGAAGGGGGAGACCCGGCTTTTGGTGCGGGACCACCTCATCGTGGAGGAACAGGGCCTCTACACCCTCACCGGGGGCAAGTGGACCACCTTCCGCCTCATGGCCCTGGACCTCCTGGAGCGCCTGGCCCGGGACCTCTCCCTTTCCCTCCCTCCTTCCCCAAGCCACCGTACCCCCCTCCTGGGGGCGGGGCCCAGGCCTCCCCTGCCCCTGCCGGAGGGGGTGGCCGAACACCTCTACGCCCACTACGGCACCCTGGCCCCCGAGGTGGCGGCCTTGGGGGATAGGCCCCTTCTCCCCGGGCTTCCCTACCTGGAGGGGGAGGTGGTGTGGGCGGTGAGGGAGGAGCTTGCCCAAAAGCCCCTGGACGTGCTGGCCCGCAGGCTGGGCCTGGCCCTTCTGGACCGGAAGCGGGCGGAGGAGGCCCTGCCCCGGGTGGGGGACCTCATGGCCCCCCTCCTGGGCTGGGATGAGCCCACAAAGCAGGCCCTCCTCCTGGAGGCCAGAAAGGCTCTCCCCGCCCTTTGCTAGGCGCTTTCCTCCGAGGCCCTTTGCACCGCCTGGGTTTCCTTAAGGATGGCCCGCACCCGCTCCCCGGGGATGGTTTCCTCTCTAAGGAGTTCCTCGGCGATCTTGTGCATGGCGGGGGCGTGCTCCATGAGGACCTGGCGGGCCTTGGCGTAGGCTTCGTCCAGGATCTTGCGGATGTCCTGGTCGATGAGGCGGGCGGTTTCCTCGGAGTGGTCCTTCTTCTTGGCGATCTCCTCACCCAGGAAGATGGGGCCGGAGTCCGAACCCCAGGCGATGTTCTTGAAGTGTTCCCCCATACCCCAGTCCAGAACCATGCGTTTGGCGATCTGGGTGGCCCGTTTGAAGTCGTCCTGGGCCCCGGTGGTCACGGTGCCGGTGAAGAGCTCCTCCGCCACCCGGCCCGCCATGAGGACGGCGAGCTCGTCCATGAGGTGGTCCTTGGAGACCAAAACCCTTTCCTCCGGTTTGCTCCAGCGGGCGCCCAAGGCCATGCCCCGGGGGACGATGGAGACCTTCTCGGTTTTGTCGGCGTGGGGCAGAACCTCGCCCACCACCGCATGCCCGGCCTCGTGGTAGGCCACAGCCCTCTTTTCTTGCTCGGAAAGCTTAAGGGCAGGCCGCTCGAGGCCCAGGACGATCTTATCCAGGGCCTTCAGAAAGTGCTCCTTGCGAATTTTCTTGGCTCCCTCCCGGGCCGCCAGTAGAGCTGCCTCGTTCACCAAGTTCTTGAGGTCGGCCCCGGAAAAGCCCGGGGTGAGGTGGGCCAACTCCAGGGCGTCCACCTCCTCAGCGATGGGTTTATTGCGCATGTGGACCAGAAGGATGTCCTTCCGCTCTTCTAAAGCTGGCAGGCCCACCACCACCTGGCGGTCAAAGCGCCCAGGGCGTAGCAGGGCGGGGTCTAGGATGTCCGGGCGGTTGGTGGCGGCCAGGACGATCACCGAGGTGTCCTTTTCGAAGCCGTCCATCTCGGAAAGGATCTGGTTCAGGGTCTGCTCCCGCTCGTCATGGCCGCCCCCGATGCCTGCCCCCCGTTTCCGGCCGATGGAGTCTAGCTCGTCGATGAAGATGATGCTGGGAGCGTTCCTTCGGGCGTCTTCAAAGAGGCTTCGTACCCGGCTTGCCCCCACGCCCACGAACATCTCCATGAATTCGCTGGCGGAGACGGAGAAGAAGGGTACGCCCGCTTCTCCCGCCACCGCCCGGGCCAGAAGGGTCTTGCCGGTTCCGGGAGGGCCCACCAGGAGAACTCCTTTGGGGATTTCCGCTCCCAGCTCCAGGTACTTCTTAGGGTTCTTGAGGAAGTCCACCACCTCCATGAGCTCCCTCTTAGCTTCCTCGTGGCCAGCCACGTCCTTGAAGGTGGTGTTGACCTGCTTTTCCTTCCCGTAAAGCTTGGCCCGGCTTTGCCCAAACTGCATCACCTGCCCAGCTCCGCCTTGGGCCCGCATGAAGAAGAACCAGAAGAAGGCGATGAGGAGGAGGGTGGGTCCCAGGTACAGGAGGAACTGGGGCCACAAGGAGGGAGGTTTGGTGATGATCCTCACCCCGTTTTCCTCCAGGAAGCGCAATAGCTCGGGGTCGGCCACCTGGGCCGGGGGCAAGGGCACGGCGAAGCGCCTGGCCACCTGGCTTCCTCCCTGGGGGGTGGGGAAGCGCTCAGGTTCCTTCAAGGTGCCCAGGATGCGGGTTTCCTCCAGGGCCACCTCCGCCACTTTGCCCTGGCGCACCAGGGTGCGGAACTCCGTGTAGGGAAGGGTGGGGGCCGGAGGGCCTATGAAGGCGGTATAGGCCAGATAGCCTAGAAGGAGCAAAAAGACTAGGGTGAAGGGGTTGATCCGCTGCGGCAAGGTCTACCTCCCTGGTCCTATGGTAGCGCCTTTGCGGTGAGAGGACTGAGGGGTGTGGTATCCTCTAGCCGCGATGAGGGGGGTCCTCGAGGCCCTGCACCAAGGGGATTATGATACCGCCATTGAGCGCCTGACCCGGAAGGCCTTGTTCGGCTCCAGGGGGGAGGCTCGGGAGGCCCTTTTGCTCCTGGCGGAGGTGCACAGCCTCTACGGGGAGGAGGGGCTGGAGAAGGCCCACCGGGCTTTGGAAGAGGCCTATGAGCTTGGGGGGTTGGAGTACGACCCCCTGTACCGGGCCCTGCTGGGGGAGCTTTTGGCCCTCGAGGGCCGGGGGGAAAGGGAGGTGCTGGCCCTGTTCCTTCCCACGGAGGACCCCCGGGCCCGCTACCATCAGGCCCAGGCCCTTTTCTACCTGGGCCGGTTTGAGGAGGTTCTGAGGACACTTAAGGAGGGGCTTCCCGCCTTTTTGGCCTGGCGGGCGGAGGGGCTTAAGGGAAGGGCCTTGGAAAGGCTCGGCCGCTACCGGGAGGCCGCTTTGGCCTACGAGAGAGGGGCGGAGCTGGCCTTGGGGCTGGAGCGCTACTGGCTCCTCTTGGATGCCGCCGCCATGTGGCTGGAGGCGGGAGAGGGGGAAAGAGCCCTTTTGGCCCTCGAGGAGGCCTTGGGAGCCGTGGGAGAGGAACCCGTGGAGGATGCCGCTACCCGCCACTACCTCTTGGCCCGGGCCCATCTCCTTCTGGATAACCCCAACCGGGCCCTGGAGGAGGTGCAGAGGGCTTTGGCTTTGGAGGAGGAAAGCGGCCACAAGGCCTATGGCACCCCCCTTCTGCAGGGGCAGATCCTGCTCCGCCTGGGCCGCTACGCCGAGGGCATGGCTGCCTTCCAGGAAGCCTTGGCCAGGGCTGAGGGTCCGGAGAAGGGATACGTTCTCCACGAGATGGCGGTAGCGGCCTTGGACCAGGGGGCCTACCTGGAGGCGGAGGAGTACCTGGAGGCTCTTTTGCGGGAAGAGGGCTACCCCTACCGGGCTCAGGCCTTGGCGGACCTGGCCGAGGCTTTGTACCGCCAGGGGCGGTACCAGGAGGCGGAGGAAATGGCCCATAGAGCCATGCGCCAGGGAGCGGAGGCGGCAGGGGAGCTCATCCTGGGCCATATCGCCTACGACCTGATGCACCTGGAAGAAGCCTTGGCCCACTACCGCCGGGCAGCAGAGCTTGCGGAGGAGGGAAGCCGGGAGTGGGTGGGAGCCCAGGAGATGGTGGTGGACACTCTGGTCCAGCTGGGTTACCGCTCTCCCGAGGAGATCCTGGCCCGTGCGGAGGCGGTTCTGCCCCACATCCACCCCGCCGACGAGTGGCACCAGGCCCTGATTGCCTACCGGGAGCGGGCGGAGGCCATCCTTCGGGAGGGTAGACGGCCCAACTAGGTCCCGCCCCGCCTTAAGGGGGCCAGGGCCTTCAGCACCTCCTGAGCCTTTAAGGGCTTGGGGAGATGCAAAACCCTGAGGGGACGGAAGAGAAGCCCCGGGGGGGTTTCGCTCACCAGGTATAGGGAGGCCAGCTTGCCCTCGGGATGGGCCCGGAGTTTTCGGGCTATTTCTAAGGTCCTTTCCCCCTGGAGGATGATGGCCTTGGGCCTTTCCTTGAGAAGGCGCAGGGCCATCTCCAGGTTCAAGGGAAGCTGCACCCGGTAGCGGTGGGCCTCCAGGAGGTAGAGGAGAAGCCGCCTTACCACCTCGCTTTCCGCCAGCACCAAGACCAGGGGATCGTCCGCAAGCAGGGTGGAAGGGCGGATCAGCCCCCGGCTTTTCAGCTCAAAGAGGATGTGGTAGACCTCTTCCTCCGGAAGGCCGGATAGCAGGGCCACGCTTCTTGCCCGGCGCACCCCGTCCAAGAGTTCCAACACCGTCCAGGCCTCGGGGGTGAGGGGGTGGCGGGTGGGGTCCTCCACCAGGTGGAAGACCTCGTCAGGGTCCACCTGGCCCTGGCGCCACTCGTCCAAGCGCCGGGCTGCTTCCAGAAGGGTGGCCTTGGTTTCCAGGGTCTCCGGCAAGGCCACCTGGCTTCCCTCCTCGAGGGGCTCGGCCAGGATCTCCCCTTCCTTCTCCCCTAGCAGGGTGGCCAGGGCCTCCAGGACCTGGGCCTCGAGGGCCTCCCTTAGCTCCTCTTCCCCGATGAGGCCCAGCTCCAGGGCCAAGGCCCCCAAGGGGGTGCCAGGGTTTTCCCGCCCCTGGCGCTCCACTAATTCCTGAACTTCCTCCAGGGAAAGGTGGCCAAGGCGCACCAGGTACTCCCCCAGGTGGGGTCCCGGCTCGGTGCGGGCGTAGAGGATGCGCCCGTGGAGGAGGTGGATCCTGCCGTAAAGGCGCCCCCGGAAGGTCACCACGGCGCTTTTGCGGTGGTCGGCCAGGGCTTTCAGGAGTTCCGCCAGGTCCAGTTCTTCCAGGGTGGCCCGTACCATGGCCTAGAGAAGGGGTTCCACGGGAGGGGGATAGCCCAGGTGGCGGTAGGCCCGTTCCGTGGCCACCCGGCCCCGGGGGGTGCGCTTCAGGAGCCCCTGCTGGATGAGGTAAGGTTCGTGTACTTCTTCCAAGGTACCCGGATCCTCGGAGACAGCGGTGGCCAGGGTCTGCAGGCCCACCGGGCCGCCTCCGAAGCGCAGGATCAGGGTTTCCAGGATCTCCCGGTCCCGTTTCTCCAGGCCCAGCTCGTCCAAACCCAAGGCGTTTAGGGCTTCCAGGGCCCTTTCCTGGGTAATGGTTTCCTCCCCCGCCACCTGGGCGAAGTCCCGCACCCTGCGGAAGAGCCTTTTGGCCACGCGCATGGTGCCCCGGCTTCTTTTGGCGATCTCCAGGGCGGCCTCCTCGGTGATGGCCACCCCTAAAAGCCTCGCATCCCGCCTGACCCCTTCGGCCAGCTCCTCCACGGAGTAGTACTCCAGGTGTTCCACGATGCCGAAGCGGCTCCGCAAGGGGGCGGTGATGAGGCCCGGGCGGGTGGTGGCCCCGATCAGGGTGAAGCGGGGAAGCTCCAGGCGGATGGTGCGGGCCGCGGGCCCCTGGCCGATGACGATGTCCATCTTGAAGTCCTCCATGGCCGGGTAGAGGTGCTCCTCCGCCTGGCGGCTTAGCCGGTGGATCTCGTCGATGAAGAGGATGTCCCCTTCCTCTAGGGAGTTGGCCAGGATGGCGGCCAGATCGCCGGGTTTCTCTATGGCGGGCCCCGAGGTGACGCGCAGGTTCACCCCAAGCTCGTAGGCGATCACGTGGGCCAGGGTGGTCTTGCCCAGGCCAGGGGGCCCGAAGAGGAGGAGGTGCTCTAAGGGCTCCCCCCGGGCCTTGGCCGCCTCGAGGTACACCCTCAGCTTCTTCTTCAACCTCTCCTGGCCGATGTACTCGTCCAGGGTCCTGGGCCTTAGGGCGAGGTCCGGGTGCACTTCCACGCCCTTTCATGATAGCCTTTTCCCGTGCGCCGGACGGTTAAGGAGTTCCGTCACGCCAAGGGCCAGAGGCTCGTGTACCTCACCGCCTACGACTACCCCACGGCCCGCCTAGCTGAGCGGGCTGGGGTGGACGCCATCCTGGTGGGGGATTCCCTGGGCATGGTGGTGCTGGGCTATTCCTCCACGGTTCCCGTGAGCCTGGAGGAGATGCTCCACCACACCAAGGCGGCCCGGCGGGGGGCCCCGGACACCTTCTTGGTGGCGGACCTGCCCTATCTTTCCTATGCCACCCTGGATCGGGCCCTTTTCGCCGCGGAACGGCTTCTGAAGGAAGGTGGGGCGGATGCGGTGAAGCTGGAGGGTGGGGAGGAGGTGGCGGAGATCGTCTTCGGGCTCAGCCGGGCGGGGGTGCCGGTCCTGGGCCACGTGGGTCTCACCCCCCAGACGGCGAGCCAGCTTGGGGGCTACAAGCTTCAGGGGAGGCGCCCTGAGGAGGCCGAGCGCATCCTAAAAGGGGCTATGGCCCTGGAGGAGGCGGGGGCTTACGGGGTGGTGCTGGAGATGGTGCCCAAGGGGCTGGCCAAGGAGATTACGGAGAGGCTATCCATCCACACCGTGGGCATCGGAGCCGGCCCCCACACGGACGCCCAGGTCCTGGTTTTCCACGATGTGGTGGGGCTTTACGGGGAGTTCAAGCCCCGGTTCGTGAAGCGGTATCTGGAGGGGGAAAGGCTCTTCCTCGAGGCCCTATCCCAGTACGTGCGGGAGGTGCGGGAGGGCGTGTTCCCCTCTGACGAGCACAGCTTCTAGGGGCAGGGTTTCCTCCCGCCCGGGCTTTTTATTCGTCCCAAGGGTTTGGAGATGGTCTATACTTTTGCAGGAGGGCGCTTTGGGTATGGAAGGGCCTATGCCCTCGCACCCCGGATCTTTGATCCGCAAGATCCTCCTTGCCCTACGCCAGGTGTTCCAGGCGGCCCCGCGGGAGGCGGCCTTGCTTTTGGGCCTTCTCGCCCTGGGCGGGCTCCTTCCGGTTGCGGTGCTGGGTCTCACCCGCACTCTGGTGGACGGCCTGGCGCGGGAACTGGGAAGGGGATCCCTTACCCTGGACCTGTTCTGGCCCCTGGCGGGGCTGGCGATCTTCCCTGGTGGGCTTGACGGGCTTGTTGAAAATGGATTACCGTTATTGTGTGTTGGCCCTCGAGGTCCGAGACCTGTCCGTGCGCTTTGGGGAGTTCAGGGCCCTGGAGGGCGTCAGCCTGAAGGTGCCAGAGGGAGCCTTCGTGGCCATCGTGGGCCCCAACGGGGCGGGGAAGAGCAGCCTCTTGAAGGCCATCCTGGGCCTTGTGCCCTTCCGGGGCGAGGTCCGGGTTTTGGGGCGTTCTTTGAGGGAAACCGATCCCCTGTGGTTCGGCTACGTGCCCCAGATCAAGACCTTTGACCGCTCCTTCCCGGCGCTTTCCCTGGAACTGGTGGCCACGGGTCTTAGGCGGCGCTGGCCCTTCCGCCTATCTCGTTGCGAAAGAGAGGAAGCCCTTTCCGCCTTAAGGCGGGTGGGAGCGGAGGCACTGGCCTTCCGCCCCTTGGGCCGGCTTTCCGGGGGGCAGCTCCAACGGGTCTACCTGGCCCGGGCCCTCATCCGCCGGCCGAGGATCCTCCTTTTGGATGAGCCCGCCACCGGGGTGGACTGGGTGGGGGAGGTGGACCTCTACCGGTACCTGGAGGCCTACCAGGAGGAATCGGGGGCCACGGTGCTCATGATCACCCACGACTGGGAGGCCGCCCACCATGCCAGCCACGTCCTGGTGATGAACCGCAAGGTGGTGGGGTTTGGTCCGCCGGAGCGGGCCCTCACCGAGGAGTGCCTGCGCCAGGCCTTTGGGCACCTGGGCCACGCCCACGGGCTGTACCTAGGGGGTGGGCATGCTTGACGCCTTGGGTTATCCCTTTTTCCAGAGGGCCCTCCTCGCAGGGCTTTTGGTGAGCCTTCTTTCCGGATTGCTCTCCCCCTTCGTGGTGCAAAGGCGGCTTTCCTTCCTGGGGGATGGGCTTGCCCACGCCGCTTTTGCCGGGGTGGCCTTGGGGCTTTTCCTAAGGGGGGAGCCCCTTTGGTTTGCCCTGCCCTTCACCTTTCTGGTGGCCATGGCCATCACCCTGGTGAAGGAGAAGACCGAGCTTTCCGAGGACACCGCCATCGGGGTCTTCTTCGCCCTCTCCGTGGCCCTGGGGGCGGTCTTCCTCTCCAAGGCCCGGGGGTACGTGGGGGACGCCATGGGCTACCTCTTCGGCTCCCTTTTGGCGGTGGGGCCTGCGGACCTTTGGGCCATGGCCCTCCTCCTCTTCCTGGCCCTTTTCCTCCTTCCCCTGTGGGGGCCCTTGGCCTACGCCACCTTTGACCGGGAACTGGCCCTTTCCGACCGGGTGCCGGTGGTTTTCCACGACTACCTCCTTTCCGGCTTCCTTGCCGTGAGCCTGGTGCTGGCGGTGAAGGTGGTGGGGATTATTCTGGTGGCGGCCTTTTTGGTAATCCCCGGGGCGGCGGCCAGGCTCTTGAGCCGCACCTTTGCCGGGCTCACCCTTCTTTCCCTCCTCCTGGCTTCCTTTTCCACGGTGCTTGGCCTTTTCCTCTCCTTCCTCCTGGACTGGCCCAGCGGGGCCAGCATCGTACTTCTGCAGGCGGCTTTGTTTGGCCTGGCCTTCGTGAAAACCGTATTTTCCGTGAGGAAATAAAGCCTTTGCGCTATACTGGGGGCATGTGGGTGTCCACGAAGGCCCAATACGGCCTCAGGGCTCTGGTGGAGATTGGCCTCAAGGCCCCGGAGGCGGTGCCCCTTAAGGAGGTGGCGGAGGCTCAGGGCATCAGCCAGCACTACCTGGAGCAGATCGCGGCCCAGCTTAGGCGCTCGGGGTTCATCCGCTCCGTGCGGGGGGCCAAGGGGGGCTACCGCCTGGCCCGTCCCCCCGAGAGGGTGACGGCCCTCGAGGTGGTGGAGGCCCTCGAGGGCAGCCTGGCCCCGGTTTCCTGCATCGAGGATCCGGAGTCCTGCGCCAAGGTGGGGCAGTGCTCCACCGAGCTCCTCTGGAAGCGGGTGGATCTGGCCATGCGCCAGGTCCTGGGGAGCACCACCTTGAAGGACCTCATCGAGGAGCGGAAGCTCATCGAGGCCAAGCGCTTGATCCAGCTTCAGCCCGCAGGCTAGGCTTGGGGTCTTAGGGAGGGCTGCCAGGGCTTGCCCCTGGCAAAGGGAATGGAGGGCAAGGAGGGAACCTTGGCTTTGGTCTATCTGGACTATGCGGCCACCACGCCTCTGGACCCCGAGGTCCAGCAGGCCATGCGCGAGGTGGAGGGAATCTTCGGAAACCCGAGCAGCATCCACCGCTTTGGCCAGGAAGCCAGAAGGGTGCTGGAGGGAGCCCGGGAGCGGATTGCAAGCCTCCTGGGGGTGCGCCCCAGGGAGGTGGTCTTTACCGGTTCGGGTTCCGAGGCGGATGCCCTGGCGCTTTTGGGGGTGGCCTTGGCCAAGGGGAAGGGGCATGTGGTGAGCACGGAGGTGGAGCACTCCGCGGTCCTGGGGGCCTTGCGGCTCCTCGAGCGCTTAGGCTTCGCGGTGACCCGCCTCAAGCCCGACCGCTTTGGGATGGTCTACCCGGAGCAGGTGGCGGAGGCCCTGAGGCCCGACACCATCCTGGTGAGCGTCATGGCCGCCAACAACGAGCTTGGCACCCTCTACCCCATCCGCGAGATGGCCGAGATCGCCCACGCCCACGGGGCCCTTTTCCACACCGATGCCGTGCAGGCCGTGGGCCAGGTGCCTTTCCGGGTGGATGAGGTGGGGGCGGACCTGGTTTCCCTAAGCGCCCACAAGTTCTATGGGCCGAAGGGGATTGGAGCCCTTTTGGTGCGCCAGGGGGTGGACCTCTTTCCCCTGGTGCCGGGCAAGCAGGAGGGGGGGAGACGGGGGGGCACGCAAAGCCCAGTTTTGGCCCATGGAATGGCGGTGGCCCTGGAGAAGGCCTTAAGGCTCTTGCCGGAGGAGTCCTCCCGGCTTCTCGCCTTGAGGCGGCGCCTCGAGGCGGGCTTGCTTTCCGTGGAAGGGGTGGAGCTCAACGGTCATCCCGAGCGCCGCCTTCCCAAGCTGGTCAACGTGACGGTGAAGGGCGCGGATGGGGAGGCCTTGCTTCTCGCCATGGACCTCATGGGGGTGGCGGTTTCCTCGGGCTCGGCCTGTTCGGCGGGAAGCCTCGAGCCCTCCCATGTCCTCCTGGCCATCGGACGCTCCCCGAGGGAAGCCCGGGCCTCCTTGCGCTTCTCCCTGGGACGCTACACCACGGAGGCCGAGGTGGACCGGGCGGTGGAGGTCTTCAGGGAGGCGGTGGCCCGGGCGCGGGCCTAAAGCTAAGGCTGCCTTTTGGCAAACTCCTCGCGGAGTTCCCGCCTGAGGATCTTCCCCACGCTGGTTTTGGGCAGGCTGTCCCGGAACTGGATGATGCGGGGGACCTTGTAGGCGGCGAGGTTTTGCCGGCAGAAGGCTTCGATGTCCTTTTCCGTGACCTTGCCCTTATAGCCTTCCTTGAGGACGATGAAGGCGGCCACGGTTTCCCCGCGGTAGGGGTCGGGTACGCCCACCACGGCGGCTTCCTGGACGGCTTCGTGCTGGTAGAGGACCTCTTCCACCTCGCGGGGGTAGATGTTGTAGCCGCCGGCGATGATCATGTCCTTTTTGCGGTCCACGATGTAGAAGTAGCCGTCCTGGTCCATTCGGGCCATGTCCCCGGTGAAGAGCCAGCCGTCCCTGAGGGCCTTTTGGGTTTCCTCGGGGCGGTTCCAGTAGCCCTTCATGATGTTGGGGCCTTTGACGACGAGTTCGCCCACCTCCCCGATGGGGACTTCCTTGCCCTCCTCGTCCACCACCTTGGCCTCCACGCTGGGCAGGGGCATGCCGATGGAGCCCTTCTTAACCTCCCCCTGGACAGGGTTGGAGTGGGTCACGGGGCTTGCCTCGGAGAGGCCGTAGCCCTCGATGAGCCGGGCCCCGGTGATCTCCTCAAAGCGCTTGGCCACCTCCACCGGCAGGGGAGCGGCTCCGGAGAGGCAGATGCGGATGCTTTTTACGTTTCGTTTCTCGATTCCCGGGAAGTGGTTGAAGGCCACGTAGAGGGTGGGCACCCCGGGGAAGTGGGTGACCTGGTGCTTTTCAATGGCCTCCACGATGGCGTGGATCTCCGGCCTGGGCAGGAGGACGATCTTGTAACCGGAGTAGATGCCGTAGTTCATGGCCACGGTCATGCCGTAGACGTGGAAAAAGGGCAGGGCTCCCAGCATCACCCCTTTGCCCAGGAGTTCCTTGGAGGTGGAATCCCAGGCGTCGATCTGCAGGACGTTGGCCACCAGGTTCCGGTGGGTGAGCATGGCGCCCTTGGAGATGCCCGTGGTGCCCCCTGTGTACTGCAAAAGGGCCAGGTCCTCGGGATCAGCGGGATGGGGGGTGGCGGGGGGATGCTTCAGGAGGTCCAAGAAGGCGTGGAACCCCTCCCGTTTGGGAAAGCCCAGGGGGAGCTTGTCCCGCTTTGCCTTTAGGGGGTAAAGGAGGTTCTTGGGGAAAGGGAGGAAGTCCTTGATGCCGGTGACCACAATGCGCTTCACCGGGGTTTCCCCCTCCACCTCCAGGAAGCGGGGCAGAAGGTGATCCAGGATGACCAGGGTTTCCGCCCCTGAATCCTTGAGCTGGTGCCTTAGCTCCCTTGGGGTGTAGAGGGGATTTACGTTGACTCCCACGCCCCCTGCCAAAAGGGTTCCGTAGAAGGCGATGACGAACTGGGGGGTGTTGGGAAGCATGATGGCCACCCGGTCGCCGGGCTTCACCCCTAGGGCTTTAAGCCCCTCGGCGAAGCGTCGGGATTTCTCCCATAGCTCCGCATAGGTAAGGGTTTTTCCCAGGAACTCTAAGGCGATGTGGTGCGAGTAACGCTGGGCAGCGTCTTCCAGGAATCGCCACAGGGGGATGGGGGGTACCTCCACCTCGTGCGGCACACCGGGGTCATAGTGGGCGAGCCAGGGCTTGGCGCTGACTTGGTCCATACCTTACCTCCTTCGCCCCGAGCTTATCAAAAACTTTATACCGCGTTCAAGACCATGGGCCGGTGTAGCATGGATAAGGAGGTTTCCTATGCGCTTCCGCGACCGCAGGCACGCTGGGGCTCTTCTGGTGGAAGCCCTAAAGCCCTTGGGTCTAGAACGCCCTGTGGTTTTGGGCATCCCTCGAGGCGGGGTGGTGGTGGCGGATGAGGTGGCCAAAGGCCTGGGGGGGGAGCTGGATGTGGTCCTGGTGCGCAAGGTGGGGGCTCCGGGAAATCCGGAGTTCGCCCTGGGGGCGGTGGGGGAAAAGGGGGGCATGGTCTTGAAGCCCTATGCCCTCCAGTACGCTGACCAAAGCTACCTGGAGCGGGAAGCGGCCCGGCAGAAGGACGTGATCCGCAAGCGGGCCGAGCGCTACCGTAAGGTGAGGCCAAAGGTGCCCCTTGCGGGCCGGGATGTGGTGCTGGTGGACGACGGCATCGCCACCGGTTCCACCATGGAGGCGGCCTTGGCCGTGGTCCTCTCGGAAAAACCCCGGCGGGTGGTGGTGGCGGTGCCTGTGGCCAGCCCGGATGCGGTGGAGAGGCTGAAGGATCAAGCCGAGGTGGTGGCGCTCTCCACCCCACCGGACTTCGCCGCTGTGGGGGCCTACTTCATGGATTTCGGCGAGGTCACCGATGAGGAAGTGGAGGGCCTTTTGCTACAATGGTCGGCATGAAGCCCGTGGTCAAGCAGGGGGCCAGCGTGGAGGCCCGTCCCGTGGAGCGGGGGGAGAAGGCCTTTATCCAGGTGCTCATCGGCCCTGAGGATGGAGCCCCCCACTTCATCACCCGCAAGTTCACCATCCTACCGGGGGGAAGGATTCCCAAGCACAAGCACCCCAGCATTGAGCACGAGCAATACGTGCTCTCTGGGCGCATGAAGATCTACCTGGGCGACGAGGTGAGGGAGGTGGCGGCTGGGCAGGCGGTCTATATTCCCCCGGACACGCCCCATGCCTATGTGAACGAGGGGGATGAGCCGGTGGAGTTCCTCTGCGTCATCCCCAAGACCAACGCCTACGCCACCGAGTGGCTGGAGGACTAGGGTTCCTGGGGTCCCCGCCGGGGCTAAGCACCCCAGCGGGGTTAGCGGGTTTTTTAGGCGCGGACCTCCTGCCGCTGGAAGGCCACGTAGGCCAGGGTGAAGAGGAGGATCACCGAGGCCATGAGCCCGGTGAGCTGGGGCCAGATCAGGAGGAGGCTTTGGGAGAGGGGAAGGGGGGTTCCCAGCACCGCTCCTTCCAGCTGGGTGATGAGGATGGGACCCAAGGAGCGCACTGCCGGATTTAAGACAGCGGTGAGGATCTCCGCGTAGAGGGTGTTGGGGGAGAGGCGGGAGATCCAAAGGGCCAGGCTCGCTTGCCTGAGCTGGCTTTCAGGGTCCATGGGATCGGCCCGGAGAAGGAGGGCGTTTGCGGCCAGGTCGGTGAGGATGGGGAAGAAGACGGCAAAGAAGAGCCAGACCCCGATAGCCGCTAAGGCAGCAGTGGCCGGCTGGCGAAAGAGAACGGAGAAGAGGAGGCCCAAGGCCAGCCAGAAGCCCGCATAGGCCAAGGTGGCCAGGAGGAAGAGGAAGGCCCGGGCCATTTCCTCACCCCCAGGAGGCACTCCCAGGGTGAAGAGGCCAAGGCCTACCACCAGGAGGAAGAGGGCGGTGAGGAGCACGGCCAGGGTGCCGAGCCCCGCCAGGAATTTGCCGAAGAGGAGGGCGTCCCGGTAGATGGGCTGGGAGAGGATACGGGAAAGCGTTCCCCTGGTGTACTCCCCGTTCACCGCATCGAAGGCTAAGGCGATGGCGGCCAGGGGTACGAAGAAGGAGAGGAAGCCCACGAAGGAGGGCAGGGGGTCCTGGGCGGTGGTGAGGAGTTTCAGGTAAAGGTAAGGGTCTTCCCCCACGGTCTGGCGCAGGGTCTTGGTACCGGTGTACACGGCGGCCAGGGCGGATAGGAGGATCAATCCCTCTAAGATGCGCATCCTCAGGCCCGTGAGGTGGTCGGCCATCTCCTTGAAGAAAACCGCCCAAAGCCCGGTCCAGGGGGAGCCTTCACGCCGCATGGGCCACCTCCTTGAAGTAGTGGGCGTAGACCTCGTCCAGGCTGGGACGGCGGAGGGAGAGGCTCAGAAGCTCGCCGTGTTCCACGGCTATCCGGGCTAGCTCCGGCCGGAGGTCCCTGCTGGAGAGGACCCGGTACCGTCCTCCCTCCACCGCCACCCGGGCCACGCCTTCCAGGCGGCGGAAGGCGTCCTCGAGGCCCGGGCTGGCCTCCACCAGGATCTCGTACCCACCCCCTAAGACCCTTTGCGCCAACTCCTCCACGGTGCCCAAAAGGGCGAGGTGCCCCTTATGGAAAAGCCCCACCCGGTCGCAGACCTCCTGGACCTGGTGCAGGAGGTGGCTGGAGAGGAGGATGGTGATGCCCTCCGCCTTCAGGCCCTTGATGAGCTCCAGAAACTCCCGGGCGGCCTCCGGGTCTAGGCCCAGGGTGGGCTCATCCAGGATGGCCACCTTGGGCCTCTTCAGGAGTACCTCTGCAAGTCCGAGCCGCTGCCGCATTCCCCGGCTGAAGGCGGAGACCCGCCGGTCCCGCACCTCCCACAGGCCCATGCGCTTGAGCACCTCCTCTATGCGGGCCTTGGCCTCAGCCTCGGGAAGGCCCAAAAGGCGGGTGGTGTAGCGCAGGTTCTCCCAGGCGGTGAGCTCCCCGTAAAACCCCACCTGGTCAGGGAGGTATCCCACCTGGGTTTTCACCTTCAAGGGTTCCCGCATGGGATCCAATCCCAGCACCCGGGCCTCGCCCCGGGTGGGCTCGGTGAGGCCCAGGAGCATGAGGATGGTGGTGGTCTTCCCCGAGCCGTTAGGCCCAAGAAGGCCGAAGACCTCCCCTTCCCGCACCTCCAGGTTCAGGTCCTCCACGGCCACCACCCGCCCGTAGCGCTTGGTGAGGCCATGGGTTTCGATGACCGTCATGCTACCTCCGGCCGAAGCGGTTCACGGCGAACCCCAGAACCAGAAGGGCTACGGCCATGATACCCACCCCCACCAGGCCCCAGAGGCTCGAGCGCACCACGGTGGCCCGGTAATCCAGGCTCTCGGAAAGACCATCGGCCCCGGAAAGGCTAAGGGTCACCATGTAGTCCCCCGTCACCGCCTTGGGGGAGGGCTTAATTCGGGCGGTTACCTCTTGCTCCTGGCCGGGGTCCAGGGTGTCCAGCTTATCGGGCTCAAACTTCACCTCCCAGCCTGAGGGCTCAAACGCGCTAAAGGAAAGGTTCTTGGCCGGGGCGCTACCCTCGTTTTTCACCACAAGCTTCACCGCGTTTTCCCGGCCCGCCACCACCTGTCCAGAAAGCCGTTCCTCCTTGGTGGTAAAGCGCACCTCAGGCCGGCCTGTGACCTCGAGGGTCAAGGCCAGTTCCGCTTTGGCTTCCCCGGCTGCTGCCCTCAAGGTGAGGCCATAGGTGTCTGCCTTGGTGTCCTTGGGCAGGGAAACCTCTACGTCCAGGTCCTTGCTTTCCCCGGCCTTGATAGGCAGGCTGGTCACCTGCTGGCTGGAGAAGGCGGGGGTGAAGGTCACCTGCCAGCCCTTGGGGGCCTCGTACTCCAGGGAGACCAGAAGATCGCGGTCGGACTCGTTTTTCAGGGTCACCCGGTAGCGGAAGGAGCTGGTGGGAGGACCCTTGAGGATGGGAAGCTCCGCCTCGAGGCTAAGCCTTTGGGGCAGGCCCTGACCCACCACCAGACCGATGGGAAGGCTGGCGGTACGGCCCAGCCCCTCGGCCCGCACCAGGAAGCGGTAGGTGCCGGGCTTTACCTCCTTAGGAGGCTGGAGGCGGAGGGTAAGGGTAGCCTCGCCGTCCGGGGCCAGGTACACCGCCCGCACCAGGCGACCCCCACCGATGAGGCTTGCCTGCCAGCCTTGCGGGGCCTCGGCCACCCGGACCCGGACCACCCCAGGGGGAAGACCGTAGTTTTTCAGGGTGAGGGTTAGGTTGACGCTTTCCCCGGGTTGCACCCCGATCTCCGGATAGGAGGTGCCTAGGGAAAGACCGCGAAAGCCCTGGGCTAAGGCCACACCGAATCCCAGAAGAACCAGGGTGAGTAGCTTGCGCACCATACCTAAGCCTCCTCCTATAAGCTAGAGAGGGAGGATGAGTCCAAAATGAAAACCCCGGGGCAAGCCCGGGAAAGGGGGAGTGCTTTTCCTAACTTACCCGGGCCTCGAGGTACTCCCGCTCCCCCAGGACGATCTTCCGGGCCAGCTCGGGATCCTTGGGGAACTCCTTGCCCCGGTTGATCATGTAGGTTTCGTAGCGGCCGATCTCAAAGACCGCGGTGAGCTTCTTTAGAACCCGCGCCATGTCAAAGGCCTTGCAGGAGAAGATATCGATGGAAAGGAAGCGCTTTCTGGGGAAGGTGTGGATGGCGATGTGGCTTTCGGCGATGATCACCACCCCGGTCACCCCATCCTCCCCCTCGGGACCGTAGCTGTAGACGAAGGGGGGAAGCACCTTGGTCATTTCCATCTCCTCGGGGAGCTCGTCCAGGACACGGCGCACCAGCTCAGCGTCCCGGAGCTTGTCGGGATTGGCGTCGTAGCCATCCACCATCAGATGCGGTCCGAACCCAAAGAGTTCCACCCTGACCACCTCCTTCCCGTGCCCCCCGGGGTATCCCCCGCGGCACGCCCCCCATTATGCCCCCCCCTCCCCCCCCTGTCAATACCTTGTCTCCTGGCGGGAAAACCCCTTTTTGTCCCCCCTGGGAGTGGTCCTGGGCTGGCTCAGGGGGAGCATAAGGAAGGAAAAGGCTTGTCTTAGGGCCAAAATAGGGGAGAGGGGTATAGGCTGGGCAAGATAAGCCGTGCCCCACACTCCTCGTCTAGGGAAAGGTGGTATGATGGCGGCCGGTAGGGAGGTGCCATGTACAGGGGAAGAGAAGGGCAGTGGGCGTTTTACCTACACCGGATTTCGGGCCTGGGCATCCTGGTCTTCCTCATGCTCCACGTGGCCAATATTTCCAGCGCCATGTGGGGCCCGGAGGTGTCCAACGCCCTCATGAAGTTCTACCACCAGCCGGTTTTCCAGGTCGGGCTTCTCCTTCTCATTGCCGGAGTGCTTTACCACGGCTTCAACGGGCTTAGGATCATTCTTATGGACTTTACTGCCTGGGGGGTCCGCTACCAGCGTCAGCTTTGGTATGGGGTTTGGATCCTCTTCGTGATCTTCTACCTGCCCTTCCTGGTGAAGATCGGAGGGGGCATCTTGGGGGGTAGCCATGGCGATTAAGTCCAAGCGTTATGAGGAAGCCCGCCTCGAGGCCAGCACCAATCTGGAGCTTTACTGGTGGGTCTTCATGCGTATCTCCGGGGTGGTTCTGGTCTTCCTGCTCATCGGCCACATGTGGATGAACGCCGTCATGACTGACCTCAACAGGATTGACTACGACTACGTGGCCAAGAGACTTTCCCAGACCACCTGGAAGGTCTACGATCTTTTGATCCTGGCCTTGGGCTTGTTGCACGGGGCCAATGGGCTTAGGTATGTACTGGACGACTGGATTCGGAACCCGTCCAGGCGTTTTTGGACCAAGGTGGTGCTCTACAGCCTCATCGCCTTTCTTTTCTTCCTGGGAAGCCTCTCCCTTTTCAATCACGATTTCGGGGTGAAGTAATATGGCGCACAGACACGAGGTCATCGTGGTAGGCGCAGGTGGAGCGGGCTTAGCTACGGCTCTTTATGCCGCTAGGGAAGGTGCGGATGTGGCGGTGGTCACCAAGCTCTACCCCACGCGAAGCCACACGGGGGCAGCCCAGGGAGGGATAGGGGCGGCCCTGGGCAACGTGGAGGAGGACCACTGGGAGTGGCACATGTTCGACACGGTGAAGGGGGGGGACTACCTCACCGATCAGGATGCCGCCGAGGTCTTCGCCAAGGAGGTGATCGAGGCGGTCCTGGAACTGGAGCACATGGGCCTTCCCTTTGACCGGCTCCCCAACGGTAAGATCGCCCAGCGCCGCTTTGGCGGCCACACCAAGGACTGGGGCAAGGCCCCAGTGCACCGGGCGGCCCACGCTGCTGACCGCACCGGGCACATGATCCTCCAGACCCTCTACCAGCAGTGCGTGAAGCATAACATCACCTTTTACAACGAGTTCCACGTCACCGATGTCATCATTGAGGATGGGGTAGCCAAAGGGCTGGTGGCTTACGAACTGGCCACGGGGGAGCTTCACCTCTTCCAAGCCAAGGCCATCGTCATTGCTTCAGGGGGCTTTGGCCGCATCTATAAGGTGACCTCCAACGCCTACACCCTTACCGGGGACCTGCAGGCCATCCTCTACCGCAAGGGGCTTCCCCTCGAGGACATGGAATTCTACCAGTTCCACCCCACGGGGCTTTACCCCTTGGGCATCCTCCTCACCGAGGGGGCCAGGGGGGAGGGGGGCATCCTGAGGAATGCCCTGGGGGAGCGCTTCATGGAGCGCTATGCCCCCACCATCAAGGACCTAGCCCCAAGGGATTTGGTTTCCCGGGCCATGTACCTGGAGGTGCGGGAGGGCCGGGGGGTGGGTCCCAAGAAGGACCACGTGGTTCTGGACCTCACCCACCTGCCTCCTGAGGTCATTGAGAAGAAGCTGCCCGACGTTACCGAGTTCAGCCGTATTTACCTGGGGGTGGACCCCCTGAAGGAGCCGGTGCCGGTGATGCCCACCGCCCACTACGCCATGGGGGGGATTCCCACCACCCTTTGGGGCCAGGTCATCAAGGACGAGAACAACACCGTGGTGCCTGGGCTTTACGCCGCCGGGGAGGCGGCTTGCGTGAGCCTGCATGGGGCCAACCGCTTGGGGACCAACTCCTTGGGGGACCTGTTGGTTTTTGGCCGGCGTGCCGGCATCCACGCTGCCCGCTTTGCCAAGGATGCCGATTACCACGAGCTCACCGAGAAGCACCTGGGCGAAAGCCGCGAGCGCATTGAGCGCATTAAGAACTCCACCGGCAAGGAGAAGGTGGCGGTGCTTCGGGCCGAGCTCCAGCAGACCATGATGGACAACGCCTCCGTCTTCCGCACCGGAGAGCTATTGGCCAAGCAGGTGGAGATCCTGAAAGAGCTCATGGACCGCTACCGGCGCATCTCCATTGACGATAAGGGGGATGCCTATAACACCGAGCTGGTGGAGGCCTTGGAGCTCGGGTACCTCCTCGAGGTTTCTGAAGCCTTGGTGCACTCCGCTTTGAACCGCACCGAGTCCCGCGGGGCCCATGCCCGGGAGGACTACCCCGAGCGGGACGATGTCAACTGGCTCAAGCATACCCTGGCCTACAAGGTGGCTGACGGCAAGGTGACCTTCCGCTACAAGCCCGTGGTCCTGGGCCGCTTTGAGCCCAAGGCCCGCACCTACTAGGAGGCGCCATGCAGGTAACCCTGAAGATCCTCCGCTTTGACCCTGCCAAGGACCAAAAGCCCACCTGGCGCACGTACCAGGTGGAGGCCGAGCCTTGGGATCGGGTTTTGGACCTCCTGCACAAGGTGAAGTGGGATCAAGACGGCACCCTGGCCTTCCGCCGGAGCTGTGGGCACGGCATCTGCGGCTCCGACGCCATGCTGATCAACGGCAGAAACCGCCTAGCCTGCAAGACCCTGGTGAAGGACCTGGGAAACGTGATCACCGTGGAACCCATCCGGGGCCTGCCGGTGGAGAAGGACCTCATTGTGGACATGGAACCCTTCTTTGCCGCCTATCGGGCGGTGAAACCTTACCTCATCAACGATGAGCCTCCCCCGGCCCGGGAGCGCCTGCAAAGCCCTGAGGAACGGGAGCGGTTTGACCACGGCACCAAGTGTATCCTCTGCGCCAGCTGCACCACCAGCTGTCCTGTTTTCTGGGTAAACGGGACGTACCTGGGCCCTGCCGCTATTGTTCAGGCCCACCGGTTCATCTTTGACTCCCGCGACCGGGGAAAGAGGGAGCGCTTCAAGGTTCTGGGATCGGGGAGCGGGGTTTGGCGCTGCCGCACCGCTTACAACTGTACCGAGGCCTGCCCCCGGGATATCCCCGTAACCCAGCTCATAGAGGAGGTTAAGCGGGCCATCCTCTTTGACCGCTTCTAAATGTGGCCCTCTGCTTCGGACCCCACCCTGGCGACGCCAGGGTGGGGTAGCATCAGGGGGTGAGCCGGTGCCGGTCTCTGGGGAAGGCCCGGGCGTAGCGCACGTTGGGGAGGCCGAGAAGCTTTTGCGTGAGCCTTTCTGCCCCGATGGCGAAACCCCCGTGGGGGGGCATACCGTACTTGAAGACCTCCAGGTAGCCCTTAAAGCCCTCGAGGTCCATGCCCTTGGCCTTTAGGCTTTCCACCAGGTCTTGGTAATGGTGAATTCTCTGGCCCCCGGAGGTGATCTCCAGGCCCCGGAAGAGGAGGTCAAAACTCCTTGTGGTGCCGTTTTCCTCGGGGTAGGTATAGAAGGGCCTAAGGCTTCGGGGGTAATGGGTGATGAAGAGCCAGTCCGAACCCCAGTGCTCCTTGGCGTACTGGCCGAGGAGGCGCTCCGCCTCCTCGGAAAGGTCCTGGCCTACGGGGTAGCCCAGTTCTTCTTTGAGGATTTTCCGGGCCTCGGCGTGGGTCAGGCGAGGGATTTCCTTGGGGAAGGAGGGCCACTCGGCTCCCAAAAGCCGGATCTCGTTCCCGGCACTGGAAAGGGCTTCCTCCAGCATCTCCTGAAGGAGGTTTTCCTCAAGCCGCATGAGGTCCTCCTCCCCCTCGATGAACCCCATTTCCACGTCCAGGGAGAGGTACTCGTTTAGGTGGCGGCTGGTGTTGTGCTCCTCCATGCGCCAGACCGGGGCTACCTCGTAAACGCGCTCAAACACCCCCACCATGATTTGCTTGTAAAGCTGGGGGGACTGGGCCAGGTAGGCCCGGTACTCGAAGTAGTCCACCCCGAAAAGCCCTGAGCCTCCCTCGGCCCCGGCCCGCACCACCTTGGGGGTGAAGATCTCCGTGAAATCCTGCCGGTCTAGATAGCGCCTAAAACCCCGCACCAGGGCCGCTTGCACCTTGAGGGGAGCGCGGGCCTTTTCCCCCCTTAGGGTAACATAGCGGTATTCCAGAAGGGTGTCGGGGCTTGCCCGCCACTCCTCCTTGGGGATCTCCACCGGGGTGGGCTCCAGGGCAGGGGAGAGGATCTCTATTTCCTTTGCCTGCACCTCGAGGCCCCCTGGGGCCTTGGGACTTTCCACCACCTGGCCCCTTACCCGCAGGCTGCTTTCCGGCAAGGGGAGTTTCTGCCCTCCGGTCACCACCTGCACGATGCCGCTTCGGTCCCGTAGCAATAGGAACTGCACCTTGCCCAGGTCCCGCCGCCAGTGGAGAAAGCCCAGTAGCTCCACCTCTTCGCCCACATGCTTCTTCAAGTCCCGTACCAGAACCCGCATGCTCCCTCCTCTTAAGGTTTGACCCCCCCGGCCATGGGGGACCGGGGGGGCCGGATGGCCTTGCCCCCCGTCTAGGCGTCATTACCCTGGGGCAGACGCATATTGCCCTTGAGTTTAGGGGGTTTCTCCCCCTAGGTCAAGGCGCTCAAAGGCCAGGATCAGGCTGGGGAGGTCCTGGGGGTTCGCCACGGCGAAGAAGTTCTCCTCCACCTGGTACCGGGCTGCCCACTCCCCTTCCACCCCGGCCAGGTTTAGGGCCTTTGCCTCCTCCCTCAGGAAGCGGAGGCGCCTTAGGCGCACGTCCCCCGCCTCGGAGTAGAAGACCTGGTAGACCACGCCCCCTCGGCGCTTCTCCCCGTAGAAGCCCCCTTCTATGGGGCTTATCTCGTAGCCTAGGGCCTTAAGGGCTTCCATCCAGCACCTCGAGGGCCGAGGGATCCTCCAGGACGATCTCGTAGTAGCCGGCGTAAAGCACGATGCGCCCCCTGGCCCTTACCTTCTTACCCAGGTAGCTTTGGGGGAAGGGTTGCCGGAAGAGGGTGTAGCTCCTTGGGAAGACCACCAGCCTCAGGTCGCTTTCCCCGGGTCCGAACCGAAGGAAGGCCACAGTGCCCCGGTCTTCCACCTGCTGAATCACCCCTTCCACCGTGGCTATACGGCCAAAGTACTTAGGGGCATCTTGCCAGGGAATGACCCCTTCCAGGGGCGGTAGGGCAAAGGGGTTTTCGGTAAGCCCTGCCTGGAAGTCCCTTTCCATCACGGAAAGGAGCCTGGCGAAGGCCTCGGGGGCTTCCTTGCGGGTGAAGCGCACGGAAAGCTCCCGGTTGGCGTTTAAGGAGTTGGCGCTCAGGTTCAGGCTTCCCACGAGGGCCACCTCCCCGTCCACCACCAGGGCTTTGGCGTGCACGTAGGGATCGGGTAGGAAGCGGAGATCCGCCCCGGCCCGCCTTAGCTCCTCCGCTCCCGCCAGGAAGTAGGTGTCCCCGGGCTCCTGGGGGCTTCCCACCAGGCGGACCCGGACCCCTCTGGCCAAGGCTTCCTTAAGGGCGGCCACCACCTCGGGATCGGCCATGGCCTGGTGCTCCAGGAAAACCTCCCTCCTGGCCCCACGGATCAGAGCGAGGAGGGTTTCCCGGGCGTTGCCCTCCTTGACTCCGCCCAGGATGCGGCTTGGGGCCCAGACGAGAAGCGCCTGGGAGAGGTCCAGCCTTTTCCCCTCCCAGTCCGCTTCAAAGACCCTTACCACCTCCGCCACCTGCCTGGGATCGTCCAGGATGAGGGCGTACTCCCGGTTGGCGGTAAAGGAGCTTCCCGTGAGGTTCATGGTGCCCACCCAGGCCCGCTTGCGGTCCACCACCAGGCTTTTCTCGTGGACGAAGACGAAGCGGAAGGGGGTGGTGAGCTTGACATCTACTCCCCGTTCCTTCAGGGCCTGGAATACCGTGAGGTCCACCCGTCCCCCGGAGGGCTCCCGCTCCAAAAGGACCTTAACCTTCACGCCCCGGGCCACAGCCTCCCCCAAGGCGTCCACCACGTCCAGACGGCTTGGGGTCCAGAGGTACATCTTCACCAGGATCTCCTCCTGGGCCGAGGCGATGAGGTCCAGTAGCGGCTTGACCCCGTCCTCCGGCTCCACCACCAGCCTGGGGGCGGCCAGGGCGGTTAGGAGGAGGAAGACAAGGGGTAAGACAGGGGGTAAAAGGAGCTTTCTCATATTGCCTTTCATTTTGACCCATGGGGGTCAGGGAGCTTGCAAACAGAGGGCGTGGGCTATGTCCAGCGGAAGCAGGTTTCCGCGTTCTGGTCGGTGATGGATTCCATTTCCTCCAAGGTCATTCCCCGCACCTCCGCAAGCCTATTCAGGGTGTGGCGCACGTGGTGGGGAAGGTTGCGCTTTCCCCGGTGGGGTTCTGGGGGCAGGAAGGGGGTGTCGGTTTCCACCAGGAGCTTGTGCAGGGGAAGCCTTTGGGCGGCTTCCCGGAGGGCCTGGTTTTTCTTGTAGGTGAGAGGGCCTGCGAAGCTGAAGTAGGCTCCCACCTCGAGGCCCGCTGCCTCGAGGGCCGGGTGCCCGCCGAAGGCATGGAGAACCACCCTTTTGGGTCGGTGGGTGAGAAGCCAGGCGGCCAGGTCTTCCTCCGCTTGTCCATCCTTGCTCCGCACATGGAGCACCAAGGGTAGTCCGAGCTCCTCGGCCAGGGTTGCTTGGAACTCCAGGGCCTTGAGCTGGGCGGGCTTGGTTTCGGGGGTCCAGTAATAGTCCAGGCCGCTTTCCCCAATGGCCCGCACCCGGGGGTGACGGGCGTAATACCTTAAAGCCTCTTCCACCTCGGGGGAGAGCAGATGGGCCGAGGTGGGGTGGAGGCCTACCGCGGCGTACACATTGCCCTGGGCCAGGGCCAGGGTCCTCTCCCAACGGGTTGGGTCTACCCCCAGGGTGAGGATGGCCCTAAGTTCCGGAAAGTGGGCTTTGGCGTCTTCCAGCTCGGCTTCTTCTAGGAAATCCAGGTGGGCGTGGGTGTCGGTCATGCGTTCTCTTCGTCCTCTACCAGGATCCAGATGCGCTTAAGGGGAAGTTCGGCCTTAAGCTCCTCAGGCAGACGTTCGTAGCTCTCCAAGAGGTGCAGGATCAGGTCTTCAGAGTCCCACAGGCGGATTTCAAAGTAACTGGTGGGCTTTTCCTTTTTGGCCGTTTCCTTAAAGCCACCCCAGCTTACAAAGAGGCCATAGTTGGCTCCAAACTTCTTCATGGCACCCCGGAGCTCGTTGAGTTCCTTGGTGCCTATGGGGGCATCCCCGGACTTCACCTGAACGGCAATACGGGGGGATTCAAAGCCCAAAGGCCCGGAGCCTGCCAGGATGTCCACCCCACCATCGGGACCGGTGGGCGAGAGGAAGGTGCGGTAACCCTGGGCTTGAAGAATACCCTCCACCAGCCTTGCCAGGGCATGCCCCTTGAAGCGGCGGTTAAGGTAATCCCGGATGGCATCCCGGGCAAGTTCCTCGAGGTTTAGTTTTTCTGTCCCATTTCCGTTCTTTACATCTCCCCCATTTACTAATAGGTCGCGAACCCGTTCTTCTGCATTATTCCTTTGTATT
>Ga0209479_1001056_pt1 | contig 31536 bp, 30 predicted proteins | sample DewCreD2012metaG_2_FD_184112 | JGI IMG/M metagenome (GOLD analysis project Ga0209479, IMG submission 184112) | Hot spring sediment bacterial and archeal communities from British Columbia, Canada, to study Microbial Dark Matter (Phase II) - Dewar... ...
TTGTCATGAAGGTGTACGCCTTTCCTGGCTGGAGGCCTGCTTCACAGCGACTAGCGCCGTCTGCACGACGGGCCTGGTGGTGGTCGATACTGCAACCGCATTCACTCCGCTGGGTCAAGCCTGGCTCTTGCTGCTCATTCAGAGTGGTGGCATTGGCATCTTGACCTTCACGACTCTGGTGATCACCGCGTTGGGGGGGCGTCCCTCACTGCGCCAGGAAGCCTCTGCTGTCGGCAACCCTCTGGAAATCGGCTACCACCGGATTGATGCCCGGCAATTGACTCGCCACATCGTCCTCTTCACTTTGACCTTTGAGGGGATTGGAGCGATTCTGTTATACCTGCTTTGGGTTCCTCGGTTCGGGTGGGAAGGGGCAGCCTGGCCTGCCCTCTTCCACGCCATCAGTGCCTTCTGCAATGCCGGTTTTTCCACCTTCAGTGACAATCTCGTTCCTTTTCGCCAGGATGTTCCGACCTTGCTGGTGGTCTGCGCTTTGGTCATCTCCGGCGGATTAGGCTTCCTGACTTGGGAGGAACTCTACTTATACTGGCGGCGGCGAGCGACCCATCGCTTCACCCTGTCTCTGCACTCCCGCCTCGTATTGACCACCACAGCCATGTTACTGCTCCTCCCCACACCCGTTCTGATCTGGCTGGAATGGGACACCACTCTGAAAGACATGTCCTGGCTCGACAAGTGTATCAACGCCTTTTTTATCTGTGTCAACACCCGGACGTGTGGATTCAACACAGTCGATCATGGCCAAGGGAGCGATGCCGCCAACTTCCTGCTCATCCTGCTGATGTCCGTCGGGGGTTCTCCTGGCAGCATGGCGGGAGGGATGAAAACCACGACGCTGGCCCTGTTGATGGTTCTGGCCTGGTCCCGCTTTCGTGGTTGGGAAGTAGCCAGCGTCTGGGGCCGCTCCTTGCGCAAACAGACCACGGACCGGGCCATTGGCTTGTTTGTGATCGGTTTTATTGCGGTCACGTGTGGCATTTTGTTACTGTCCATTACAGAAGCTCGTGGCAGCAACGGCGGTTTTTTGCCGCGCATGTTCGAGGCCGTCAGTGCCTTCAATCTGGTCGGATTGTCCATGGGTTTGACGCCTCAGTTGTCATCCGCCGGGCGGTGCATTGTCATCGGACTAATGTACCTGGGACGAGTTGGTCCGCTCGCCCTCGCTGCAGCCTTGGCGGTCCAAGCCCGCCTGCCTGGCAAGTTCCGCTACGCGTATGAGGAAGTTGCCGTCGGTTGAAAGCACACCCTGCTTGGATCACCGCCGAGTGGCTGGTCTGGCTCTCTGCCTTGGAACGCCTTCAGGTATGACCTGGCGATGTCCTGGGGGAATGGGAGGCATGCGGCTCTGGGAATGCCTGCGCCTGGATGGTACAAAGGCGCCAGAGGGCGATTCTCCGGGGACATCGATGCATTCTCGCAAAGCGCCATCGTGAGGGTAGCCGCATGAAGCGATTTGTGGTCATTGGTTTGGGCAATTTCGGTTCCAGTGCCGCGGAGGCGTTACATGCGAAAGGGCATGAAGTCATTGCAATCGATCCTCGGGAAGAGGCAGTGGACCGCATTGCTCCCTTTGTGACCCGCGCTGTTGTCGCGGATGGCCGCAGCGTTGAAGCCCTAGAGCGGGTGGGCGCTCGCAATGCTGATGTGGGGATTGTCAGCACGGGAGACGATATCACGGCCAGCATCCTGGCGACTCTGGCTCTGCGGGACTTGGGCGTCAAGGATGTGTACGTCAAGGTGGTGTCACGGGACCATGCTCGAGTCATGGAGCGTGTCGGAGCTACAGAAACCGTGTTTCCGGAACGGGACACCGCCTTGGAGCTGGCTTCCCGCCTGTCCGGAGCGGCCATCCTCAACTACGTGCGCTTAGCGTCTGGCTTCAGCATGCAGGAAATGGCGGTGCGCGATGAATGGGTGGGCAAGTCGCTTCGGGAACTGGAACTGCCCCGCCGGTACGGGATCACCGTGATTGCCATGCATGACGTCCTGCATGACAAAATCATCTCCACTCCCGATCCCGACACTGTCCTGAAAGGTTCGGAAACACTTCTGGTCGCCGGCCGAGACGAAGACCTGGCTCGCGCGGCGGGCGAGAAATGAGTCTGGACAAGACCCAAACCGTAAGCAAACGCCAATCTAATTAACGATTATGAGGCTGAACCGCCAGACTGGAGCCGGTCAAGTGCCGCCGCGATGGTGATCGCCACCCTGGCTGGCCGATGACCTAGCGGATTATCTACAACGATAGTAACTCGCCGGGGGTGCCTGTGCACGGGGCACGGGCTGAGATTATACCCTTGGAACCTGAACGGGTCATGCCGTTGAGGGAGGCGATCCCTTCTTCGGGCCGCTTTACACCTTCCATGCACTGGTCCAGAGATCTGGAAGCATTCCGGCGGCATGGAGATGTTCCCTTGGCCCTCAGCGCGTGGCTAACTACCCTGGTCCAAGAGAGAACCTGCCATGACGCAACTCGAAGCTGCACGCCAAGGTGTCATCACACCGGAGATGGAATATGTGGCGCGCCGGGAAGACCTTGAACCGGAATTAATCCGTGCTGAAGTCGCCCGCGGCCGGATGGTCATCCCGGCCAATAAGGTGCATCTGCAAAAACGCCTGGAACCGATGTGTATCGGCGTTGCCGCTCGGTGCAAAATCAACGCCAACATCGGTAATTCCGCCGTGACTGGCACCATCGAAGATGAACTGGAAAAGCTCCATACCGCCGTTCATCTCGGCGCGGATACGGTCATGGACCTGTCCACCGGCGGTAATATCGACGCCATCCGGCAAGCCATCATCGATGCCTCACCTGTCCCGATTGGCACGGTGCCCATCTATCAGGCTGTGCAGCAGGTGAAGGATGTCCGTGACCTGACCCCGCAAATGTTGCTCGACATGGTAGAACATCAGGCGCAGCAAGGGGTCGATTACATGACCATCCACGCCGGTGTTCTGCTGGAATACATCCCCCTGACGGAGAACCGCATCACGGGTATTGTCAGCCGGGGTGGTTCCCTGATCGCAGCCTGGATGATTGCCCATCACCAGCAGAATCCCTGGTACACGCATTTCGACGAACTTTGCGAGATCATGCGGACTTACGATGTCACCTTCTCTCTGGGGGACGGACTGCGGCCGGGGTGTCTGGCCGATGCCAACGATGAGGCTCAATTCGCGGAGCTGAAAACACTCGGCGAGTTAACCCTGAAAGCTTGGAAACACGGCTGCCAAGTCATGATTGAAGGCCCTGGCCATATCCCGTTGCATCTGGTCAAGATGAATGTGGAGAAGGAACGGGAGTTGTGCCATGATGCCCCCTTTTATGTGCTCGGTCCGCTCGTGACCGACATTGCCCCCGGCTACGATCATATCACCAGTGCCATTGGGGCGGCTTTGGCCGCCGAGGCGGGCGCCGCAATGCTCTGCTACGTGACTCCCAAAGAGCATCTCGGCCTGCCGAACAAGGAGGATGTCCGCCAAGGGGTTATTGCCTACAAAATCGCTGCTCATGCGGGGGATATTGCCCGCGGCCGCAAAGGGGCACGCTTGCGCGATGATGCCCTGAGCAAAGCCCGCTTTGAGTTCGATTGGAACCGCCAATTCGAGTTGTCTCTCGATCCGGAAACCGCCCGCCGCATGCACGACGAAACTCTCCCCCAAGATGTCTTCAAAAGTGCCAAATTCTGCTCGATGTGCGGGCCGAAATTCTGCTCCATGCGTATCACGCAGGATGTCCACAAAATGGCCGAACAGGCTCGCAAGATCAGTCTGGGGCTGGCTCCAGCCTGATCTCCGACCCTCCGTCTTCTTCGGAACGTCCTCCGCCCACGAGGGAGAATCCGCCATTTCCTCCCCTGTCCAGAGGCGGGTAGGATGACTATACTGCCTATTCTTACAGGCGGGACACTGGCCGGAGCCTATCCCGCTTTTGCAGCAAATAGTCCCGCCTCCCGCAAGTGGGGAGTGAAGATCAGGGGGTGGCGGAGTTTTCTCCCCTCTGCCTCTCCTGGAGGCAGCAGCCGGCTGTACTTCCTCGAAAAAGCCGGCAGAAGGGAAGAATCGCCCGGCGTTTCGTAGACCTGACGGCGGAGCCATCGAGCCTTATGCGGTTTCATTTGATCGATCGGATTGTTTCGTGGACCCCTGGCCAATCGCTCACTGCGATCAAACTCTTGGCTTTGGGCGAGGAATATCTGGCGGACCATTTCCCACGCTTTCCGATCATGCCGGGTGTTTTGATGCTGCAAGCCTGTGTGGAAGCCGCGGGGTGGCTTTGGCACATCAGCACCGAATTCCGTTATCCTGTGATAGTCCTGCGGGAGGCGAAGCAAGTCAAGTTCGGCGCGTTCATGACCCCCGGACGGCAGTTGCAGGTCAGCGTGGAACTGACGCAACTTCAGGACTCGCTGGCCACTTTCAGAGCCAGGGGCCGAAACGATGCCGGCGAACAAACGGTCTTTGCGCAGTTGACCCTCTTCGGTTATAGTCTAGCACAACATACACCCACGGGAGCCGAACAGGATGCACTCCTGCGGGATTATTGGCAGAAACGCTGGCTGGCATTGACGGGACAATGGTGGGGTCCGATACCTTCCCCTACACATGCCCGGAGTGCAGCGAACTGATAAACTGGGATTAATTACCATGGGGCAGCTCCAGAACCAGGTCGCTCTTGTAACCGGCGGCAGCCGGGGAATCGGCCGAGCCATCGTCTCTGCGTTGGCCCGTGAAGGAGCCAAGGTGGCCTTTGTCTACCGAGGCAATGTGGAAGCCGCCCAAACTTTGGAAACCGAAATTGCCCAACAGGGCGGGATAGCCAGAGCGTATCAAGGAGATGTCAGCGATCCCGCCACAGCCGAAAGGATTGTGGAAGCCGTAGTGGCAGAATGGGGCCGAGTCGATATTCTGGTCAACAACGCAGGAATCATCCGGGACAAGCTCTTCCTCCAGATGGAGGCTGAGGATTGGAACACGGTGTTGCAAACCAACTTGGGCGGAGCATTCGCCTTCTGCAAAGCCGTGGCCCGCCAGATGGCCTTCAAGCAGCGCTCAGGACGAATTATCAATATCTCCAGCGTCGCTGCCGAACACGTGAATCCCGGCCAGACCAATTATGCGGCCAGCAAAGGAGCGCTCAACAGCTTCACCCGGGCATTGGCCGTGGAATTGGCTCGGCGTAATGTGTTGGTCAACGCCGTGGCTCCCGGTTTCATCGAGACGGACATGAGCCAAGCTGTGCGTTCCCTCGCGGGGGAGGACAATCTGAAGAAGTGGATTCCGGTACGTCGCTTGGGACAGCCCGAAGATGTGGCCGCCGTGGTCCTCTTCTTGGCTGGTCCCGGAGCGGCTTACATCACCGGACAGGTCATCACAGTGGATGGCGGGTTGAGCCTGGGGGCCGCCCATGCCTGATCGATTCGCGGAGAACCTGACTTATGACCTACGATGACATCTTTACCAAAGTTCGTTCCATTCTGGTCGAGGCCCTCAATGTTGAGGAAGATGAGGTGACCCCCACCTCACGTCTCAAAGCCGATCTCAACGCAGAGTCCATCGACTTCCTCGACATTGTCTTCCGGCTGGAAAAGCAGTTCGGCCTGCGCATCCCCCGCGAAGACCTCTTCCCCGAATCGATCTTCCAGGGTGATCCTCGCTTCGTGGCCAACGGACAGGTCACCGCCGAGGGTCTGGCCGAGTTGCAGCGCCGCATGCCCTACGCCGATCTCACTTCCTTCCGGGAGAATCCGCGCCTCGACCGGATCGAAGACCTCTTCACCGTGGACCTGATTGTGCGTTACTTGCAATCTCGCCTGGCCACCCCCGCCCAGTAACGCTCAGGATCGAGGCCGGTGTGTTCCGCCTTGCTTCTCCCACGACGGCGCCGAGACTCTTACCATGCGCTGGACCTGGATCGATCGCTTTCTCCGTCTGGAACCCGGACGCCGGGCCATCGCTGTCAAAAACCTCAGTTGGGCTGAGGACTACTTCGCCGATCACTTCCCCGGCTATCCCGTCATGCCGGCCTCGCTGATTCTCGAAGGACTGGCACAAACGGGCGGGATCTTGGTCGGCCACGCCCACAACTTCCAGAAGAATGTCGTTCTGGCCAAAATCACAGCGCATTTCCAGCGGGAAGCCCACCCCGGCGAACAATTGACCTACCAAGCCGAACTGCTCGACCTCAGCGAAGCCGGCGCACGGGTCCGGGGTACAGCCCACAGCGGACAGGAATTGATTGCCGAGGCTGACATCATGTTCGCGCACGTGGGCCGGGAGCAACTCCCTCCCGAACTCGACGACCCTCAATTCGTCTTCCGTGGTGAACTCGCGCACCTCCTGCGTCAAGCCGAGTCCGCCATTCCCTCTCCCCCCTCTGGCACGTCTTCCTGACTTGCCACAAGAGGCTCATTACCGACGCTCCCTGCTGCGAATTACCGGATCATTCCTCAGCCTTGCTCCGACCCAAGGCAATGGGTAGTGACAACGAGACCGCTGGATCGTCTCAGCGGCGCCAATCCATAATAATCCCTTCCCCCCCTCCTGGGGAAGGTGGTGGATTTCAATGAGAGCTTGGAAAGGCAGAAGAATTCATTTGTCGTAACGGCTGATCCGTTGCTGGATTTGCCGTTTAAGCTGAGGTTCCTGCTCGGCCGCTTCCAAGGCCTTAGCCCCCCATTCTTTGGCCTTGGCAACATCGCCGGAGGCGAAGTGGGCTTCCGCCACAAAGTAGAGGGCAATGGGGTCCTTATCGCCGTTGAGTTTCAGCAATCCTTGGGCACTGCGCAATGCGAGAGCCACCAGTTCTTTATGTTGGTTCGCTTGGGGCGAGTTGGTGAGTAGGGCGGTCAGGCTCTGCAAGGCGGCGGGGTCCTCGCGGCGGAGCGCTTGTTCGAGGATCTGTTCCGCCGTCTTCTGAGCCTGTTCGACCCTCTTAAGTTGCAGCAAACTGAGAATCCGCGGGGCATTGAAGTAAGGAATCCCTCCCATCTCCGGATGATTTTTCTCGAACGCTTCTAGCTTTTTGAGAAACTCTTCGGGGTTCCGGGAGGCGGCAAAGATGCTATCAACCTCCTGCTCGACCCTTTCGACTTCTGCTAAGTCGTCCAGCTTCCACTTGTCCGCCACCACTTTAGGCAGAACGACATCCAGATACATGGGATGGCCGATGTAAGCGATCTTGCCTTGGCGATCCACCACGAAGCAACAAGGAATACCACCGCGACCCGCTGCCTTCATCCACGCATCATAAGTGCCGCGGTCCTCGCTGTAGGCCAAGCGGTATTTCAACTTTCGTCCCCGCTTCTCGACAAAGCTAGTCACCTTAGCCAGGGTGTTATTGGGATCACGGGCCGTGTAACCGATGAAAATCACTCCCTGGTCCTTATACTTCTCCTGCAATTCGCTCAAATGGGGCATCATCACGATGCAGGGACCGCACCAGGTAGCCCAGAATTCGACCACATACACATTCCCCTTCTTCAATTGGGTAACGGGATCGCCATTCCACCACTTATCGGCTTTGAGATCAGGGGCTGGATCGCCAGCTTTTAGGGTCGCTCCTGCTTTGGGAACACCAGGTTGACCGGCGGCTTGGGGAGTCGGCGCCAGCATGAATGCAGCGATCACCCCCACGATTCCTCCTAACACTTTGTGTCCTGAGCGCAACATGGGAATCCCCCTTGCAAAGGTTACGTGATATCGTCCGTCACTTCCTCCGCCACGTTTTCGCTATCATATCGTCTCTGCTTGGTATTTGATACCTGTTTCTCCAGGTCATTCTCTCCAGGCAGACGTAGTCTCAGCTCGCCCTCGGCCATGAGAAGGAAAGCAACCCGGAAAAGCTGGCTTGTAGCAGGGGTCAACATGAGTCCGACTTTCTCGGATAGCTTTGTTTCTACTTATAATTACGCTGACAGGGGCTGGAGATTGCCAATGTACAGCGAAAATGGACCGCTTCTCGAAGAGTTGTACCGCCGCTGGCGTGACAATCCATCGTCAGTCGATTCGAGTTGGGCCGCCTTTTTCTCAGGGATGGAGTTTGCCAGCCGAGGGGAAGATGAACGCCGGGTCGTTTCTGGAAGCGACGAACTGCGCCGGCAAACGGGTGTTGAAAGGCTGATCCACTGGTACCGCCAAGCGGGTCACTTGCAAGCTCATATCGATCCCTTGTCTGCCGGTCCGCCGCCTCCCTCACCCCTTCTCGACCTAGCCAATTTTGGCCTAACGGCGGCGGATTTGGACCAAACCGTCGATGCTTCATCAGTGTGGGGCTTGGGCGGGCCGGTCCGCTTGCGTCAATTGCTGGAACATCTTCAGGCCAGCTACTGCGGCAGTGTGGGCGTGGAATTCATGCACATCGACTCGCTGGACATCCGCAACTGGATCGCTCAGCGTCTAGAAACCCAGCGAGGGCAATGGCGGCTGGGTCTGCGGCAACGCTATCGCATCCTCATCACTCTGCTTCAGGCCGAGACCTTTGAACGGTTCCTGCACACCAAATACGTGGGACAGAAACGTTTCTCCCTGGAAGGCGGAGAAACGCTTATTCCAATCCTTGATGCCCTCATCGAGAAAGGTCCGGAACTAGGCGTGCGCGAATACGTGCTCGGTATGGCCCACCGCGGTCGCTTGAACGTTCTGGCCAATATCCTCAACAAACCCTTGGCGGAAATCTTCTTTGAGTTCGAGGACAATTATCTGCCGCAGTCTACCATCGACGGAGACGGCGATGTCAAGTATCATCTGGGATTCTCTGCCGATGTGGAAACATCAGCCGGTCAGAAGGTGCATATCTCGCTGACCCCCAATCCGAGCCATTTGGAAATTATCGATCCGGTGGTTCAAGGGCGAGTGCGTTGTAAGCAACGGCTGCACCAGGATCGCGAGCGGAAGCGAGGCATACCGATTCTCATCCACGGCGATGCCGCCTTTGCGGGTCAGGGCATCGTCATGGAAACGTTCAATCTGATGAATCTGGCAGGTTATCGCACAGGCGGCACTCTCCACATTGTGGTGAACAACCAAATCGGCTTCACGACCAATCCCCGCGATGCCCGGTCGACACAGTACTGCACGGACATCGCCAAATTCGTCCAGGTGCCGATCTTTCACGTCAATGCGGAGGACCCAGAAGCCTGCGTCGCGGTTGCTCATTTGGCTTTGGAGTTCCGGCAACAATTCCAACGCGATGTGGTCATCGACCTGGTTTGCTACCGCAAATGGGGCCACAACGAGGGAGATAATCCCAGTTTCACCCAACCGCTGCAATGCCGCATCATCGAGCAGAAGCGGCCCATCTCCCAGATCTATGCCCAGAAGTTAGCCGAACTGTCGGCTGAGCCTTCTCAGGAATCGCTCACTGCGGAAGTGTCCGCCGCCTTGGATGCCGAGTTTCAGGACAGGCTGGTCGAAGCCTTACGGCATGCCGATGTCGCCGTTGCGGAGTACCGGCAGAAGCTGGAAAGCACGTTGAAAGAGGTCCGCGGCCAGATGGCGTTGGGACAATCCCGCCGCCGGGGCATGGAAGGGTTTGGGGGGCGCTGGCGCGGCTTGCAACGCCAGTACACGCACACGGTGGTAGAAACCGGCGCCGCAGGTCGGCATCTGGATACCGTGGCTGATGCTTTTGTGCATCTTCCGGAAGGGTTCACTGTCCACCCGCAACTGATCAAATTGCTGCACAGCCGACACGAAGCGGTTCGGCAGCGCAAGTCCGTAGACTGGGCGACAGCCGAGGCCCTAGCCTTCGGCACATTGCTGCTAGAGGGGATTCCTGTTCGCCTCAGCGGTCAAGACAGCCGCCGCGGCACTTTCTCCCAGCGTCACGCTGTGCTCGTAGATTATCACACCGGTGCCGAGTACTACCCTTTGGCCCATTTATCCCCGAAACAAGCCGTGTTCGAGGTCTACGATAGCAGCTTGTCCGAAGCGGCCATCCTGGGATTCGAATATGGTTACTCCCTCGATGATCCGTACACTCTGGTGTTATGGGAAGCCCAATTCGGCGACTTCGCTAATGGTGCCCAAGTCATCATCGATCAATTCCTCGTCTCCGGGGAATCGAAGTGGAACCGTTCCAGCGGCTTGGTTCTGCTGCTGCCTCACGGGTATGAAGGGCAAGGGCCGGAGCACTCCTCCGCCCGACTGGAACGCTTCCTGCAAATGTGTGCGGAAGACAACATCCAGGTGTGTTATCCCACCACTCCTGCCCAGTACTTCCACCTTCTGCGCCGGCAGGTAAAGCGGCCGTTTCGCAAGCCGCTCGTGGTGATGACACCCAAGAGTCTGCTCCGCCTGCCCCAAGCGCAATCCCCCGTCACGGAGCTGGAAGCCGGACATTTTCACGAAGTGCTCGATGATGCGTCAGCCAATCCGGAGGTGGTAACGCGTGTGCTCCTGTGTTCCGGGAAGATTTACTACGAACTCCTCCGCCACCGGGAACACCTGCAAACCGTCAGTGTGGCCTTGGTACGGCTGGAGCAATTGTATCCCTGGCCCGGAGAACAATTGGGGACCGTTCTAGGCCGTTATCGACGCTGCCGGGAGTGGCTCTGGGTCCAAGAGGAACCCCAGAACATGGGCGCGTGGTCGTTCGTGGAACCACGCTTGCGAGCGATGGGTTTCCCCGTGGAATACGTCGGGCGGGATGCCGGAGCCAGCCCAGCCACGGGTTCGTTCCACGTCCATCAGCGAGAGCAACAGCTTCTGGTGGAAGGAGCCTTCGCAACCACTCCCCCCAGTCCAATCGGCCCTGGCTCGGTCGGGTGGATCACTCCTACTCCTCAATCGGCCAACGGCCCCCCAGGCGCGGAGTCTCCTCTCGCCCTGGTTTCCGAGATATCGCAGGCACCATCACCCCAACCCATAATAATCGCTAACGAAGGATCGACTTCCTGACCAACCACACCATCACAAGCCAGCTATTGCACCAGAGGAGCCAACTTTCATGCCTCAGATCGAGCTAGTCGTTCCTGCCCTGGGAGAATCGATCAGCGAGGTGACACTGAACCGCTGGTTGAAACCGGATGGCGCTTGGGTCCGTGCGGATGAACCTGTGGCCGAATTGGGAACCGATAAAGCCACTCAGGAACTTCCCGCTCCCGCGGCTGGTAAGCTAAGCTGGCGCGTGCGTGAAGGGGAAACAGTACGCATTGGTACAGTCCTCGCTGTAATTGACACGGAAGCGACAGCATCGGCTGAGTCCCGCCCCGCAGATATCCCACCCCTGGCTGAAACACTCCCTCCGGACCGATCGGCACAAGCTGAAAAGAGCACCGTTCCCCCAGTAACAGCCCCTGGAATTGGTCCGTCAAGCGGCCCGGTGCCTCCGCCACCGCTTTCACCTTCTCCGGTGACTCCTCGTTCTTCGCCGGCGGCCGCGCGACTGCTCGCGGAAGCCCAACTTAGCGCTGCTGAAGTCACGGGAACCGGACCGGGAGGGCGAATCACCAAGGGGGATGTGCTCGCGGCTATGGCCCAGCGCACCCCCGCGGCTACGAGCGCTGGAGCTTCCACTCTCCCTCCCTCTCCTGGCGGCGACGGCTCCACTCCAGGTCCTCTAGCTCCGCCTTCAGCCTCCGCCTCGTTAGCCCCGTCTCTTTCTCCCCCTTCTGTTTCCGTTCCCTCGGCTGGAGCTACTCCTACTGGGCGGTCTGTCACGCGCGAACCGATGAGTCACATCCGCCGCCGCATTGCCGAGCGGCTTCTGGAAAGCCAGCAAACGACCGCAACGCTGACCACCTTCAACGAAGCCGACATGTCCGCCATCATCGAACTGCGGCAACGTTATAATGAACGATTTGAAAAAAGGCATGGAGTCAAGCTGGGATTTATGTCATTTTTTGTGAAAGCTGTTGTGGAAGCATTGAAAGCATTTCCCATCATCAATGCTAGAATTGATGGACAACATATTGTATATCATCATTATTATGACATTGGTGTAGCCGTGAGTACAGATCGTGGATTGATAGTGCCGGTGATCCGAGATGCGGATCGCCTCAGTTTTGCGCAGATTGAATCCGCCATCGCCGAATTGGCACGCAAAGCTCGTGAGGGCCGAATCACACTCCAGGATTTGGAGGGGGGCACATTTACGATTACCAACGGCGGGGTATTTGGCTCTTTGCTCAGCACACCGATTCTCAATCCCCCCCAGTCAGCCATTTTGGGAATGCATGCTATCCAGAAGCGAGCAGTCGTTGTCCAAGACCAGATCGCAATCCGCCCCATGATGTATCTGGCTTTGAGTTACGATCACCGGTTGATCGACGGTCGCGAAGCCGTTCAGTTCCTCGTCCGTGTGAAGGAATGTATCGAAAATCCTGCAGTTCTGATGTTAGGCTTGCCGTAATTGGAAATACAGATATACGTAGATATAATCTACATTGTTGACCTTAATTGTGCCTTCCCCTGAATTCTTGTGGATGCTCCTTTTATGGCAGAACCTTACGATCTGTTGGTCATTGGCGCGGGTCCAGGAGGATATGTGGCCGCGATCCGTGCCGCACAACTGGGGCTGCGAGTGGCATGTGTGGACAAACGTAAGCAACTAGGCGGCACCTGCCTGAATATCGGGTGTATTCCGTCCAAAGCGCTCCTCGATTCTAGCTATTGGTACGTCCAAGCGCAGCAGCACTTGGCCAGCCACGGCGTGCGGCTCTCTGGCGTTACTCTTGATCTGGCAACTCTGCTGGCTCGCAAAGACCGCATCGTCCATGAACTGACCCAAGGCATCGCATTCCTGTTCAAGAAATATGGCGTTGATTCCTATCACGGCGTGGCCCGCTTGAACGGCGGTCATCAAGTGGTCGTGCAACAGGCGGAAGGGGCGGCACTCCCCTTGCAAGGACGTCATATCCTTCTGGCAACGGGAAGTGTTCCCGTAGAACTGCCTTTTCTCCCCTTCGATGGCCAAGTCGTTGTCAGCTCAACCGAGGCCCTCCATTTCACCACTGTTCCGCAGCATCTGCTGATTATCGGCGCGGGATATATCGGATTGGAACTTGGTTCCGTCTGGCGCCGGTTGGGAGCCGAGGTCACCGTACTGGAAGCGCTGCCTCGCCTATTACCCCACACGGATAGCGAAATCGCCGGGGAGCTTCTCAAGCAATTGACACGTCAGGGAATGCAATTCCATTTTCAAACACGCGTCATCGAAGCCCAAGCAGATGGCAACGGGATCACTCTCGTGGCTTCTTTAGCCGATGGCACACGCCGAACCTTCCGGGGCGATCGCGTTCTCGTTGCCGTCGGGCGCAAGCCTTACACTGAGGGATTAGGCTTGGAAACTGTGGGCTTACGCCTGGACCCGGCAAGTGGACGCCTGGCTGTCGATGCTGACTATCGCACGGCTGTGCCGCACATCTTGGCGGTAGGCGATTTGATTGCTGGTCCGATGCTGGCCCACAAAGCCAGTGCCGAAGGCGTAGTCGTGGCAGAACGCCTAGCCGGAATGAAGCCCCGCGTCAACTACTCCGCCATTCCCAGCGTGATCTACACTCATCCAGAGGTGGCTAGCGTCGGTGCGACAGAACAGGAGCTGCAACAGAAAGGCATCCGCTACCGCGTTGGGCGATTCCCTTTCTCGGCTAATGGGCGGGCCAAAGCCCTCGGCGATACGACCGGCTGGGTCAAAGTACTCGCTGAGGAGGACACAGACCGGCTGTTGGGCGTGCACATTATCGGTCCTCAAGCCTCAGAGTTGATTGCGGAGTGCGCTACTCTTCTGGAGTTTCACGCTTCTGCCGAAGATGTGGCCCGGTGCATCCATCCCCATCCGTCCCTCAGTGAAGTCCTCGCCGAAGCCGCTCGTATGGCATGGGCCGGCAAACCCTTGCATTCCTGAAAATCGGTTCGCACTCTCTTTCCCGCTTTGGATGCGACAGCATACCCTGCCAAGCGACTCCGCAGTACGCCTCTTGCCGCTTCCATCCGAAGTAACGTTCCCTCCCTTCCTTTCATCTCAAGATGTGGGGAAGTAAAGTCATACTTCCCTGAGCGACAACCGATGGGAGTTCCATGGGAAGAGTTGGTGGGGACCCTCCTCTCCGTTTCCAACCCTCCTCCCTTCGCATCCCTGAGAGAATGAGCGTTGCAGATGAATAGCAAGACGGGTATTCTGGATCGGTCACGTGTCTATTTCTCCCCTTGGGTGGGGATTTTGTGGTTGGCGCTGCCGTTTGGCGAGGCGAAGGCAGAGGATGAAAAGCGGATACGCCCCAACGTACTTCATCCTGCTGCTTTTCCACGCGCGGCCTTGGAGTTGGACAGGAATTCTGTTGACGTGGGTTTGGTCCTTCCCTTGGGGAATGCCGCTCCTCCTCAAGCTATTGGCCAGAACCGGCATTACATGATTCTCTTCGGCGGTCAGGCGATCCCTTTCCGACCGCGTACGGCACATACATGGGCCATTTTTGCCAAGGCCAGCCGGCAGGCAGATGGTACCCTGGCCGTCGAATGGTTCACAATCAGTTGGCTCCCAGCCGAAGGACCCGTCCGGCCCCTGCGCCTGTGGCCTCAGCCGGGGAAAAACTATACGCTTGAGGAAACGATGCAGCGGGCTGCGGAGCAGAAGGACCGCATCTCGATGTGGGGACCTTACGAAATCTCGGCCTTACGCTATGAGCTAGCCCGGCAATGGTTTTTCCAACTTAATTCCGGCCAAGTTCGCTATCGTGTATTAGATACGCTTTGGTACAACCCACGGATCGCCCATTGCGTCCATGCCGTCACTTACGCGGATCCCGATCTGTACCGCCGGATTCAGCCGGTGGTACGTGTGGGGGAACCGGGCACTAGCCGACTCGCGATGATGTACGTCCGCGCCGGCGCATTTCTCCAGCCGGAAATTACTCACGATTGGCTCATACCTGTCATCGGCTTGGACCGCTACCCTTTTGTCCGCCGGCTTCCGGGAGAGCGGATTCCCCGCGAATTCCGCTAGGTCACTTCTTCCCTTCTACCGTGACCACCTTTTGACTGTTGAGTATCCCTTGTACCTGTTGGACCACCTGCAACGCTTCCTCTTTGGTGGAATACCCCACCACACCGATGGCCAGGGATTTCCCTTGAGCATTTTTGATGCGGAACCGCCAGCCATCTTTGGCCTGGTAGACCTCAACGACTCCACCACTCGCTCCTGCCTTCCCCACCTCCTTGGTCTGGCCGGGTTCCCTTATGGTGGCAGGTGCTTTGCTTCCATTCTCTTTTTTCTCCACCTTCTGCTTGTCTTTCTGACCCGCGGATGCAGCCTGAGCCAACACCTCCGCTGGCGCGCCTGCCTTCAGCAAAAGGCAGAGACCTACCCCCGCGAGCACTCCCATCAGGTAACGTGTTGGGCGCATAACAACCTCCAGAAACTGTGTTCAGCTCACTGCGGCACAAGTCGGACCAGCCTGGCCAACCATCTGATTAGGTCCCACAAGCGGGACAATCGCACATCATAGTAAAAACTTTTCCCTCTTCCAAGCCAAAGCAACCTGGATATCTGCTGACATACATAAGAATCGAAGATCGGGGAACAAAACCAGGCAGAGGAATTCAGCCTGCGGTCGTTTGGCATGCCCTCTGGCCAATTCCCTGAGCAAGACAAACAAGAGCTTGAGGTCCATTTCTTGATCAGACTTGTCGGCTACGGAGGAGTTTTTTCGGAACTTGGGCGGGGGATTGGCGTCATAGTCTATAGCAGCGGCAAATGAGGGGGAAGAGGTTCCCCTCGACGAGCACGGTGACGTTTCCCAAAGCTGTGCTAGGTTAATGTATCCGCTGTTTGAGTGAGGATGTGGATAACGCGGTAGCACCCCGATTGTTGTGTGACACGGAGCCTTTGCCATGTTCGGAATCACAGATCGCCGCCATTTTCTGCAACACAGTATTGCCTCTGCGGGCTTGACACTGCCGGGGCTGGAGTTTCTGGCTAAAGTTCGGGCCGCGGCTCCAGAAATGCGGAAAAAGCAGAAAAGCCTCATCATCCTCTGGATGGCCGGTGGACCGCCGACGATTGACATGTTCGACATGAAGCCGGGCAGCCCCAATGGCGGCCCTCATAAGCCGATCAACACCGTGGTCAGCGGCATCCAGATTTCGGAATATCTGCCCAAATTGGCGAAAGTCTTCAATCACTTGTCGATCATCCGCTCGCTCAACTCCCGCGAAGGGGATCATGATCGCGGCACCTACATAATGAACACCGGTCGGCAGCGCAATCCGCTTCTGGACTATCCTTCTATCGGCTCCGTGCTCGCTTACTATCAGGCGATGGATATTGAGGCGATGCGGAACGCCGATCTGCCCGCTTTCATTTCCGTTGGCGGACCGCGAGGCGGCGCTGGCTTTTTGGGCATGCGCTACGCTCCGTTCAACATACAGAATCCGGGTCAGCCGCCGGAGAATGTGAACTCCCCGGTGGATGATGGGCGCACAGCTCGCCGGGCTGCCTTGTTTGCGCGTATCGAAAATGGTTTCACCACCAACGTCCCCGGCGATGCTGCGACCGCTCACCGCGAGGTATACGAGAAAGCCCTCAACATGGTGGTCTCCACCCGCAAGGATGTTTTCAGTCTCGACAAGGAAATTGATGGCAAGCCGATCGACCCGAAGCTGAAAGAGGAATACGGTAACACGCCCTTTGGCCGCTCTGCCTTACTCGCTCGCAAGCTGGTGGAGGCAGGTGTGGCTTGCGTTCAGATCACTATGGGTGGCTGGGACCTCCACAACAACACCCATGCCGCGCTCACGCGCATGCTTCCGACGCTGGACTCCGCTTTTGCTACGCTGGTGAAGGACTTGTATCAGCGGGGCAAACTGCAAGACACGGTCATCGTCTGGATGGGGGATTTCGGGCGTACCCCGCGGATCAATGCCAATGCCGGGCGCGACCATTACTCCCGTGCTTGGTCCGTGGTCCTTGGCGGCGGCCTCATCAAAGGCGGAGTTGTGTATGGCGAAACGGACAAGGATGGCACCTCAGCCACCAAGGATGAAGTCGGCGTCTTGGAACTCTACGCCACCCTCTATCGCGGTTTGGGCATCGATCCCACTCCGGAAACCAACGCCAGCATCCGCGACAACATTGGCCGGCCCTACTACATCGCGGGCGAGAACCCCCGCTGGATCAAGGAACTGGTCGGCTAATGCTGCACCGCCCATGACAAGTACGCTATCAGCCAACGTGGAATAGCACCTGGGACGTGCACCCTCAGAGCAAGCAGCAGGCCGTGGTTACCACCAACCACGGCCTGCGTCATTTGAGGCACCTCTGTGTTCCCCGACACGATGGAAGGAGAAGCGATCGGATTTATGCGCCTCCCCGGCTACGCATCGAGATGGAGGCAACCAGGGGACGAACTTTCTTGGATAGAGTGGTCCGCGTGGCATTCTGTGGGGCTTACAGGACCATGGCAGCTTCCACCCCAGGAGATACAAAACAGTTGGGTGCAGGAGGCCGGCGATCGCCAGAGGACACGGTCGGTCCCCACCACGAGTGACGATAAGTTTAGACAATCGCCTCAAGCGGTGGATGGCGGTGGATTTGCTAGCCCGCAAGCAGGGAGAGCCAAGCCCAAAGCCGAGAAGCACGGCGATGATGGCGGTATCATAGGAATGGCTAATCCGGCAGTAAGCGATAGGATTTGACAAGATGGAAACAACCGGGAGAGACACGACGATGGGCAGCCGCCAGCGGAATCGATGGCTGTGGAGAACACTTTGGGCGTGCGTCTGGATCCTCTGCGGTGGTGGATCGGTGACGGCGGCCGACTTCGATCCCGCCATGCTGGACACGTTGATCGAACAGGCATTGCGGGAGATGAAAGTTCCGGGCGTTGCGGTGGTGGTCGTTCGCGGTGATCAAGTCGTGTACCTGAAAGGCTTTGGCGTGCGAACCCAGGGCCAGAATCAACCGGTCACCCCACAGACACTTTTCCCGATCGCTTCATGTTCCAAGGCATTCACTTCGACCCTCGTGGCGATGTTGGTGGATCAAGGGCAGGTGAAATGGGATGACAAAGTTCGGGACCATTTGGAAATCTTTCGGCTCAACGACGAGTTGGCAGATCGCGAAGTGACCATCCGGGACTTGCTCTGCCACCGGACGGGCATGCCGCGCCATGACTTACTCTGGGCCGGCTTGACGCACAACAGTGAGGATTTGATTCGCCGCTGGGGCCGCGCCAAGCCGTCCACGTCGTTCCGAAGTACATGGGAATACACCAACGTCCCTTTCACGGTGGCCGGTCTGATTGCCGCGCGCTATCACCAAAGCGACTGGGCTGGGACCGTTCAGCGGCGCATCTTCGAGCCTTTAGGTATGCGCCACAGTACAGGCCGACGGGAATTGGCACTGGCCTGCGAGAACCGAGCCACGCCCCACTACTTTACCTTCGACAAGAAAATCCTGCCGGTCAAAGATGATGAGGTGGAACATGTGGGCGGCGCCGGAGGCATCTACTCCACAGCAGAAGACATGGGCCAGTGGCTCCGCTTTCAACTCAACGGCGGTGTCCATAATGGCCGGCGGCTGCTAGCCGAGCGCCACCTCCGTGAAACCCACACTCCGCAGATGCTCTTCCGACCAGAAGGTGTCTGGACTTACTACTTTCCCGCCGCGACGACGCGATTCACCACTTACGGCTTGGGATGGTTCGTCCATGACTACCGCGGCGTCGTGTGCGTCTCCCACGGGGGCACCCTCTCCGGCACCCGCGCTCAATGCATGCTGGTACCCGACGCGAAAATCGGCATCTGTGTCCTGGCTAACCTCCGCCCCTCGCTGCTGACGGAAGCCATTGCCCGCTCCATCCTCGATCGAATGCTGGGCCTGCCTACGCTGGACTGGATCAAAATCTGCAAAGAGCAAATGGATTATTTCGACTTCCAGAATGCCATCGCCTTCCAGAAGCGGGCCAAAGCTCGCAAACCGAACACACGACCCACACTCCCCCTGGCTGACTATTGCGGACATTACGAGCAATCCGCTTACGGGACCGCAGAAGTGATACTCCGCGAAGGACTACTCCATCTTCGCTGGGGGCGCTACCTCTTCCGCCTGGATCATTATCACTACGACACCTTCACTGCCGTTCCTATCCAGCCGGCTGAGGAAATCATCACATTTGACCGGAGCATCTTCGAGGTGCAGTTCTGGCTACGTTCCAACGGTGAAGTTGGAGGCATGACCCTCTTTGGCCAGGACTTCCAGCGGCGCGGTCGTAGCAAATGATGGAAGAACGAAGGATTCTCTGACTTACACAGAAGACCCCGCCCCAACAATCTCTCAATCGGTCTTGAGAAAAGGTAGGAATAGGCACGGGCCAAGAACGGCTGGAGCTACCCACCAAAAACCATGCAACGTGTATCCATAAACGAATGTGGCCCAGGTAACAAGAAACTGCCAGACGGTCAGGTACACCAGAAGCATGGGCCTGACTTGGTACATCCGGGCTGCTAAGGCGATCAGCGATACCAGTAACACGGGAAGGTCAAAAATCCAACCCCCATAGCCAGTAGTCAACACTGAGACAGCGACCACGATAGGTAACGCCTGCGGCCAAGACCACTTCTCCCCCCATCTCAACCGCCATAGCAATAAGGCGAGTGCCGCCAGGATGGAGGGTAGAAATTGCCAGGCCATCGATTCGGGTGCCAGATAATGCCGCAACCAGTAGCTGGCCGTCGGCAACATCCAGTCCTTGGGAGAGACAGCATAGGGTGAAGGCTCCCGCAGGGCTGTCAAGTAATGCGGCAAGACTTGGGGGTCGCTCAGATGAGCCATCGCGGTGGCCAGCAAAACCGCAGCCACGCCGGCCAACAGGGCAATGCGGCGCTGCCCGCGATGCCACACGTCCCAAATCCAGACCAGACCGAAACCGACGAGCAAATGCGGTTTGAGCACAGTCAAAGCGCCGCAGCATCCCGCCAGCCAGGGCTGCCCTCGATGCTGTCCCCAGGCAAACCCCGCCAATCCGAACAGGATCCACCCTGTATTCTGCCCATAGAGCAATAGCCAAACTGTCCCAGCAAAGCCAAGGGACAGAGGCAGGAACCACCACCACGCCGAGTCAGAAGCATAGACACGAACCAAAAGGAAGGATGCCGCCAGTACTGCCCCAAGTTGCAGTCCGTTCCATAACCAAGCTGCGAGTCGGGCCGGTAACAGCCCCCACGGGGCATACAGGGGTAACGCAGGCGGCGGATTCCACATCATCAGAGCGATGTCCCGCTCTGGGTAAACATGCTGTTGTTCGCGCAGTTGCAATGCGGGGGCGTAAGGGTTCTCTCCTTCCAGCACCAGGCGCCCCACGGCCCAATACTGCACAAAATCCTTGGGCAATTCTGGAGACATGACGCCTCGATACACGCGAATCGCAGCGATTCCCGTTACCAGCAGCAAGAGGAAGAACAACCACCAGAGTACCCGCTTCGGAATCGGATTCCGAATCACGGCGGCTTCTGAATTCATTCGGCTTTCCTGAAACGCAACCTCAGGCACTGCACCGCCCCCTGCTGTTTCAATAACTTCTCCTGACTATTATCCCCCAGAAATCCTGAAGATGATTTGCGAAAGGCATTGGGACGGTAAAACTCCCACCCCTTTTAGCCCGAAAATCTCAGCCGCACCCGACGATTTATTGAATACTTGCCTGCCCTGGATGGTTGGGATCACTTCCGGGTTTAGTAGGCCGCCTGGTAGATCGCAAGGATCTCCTCGGCACTAGCGGGGCGGCGAGGGTTGACACGCAACAAGCGGGTAATGGCAAAGGCTTTTTCTGCAAAGGCTGGCAGCATATCCGCCTGGACGCCCACGTCCCTCAAGCGCAGAGGGATACCAATCCGGGCACGGAGTTGTGCTATCGACTCAATAGCCTGCTCTGCGGCTTCCCCTAAAGGCAGAGATTCGGACAGGGGAATACCGGATAACCACGCTCCGATCTGAGCGATTTCCCGCAGGCGAACCGGCAGATTGTAGCGCAAGACATACGGAAGCAGTAAGCCGTTACCGGCCCCGTGGGAGATATGGACCGCTCCGCCCACAGGATATTCCATAGCATGGACCAAGGCCACACCCGCATTGGAAAAGGCCAGTCCCGCCAAGGTCGCTGCCAGGGCCATCCCTTCACGGGCTTGTAAATCCTCCCCATGAGCAACAGCCGCCATCAGATAACGGCCAATCAGACGAATCGCTTCCGCCGCAAACAAGTCCGCCATGGGGTTTTTCCCTTGGTACACAGAAACTTCTCCCGGTGGTAGGGGGAAGTTGTCGTTATCTACGGCACAGTAGGCTTCAATGGCATGCGTGAGAGCATCGATCCCGGAATCCGCCGTCACCTTCGCAGGGCAAGAGACTGTCAGCAGCGGATCCACTAAAGCCACGGCGGGCCGCAAGTAGGGACTGAGGCAAGAAACCTTGATCTGGCGGCTTGTGTCCGTAAAAACGGCGGCGGCGGATACCTCGGAACCTGTACCCGCCGTCGTAGGGATGGCAATCACGGGGCGAATCGGACCCGGCACCCGGCTATCGCCGGTGTAATCCAACGGGTCCCCGCCGTGGGCTAAAAGCAATGCGGTTAGCTTGGCCGTGTCCAAGGCGCTGCCACCACCCAAGCCTACCACGACTTCAGGTTGCCATTCTCGCCCCATCGACGCGCACGAGCGGATGATTTCCAAGGGTGGTTCGGGTGTGACCTGATCAAACACAGCCAAGGAAATCCCTGCCGCTTTGGCCGCTTGTTGCACTGTCTCCGCCAGACCCGCCCGGATCACCCCGGCATCCGTCACCAGCAAAGCTCGACGCGCCCCCAACCGCCCAAAGGCTTCTGCAAACCGTTCCCCAACCACACCCCGTCCGAAAAAAACCGTCCCGGCTGACGCAAATGTCCACGACCGCATCGGCGCCCCTCCGTCTGAGCCAGCCTCACGACAGCCAAAACCTCAAACCGACCGACTCGGAAGAACCAACATCCCCGACCCATCGATGATCTTCCGAGACAGCCCTGCTGTTGGCAACCTGTCTGATCTCCGAGTAGGATAACTTTGCAAACTGTGCAACCATCGGCTTCCGCGACTCTTTGGTGGAGAGATAAAAAAGCGGCCTTGTGTTGCTCGCCGGGTAGCGACGCCGCTCGCAATTAGACTTTCGGAAGCGCAGAGATTAATATCCCAGGAAGAAAAAAAAGAGAAGCAAGCCAGCGAGAGGGCCGGAGATTATCCGAAGAGGCCCTTCTTCATCCCACGAAAGAGAGGGATCACGCATTCAGCCAGAAGAGAAGAGTCGAGCATCATCCAATGGAGGGAGAGTCCAGCATCCATGCGTATCGGCATCGTCACAATCTCGGACCGAGCCAGTCAAGGAATCTACGAGGACAAAAGCGGTCCCGCCATCGAGCAATTCTTCCGAGAGGCGTTGAGCTGTACCTGGGAACCGGTCTTCCGCCTGATTCCCGATGAGCAGGAACTGATCGAACAGACGCTCAAGCAGCTTTGCGATGAGGAAGGCTGCGCCTTGGTGGTGACGACCGGAGGTACAGGACCTGCTCCTCGTGATGTCACTCCCGAAGCTACAGAGAAGGTTTGCGATAAGCTGCTTCCCGGCTTCGGCGAGTTGATGCGTCAGGTTTCTCTCCGCTCGGTGCCCACCGCGATTCTGTCCCGACAAGTAGCTGGCATCCGCGGGCGGAGCTTGATCATCAACCTGCCCGGCAAACCCGCCGCCATTCGCGAGTGCCTCCTGGCAGTGATGCCTGCGGTTCCTTACTGTCTCGATCTGATCGGCGGGCCTTACATGACGACCCGGGAAGAGGTGGTGCGTGCTTTCCGGCCGGGAAGCTGATCTCACAACAGAAAACCTGCGAGGAGTCCGACCATGCGTCTGGTGCTGGCCTTATCCGTGGTGGTAGGCGGGTGGCTGGGGCTGTCTCTTTCGGTGCAACCGGCGCCAGACGCCCGGCAAGATCGCGAAACTACCATCCGCTGGATTTTGCAACAGGAGGTGGAACAGGGAGGCTTTCTCCTCCGGCCGCCCCCTGCAAACCTGGATGTGCTCCCGCAGCCGTCCTTGCGGGCGACTAGCGGCGCCGTGCGTGCCTTGCTCTACTTGGGAGCACCCATCCCCCACATCGACCGTCATCGGCAGTTCGTCCTTCGCTGCTACGATCCTCGCACAGGCGGTTTTGCCGAACCGGGAGGACAGCCGGATGTTCCTTTGACCAGTGTGGGGATATTGGCCGCCACAGCCTTGCAGATTCCTCCCAAAGAATATGCCAAAGCGTGGGAGTATTTGCACCGCCAAGCGAAAAGTTTCGAGGAGGTTCGGATTGCTGCTGCTGCCGTGGAAGCCGCTGGCCTTAAGAACTGCCCGTTTGATGTCCAGCCTTGGATCGCTCAGGCCCGTGAAGTGGCGGAAGAAGCCCTGAAACGCGACGCCGCTGACGGAGGCGCTCGTGATCTCGGCTCCGCTGTCGCACTGATCCTGCGACTGGGGGGCGAGTTGACAGCGGAGCAAAGCCAACGATACCTCCAAGCCCTGCGCCGAGGGCAACGGGCCGATGGCGGATGGGGAAAGGCCGGCTCCAAACACTCCGACCTCGAAACGACCTACCGGGTCATGCGAGCCTTTGTCCACCTGCGGAACAAACCCCGCGATCTGCCAGCTTTACAGCGTTTCCTCGCTGCCCAACGTTCCCCCGATGGCGCTTATGCCGTCGCCCCCGCCGAGCCTCCTTCCATGAGCGGCACCTATTACGCCGCGGCCATTCTCCACTGGCTGGAACAGTGGGAGCATCCCCCAAAAAAGTGATTGCGACAGCTCTGTGAGATTTGCTAGACCATCCACCGCGCGCTGCCTCCCGTCGCAGCCAACGACTCCCGTGGCAACCAGTTAGGTCCAGAACAAAGCGTAGGTTAGCAACCCCAGACACGTCATGGCGAATACCCCCAAGCCGCTAGATGCCATCCGTAGCCAAAGCGAGGCACCATTCTCGGCGGGTATGTCCAATTTGGAAGCACGATTTCGTAAAATCCGATCCATTTCTTCGTAGAGCGTCCGGTCCGGATGCAGCCAGCGGAGGGTCACGGTGCAACCGCTATCAAACCCTTCGATCTCACAGAGAGCTTCCCGGTCGCGATACCAGACATTTCCCCGGCGCTGAGCGGCAATACCCAATTGGGACAACGCTTGAGAAATGCACTCCTCGACGGCTCCCGGCACGACGTTGTAAATAACCCATGACTGCCGCCGTGCCAGGGATACCAAACTGAACCAGACTACCACCGCCAAAATGTACAATCCCGCCAAGACAGACCAGGTAGTTGCCTGTTGCTCCCACCCCGCTCGCAAAGCCGCAAATCCACCTTGCATCCCCGCTCGAAAATGGGATTGCAGCAGAGCCAGCAGTAACACTCCACCAAAAAGTAAAAATCCGGATAAGCCCGCCGCCAATCCTGCAAAATCCCACACTCCACTAATCACTGTCGCTCGTTGTCGCTGCCCTAAAGCCGCCACAAAACGCAAATAAACCGACAACGGCACCAGACAGATAACCGCTGCCACGCAAATGATCAGAACGTAAGGTATGCCCACACCCACTAATTTTGTCTCCGACTCAGACCTCGTGAGGATGATCTTAATCCCGACTTATTTAGGGTCATATTTACCATTTGCCAGCTCTTCTCTCAGGGAAGTGAACGTCATGATACCTTCGACAAGCGATTTGGGCAACGGCCCCCCCTTAGGTTACCCTTAGGGGCAATGATGCCGGTGCTCATGTTCACAGATTGACCGGCTTGGCCAGATTCTAAACAGATCACAGACTAATATCACTTTTCTTATAATATAGGAGGCAATTCTCTCCAAAACCCTATTATCACCTGACACCTTAACCCGTGATGAGTACGGAAAGCGGAATCAATTTCTCTGGGCTTTCGATTGGCATTGGAATTGCTGGTAATTACTGCGGAGTACGAACCGAACCGACACATGAGACTGTCCGGAATCCAACGAACATCCGTATTAGATTGTTGTCACAGTAAAACATCTGGACGACGAAATCAGCAGCGATTTGGAGGGTGCGCCTTCTCCTTAGCCCACCCCTTGACTTTCGGACAATTAGACAGCCTATACTTGAAACAGAACCAAAATCGTCCCAGAGGAGAGCGGATTCCAAGGTATTAGCAGACATCGGGTTCCGTTCCCAATGCCCTGCGACCGGGTCCATTGTCACCCAAACTCATTTTGACCGTTCCGAGGACCCTCCAACATGGCGCGCAACGATGCTTTGCTTCGGATCCATAAAAAACTGCTCGATCGGCGAGCGGAATTGTGCCGTCGTCTAGGCATGGCCTTGGACGACTTGGCTCAACATCACTCGACTGGAGGCGATACAGCCGATGCTGCGTTTGACGCGGCCAGCGAAGCGCTCGCCTCCTCCCTCGCGGAATTAGAGGCCCGCGAATTGCTCCAAGTGGAACGAGCCTTAGCGAAGCTCAAAAACGGCACCTATGGGCGCTGCGAAGGCTGTGGCTGCAAAATCCCCATCGCCCGCCTCAATGCTCTGCCTTATTGCACCCATTGCATTAAGTGCCAACGGCAATTGGAAGAAGAAGGAGAGGATGCCGGGCCACAACGTTACGATTGGTCCCGCGTCCGTGATTCCAATACCACAGAGGATATACACGTCAACCTCTCGGAATTGGATTCGTGAAACATACGCTCTGAAACATAAGGATAGAGTCTCAATTTGGGGTGTAAAATCACAGGGCGTTTCCCGATGATAGGAATGCACCCCGAAAGAGGACTCCCCTCCTCAACCCAGCCAAAAACAAGGCCCGCATGTCTTGACAGACTGCGGGCCTTGTGCGTTTTATAACGACTCGCTTTACTCGCTGAGCAGGATTGAACCTCTCTTTCTCCCTCCCTGCTGTGTGGCCTTTCGCCTTAGAGTGAATTGAGAGGTAAGTCATCAAGCATTAGAATCGAGGGTATATTCCATGTCCTCCTATCGTATTTGGCTATTGATGGGTGTCGGAGCCAGTGTGGGGCTGCTGGCAGGGCACGGGCCAGGCTCTGCTTTACCGGAACTGACTGCGGTCTCTCCCCCGTTGCCTCCTCCGCCAGGATCCTATGCTGCCACTTCCCATTCCGGTCCAGCTTCCGATGCTGCCACGGCTCTATCGGAACGTTTCCAACAGGTGGTCCGGCTGGTGAGTCCTGCAGTGGTGGCCGTCGATGCTGTCAAGCCTCCGCCCGCGGACACAGGTACCCCTTCCAAACCGGTGGAAGAATCGGGATCAGGTGTCCTACTCCGCTGGCCCAATCAAGCGGGAACCCTTGTTGTCACCAACTACCATGTCATCGGTACTGCACCTCTTCAGCGAATTTACATCACTCTTGCGGACGGACGCATCTTTCAGCCCACGCGGCTGTGGACCGATCCGGAATCGGATCTTGCTTTCCTGTTGCTCGACGCGACCGATTTGCCCACGGCGGAACTGGCAGACAGTGACAAAGTCCAACGCGGCCAATGGGTTTTAGCCATCGGTAGTCCGTTTGGTCTCAATCAGACAGTCACTCACGGCATCATCTCTGCGACCAATCGCGGCCAGATTCATCTCGGCTCCACCATTCGGATTAAGGAGTTTTTGCAAACGGATGCTGCCATCAATCCCGGTTCAAGCGGCGGACCCCTGCTCGATTTGGATGGCAAAGTGATTGGCATCAATACCGCCATCGCCTCAAAAAGTGGAGACAGCAGCGGTGTTTCTTTCAGTATCCCGGCGAACTTGGTCAAACGCATCGCCCGCCAGTTGTTCGAGCATGGCAAAGTCACCCGTGGTTATTTGGGCGTCCAATTGGCAGCCACGATCGAACCTGCTCACGCTCTGCGCTTGGGACTTCAACGCGTGAATGGCGCCTTGGTCGAAATCGTCCATCCGAATACCCCAGCCGCTCAGGCTGGTTTGCGACCCGGCGACGTGATTCTCAAACTCGAAGACGTCACCCTTCGTGATCAAAACCACCTCATCAACCTTATTTCCGAACTTCCTCCGGGTCAGCGTGTCCGTCTCACCTACTGGCGCGAACGGCGCCTATCCACCACGGAAGTCACCATTGGGGAATATCGTTCTCCTCACCGTTGACACGTCTGTCTACACCTCATTCCCCTATCACCTCCGAAGCACTCGACTGGCCCGGACGATCATCATCGCCCAAGGACGGTGTATTGCGAGGGGACACCGGCGAGTCTGAAGTCGTCAGACGTTGGATGTAGATCGCGGCCACGAGGTCTCCCAACACATTGACTGTAGTACGGCACATATCCAATAATCGATCCACACCGAGGATGAGGAAGAGATACTCCGGTGGTACCTGGACCGTTGCCAGGACTGTAGCCAGTAAAGGGATAGAGCCTCCAGGCACCCCCGCAGCTCCGACCGCTGTCATCACACTCAGTACCAAAACAAGGAGTTGTTGGGAAAGCGACAGGTCCACACCAGCAACCTGCGCCAGAAATAGAACTGTGACTCCCTCGAACAGAGCCGTACCATTCATATTCATCGTGGCTCCCAAGGGAAGCACAAAACCGGCGACGGCAGAAGAGACGCCCAATTCCGTTTGTGCGGTACGAAGGGAAGTAGGCAAAGTTGCATTGGATGAACTGGTACTGAAGGCTGTTAGAAACACGACCCGCACACGGCGGAAAAACTCCACCGGGGAGCGCCGCCCTAAAAAGGAGATCAACAAGGGAAACACTACGAACAGTTGCAACCCTAATCCGAGAAGCACCACCAATACGTACATGCCCAGCGCAACTAGCAGGCCAAAGCCGAACTGAGCCACAACGCTGAAAATGAGAGCACAAACGCCCAAAGGCGCCGCTCGTAGCGCAAAACCAATGATGGCCACCATCACTTCGCTGATGGCCTCGAACGTCGTAGTCAAGGTCTCTCTCAGACGTGAGTCGATCCGTTGCAAACCGAGGCCGAAGAGCAAGGCGAACACAATGATGGCTAACATGTTCATCTCCACGGCGGCCTGCAAAGGATTGCGTGGCACCATCTGCACCAAAGATTGGATCCCCCAATCGCTCACTTCGCTGCGTTTCTGGACCTGCTGGCCGTAGATCGCTTGCATCTGGATGACCACCGATTCTTCTACTGTCCGGCCGGGCTGGAACAGTTGCACGAGCATCAGGCCGATGGCCGCAGCCACGGAGGAGGTGAACAGAAAATATCCCATCGCCCGCACACCCAATTTCCCCAGGCGTTCCAGACCACCCAGGCGACACACCCCCGCCGCCAGCGACGTGAACACGAGGGGAACCACAGTCATCAGCAAAAGGTTCAGGAATATCCGCCCCACCGGTTCTGCAACATAACGGATCACGGCATTCAACCAGGGTTTGGCTTGCGGTGGAGCAGCGCTTTCCATTCCCCAGACGTTAGCGGCTGCCCCCAAGAGGATGCCAACGATCAATCCCATCACGATTCCCCTCTGCGGCACTGACAACTCCACCCTCATGGCCTATCCTCCCTAGGGTTTGTACCGGTGGGTAGTAGTAACACCTCGGTTTCTGCGGACGTTTTCCTAAACCCTGACGAACCATAACCTAATGGCAATGGCCCTTGCACCTTTTTTGGTAATCCTCCGATGTTCGACTACTTGTTGCGTGGCGGGCGCATTGTCGATGGCACAGGGTTGCCCTGGTTTCGAGCGGACCTCGCTATCAAAGGGGATCGCATCGCGGCGATTGGCCACTTTCCCGATGCAGCAGCACTGACTGTTCTGGATGTCACAGGGCTGGTCGTCGCGCCGGGGTTTGTGGACACGCATGTCCACGGTGACTTGGCCCTCTTGGTGGATCCCGATCATGAGCCGGCAATCCGCCAGGGAGTCACCACCTATGTCCTCGGTCAGGATGGCGTCGCCTTCGCCCCTGCCTCGGAGGCGACTTTGCAGTACATGCGGCGCTACACCGCTGGATTCAACGGCAATTTTCCTACACCTGATCACCAGTGGCATTCCGTCGCTGAGTTCCTGGAGCAGTTCCACCGCCGCTGCGCCCTCAATGTTTGCACCCTCGTCCCGAATGGCAACCTGCGGATGGAAGTCCTGGGACTCGATCCTCGTCCGGCGACACCGGCAGAGCTGGAACAGATGCGGTCCCACCTCCGCATGGCTCTGGAACAGGGAGCCGTCGGCTTGTCCAGCGGTCTGGATTATGTCCCCAGTCTTTATGCGGATGTTGACGAATTATCGGCGCTTTGCGAGGTGCTCACCGCCTATGGCGGTGTCTATGTTACGCACATGCGAGGTTATACTCCCGAAAAAGCACCGAGAGCGTTGGAAGAAGTGTTTACAATTGCCCGCCGAACGGGTTGCCCCGTTCACGTTTCCCATTTCAACTGTCTGGCTCGACAGACACTGCCTCTGTTGGAGACCGCCCGCCAACACCAGATCGATATTACCTTTGACCTGTATTGCTATCTCTACGGCAGTACGATTGTGGCGATGCTCACGCTTCCTCCGGAAGTCCTCGCGGGAGGAATCGATGCCACGTGTGAGCGTTTACGTCAGCCGGAAACCCGCCGCCAATTGGAAATTGCCTTTGCTCACCCCCGTTTTCCTATCGAGACGATCCGCCTGAGCAGCGTACCTCACCCGGACTGGCAACACTACGAAGGGTACCTGCTGGTGGATGCCTGCTGCGAAGCCTATCGCCTCACGGCCCCTCCCACCCTGCGGCAACTCGTCGATTTCACCTGCGATCTGCTCATCGCCACCGATTTGGCCGCCGGATGTGTCATCCGCCATTTTGCCCAACGCCAGGAACAGGACATACTCGACCTGATGCGTTCCCCGTGGATGATGGCTGGGAGTGACGGGATTTTTGTGGGGAGCCGGCCGCATCCCCGCGGCTTTGGTTGTTTCGCCCGCTATCTCGGCCACCATGTGCGGCGTCAAGATTGGACGCTGGAAGAAGCGGTAAGCAAATGCGCTTGGCATGGCGCCCGGCGATTTGGTCTGGCTTACCGCGGGCAGATTCGCGAGGGCTGGTTTGCCGACCTCGCCGTCTTTGACCCGCAGGCTCTGACCGATCACGCCACTTACGATCACGGCACCGCCTTGGCCACCGGTATGCAGCATGTTTTTGTCAATGGGGAACCGGTTTTGCTTCACGGCCAGCGCACCTCGGCCCGGCCAGGACGTGCCTTGCGGCGGGGACAGGCGTGAGCTAATCGGCTTCCAGAATCCGATCGCCGCAGGTTTTTCGCATTCCGGTCAGCCAACCCTGGAGCGGGCTAGTGTTCTCTGGAGCTAGACACAGGAACTTGCCCACTTCAACTTTTCTCGTTGATCCTCGGAAAATGCTTCACTCCCTTTGCGCATCACGCCGATAACACCAGCGATGACGCGCTGAAAGCGGGAGGGTCAGTTATGCGGTGGACCGTGCTGGGCTGCGGATGGCTCCTGATCGCCGCTGGATGCCATCACGGAACCCTAGCACCGGCCGGACCCGCCGGCATGCCCATGCCGATTGCCGTCCCCCCGCCCGGAGCTGTGCCGCGGGAACTCGACAAAGTCACTCTCCCGCCTTACGTCATCGAGCCACCGGATCAGTTACTTATCGAGGTCGTCCAACGCAGTACCGTTCCCGATATCGATGAAGCGGGCAAACCCCGCTTGGGGCCTGACGGCAAGCCGATCCTGAAAACGGTCACCGAACGACTTCCCGTGCAGCCGATTTCTGGCCCGTTCCAAGTCCGGCCAGATGGCTCGGTCGGCTTAGGGTTCTGGGGGTCCGTGATTGTCGCGGGACTGACCCTGGATCAGGCTGCAGAAGCCATACGACAACATATTGTCAAAAACCCTGTGCTGCGCGAATACGGCACGGCTCCGGAAAGCATCATCGTCATCGTGGATGTTCTCGCTTACAATAGCAAGCGTTATTACATCATCTACGATGGAGCCGGCTGGGGAGAGCAGGTGATCTCATTCCCCATCACGGGAAGTGAAACGGTCCTGGATGCCATCGCCAACGTTGGCGGTTTATCGGATATTGCCAGTAAGCGCAATATCTGGGTGGCTCGCCGTACGCCGCATCCTGGCCAACCGTGGCAGATTCTCCCCGTCGATTGGGTGGGGATTACGCAGCATGGCATCTCGATCACCAATTACCAGATTCTTCCAGGGGACCGCATCTACGTCAAGGCTCAGAAACTCGTGACAATTGACCGGATGATGGCTCGATTCCTGGCACCGATTGAGCGGGCCTTTGGAGTCACACTGTTGGGTGCAGCAACAGTCAATCAGATTCAAGGGCGAGGCTTCGGCTTCGGCGGACGCTAGGACGAAATGTAACCTGGCTTCTTCAGAAGTGTATACACTGGGAGCCACCTATTAGAACGACTCTATAGAGTGATACCATCATGACACGATCTATGTGGATCATAGCCGCTGGTTTGTGCCTGAGCCATTCCTTGCAAGCCCAAACACCGCTCCAGCAGTATGGCAGCAATTTGCCC
>Ga0209479_1001058_pt1 | contig 31526 bp, 32 predicted proteins | sample DewCreD2012metaG_2_FD_184112 | JGI IMG/M metagenome (GOLD analysis project Ga0209479, IMG submission 184112) | Hot spring sediment bacterial and archeal communities from British Columbia, Canada, to study Microbial Dark Matter (Phase II) - Dewar... ...
GAGGCAGGTGGCTTGGCGGGCTTTCTCGCGGGCTTGGCTGAACACGGGGAACAGGATCGCCGCTAAGATGGCGATGATCGCAATCACGACCAACAACTCAATCAGCGTAAAGCCGTGACCGCGACCCGCCAAAGGGGACAGGGATGACAAACGAGGTAAGGCCTTCTTTTGGCGACAGGCACTTCGCACCATCAACGGACACCTCCTTGATGATTTAGTCGCCTAAATTTTAACACACCAAAGAACCCAAAATCCTTTCCCTCGCCCAACAATTCTGCAAAGAGAGACCTTCAAGGAAGAAGAAATTTGGACGCCCTTTGACCTACCCAGAATATCTCATCTTGACCCTTTTTGCCCTAAAGCAAGTTTACAGACTTTCTTACAGGCAAATCTCAAGTTTTGTAAGGGACGAATTAGGCAACATCCCCTGCCTTTCCACCTTGCACTAATCGGGTCAAGAAGATGGAGCAAGAAAGGTTTGAGGAGTTTTTGAGGTGGCTCTCAAAAAAGGGGACTTTATGAGGGGGAAAGGGGAAGTTTTGGTGATAAGGGATGGGACAGGTTTTTCCTACGGCTCATATTGCTTGATTGGGTGGTATCGTGGGAAAGTGATGAAGAAGGTGAAGGCACATTGCAAGGTCGTTTTTGTTTTGGGAGAGGGGGAAGAGAAAGGGAGAAGATAGGGGAAGGGTGCAGGGAAAGGACGGAGGAGATGGCAAAGAGGGCGATAATGATGAAGGCGATATTGTGGAACATGGCGGTTTTGATGGTGTCAGGTTTTTTGTTGTTTAGGTGGTGGGTCTTGGAAGGGGCTTATTGATTGCTTCTTTCTACGCATGAAGGAAGACTTTCCGAACATACCCTTCAAATCTTGACATCCCTTTCTCTCTGTTAGCATTTAGCAGGGAGAAAGAAGCCATCGGGAGGGAAGGAAGATGAGGGGAAGGTTCAAGGGATGGATGATTGTGGTTTTGACAGGCTTGATGGGGACATCCCTTTTCCCTCAGACCCCAAAGGGAGCCCTTGAAAAAGCCCTCTCTGTCTCTTCCAGCCCTCAACTTTTCCGCCAGAAACTGAAGGAAGTTCAAGAGAAGTTTCCTTCCTCTCTTCCCGCCCTTCAAGCCCTCCTTTTGGAAGCCTAACTGGATGTTCGGGAGGGGAAGAGAAGGGACGCTCTCGGAAAGTTGGAGAGGGCAATTTCTTTCCCTTCCTCTTCCCTTTCGGATGAGAGGGAGAGAAAGTGTGCCTCCTTCCTTCAAGGTTACGCAGGATACATGATGGCGCACCAGTGGGAGGTGGAGGGGGAGAGGGAGAGAGCAAGGAAGGTTTGGAAGGAAGTCCAAAAGAAGATGGCAGGAAGGAAAGAGAGGTTGCCCGATGGTTCCACTTTGGAGGATTTCCGCAGTGCTCAAGGTCGCTTTCTTAATTCTGATCCACTCAAGGGCAGGATAAATTGGTATATCTACAATGATCCAGTTAACAAAATTGATCCGGAAGGAACACATATGTTTGACATATCGTCCGAACCTCTCTATTGTAAGGCTGCTGGTAATGACCCTCGGGCTGATGGAATGAAACAGGCAAATCGTTGTTTTTGTGAAGTGAGTAAGTTGGCAAGGGAACTTATAAACAATTCAAGTCCGAGGGCTAAGCTATGTAATTTTCTCAGCTTATTTGGACAATGTAAGAAATGGCTTGAATGCATGGATCAGTGCATATTCCAGGACTGGGCTCAATGGTGGGTTGGGCGTCAAATTGGACATATTCTAAAACTCACAAAAACCATTAGGCCCCCGGGATCTCCACAACCCGATGAATGTTGAGGAGGGAAAATACATCCATTAATAAACTTCGGAATACCAGGGACAATTGATCAACTCTGTAAAAACCCAAATGATACAAAATGTTGTTATGCAATGGTCGCATGTGAGAAACATTCGTTATTTAGATGTTTAGATAAATGCCGAAAATATCAAATAACACCCTTTCCCATGGTAGCTCCCCCTAAACCTTGGTGGTGTTGCTTAGCACCTCCCGGCCCTCCCATCGTTCTCTCTAATGACTGTTTACAAGTGTTTTCCTTTTTGCCACCACAAATAGGAATTGACTACAATTACCTTGGTTCACTTCAAGATCAAATCAGAGACAGTATGAAAGTGTGCTACGATAGTCCTTTTTGGTTGCGTTAATGCTGTTTAGATGCTGAATTAGAGGAGGATGAAATGATGCGTCGTTTGGGGAAACTTATGGTGAAAATATTGCTTGGAGGTGCTATCATTTTCACGGGTGCAACTTTGGGGACAATATTTGCTACCCGATGGCTTTTTAATGATAACAAAAATGACGATATTACCGATATTGCTATACTCAGCAGACATTTCGGTTGGAGTGGAACAGAGGTTAGAGCGATTGCTTTCCATCCAAATGGAAGAATACTCGCAGTAGGATACTATAGTGGGAGACCTCTTCTTGCTATCTGGGATATTATAGCATACAAAAGGTTGAAGATTATTGAATTAAACGAAAATAATGATATAGAAGGAATTTGTTTTAGTCCTGAGGGTAAGTTAATAGCTGTTAGTTTGTATTGGCAAGGAGTAAAAATCTATGATAGTGACCAATTTCGTTTAATTTACGACTTTAGTAGGTTAGGGGATGCAACTATGGCTTTTGGAGCTATGGCTTTCAGTCCAAAAGGGACCTTTTTGCAGCTGGTAATTTGATTTGGAAAATGCCCGAAGGGGCTCTTTTTAAGCGAATGGACATCCCTAAAGAGTTCTGGGTTAAGGGTTGTGATTTTAGCCTTGATGGAAGTTTCTTAGCTATTAGCGGTTTCATCAATGGATCTCAGCACCACCCAAGTCCCATTGCATTTATATGCAATGTTAAGACCGGGCGTATTTTGAAAACACTTTTATGTCATGAATATCACGAAGAGGGTCAAACTTGTGCTGAGGGTGAAAGGTGCACTTTCCACCCTGATGGGAAAAGGGCGGCAGTGGGGACGAGTGTCAACGCTTTTTACATGTGGAACTTAGAAACTAACAGAGTTGAATTTGTGAGGCGTAAGGGAGGAAGGTGGTGGGTAGTGAAATTTAGCCCTGACGGGAGACTACTCGCAACGAGTGGTGCTGGGGGGAAAGTTTTAATTTGGGAGATAGCAACAAGGAGAGAAGTCCTTAACCGAAAGGGACATGTATTATCTGTTTACGATTTAGCCTTCAATCCAACAAGTGATTTATTAGCTTCGGGAGGTATGGATGGGATCGTGAAGTTATGGAGGTTAAAAGATAAAATTTGGGATGAATTAGGGATTTTAGGATTATGAAATAAAATAAAAAGTTATAATTATAGTTACGATTTAGGGAACAAGTTGATGCAGGAGGTAGCCAATGGGGTGACGACGGTGTATCAGTATGACGCGAGCGGGAACACGGTGTCAAAGGCGACAGGGACAAGTCAGGTGAGGTATTATTGGGACGATGAGGACAAGATGGTGAGGGTGGAAGACAGTGTAGTGATGAACTTCAAGGTGGATGGGTTGGGGTTCAGGAGGTTCAAGGAGGTCGTGGGGCAATATCAAAGGTGGTTTGTTTATGACCTTGCAGCGAGTGAGACGCCTGGTTTAGCGCCGTTGTTGGCGGAGTATGACGAAAATGGGAATTTAGTGGCAAAGTATCACTATGATGGTGGTGGGCTAATCGCCATGACCCGAAACAATCAAAGTTACTGGTATGGATTTGAAGGGATAGGGACGGTGAGGCAGTTGATGGGCTCGCAAGGGCAAGTTGTTGACGCTTACGCCTTTGATGCTTGGGGGAACGAATTGACCCGTCCCCCAGTCCCAAGTTTCTAATCCCTTCAAGTATGTCGGCAAGCATGGGTATTATTGGGACACAGAAAGTTCTTTGATGTTGTTGGGAGTGAGGTATTATGCATCGGGAATAGGGAGATTTGTGAGCCTAGATCCAATAAAACATAAAATGAACTGGTATACATATGTTGCCGGCAATCCATTAAGTAATATTGATCCCACAGGTAAGAACCCTTAGGTAATAGTAGGATGTGTTGCATCCTGCGGGCTTACGCTTTTGGGACCTATAGGAGGATGCATTGCTGGTGGACTTGTAAATCCAGCGGATGTGATATGTTGTGCCTTAGAAGCAATTCAGGAATCTGGAATTTCAGGATACATTGGCGGAGCAATCTCGGTAGGATGTCTTGCTTGCATTCTTGGAGGACTTATTACAAAGTTCCGTATCAAGGGATCACAATAGGATGTCTGATAGGTGCTCTAGCCGGAGGGCTCATGGGTGCAATGAGTAGTGGTGATTGTAGTTCTGTCGTATGCAGTGCAATAGCAGGGTGTGCCAGTGGGATGGTAGGTGCAGTAATAAAAGGGAAACCCGAGAAAGTGGCTACAGCGGCGGGCGGAGCTGGTGTTATTACCTTTTGTGCATGTCTTGGAACATCTGTTTACTTTGATTTATATGGTAGTGGATATCTTAAAGACGTTTGTCAATGTGTATTCAGAGGACCATGGCGTTTTTCCGGTTTTTGAAACAAGAACTCTGGGCACATTATTCCGACTATTAGGAAAGGAGGTGTAATGACAATGAAGATAAATTTGATAGTGATAAAAACAATGAATTATTTTTATCTTTACTGCTATTTTTACTAATTTGTTTTGGTATTTGGATATTTTTGGTAATAAGTATTGAGGTGGCGAAAATTTATTTTGTGATGAAATATCTAAAATATCCTATTGCATCTCAAATTGCGCTAATTTTTCATTTGCTGTTATTTTAATTTTAATAGCATTTCTCTTAGGTATTATTTTGAATAAACTTAAATTTATAAACGAAATATGGAACTCTGTTCAAACGGAAATAATTGTAATTGGTATAACTTTACTCTTTTCAGGTCCTCCTAATAAAATTTTTCTTGACGATTTTTTAATAAAACACAAAAAATTATTTATTCAGTTAAATTTAGAAGATTAACTTTAAAAGTAAAGATGGGAATGGTTGTTAATTGCTTCAAAGATGGTATTGTGGAGCTTGTTGATCATCCTTTTAGATATACTAAACTTATTATCCGCACAATTTTCGTAATTTTTCTTTTAATTCTATTTAGCATATTGGCAACATATTATTTGAAAAATAGAAACAAACGATTGAATTTACATATTATTGTGTTGTTATTGTGTTGGCTTTAAAGGCAGTTGATGAATGCCCAAACACAGGTATAAGTTACGCCAATAAGGTGGTCAAAGGGGTTCACTTCCATGAGGCAAATAAGGATGCAATGGATCAGGGTAGGATGGGTGGTTTTGTCCCTTGCTTCCCTTTCCTTCACCCAGTGGCAAAAGACCTTGAAGGAACTTTGCCGCTCCCTCTCCTTGCCTTCCTTCTCCCCCCTTCACTCCGTCCAACTCAAAAACCCCTCCGATTTCTCTCCCGTCGCCCTCGTTGTCTTAGACAAACACCGTCGCTTTTTAACACATCTGCCTTGGAAACTCCCAACTTAGAATATCCAAATTGGCAGCATTGGATCAAGCCCCTTCCTGATGGGAGTGGGTTTTATCGGATAGAGTTTCGGGAGCGGGAAGCCGTCATTTACTTCCATCCCCTCCCTTCCCCAAAACGCTGATCTGCCACAGATATGCCAGAAGATTGCCGAAAAATCTTGTTGGAAATAAAATTAGGTGTTGTCGTCAAAACAGATATTGACATAGTATTAGAAGGCAATATCTATATGCAGTGCAGACTAAATCAGGTTCTGTTAAATTACCATTAGATAGACAAAGTTTTCAACAAAGATTATAGAATATTGGGCGCCTATAATTGAAGCATATAAAAAGCAAGTTGCTTCAAAGATAACATTTGTGTTTGGTGAATATGTTGATGAGAGACTTGTAGAATATTTATTAAAGAACGGTATTATAGTTGAAAGGTTGCCTTATCCGAGGTGACGAGAATATGCGACCTTCAAAAAATTGGTTTGAGATTAACATACGGATGGTCTCAGGCTCTGTTTCTTTGCTTGAGGTGTTACAGCAACTGTTGGATGCGTTGCGAGCCCTTCAGTTGGGGAGTGACGCTATAGGTGTCATAGAGCGAGGTATACCTTTAGACTGGATGATACTCGCTTCCACAGGATGGTGCCGAAATTGGGAGCCCGATCTGACGAAAACCTTCACAGAGAACCTTGATGCTTTTCAGGAGTGGGTTCAAAGTGTCCTTGAAGAGGAGAAATCGTTACCTGAACCTTGTGTGGCTTTATACATCGCCTGTCCTAAACCGACTTTATAGGCGTATATTATTTGTGAGAAGATTTCAGTTCATTTAGGCTATCATGAAGGGGATATGTTGAGGGGTCAAAAAGCTCTTTGGGACGAACTAATGGAGTTTACAAAGCAGGTTGCTGCCTCCCTTCCCACGGATGTCGCCTATAGGGGTCTAAGTGTTACAGACATGAAAACTGAATCTGTGCGCCTGCGTGAATTTTTTAAGCGCTACAAAGTTATCAAGGCACTCCCTCGGTTGGACGCTTTACTGCCCAAGGGGACAAAAAGAAAGTGGAAACCCTATTGTTTTCCCTACCCTTCTTTTGTCATCCTCAGCGGGGAGCGTTTTCAAGCCTCTCAACCTTACTTTTCCCGTTGGCCATCCATCCAACGGCGAGAGGAGTTGCCCAATGGGGCAGTCTTCCTCTTCTTTGGCTATCCTATCCAATTTAAAGCCCTTCAGAGTTATCAGTTTTCCGTGAAAGCGGAAGGGAAGGGGGGTGAAAGTGGGATGTTTGTGGGGGTGCCTTTGCATCCCGATGAGGATTTGGATGCAGCCTATCAGCGGATCACCCAAGCCTTTGAGGGGGCAGGGATAGAGGTCTATCACCCGCAGATGCTTCACGAGATGGCTCCCATCACTGACTTTGCCCGCCTTTTCCTCGTCTTCACGGAAGAGGAGCCCACACCTTTTTCATTTGCCCTTACGAGTGGACGCCAGAGAGGTTGGAGAGGATGTTGGTCATGGTGAAGATAGTGAAAGAGATGGAGGAGGAGAAAGTGCTTCTTTTTAGGTGGTGAATTTTGCTGGGGCGACGATTGGGGCTTGGCAAGAGCCTTGCCGTCTCAAAGGCTCATTTTTGGAAAGCCTTTGTGGGCGATGTTCAGAAAAGCGGATGAAGGGAAATCAGCGTTTAGCAACGCTGCCAAAACGATAAAGGTCAGCGGGCAGGGATGGGAGCGGGAAGCCGTTATTTATTTCCACCCCCTGCCCAAGTGAGGCTCAAGGTCAAGACTTAAGCCTTCAAAGGGAGGTTAAGTGGGTTTCGGAAACTGACCTCTATTGGGAGGGCAAATCACTTGATGGGCACAAGGAAGGCGCAGTTTTTACCGTGCCCAATTATTGTTGTCGGCACGAAAAAACCCGCTTCCTGAGACCCATCGGGTTCATCTTCCGAACATCCTTGCCTTGCATTGGGAGGTTGGGTTAATTTAACGAATTCGGCGAAAGCCGACGGGAAATTAGCCTTCTTTTGGGAGGCTTTGTCAGGATAGCCTGCCAATGAGTTGTCGGGCAAACTCAGTGTGAGCCCCAATTTGCCCGACATGCCCATTTACTGATTTTGCCGATATGTTCGGTCTCGGCGGAAACCTTGCCCTCTCACTCTCAAAGGCTCACCTTCCAAACATCCTCGCCTTGTGCTTCCAAATGTTCCCTTTCACGCACATCCTCTGACTGGTTGCTGATGGCGGCTTAATCCGCTGAAGCAGAGTGAATCTCCCTTCAATGCACATTCCCTGTGCCCGTTTACAACCTTTGTGGGCGTTGTTACGCTTTCAGGTGGCTTCGAGAAAGCCATCGGACTTCCAAGCGCACTTTGACCCAAAAATCCAAACGGAGGTGGACAATCGTGGCACGCCGACAAAAACGCATCTACTTGTTCAATGAGGGCAAGGCAGAGATGCGAATGCTGCTGGGCAATAAGGGAGCAAATCTGGCGGAGATGACCAACTTGGGACTGCCCGTCCCGCCCGGCTTCACCATCACGACGGAAGTGTGTCGTGAATATTACCGAAACGGCGGAAAGTTGCCTGAGGGCTTGATGGATGAAGTGCGTCGCTACATGGCAAGGGTGGAGAAGAAAGTCGGGCGCAAATTTGGCGACCCCGAAAACCCGCTGCTCGTCTCCGTCCGTTCGGGCGCCCCTGCCTCCATGCCCGGCATGATGGACACCATCTTGAACTTGGGTCTCAATGACCAGACAGTGCAAGGGCTCATCAAGCAGACAAACGATGAGCGGTTCGCTTACGATGCTTATCGGCGTTTCGTGCAGATGTTTGGTGACATCGTGATGGGCGTGGAGCGGGACGAGTTTGAGCACATCTTGGACGAACTGAAAGCCCGCCGCGCCCAAGAGTTGGGCAAAGAGCCGAAGGAAGTGCGGGACACCGATTTGACGGTTGACGATTTGAAGGAAGCCGCCCAACGCTTCAAGGCGCTCATTCGCGAGAAGACAGGGCGCGAATTTCCTGACGACCCTTGGCAGCAATTGGAGATGGCGATTGAGGCGGTCTTCCGCAGTTGGAACAATCCCCGTGCCATCAGTTACCGCCGCCTAAACAACATCCCCCATGACTTGGGCACAGCCGTCAATGTGCAAACGATGGTCTTCGGCAACATGGGTTGGGACTCTGGAACGGGCGTCGGCTTCACCCGCGACCCTGCGACGGGCAAGCCCGGTCTTTACGCCGAGTATTTGCCCAACGCGCAAGGCGAAGATGTCGTCGCAGGCATCCGAACGCCGATGGACATCCAGTGGCTCGCTCAAAACATGCCCCATATCTACGAGGAGTTGCTGGGCTACGCCAAGCGCTTGGAAGAGCACTACAAGGACATGCAGGACATTGAGTTCACCGTGGAGAAGGGCAAACTTTACATCCTGCAAACCCGCACGGGCAAACGGACGGGCATTGCCGCCATCCGCATCGCTGTGGACATGGTGCATGAAGGGCTCATCACCCCCGATGAAGCCATCACGAAAGTGGATGCCCGTTTGTTGGAGCAACTGTTGCATCCGCAATTTGAACCGTCAGCGTTGCAGCAAGCACAGAAATTGGCGAAAGGCATCGCCGCATCCCCTGGGGCTGCCGCTGGGCGCGTCGTGTTCACTTCCGACGACGCCGTAGAGTGGGCGAAACGGGGCGAACGGGTCATCTTGGTGCGCCGCATGACTTCCCCTGACGACATTGAAGGTATGAACGCTGCCAAAGGCATCCTAACCAGCGAGGGTGGACGCACCAGCCACGCCGCTGTCGTCGCCCGTTCCATGGGCAAAACTTGCGTCGTCGGTTGCCGCGATATCGTCATTGACTACGAACGCAAGCAATTTACCGTCAACGGGACGGTTGTCCGCGAGGGCGATTACATCAGCATTGACGGCACCAACGGCGTCGTCTATCTCGGTGACATCCCTGTCGTGCCCAGCGAAATCATCCGCGTCATCACGGGCGAGATGAAACCCGAAGAGAGCGAACTTTACCGCTACTACGCTGAGTTCATGAGTTGGGTGGATGAACGGCGGAAGTTGGGCGTGCAAGCGAACGCCGATAAACCCGAAGAGGCACGGTTGGCACGCCTGTTGGGCGCCGAAGGGATTGGTTTGGCGCGCACAGAGCATATGTTCTTCGCCCCAGAACGGTTGCCCCACTTCCAACGGCTCATCCTTGCCGATGACCCGAAAGAGCGCGAGGATGCCATCGCCAAAATCCTGCCCTTCCAACGGGAGGACTTTTACGGCTTGCTCAAGGAGATGGACGGGCTTCCTGTCATCATCCGCTTGCTTGACCCGCCTTTGCACGAGTTTTTGCCCCACACCCAAGAGGAAGCGCGGGAGTTGGCGGAGAAGTTGGGCAAGCCCTTTGAGGAAGTCTGGACGAAAACCCTACGGTTGCACGAGCACAATCCCATGCTCGGTCACCGGGGTTGTCGTTTGGGCATCACCTTCCCTGAAATCTATCGGATGCAAGTGCGCGCCATCATGGAAGCCGCCTGCCAACTCAAAAAGGAAGGCTACAACCCTAAGCCCAAGATTGAAATCCCCCTCGTCGGTCACGCCAATGAGTTGCTCTTGACGCGCAAAGATGCCGAGGAAGTCGCCGAGCAAGTCATCGCCGAACAGGGCGTTCGGGTGGATTACCTGATCGGGACGATGATTGAAATCCCCCGCGCCTGCGTGACTGCCGACCAAATCGCCAAGTTCGCCGACTTCTTCAGTTTCGGCACCAACGACTTGACCCAGACAACCTTCGGGTTCAGCCGCGACGATGTGGAGGGCAAATTCATGGCGCACTACCTTGAGGAAATCCCAGGCAAGGAAGGGACGCCGATTTTGAAGGCGAATCCCTTTGAAGTCCTTGACCGCGAGGGTGTCGGTGAACTGATGAAGATTTGCGTCCAAAAGGCTCGCTCCGTCAAACCCGACCTTGAAATCGGCATCTGCGGCGAGCATGGTGGTGAACCCAGCAGCGTTTGGTTCTGCCACGAAATCAGTCTCAACTATGTCAGTTGCTCCGCCTTCCGCGTCCCAGTGGCTCGGTTGGCGGCAGCGCAGGCGGCGGTGCGGGAGCAAAAGGAAGCGGAAAGGAAATCCGCCCGTCGCCGCAAAGTGCTCGTGGAAGTGCGCGACTGAGGCTAGCGAGGGCGGGCAGGGCTTAGTTCGCCCAACCCTGCCCGCCAATTTTCCCTTCCGACGAAGGCGACTTATCGCTACGCAACAGGTTCGGGTCGGTCGGGGTCTAAGCCTCTCCGCAGCGTCCCGAAAATTTCTTCCGTCACAGGGTCAATCAAGTGGTCGTGGTCAAGGTAGAGGCGGGGTGTCTTCCAGAGAAGCCAAAGGGCTTTCCACAACGGCAGTTCGTTGTATCGCTCAGGGTAAAGTTCCCGCAGCAGCGTCTTGACCATCGGGGCGTATTTGTGGCTCATGGCGGGAAACAAGTGATGCTCGGTGTGATGGCTGAAGTGCAGGTGCAAAATGTCCATCCACCGAGGGACATTGACGCTCAGCGAACCCAAAACGGGGTCAACCTCATCCATCTGTGGGTTGAGCAAATGGTTGGTGGCGATGTAACTCATGGCGATGAAGTTGCCGACGAACAGCGGCAGCACATATGCCCAGAAGAAGTTGCTCCAACCCAGCGGGAGGAGCAAACTGAACCATGCCGCCATCGGGATAAGCCGCTCAACCCACAAAATTCGTCTCGTTTTTGGGTCGGCAACTTTTTGCAGCCGCCAAAACATCTGCGATGAATGCATCGTGAACCAAAAGCAAAGCATCGGGAAGAAGAGGGCTCCATTGCGCCGCACCAACCGATAGAGCCATTGCAAGGCGGGACGGCGATGATACTCGTCGTAGGTCGCTGAGGTGTCAGGGTCTTTAGTGGGATGTTGCGTGTGGACATGATGCTGGACATTGTGCCAAAGCCGCCACATTAACGGACCGACCCAAAAGGGCGAAAAGCAAATCCCTGCCGTCAAATGCTGCAGCCACTTTTTCCGCACGACGGCGCCATGCATGATCTCGTGACCGAGAAAGCCCAATGCCGTGAAGGAGTTGCCGATGAGGATAGCAGCGACCAGTTTGCCCACGATGCCGCCCAGTCCGTTGGCGATGGCGAGGATTCCGCCAGCGATGATTAACCCGTGAGGAATCATCCAGAGCAACCGATGGGGGACGGGTTTAAAGACGAAGTCAGGAAGGAGGGGGCGTAACACGGCAACATACTCCTTGTGCGAAACAGGCGTCAAATTCTGCATACTCATCCTCCTTGCGTGGCTGATTGACAGCAAACTAATGGGACGCAGTGCGGGGGAGCGCAGGGGCAAAGCCACCGACGCCGCCACCACGCAAAAAGCGACAACATTGTAGCACTGAACTCGTTGGAGCGTTGATCGGGAGTGTTTAGCGATGGCGCTGCCGCTATCAGAAAACCCGTTACCTGTCGCCGCCATCGTTTTGGCGGCAGGGCAAGGCAGTCGCATGGGTGGGGGCAAATTGTTGCTGCCCGTCGGCAACGCTTCGCTCATTGCGTTGACGGTGCGCCAGTTGTTGACAGTGCCCGTCGCTGACATCGTGGTTGTCGTCGGCGCTTATAGATTGGCTGTTCAACAAACCCTTCAAGGGTTGCCTGTCCGTTTCGCCGTCAACCCTAATCCCGATTCGGAGATGGCGGAGAGCATCCGCAAAGGCTTGGCATTCATTGAACCGACGAACATCCAAGCCTTTCTCATCTTGCCGGGCGACATGCCGTTGGTGCGCCCGTCAACGGTGCGTGCCGTCGTTCAGGCTCTTTTGGAAAGCGATCGGACTGTCGCTGTCCCTCTTTTCGGCAATCGCAAGGGGCATCCTGTCGTCTTTCGTGCCGACCTTTACGAGACCGTTTTGACTTTCCGCAGCCCGCAAGGCATTCGCCCGTTGGTGCATGGGGAAAACGCCCGACCGTTGTCAGTCCCTGTAGACGATGAGGGTGTCGTCACGGATGTGGACAGTTGGGATGATTACCGCAAAGTTTTGTGGCTGTGGCACGCCCGTCAGTCAGGGGCAAGGGGCTAAACTTTTTCTACGCTGCGTCGGCAACTTGAAGGGGGCAGAGAGGCAATGCGTTGGGCGTGTAGCACGCACTGCTTTGCATCTTTGTTCCAATCGGGACGAATGACCCTTACCTCTTTCCTTGCCAGCGTCCGAGTCTTAGGGTTGGACGGTGTGGAGTTGGCAAGCGAGCATTTACCGTCGCTGCGGCAGGAATTTTTGAGCACCCTGCAAATCCAACTGGCGGAGCATGACCTCGCTGCCGTCGCCTTGTCTTGGACGGTGCCAGTGAAAGGGCAAGAAGGGCAAGAAATGAGGACGGTGTTGGAGAGGCGAATGACCGTTGCCCACCGCCTCCGTGCCCGCACCTTTTGTCTGCTGGGCGCGACAAATTGGCAAACTTTCCATTCCCTCATCACTGTCGCTACAGAGTTGGGCGAACGACTAAGTTTGCCCGTCGGTTTGGCTTGGTCACCGGAGCAAGGCAACCCTGAACCATTGTTGCAACTTTTGGACGACTTCAACTCGCCCTATCTTGGCGCCTGCTTGACCTTGACGCTGGCGTTGCGACCCGATGACCCTGCTTGGAACGCCGCTGCCCTTGTCGCTCCTTTCGCCATTCATGTCCATCTCGCTATCCCTCAAATGCCTCGCAGCCTCGCTTGGTTTCCCGCCTTTTCATTGTTGCGAGAGTGCGAATATGCCGAAGACATTTGCCTCATTCAAGTCCCTGACCCTCCTGAACCCTCGTTGGTCACTTTAATGCCCTACCTGCGCCAACTTGTCTGAAGGTCCGCTCACCATGCTCCTTGGCTCACTTTTCCCCCTTGCGTTTATCACGCTTGTGTGACAAATTTAGCGGCGGCTAAATTTATTCGGTAGGTGAGGCTTCATGAGGCGTTTAACGGCGGCGATGGAAGACTATTTGAAGGCGATTTACAAGTTGCAACAGCAGGCAGGTTCGGCGACGACCCAAGCGTTGGCGCGCTTGTTGAAGGTCAAGCCTGCCTCGGCGACCAACATGTTGAAAAAGTTGGCAAGGCTAAAGTTGGTGCGTTACAGCGCCTACCGAGGTGTCCAATTGACGCCGGCGGGCGAAAAGATGGCACTGGAAATCATCCGACACCATCGCTTGCTGGAACTTTATCTGAGGCAAGCGTTAAAGGTGCCTTTGCATAAGGTGCATGAGGAAGCGGAGCGATTGGAGCATGCCCTTTCCGAGGAGTTGGAAGACCTCATCGCCGCTGCCTTGGGCAACCCAACTTACGACCCCCATGGCGACCCCATCCCGACGAAAGACGGTCACATCTCTCAAACTCGCCATCCCCATCTCGCCGAAGTCCCGCAGGGGCGACGCTTCCTCATCGTCCGCGTCAGCGACAGCAACCCCGAATTGTTGCGCTACTTGGAGGAGTTGGGTCTGGTGCCACAAGCCGTCGTCACCGTCCTCAACCGAGAACCTTTCGGCGGACCCATTTGGGTGAAAGTCAATGACCGAACCCACGCCTTAGGGCAGGAAGCGGCTCACCATGTCTTCGTCCGACCAGTGGAGGAGGTGACGCAGCGTGGTGCCCGCCGAAAGACCCGAAGCGGCAGGCGATGACCTGCGGGATGAAACGATGCCCTTGAACGAATTGCGACCTGGACAGAAAGCCATCTTGAAAGCCATAGAAGCGCCGACTGCCCTCGCCCATCGGTTGATGGCGTTGGGTCTGGTGCCCGGCACGGAAATGGAAGTCGTGCGCACCGCTGTTTTCGGCGACCCGATAGAAGTGCGGGTGCGAGGCTTCCGCCTCACCTTGCGCAAGCGAGACGCCCAGTTTTTGAAAGTCGCCATCAGAAAGGAGCCTGCATCATGATTGCCCAGAAAACTTTGACCATCGCCTTGTTGGGCAATCCCAACACGGGCAAAAGCACCCTCTTTAATGCCTTGACAGGTTTGCACCAACATGTCGGCAACTGGCCAGGCAAGACGGTGGAGAAGGCGGAAGGGTTTGCCCGCCTTTCTGATGGGCGACGCATCCGCATCGTGGACTTGCCTGGCACCTATGCCTTGCATGCTGAATCGCCTGAGGAACGCATCGCTTGTGAGTTTTTGCTGAGGGGTGAAGCGGACGCCGTCATCGTCGTCGTTGATGCCACTAACCTTGCCCGCAACCTTTACCTCGTTTTGCAAGCGTTGGAGTTAACCGACAAAGTGGTCGTCGCCCTGAACATGATGGACGAAGTTGAAGCGAAGGGCTTGAAAATGGACACTCAACGCCTCAGGGAATTGTTGGGCGTGCCTGTCGTCCCGATGGTGGCGGTGAAGGGCGAAGGGGTGATGGAAGCCCTTCAAACGGCGGTGGCTGTCGCCGAAGGTGTCACTGCAACCCGTCCTGTTCAACCCCGCTATGGTTTCCTCGTGGAAACTTGCGTGCAGAAACTGCTCCCGCATATCCAGCGGGTCGTCAACGGTCAGTGGCAAAAAGCAGGGCGATGGTTGGCGTTGCGGGTTCTGGAAGGTGACGAACTGGCGCTTGCGTGGCTGGCAAGAGGAGACGGTGATGTGCGGCGATTGCTGGACGAATGTCGTCGGGAAGCGGAAGGGTTCGGCACCTCACTGGATTTGGAAATTGCCCGCAGCCTCCACGAACATGCTGAGACGATTGCCCGCGCTGTCATCGCTCAAGTCCATCGCCCTACCCGCCACTGGCGCATCGGTCGTTGGTCAATGAGCATCTCCGATTGGACGGAAGCGTTGGACAACTTGCTCACTCATCGTTGGCTCGGCATCCCGCTGACCCTTGCTATTTTCGGCGGCATTTTCTGGCTCACCGCCATCGGAGCAAACAAACCTTCTGATTTGTTGGAAGGAGGCGTCTCTTGGTTGATGGCGCATTTGCGGGCTTTCGCCAGCGCCATCGGGATGCCTTGGTGGCTGAAAGGTGTGCTCATTGACGGCGTGGTGTTGGGTGTTGGGACGATTTTTGCCGTCATGTTTCCGCCGATGCTCATCTTTTATGTGCTTTACGCCGTGCTGGAAGATTTCGGCTTAGTGCCCCGCATCGCTTTCAACTTGGACAGCCTGATGCAAAAGGTCGGCTCGCAGGGCAAGCATTGCCTTTCCTGCATGGTCTCGTATGGCTGCAACATTCCCGGCGTTTTGGCGACGAGGGTCATTGAAGACCCACGCGTTCGCCTCATCGCTATCTTGACGGCAGCCCTCAACCCGTGCAATGGGCGATGGGGTAATTTGCTGCCGCTGAGTTTGCTTTTGTTCGGCAAAGGGGCGCCGCTGGTGTTGGTGGCACTCATCGCCATCAGTTTTGTCGCTGTCCTGTTTGGCTCGTGGCTGCTCAGCCGAACGGTTCTGAAAGGCGAGACGACTTTGTTTGTCTTGGAATTGCCGCCTTACCGCAAACCGAGCCTCCGCAAGTTGCTCGTTAACACCATTTGGGAGCGAGCGGTGCAGACGCAATATCGGGCGTTGTTGGTGGCGGCGCCTTTCTGTGCCCTCATCTGGCTGCTAAGCAACTTACCGACCGACGCTCCCTTTGAGCGAACGATTACGGGGCATCTCGTCGCTGCCCTTCACCTTGTCGGCAAACCGTTGGGCTTGGACGGGAGCATGTTGACGGCGTGCCTGTTTGCCCTGCCAGCAAAGGAGATTGCCCTCGCTTCCCTCGCCATCACTTACGGCTTGCAACGGACATTGGACGAACCGACAGCGGTCTTGGACTTTTTGCGCTCGCATTGGACGCCTCTTTCCGCCTTCACCTTCCTTGTCTTCTACGCCCTCTATCTGCCTTGTGCTTACACCTTCGTCGTGCAGGCAAAAGAGGCAGGGCATTGGAAATGGGCGGTGTTTGCGGGCATCTTTCAGTTGGCCATCGCCGTCCTGTTTACCTTCGCTGTCCATTGGGGCGGGACGGCATTGTTGGCTTTGTGGCGATAAAGCACTGGTGTGGGAAGGAGTGTCAGCATGGCGATGCGGTTGACGCCCGAACAATGCAAGCGGGAAGTGTTGCGCTACTTGCCTCAGCGCTTTGGCATCCCGGTGGAAGTGCTGGATGCCTACCATTACCTTTGGAGCGGCGGGGCGATTTGGCTGACGAGCGTGCCGTTGGAACTCATCCCGCAACACCGTGCCGTCCAACGGGTTGGCATCCGCGCCTTGCGAAAAGTGCCCAACGGTTGGAAGCCGACGACACCTTTGCTGCAACTTTTTGACCGCTACATCACTCGCCATCGCATTACCCTCACAGAAGGGCAATGGCAGCAACTCTTGAGCGGTCAAGCGATAGATTGCTTGCGGGAAAACTTGCCCGTCAGCGATGGGGCGCCGGGTTATGTGGCGTTAGCATTGGGAGAAGTTGTCGTCGGTTGCGGCTACTTTAACGGTCGCTTCCTTACCCACCAACTTTCCAAAGTCCGCGCCGCCGAATTGGCGGAAGCCTTCGGGTTGACAGTAGCAAGCAACGGCGAAGGTGACGATGAATAGCAGAGTTTGTCCTTGCGCAGGGTTTTCGCAAACGCGCCTTTCTCAGGGGCGATGACCAATCGCTTCGGCGACGGCTTGCCGAACCTTCTCAAAGTCGTCTACGCCGTCGGCGATGAGTTGGCGAGAAACTTGGCGGACGACTTGCTTGCCTTCGTCGGTCAGGTATTCAACGGGCGATTTGCCGTCCACGCGGGCGAGCATCAGCATTGCCAGCGTCCGAACGGCGTCCCGTTCCCGCTCGGCGCCATCGGGCATCGCCGATTGCGCCCAGTAACTTCGCCACATCCGTTCCGCTTCCCGAAGGTGAGCGGGCGATTTCAGGTGGATGGCTTTGAGGAGCAGATGATTGGTGCAGAAGGCGATGTCAAAGGCGGGGTTACCGAAGTGTGCCACCTCGCAATCCAAAACCCAAATCCGCCCGTCGGGCAAAAGGAGCAAGTTTTTGGGGCTGTAATCGCCGTGCACCAAGCAACGCCGAAGGGAAAGGAGCGGCTCAATGGCGGTTTCAATGTGGGGTCGCAAATCGGGATGGCGCTGGGCGATGGTCACAAAGTAAGGGTCAACGCGCAACTCCACGAAATTGCTCAGGTCCCCGAAAGTTTTTTGCACTTCAGGATGGGCAAGGGTGGTGCGATGAAGCGTCGCCAAGATGGTGGCAACTTTCTCCGTCACCATTGGGTTGATGATGCCCGCCAGCAACTCTTGCTTCCAAGTTTTGCTTCCGTCGGGGGCGCATTCCATGACGCAAGCGAAATGTCCTCGGTCTTCCAGCAGCACTTTAGGCGCCACTTCGTCGCCGACGAATTGCCGCAATGCCCGCAGGCAAGCGACTTCCCGGAAGATGCGGGAGCGGTCGGCAAGCCATTCGTCTTGCACCCGCAGTTGCCCCAGCGCTTGCTTGACGACGACAGCGCCCTTTTTCGTCTGGACTTTGATGACCAAGTTGGAGACGCCACCGCCCAGCACGCTGCATTGGGGCGCTTCGTCATCCGCCACCAATCCCCATCGCCGAACCAATTGCGCAACGGCTTGCAAGTCGGCATCCATGTCGCCATCCCCCTCGTAGGGACGCATGGTCGTTTGTCTCTCACTTTTGTCGGCGGAAGGCATCGCCGAAGGCAAGTGTAACGCGCCCGCTTCGCCCTTCATTCTCGTCGTCGGCATGGCAACCTTTAGGCGGTCATCGCAAAACCTACCGTCAAAGGGGCGATAAAGATGGGGCTTTCAAGGGTGATGCTGATTGCTGGGACAATCGTCGCACTCATCGGAGTGATGGAAGCGGCGCCGTCCGAACCGCCTGAATGGTCGGCGGCACTGAAGCGGGCGAAAGCGGAGGGCAAATTTGTCCTCGCTCATTTTTCCGACCCAGAGTGCCTGACTTGTCAACGCTACAACGCCGAGGCTCTGGACAACCCGAAATGGGCGTCGCTGCTGAAACGCTTTGTCGTCGTGCGGTTGCCGATGCCGCAATCAACGCCGTTGCTGCGTCGGTTTCTCCCGAAATGGCGGGATGTGCTGCCTGTTTTGGTCATCACGGATGCGCAAGGGAAAGTGCAAGAGTTCGTCATCGGTCACTTGCCTGCCGAGACTTTCGCCGCTTACCTTCAAGCCTTTTTGCGGGGTGAGCGGACGGACACGATAGAGCGGCAATTGCGGCAGCGTCCCAACGATTTGGCGACGCTGTATCGGGCGGCGGTTTGGTTTTTGGAGCGGGGCGATGGGGAGCGAGGGTTGCCGCTGGCGCAAAAAGTGCTGGAGCGTGACCCTGATAACCGCAAGGGCTATCGCGCCGCCATCTTGCTCCATCGGGGACTTTTTTACGCCACCCATCGGGTCCGTCAAGCCCATCTTGCCTTGGACGATTTCCGCACCATCGTGACGCAATTTCCCAAATCGCCCGTCGCCGAAGAAGCCCGCTTTTATCTTGCCGTCACCCATTTGGCGTTGGGACAAGATAGCGAAGCCCGTCGGTGGCTGACAGAGGTGGCGAAGGTCAGCCAGTCGGCGACCTTGCGGGCGCAAGCGGAAAAACTTCTCCGCTTCCTGGACAAAGAGCCGCCCGCCAATTTGCGGCGGGGCGAAGAGCCATGACGGGAGAAGGGCAACGAGGGGTCGTGAGCGACCAGTGGAGAGGGAAAATTCCGATTGACCGATTGCTAACGCGCCGAGAACGGTTGCGCCAGCGCATTTGGCTGACGATGCGGGATGCGGGTGTTTTGTCGTTTCCGTTGGACACTTTCGGGCGCATTCCCAACTTCATTGGCGCCGAGCAGGCGGCGGAGTTGTTGGCAGCCCAGCCTGAGTTTGAGGATGCCCAATGCATCTTCGTCGCTCCCGATCATGTGCTGCGGCGGGTGCGGGAGTTAGTGCTTCAGCGGGGCAAAGTGTTGGCGGTCGCTTTGCCGTCAAGATGGCGGCGAAGGGAGCAAGCATGGCTGTTGCAAATTACCGAACGGCGCGCCATCAAAGCCGCTGCTTCGGTGGACAACTTCTTGCGCTACGGGCAACCCTTAGCGGCGCCCATTGATTTGGTCGTTTTGGGCAGCGTCGTCGTGGACAGGCAAGGGCATCGCCTCAGTCCTCATCGGGGCTTAGGCGACCCAGAGTTGCAACGGTTGCGGGAAAGCGGCTGGCTCAAAGATGACGCCATCCTTGCCACTATCGTCCATCCGTCGCAATTCGCCGACGATTTGGCGAAGTGGGTCACGGACGCCGACGAACCTGTCCACTTGATCGTCACACCCGACGAAGTTCTTCGTCCACGCTTTTTGGGTGACCGAGATGACCGTCGTGCAACGGTTGATTGATTTGGCGCTGTTTGTCGGTTGTGTCCTCGCCGCTTTGAGCGTCGGCGCCGCCATAGCCCGCCGATGGGCGCCCTTTGGCATCGGGCGTTTGGAAGCCGTCACTTTATCGCTCAGCCTTGGCTTGGTCATCCTCGCTTACAGCATTTTTGCCATCGGGTTGCTGGGTTGGCTGCATCGGGCAGTGCTCATCGGGCTGCTGACGGTTTGTTATGCGGCAGGGTTGCGGGATGCCTTGGGCGAACTTTGGCGGCGTCGTTTTCCCTACCCGTTCGCCGAACGGTTGGCGGAGTTATCGGGCATTGAGAAAGTGTGGCTGGGGCTGCTGTTGTTGCTGGACGGTTTGGCACTCATCCTTTGCTTCGTCCCGCCTTGGCTGGGTGAGTGGGACAGTTTGTCCTACCACCTCGCCGTGCCCAAGTTGTATTGGCAGGAGGGGCGCATCCATTATTTGCCCTTCACCCACCACGCCCAATTTCCGATGACACCGCAAATGCTTTACCTGCTCGGTTTGGGCTTGACCAATTTGCGCAGCGCCGCCATCGCCAAAGCCTTCCACTGGCTTTTCTTCATCCTTTGCCAGTTGGTGCTGGTGAGTTGGGGGATTTGTTTGCCGCAGCGAAGTTTGCGGGCAGGCGTCCTCGCCGCCATCGCTTTCGGGACGATGCCTCTCGTTTTCAATGAAGCCAGCACGGCGTATGTGGATGTAGCGTTGACGGCGTTCGTGTCGCTCAGCCTTTGGGCACTCGTTCGGTTCGCCCAGCAACCTGACGGACGGTGGCTTCTTTGGTCGGGCATTTTTGCGGGGGCGGCGGCAGGGACGAAATACACGGGCTTGCTTTGTGTCGTTTTGCTTGTTCCCTTCGCCCTTTGGGCAGCGAAACGGCAGGGGGTGAAGGCATGGGGCGCTATCGTCTTAAGCGGGTTGGTGGCGTCGCTTATCGCTGCACCTTGGTATGCCAAAAACTGGCTTTGGACGGGCAACCCTGTCTTCCCATTTGCTTACGGCGTTTTTGGTGGTCGGCAATGGTCGGCGGCGATGGCGCAGGCTTACACCCGCTCTAACCGCGAATTTGGGGGCGGGCGGGATGTGCTGACTTTGCTCGCCTTACCCTTCAACTTGACGCTGAACGAAATCCGTTTCGGGCATTGTGCGGGGCAATGGTTGGGCACTTGTCCTTCCTCAGGCTGCACCAAGCGATGGAAATGCGGCAAGTTTGACAATGTGGACAGCCCGAACCTGAGTATCGGCATTTTGCCTCTTTCGCTGTTGCCGACAGGGTTGCTCCTGCTCCGTGCGGGCGAACCGTTGGTGGGCGTTGGCAGTCTTTTCATCGCCCTCGTTTCGGCTTTTTGGCTGGCATGGTGGTTTTTGGAAGCCCAGTATTTGCGCTATCTTTTGCCCGCCTTCGCCCTTTGGAGCGTTTGGATGGGCGCCGTGGCAACGGCGTGGCAACGGGTCAGTAAAGGGACGGCGTTGACCGTTCAGGTTGTCATCACCGTCGGTTTGGCTTACAACACTTTGATTGCCCTTTGGCTTTCGCGCCCGCTGTTGCCTGTCGCTTTGGGATGGAGATCGGACGCCGAATTTTTGCGGGCGACAACGCCTGCCTATCGGGTTGCCGAGTTTGTCAACGGAGCGCTGCCCCGCGATGCAGTCATCGCCACTTACGGCATGCCCTTGGGCTATTATTTGGAGCGGCGCTATTTTTGGGCGGACAGCGGACATAACCGTCTCATCCCTTACGAGCGCCTGAGGGGTATAGACGACTTGATGGCGGCGTGGCAAAAATTGGGTGTCACCCACCTCATCATTGACTGGCACTATGTGCCGTCGGACAGTGCCCTTGCCCGTTGGCTCTCGGAAGGCAAGCGGCGGGGGTGGCTGGAAGAGTTGTGGCGGAGCGATGAAAGCCCACAACGCATGGAGGTGTTGGCTGTGGTCAGGGGGAGAAAGCCATGAATCGGCTGGTGCGTGCCCGCCAATTTCACGAATGTTGGGCAGCCATAGAAAGGCGCTTTTACGAGCGTTGGCTTCACGGGATTTTGTGGTTGATGGCAGGATGCGTCGGATTGGCAACGGCGTTCGGGTTGCTGCGGGACGCCTTCCTCGTCGGACGGTTGGGAGCGGCAGCAATGGTGTTGGGCGTCGGGTTGGGAGTGCTACGGGCGTTGGGCTTGGCATCGCTGCTCCAACGAGCCCCTGACGCTTTCCTGAGGTTAGTCGGAGGTGACCGATGTCCTCTCCCTCAACGCTCCCGTCCCTATCGGCTCTACTTTGGCTTGATGGAAAGCGGGTTCGTGTTGGTGGAATGCCTTGTTTTGCTGGGCTTACTTGGCTTGTCCACGACCGCTGCTGCTTTGCCCATCGGCAAGTTCCATTGCGTGCCCGTGTGCGTGTTGTTGATTGTATACGGCTTTTTTGCCGTCACTTTTGGGGGCAAAAATGCGGTGACGGCGTTAGCGTGGGCGCGATGGCTTCGTCCCCGTTTAGAGCGGTTCTTAGAGTGGCGCTGTGCCGATTGGCTGATCGCTACGGGCGAATGGGAAGCCACTTGGGTGGGCTTGTTGCGACCTCGGTTGTCGCCCTTGCAGCGAGTGCGTCACGCATCTGCCACCATGTTCTGGCAAGGCGTTTTAATTTTCGCCGTCATCGTCGCTTGGGTTTTGGGGTTGACTTTCCTCGCCATCGCTTTGGCGCGTTGAGGGAAAAAACGATGCGCCGACCGTTTTGGCAAGCAGCCTTTTTCGTCGCCTTGTGCCATTTCGCCGCCGCCAGCCTTTACCTTTGGCGCTTTCCCGCTTGGCGTGCCCCGGATGAAGGGGCGCATTTTGCCTACATCGTCCATCTCGCTCAAACCCATTCGTTGCCCATCTTTGAAGGCATGGGGCGGGGCGTCACCTACGAAGCCCACCAACCGCCCCTTTACTACTTGACTGCCTTGCCCTTTGTCGCCTCGCTGCTGAAAGACAAAGCCCATCACCAAACGGCTTTGTATCTGCTCCGCTTTTTTTCCACCCTTTGGGGCTTGGTGGTCGTGTCGGGCGCGATGGGATTGGCATGGATGCTCCATGCTGACCCGCCAACTCGTTTGCCTGCGGCACTGTTGGCAGGTTTGTTCGCGGCGTTGCTTCCGATGCACCTGCTCGTTTGTGCCTCTGTCGGCAACGACGCAGCGGCAGGAGCGACAGCGACGGCAACTTTGCTTTGGCTCTGTCTTTTGTTGCAGCGACCTTCGTCGGAACAACGCCAAACCTTGACGGCGGCATTGGCAGCGGGCGTGCTTTGTGGCGCTTCCCTGCTGGCGAAGAGTAGCAACCTCGTCTGCTTGCCCCTTGCTTTGCTCGCTTTATGCCTGATGCCTCCCAATTCACCCATCCCTTCGCCGACAAAAAAGCGACTTGCCTCTCAACCTCTCCGCCATCTCATGGCGAGGTGCGGGATTTCGTGGGGCATCTGCTTGGGAGCATTTTTGCTGACAGCGGGTTGGTGGCTGTGGCGCAACATCGTCCTTTACGGTGACCCGTTAGCCTTTCGGGCGTTTCTGGAAGGTTTTTCCACCTCGCCCAAACCCAGTTACTTTCTGGAGCGGCTGCAACTTTCGCTGCCGACTTACCTTTTGATGGTGGCGCAAGTGACACTGTTCACTTGGTTGGGCATCTTTGGCGAACCCAACGAAGCCGTCAAGGGCTTGGCGCGACTGATGCAAGGCGCGGAGCCGACGGCATCGTGGGTATTCCTCTGCTCCCTCATCGGGATGGGTTTGCTGGTCGGCATGGCGTTGGGCATCGTCACGATGGGACGACAAAGTTGGCAAGCGATGGGGGAAAAGGCGGGGGCAAAAGCGTTCGCTTGCGCCTTGCCCATCCTGATGACGCTCCTCGTCTTCGCCGAGTTCGTTCAGTTCAACCGCTATTTCTTTCAGGCGCAAGCGCGCTACTTTTATCCTGCCCACGCAGCGATGGCGGTTCTGTTTGCTGAAGGCACTTTACGCCTTGCACCACCCCGTCGGGCGTCGTGGGCAGTCGTTATCGTCGTCTTTTGTCTTGCGACCCTTTGTGCTATCGTCGGTTGGCTTTGGGTGCCTCTCTCGGGACGGTGATGGGCAATGAGCAAGGGCAAAAAGAAGGGCAAGAGCGAACCGATGGAGATTTACACGGCGGCGTTGGTCAAACTGGAACTCATCACGCACTTTTACCGCACGGGTCAAATTCCCTTTGACGACTATTGGCGTCTCAAGCGACAGTTAGAGCCCGAGGCGCGCAAGGAACTGGAAGAAGTGCGCCGATGGGCAGTAGAGGAGGCGAAATTGGTCACGGCAGAGGAGTGGGAGAACCTGCGGGCACATTATCGGGACGAAATCGGCGACAGTTTCGTTCACCTGCTCAACGCCGCCCGCCGTAAGGCGGTCTTCATCACCAACAACCCAAAAGTCTTAGCCGACCGTCGCAAGTTGGAGAAGCGCTTCGGCATGAAAATCATGAGCGGCGAAAAGTTCCGACAAAAGATGGGCGAGGCAGGGAAAGCAGCAGTGGACAACTTGCTAAGCGAACTTCTGGGACGCCCAAGACCAGCATGAAAAGGCGTCAAAACGAAGTTGAGGCGAGCCGTAGTCGGAGCAAAAAGGTTCGGGAAGGTGAAAAACGATGGAAGGGAGACACCGACGCACTTTGTTCAACAAAAGGGTCGCTGCAGGCAAAAGGCACTACTTCTTTGATGTCAAGGAGAACCAGCGAGGCGAACGCTACTTGGTCATCACGGAATCACAGCCAACGGGTGAAGGCACATACTCTCGCCAAAGGGTGCTGATTTACCAAGAGCACCTTGACGCTTTCCTGGGTGGTCTGAGAGATGCGGTCAAGGCGATGCGGCAGTAAAGGCAACCCAATTGTGCCCTTCATCCCGCTAAGTTCAGCGTGCCTCGTTTTCTCGCTCCTTTCGCTTCTTCTCGGCAATTTCTTCTGCCAGCGTCGCTAAGGCTTCCACGATGTCGCCTTCCTGAATCGTCTTGACGACTTCGCCTTCCACGAAAAGTGCCGCTTTGCCCCGACCAGCAGCGATGCCCAAATCGGCGACTCGGGCTTCGCCAGGACCGTTGACGACGCAGTTGTGCACGATAGCGAAAGAACCGACATAAGTTTGCGCGTCGGCTACCTCCAAGTTGTAAACCGTTCCGTGATAAGGCAACCTGCGAACGCTTTGAACGGGCGTGTAAAGGTAGCGGTCATCAACGGCGATGCGCGCCGTTTTGCGACGCTCCGGCGGGATAGCGATTTTCGTTTGCAGGATTTCAGCCAAGCGCCGCAAACCTTCAGCATTGCTAACGGTAATAGCGTAAGCCACTTGACGGTTAGGTTGTCTTCGCTCTTGAAGGGTTGCAGCGATTTTCTGCCTCAAAAGCAACTGATGAATTTGCACCGCCAAAGTCGGCGAAACGGTGACATAAGTCGCCCTCGGATAATTCCTCACCTCACCGATGTATCCGTCGCACTGCCAAAGAGTTCGCAGCAAAACTGCCTGCTTGGGTTTCGGCAGTCGCAGCATCCACATCGGTAACCGTTTGTTTTCGGCGCGGCGACCAAAGAGGCGTGCAAATAGGAAAGCCAGTTCCGTTGAGTGAGCGATGACTTCTCGGAGTTTTCGGTCAGCCCGAACCCCTTCGCTGTGAGGGATGTTGTAGCGGCGCAAAATGTCTCTGGCTTTGCCCGCCAGTTCTATCTCGTCCATGCTAAAGGACAGGAAAACTTGGCGCGGTGTATCCTCTTCGCCGCTTAAAGAACCTTCTGCGACATAACATGCCGCCAGCGTCAGAAAATCCTCGTCAACGGCAAACTGTGGCGCTTCAGGAACGCACCCAACATCTAATTCGCCTTGCACGACAGGATAAAGCAGCACAAAATCACGGTTGACGGCTTCCGCAAGATACCATTGCGGTTTGTGCCCTTTTGCGCTGACGGAAATGATGTTTTCCCACCGCTTTCGTTCACCCTTGACTTTTCCGTTGCGCACGATGGCGTAAACGGGATGATTGGGAGTTAAGCGAAGAGGCGGAACGCCACGCGGTTTGATTTCCAGCAATTCACCGTGAAAGTGATGGACAAGCACTTGCGTGATGGCAGCGAAGGTGCCTTCATGCGTTAAAACCCCTTCGCCTTCCCGCACAGCGTTGATGGCTTTCGGTCCGCCTTCCGTCATCACCCGTTCGCCCATCGGCAAGCAACCCATGACGGCGATGTCCAGGGGTTCTACGATGTGCCCGACGCGGGCTTTCACTTGCTCCACCAACTCAAACAAATCAACCTCGCAACGCCCACAGGACGGGCAAGCGATGATGCGGACGCCCTCACGGCGCAGCCCAAGCGCCCGCAAAATCATTTTCGCCGCCTTGACCTCTTCAACGGGATCAGTCGCCAACGAGACGCGGATGGTGTCGCCGACGCCGTGCGCCAATACTGCACCGATGCCAATCGCCGACCAAACGATGCCTTCGGGAGGCGGTCCTGCTTCCGTCACGCCCACATGGGTCGGATAAGGAAACTTTTGGGCGAACAGCAAGTAGGCTTTGATGGTGTCCATCACATCGGACGACTTGAGCGACACCACGATGTCTTCAAAGCCCCATTCTTCCAACAGGGCAATTTCCTTTTCGGCGCTTTCCACCATCGCCTCAGGTGTCGGACCGCCGTATTTCATGAGCAAGTCGGGATCAAGGGAACCTGCGTTGACGCCGATGCGAATGGGAATACCCCGCTCCTTGCACGCCTTGACAATCATCTCCACTTTGCGTTTGTCTCGGATGTTGCCGGGGTTCCAACGGATTTTGTCCACGCCCGCTTCAATGGCTAAAAGCGCCATGCGGTAGTCAAAGTGGATGTCAGCGACCAACGGGATGTTGATTTGCTCCTTGATGTGCTTCAGTGCTCGCGCCGCCTTTTCGTTGGGCACGGCGACGCGAACGATTTCGCAACCTGCTTCTTCCAACCGATGGATTTGGGCGACGGTGGCGTCAATGTCTTCCGTCTTCGTCGTCGTCATGGATTGGACGCTGACAGGCGCCCCACCACCGATTTGCACCCGACCGACTTTGACGGGGCGCGTCTGCTCGCGCGTGTAAAACTTGCCCTCACCGCAAAAGAGGGGCGTCCATTTCGCCATCTTTTTCATGCCTCCTTGTCAGCGACCTCGTCATTATGTCACTCACCCAAACAATCGGGCGACAGGCAAACGGAAGCCGGGGATGACATCCTCGCCATCCAGTTCGTCGCTTTCGCTCAGTCGCTTCGGCTTCCGCCCTTTCCGATACACCCAAACGGTGCGGGTGTTGAGGTCAATGAGCCAAACGAGCGTCACGCCCCACACCAGATACTCCTGCACCTTCCTTGCGTAATCTTTGGGCGTTTCGTCAGAGGCGAGGATTTCCACCGCCAGATCAGGCGGAAACTCACCGAACTTTTTCGGTGAGCGACCGTCGGGCAACTTTTCTATCCGCACGAAGGAAACATCGGGCGAGCGCACATCGCCGTTGGGCATCCGAAAACCCGCTTGGGATGTGTAAACGCGACCGAGGTTGTGCTGGCGGACATAAGGGCGCAAGTGGGACACCAACGCTGCCCCAACATCCTCCTGCTCCAAGCCTGCAGGCGTCATCAAAACCAACTCCCCGTCCACGACTTCCGCTTTGCCCTCATGCGGAAGGTGCATCAACTCTTCGTCCGTCCAGAGTTTCTTGACGACGGTCATCGCCATCGCCCCCTGCGTTGGGCAAGGTCTGCCAATATGTTGCGACGGGCAAAGCGATTGTGCCATGTCGTCGGCATCGTCCCATCCACTTCACTTGCTCGTCGTGCCACAATTGGGAACGCACGAAAAACTTCGTCGGGTGAGGTGAAGGGCGATGGCAGCGACCGCAGAACGCGTGGACTACTTTCGGATGCTCATTGACGGTGAATGGACAGACGGTGTTGGCACGAAGGTGCGCCCTATCGTCAATCCTGCGACAGAAGAAATCATCGCTGAAGTTCCCGATGGGACGCCTGACGATGCCCGCCGTGCCATTGATGCAGCATCTCGCACCTTTCGGGAATGGTCGCGCCTGACGGCTTACGAGCGCGCTCGCTACCTCAAACGCGCCGCTGACTTAATCCGCGAGCGGACGGAAGAGATTGCCCACCTGATGACGCTGGAAGTCGGAAAGCCCATCAAAGAGTCGCGAGTGGAAGTGCGGATGGCAGCGGATTACTTTGAGTGGTATGCCGAGGAAGCGAAGCGCAATTATGGTGACATCGCGCCTCAATTCATCCCGCAAAAGCGCCATTGGGTCATCCGCCAACCCGTCGGAGTCGTGGCGACCATCACGCCCTGGAACTTCCCTGCTAATTTGCTGGCACGCAAAGTCGCTCCCGCTCTGGCAGCAGGATGCACTGTCGTTTCCAAACCCGACCATCGGACGCCGTTGACGGCGATGGCGATCTTCAAATGCCTACACGATGCCGAGTTGCCGGCGGGTGTCGCCAATTTGGTGACGGGCGACCCGGCGGAAATCGCTGCCGTCTTTTTTGCCGACCAACGCATCCGCAAGATCAGTTTTACGGGCTCCACACGGGTCGGTCGGCTGCTGATGCAGCAAGCCGCCGAACAAATCAAACGCCTTTCGTTGGAGTTAGGCGGTCATGCGCCTGTTCTTATCTTTCCCGATGTGGATGTGGACAAAGCCGCTCAATGGACGGTGCGGGCAAAATTCCGCAACAACGGTCAAACTTGCATCTCACCTAATCGCGTTTATGTCCACGAGCAAATTTGGGATGCCTTCGTGGAACGAGTCGTGCATTACACCCGACAACTGCGGCTGGGTAATGGCTTAGACGAAAGCACCGATGTCGGTCCACTCATTGACGCCAATGGCTTGGCAAAAGTGGAGCGGCATGTGCAAGACGCTATCGCCAAAGGGGCGAAAGTGCTCTGCGGCGGTAAGCGCCCTGAAGGCGACGCCTTCCGTAAAGGCTTTTGGTTTGAGCCGACGGTTTTGGTCAATGTCGCCCCTGAAATGCTCGTTTCGTGCGAGGAAACTTTCGGTCCTGTCTTGCCTCTCATCCCATTCCGCGACCGTGACGAAGTGATTGAGCGCGCCAACGACTCGCCCTTCGGGTTAGCCGCCTACTTGTTGACCAACGACTTGCGGACAGTCATTGAAGTCAGCGAGCGACTGGAAACGGGCATGGTGGGTGTCTGGGATTTTGCTCCCGCTACACCCCAATGTCCCTTTGGCGGTGTCAAGCAAAGCGGCTTTGGTTCAGAAGGCGGATGGGAAGGGCTCAAGGAGTATCTCGTCACCAAGCACATCAGCATCGTCTTGGAGCCGTGAGGGAAGATGGCGACCGTTCGCTGGGACGGTTCCATCTTGCGGGTTGAAACGGATTGCTATTACGCCGCTGTGCGCACGGAAGGATATGTCAGCGGCGTGATGGGCGGCAGTTTCGTGGACAAGCGGACAGGTAGCCGCGATTTAGGTTTTGGGTTAGCCGTCGTGGATTTTTTGTTGGAGCCAGGCGCCGATGATGAAACGACGCCCCCTGATTTGCGCTATCGTTGGGGCGATCAAGTTCACGGCAATATTCCCAAGCGCTATGTGGAGTTGCCTCAAATTTGCACGCAAGCGAAAAAGTTGCCTGTCCAAATCGTGGAAGGCAAAAAGTTCGTCGCCATCCGACAGTGGTTTACTTGGACGATTGCCCGCCCACCTTATCGGGCAGGCTCGCGATGGGAGCAGTGGCTCGTTTTCCCCGACGGTGTCCGATGGTTCTTGGCTTACGACAAAGTGACCAGCGCCAACACCGTAAATTGCCTGCTCCTTCGGATGGACATGCCCAGCCACATCCGCCACAACAAAGGCGATACCTTTCAGCAAGTCTACCTGAGTTATCACGGCTTCATCCCCTCCGGCGCCTTCCTTGATGACTTCCCGCCTGACGCCCGCTACCTGTATCGGCGAGAAGACGGCAAAGTGCCTGAGCGGTTCATCCGTGCCTATCAGTTGCCCAACGGCATCTGGTTGGCAGGCATGGCGCTGCACCCACCTGTCGTCTACGAAGCATGGTGCCATCAACGAGGTTATGTCTGCCTCATTCAGGAAATCGGAGGCATGAAAGTGCAGGTGGGCGAAACTTTGGAAGCCGTTCATCTCGTCGGCTTCTTTGCCGACCTTGCCGAGATGGAACGAACCTTTGACGCCCACAAAAATGCCCGTTCTCTTTCGGTGTCCGAGAGTGGATGGGAACTGCAGTAGGCGTCATAATGCGGAAGGAACTGGTAGGAGAGAAGCATTTGAAGGCGAATTGAGGCGATGAAGGCACTCGCAAAAGAGCAGCAACCAACCATTGACCCAGAAATTTTGGCTAATTGTCCTTGGAAAGCCCACCGACTTCCCATCAATGACCTTTCTTTCTTCCCTGATGGTCAACACCTTCTCTCCGCCCGTTGGGACGGAACGGTTCGGGTCTGGAAAGTCAACGACGGAACGAAAATGTGCGTCCTTCGTCCCATTTGACGAACTTTCTCTCGGTCGCCTCACCCGCTGCGCTATCCTTTCCGCACATTTACGCATTTTAACCAATTTTGTTATATGCCCTATTTTTCTCTTGCAGAAATGCAACGATTTTCTCTACATTTTCTAAATTTTTACCATAATCAACCAATGTTGTACATAAAATAGGTTTACTTGATATTATAACTTGTATTTTATTATTATCTATTTTGTGTATTGCAAATGAAATTACTTCTCCCCAACTTTTCCAAGTTATACCTGTTATTGCAATAATCTTGCCATAAGAGTAATCTTCTTTTTTAATCTTATATCTCTTGAACATCTTGAGAGATTCAATACATAGATTAAATACTTTATCATATGGAAGTTTGAGTTCAATATTTCGGAAATGGTGGACATTTGTTATATCCTTAATTTCCACAGATTTTCCATATGACATCCGCTTAACTGACCAAACATATAAGGAACCACCGATAAGAGACATAAATCCTCCATATAATATACCTGCAAATAATCCAGCTCCTAAACCTAAAAATCCATATCTGTATCCATATTGAAATACAAGGTATATTTCCACAATTATCCCAAAGATTATCCCAAAAGGGATTGCTGTTGCTAAAAATAATCTTATATAGAATCTTATGATATCCATTTATTTACCTCCTTTCATAAATTCTTTCTACATCTACACCTGCACTTTCTTCTTGTCTTTCTATCGATTGCTTAAGTTTTTCTACATTTCGTTTAATTTGATAATAAGTAATAATTGCATCAATTATACTACCTATGAGTAAACCTATAGCAGCACCACCAGCAGCACCAACACCAGTACTCCCTCCTATTATTGCTCCTATAATTGCTCCTGCAACGAAACATACAAGTGTAGCCCAATCTCCTTGAGAATCAATAAAGAAAATTGGATTATTAATAACATAAGTATATCTGTTTAAAGATAATGGATAAAGAACAGAACCTATAATCAAATCCTTTTGCACCCATCTTCCTGTTTCAATCTCATAATACCTCGCACCAACATGTAACAACCCCGCATCTTGATCGTTGCGATAACCCCACAAGCCACAAAATTGATACGACCCGCCTCCC
>Ga0209479_1001073_pt1 | contig 31160 bp, 22 predicted proteins | sample DewCreD2012metaG_2_FD_184112 | JGI IMG/M metagenome (GOLD analysis project Ga0209479, IMG submission 184112) | Hot spring sediment bacterial and archeal communities from British Columbia, Canada, to study Microbial Dark Matter (Phase II) - Dewar... ...
TGGGGGGGGGGGATGGCCGAGAGCAGGGCCTCGGTGTAGGGGTGGCGCGGCTTGAGGTAGAGGTCGCGGGAGGGGGCCAGCTCCATGATCTTGCCCAGGTACATCACCGCCACCCGGTCGGAGATGTACTCCACCACCGCCAGGTCGTGCGCGATAAACAGGATGGTCAGGCCAAGCTGCTCCTTGAGGTCTTGCAGCAGGTTGACCACCTGGGCCTGAATGGAAACGTCCAGCGCCGAGACCGGCTCGTCGGCCACGATAAACTCAGGGCGCACCGCCAGGGCCCGGGCGATACCGATGCGCTGCCGCTGCCCACCGGAAAACTCGTGGGGGTAGCGCCGCACGTGGTCGGGGTTGAGGCCCACCAGTTGCAAAAGTTCGGCGACGCGCTCGTTGCGGGCCTGGGCCGAGCCTTCCAGGTTGTGGATCACCAACGGCTCGGCGATGATGTCCCCCACGGTCATGCGCGGGTTAAGCGAGGCAAAGGGATCCTGGAAGATGATCTGCATCTTGCGCCGGTAGGCCCGTAGCTGGTTTTTGGGTAGGTGGGTGATGTCCTGCCCATCGAAGTAGATGCTGCCCTCGGTGGGTTCAATCAGGCGCAGAATGGTGCGGCCCACGGTGGTCTTGCCCGAGCCGGACTCGCCCACCAGCCCCACCACCTCGCCCTTCTTAACCGCAAAGCTCACATCGTTGACGGCTTTTACGTTCGCAACCACTCGAGACAGAATTCCGCCCCGGATGGGGAACCACTTTTTGAGGTTTTTGACCTCAATCAGGTTGGCCGTGGTGGTTTTAGGTGTAGCCACGCTCATGCTCCCACCGCCTCGCCTTTTTGAATCTCAGCCCAGCGCACGCAGCGCACCATGTGCCCCTCCCCAGCATCTTGTAGAGTTGGAATTTCGGTATCGCACAACCCCGGTTTGAAGAACTTGCAGCGCGGGTGGAAGGCACAGCCCGGGGGCAGGTTGAGCGGGTTGGGTACGTTGCCCGGGATGGCTTCCAGGCGCTGCTGGTGTGTGGCCGCCAGATCGAGCCGGGGCACCGAGTTCAAGAGGCCCATGGTGTAGGGGTGCAGGGGCTTCTTGAAGGTGGGCACCACATCGGCTTCCTCGACGGCTCGACCCGCGTACATCACCACCACCCGGTCGGCCATCTCGGCCACCACGCCCAGGTTGTGGGTGATGAACAGGATGCTCATGCCGATTTCCTCCTGGAGCTTTTTCATGAGCTCGAGGATCTGGGCCTGGATGGTTACGTCCAGGGCCGTGGTGGGCTCGTCGGCGATGAGGAGCGAGGGGTTGCAGGAGAGCGCCATGGCGATCATCACCCGCTGGCGCATCCCCCCCGACATCTGGTGGGGGTAGTTGGCCAGGCGCTTTTTGGGTTCGGGGATGCCCACCAGGTCGAGCATCTCGGCGGCCTGCTCGAGCGCCTCCTTTTTGCTTTTACCCTGGTGCAGCACGATGGCCTCGGCAATCTGATCGCCCACGGTGTAAACCGGGTTAAGGCTGGTCATGGGCTCCTGGAAGATCATGGCGATATCGTTGCCACGAATCTTGCGCATGCTGGCCTCGTCTTCTTTGACCAGGTCGCGCACCTTGCCGTCCTTGCCCCGGAAGAGCATCTGCCCCCCCACGATTTTGCCGGGCGGATTGGGAATCAGGCGCATCATAGCCAGGCTCGTGACCGATTTTCCCGAGCCCGACTCGCCTACCACCGCCAGGGTTTCGCCTTTGTCAATGTGAAAGGACACCCCGTCCACGGCCTTGACCACGCCATCGTCGGTAAAGAAGTGAACCTTGAGGTCTTTTACATCCACCAGCCGTTTCTCGTCCATTCCAACTCCTAAACACTGCAAACGCAGATTGCGCCATTATATCGCCAACTGGGTTGGCCTGGGCTAAGAGGTCTCGAGCTACACCTTGGTGCGGGGATCCAGGGCATCGCGCAGGCCATCCCCCAAAAAGTTATAGGCCAGCACTGCCAGCAGGATGAACAACCCTGGTATGAGAAGCCAGGGCCGCTCGGTGAAGGCCGTGATGCCGGTGGCCTGGGCCTTGGAAAGCATCAACCCCCAGGAGGTAGCGGGCTCCTGGATGCCCAGCCCCAGGAAGGAAAGGCCCGACTCACCCAGGATGAAGCCCGGAATGGCCAGGGTAACCGCCACAATCAGATAGGTGTAGGTGCCCGGCAGCACGTGCCGGATGATGATGCGAGCATCACCAGCCCCCAGGGCCTGCGCGGCCTGGGCAAACTCCATCTCGCGCAATTGCAGCACCTGGCTACGGATGATACGAGCCAGCCCACCCCAGTTCACAAAGGAGAGAATCGTCACCACCAGCACGAAGCGCACCGCCGGCGGTACTTCCATGGGAATCAGCACCGAGAGGATAATCAGCAAGAAGAGGTCAGGGATGGCCGCCAGCACCTCGACGGTGCGCATGATGATGGTGTCCAGGTCGAGCTCGATGCGGGGCCAGAGCAGAATGTAGCCGATTGCCCCTAGCAAGGCCGCACCAATCAAGGCTGCTATGATGGCCTCGAGGCCCCGGCTGCTCTGCCAGAAGCCCCAGACCGTAATCCAGAGCAGCCAGGCGATGCCCACCCAGGCCGAAAGCCAGAGCAGCGCCCTAGCCAGGTGGCTTTTCCAGACCAAGGTGTACAGAATTACCCCGAGCAGCACCAACCCGACCACCAGGCCCAGCGCGCCCAAAGCCAGCGTGCTAACCCGCTGAAGGTCGGGGCGGATGTAGTTCTGGTAACCATATCCCATGCCCAGCAGCAAGCCAGCAATGAGCACCAGCCCCAAAGCCGCCATCAGATGGGCATACCAGGGACTGCCCCGGATAAAAGCCCAGAACTGTGGGTTGAGTATCCCGATGCTGAACGTAACAGGACGACCGGCATAGTAGCCGGAGATACTACCCATGAAGATACCGATCACAAGGGCCAGGGCCACCGCAAAGATGCCAATGGTCAGGCTGATACGCGCACCATACCAGATGCGACCCCAGATATCCCGGCCAAAGTCGTCGGTGCCCCACAGGAACAGCTTGGCCTTATCTTCCAGCAACCACGGCCCCCCCATCAGGCGCAGGTCGGTAGGGATCAGTCCCAAAAAGCGATAGGGCTCCCCCTTCACGAAAAAGTAAATGGGGTAGCGGCCCTTCTCGCAGTCGGTGATGACCTCCACCTTGAAGGTCTCGAGGTTCCGGCGCCGCTCCGAGGCACACACGTAAGGCCGGGTGAGTCGTCCGTTCTCGTCACGCCAGAAAATCTGGGTCGGCGAGGCGAAGGAAAAGTCGCGGAAGCTCTTCTCTTCTGGATAAGGTGCCAGAAAATCGGCAAACAGAGCCCCCAGGTAAAACACCAGCAACACCACCGCCCCCAGGCGGGCTAGGGGGTGCCGCTTGAAGCGAATCCAGGCTTGCTGAAAAAAACTGCGGTTGGCCTGGGAGGTGGTATTCCTCTGCACTCTTTGTAGCATGCCCTCCCCCTAGCTGTAGCGGATGCGCGGATCCACCCAGGCCAGCAGCAGATCCGAGACCACATTGCCGATCATCAGCAAAACCGTAGTGATGGTAATGAGGCCCATAATCACATACACGTCAATGGCCGAGATGGCCTCGAGCAGCGCCGGGGTAATTCCGGGCCAGGCCATGGTCACCTCCACCAGTCCAGCCCCACCGATCAAGCCCGGCAAAAGCCCCCCAATGCCGGCGATGAAGGGGATCACCGCGTTGCGCAGGGCGTGCTTGTAAATCACCACCCGCTCGTTCAGGCCCTTGGCGCGGGCGGTGCGGATGTAGTCCTGCGAGAGCACATCCAGCATCTGGCCCCGCATCACCCGCATCAACCCGGCCAGACCTGAGGTGCCCACCACAATTACCACCGGGAAGGCGTGCCAGAGCACGTTGGTGGCCCGGGCCCAAAGGGGCGAATCGCTGTAGGGTAGCCGTTCGGGCAAGCCCGGCCCCTGCAACAGCGGCCAGAGCATCAACAAAGCGCTCATACCAAACAGCACCAGCCCCACCCAGATGCCAAAGGTGGCGGCTTGTCCACGCCGGCTTCGCTGCCAGAAGAGCCCAGCAAAAACCAGGGTTCCTAGCAAAGCGAATGGGAAGAGAATCTGGGCCGTGCGGGTCAGGTTGCCCAGGTGAATAAACTCGGTGGTCATGCCCCCAATGGGCAGGATGCGCATATTGGTCAGGTCGTTGAGCCAGACTGCCAGAAACAGCATGATCAGCCCGAAGAAGAAGTTGGGGATGGCCAGGCCCAGAAAGGCCAGCACCGTGAAGGTACGGTCGGGCCAGGTGTATTTGCGAATAGCCGAGTACACCCCGATGGGAATGGCAATCAGATAGATCATCAGGGTAGCCAGCACCACCAGTACCATGGAGTTCAGGATGCGCTGGCCGATTACGTTCCAGACATCGGTCTTGTAGGAAAGGGACAGGCCCAGATAGCCTTGCAGGATGCCGGAGAGCCACTTGGCATACTGCACCGGTAGGGGCTGGTCGAGGCCGAGTTGTTGACGCAGGTTGGCGATGGACTCGCGATCCTGGGTGGGGTCGAGCTCGAGCCGGGTCACAAAATCGCCCGGGGCAAGCTGAATCACCAGAAACGCCAGCAGGGTAGCCCCAAAGAAGGTCGGGATGAGCTGGAGCAGCCTTCGTACGACGTAAGCAAACATAGAACCTCAGCATAAAGGCAAGGGGTGGTGGGCCACCCCTTGCCCCAGAAGGCGTTCACTCCTTAGCAAAAACGGTCTCGATGTACGGCGCCTGCCCGGTGATGGAGTTGATCTGCTCTTTGGGGAACATACCACCCAGGCGGGTCAGCCGGGCCGGGTTGTAGGCCGGGGCCACGGTGTAGATGATGGGCAGGTTCTCGGCCACCACCTTCTGGAATTGCACGTAGATCTGGCGGCGCTGGGCCTGGTCGAGGGTGGTCGCACCGCGCTTCATGAGGGTGTCGATCAGCACCTCAAAGGCCTCAACCTTAGCGGGGTTTTTACCACCGGTGCCCAGGTTCCACATGTGCAACGAGCCGTTAAGCTCCCAGACGTTGCGGCTGAAGGCCGGTTCGATACCGCCGGTGAGGCCGATCAGGATGGCGTCGAACTCGCGGGTGCCATCGGCGGCGGGGCTGGTAAGCTGGCGCACCAGCTCATTGAAGTCGATGGGCCGGTACTCCACCTTGACCCCGATCTTGCGGGCCTCGTCGCGGAAGATCTGGGCGATGCGCTCACGCACGTTGTTGCCCTGGTTGGTAACCAGGTTGAACTCCAACACCTTACCCTGGGCGTTCACCAACCAACCGTCGCGGTTCTTGCTGCGGAAGCCCAGCTCGGCCAGGAGTTGAGCGGCTTTTTGCGGGCTGAACTCGTACTTGACCACATCGTCGGTGAAGAAGGCCTTATTGGGGATGGAGATGGGGCTCCACTGGGGCTGCCCCAGACCGCCCAGGGCCACCTCGATCATGGACTTCTTGTCCATCAGGTGGGCCATGGCCCGGCGGAACTTCACCTGGCGGAAGAGGCTTTCCTTGAAGGGGTCTTTGTGGTTCCAGTTGAAGACGATGAAGTTGGTGCCAAGAGTTACGTCGGCGTTGGGGAAAATTTCAGCCCGCAGACGGTTGCCCCGGATGCGCTCCAGCACCTGGGCCACCTGGTCGGCGTTGGCGGCCGCAAAGGTGTCGGCCTCACCCGCCAGGAAGCGGGCGAGCTGGGCGTTGAGGTCGGGCACGACCTGCACGGTGTAGCGCTCGAGGTAGGCCACCGGGTTGTTGCGATCGTCTACCCCCCAGTAGTTAGGGTTGCGCACCAGCACTACCCGCTCGCCCTTTACGTAGCTGTCAAGCTTGAAGGGGCCACCCGAGACCACCTGGGCCGGCGGGGTGTCCAGGTTCCACAGGGCCTGGAGCTGCTGCACCCCCGCACGGTAGGCCGGGCCAAAGATGTGCTCCGGCGCAATGTACCAGCCCTGGATCAGGGCCGGTGCGTAGGGCTTGGGGAAGTCGGCCCGCACGGTGAACTGATCTACTTTGGTCCAGCGGATGGGCTGCCCATCGAGGATGAAGCTGCTGCGGGAGTTGGAGTTGACCCGCTGATCGGCGTGCACGGTTGCGCTGAAGATCACATCGTCAGCGTCGATGGCCTGGCCATCCGACCAGCGGGCCCCTTCACGCAGGCGGAAGATTACGGTCAGGCCGTTGTTGCGAACCTCCCACGACTTAGCCAGGTTGCCCTCAGGGGCCTGGGTGTAGGGGCTGTAGCCGGTAAGGGTAGGCAGGAACAGGCTGATGATATCGGTGGAAGAGGTTTCGCGGGCTACGAAGGGGTTCCAGGTGCGCGGGTCGGAGATCGCGGTGATGCGATAAGCTCCACCGGCACGACCCGGCTCGGTGCCCTTGAATACCTTGGGCTGGGCCAGGGCCAACCCGGCCAGGGCTAGCATTCCTAGGATCAAGAGTTTCTTCATTCTGTGCCTCCTACGATAAACAGTTCACCACCCTCGCTCTCTTTTGAAGAAAGCATCTGAGCGAGATGGACTTGGTACAAGGCTATAAAGCCATCATGCGGCTGTCAAGGCCCCGGGAACCCAATGCGGCCAGAATTACATCCACCAAACGGTGGATGCGTGGGGTCTATGGGTGTGTGGCCTATCAGAAAAAAACGTCCTGAACAGGTAAAGCTCACCCGGCACCCTGGGCCATTGCCCCGAGTGGCCGCGTTGGTTTTAGGTGTATTGAAACGCTCACCAGAACACCGTGCATACACGGCCCCGGTGGCCTCGTCAGACCGTGGGTCTATCGTCGAGTGCGCGCTTTAGCGGGTAAAAAAGCGGAAGGAGAAAGCCAGGGCCACAAAAAGCACCCCCAGCACCACGGTAATCCGATACAGGCCACCGGTAACCCCGCGGGTGCTGAAAAGGTCGGTCGAACCACCGAACATATCCCCAGCGCCCTGCCTGGGTTCCTGGGACAGCACCAGGTAGACCAGCAGCCCAGCTATGGCGATATAAAAGAAAATCAGAATGTTTTGTAAAAACTCCACTTAGAGCCTCCGCTACAGGGGGATTGGTTGGTGCCGGGAATGGGACTCGAACCCACACGGCTGTTAACCGTCCGATTTTGAGTCGGGTGCGTCTACCAATTCCGCCATCCCGGCACGCTTGCAGCCACCTGGCCTATGGGCCAGCAAGTCTAAACTATAGTGCCTTTTGCTCGGTTTCGCAAGCCGATGCCCAAAAGCCCGGCCAGAACCACCGCCCAGTCTCCAAAGCGCACATAGGGGGTCTGGTGCCGCTGGGCGGCGAAGGCCCCCACCAGGTAGGCTGCTTGCCGCTGGGATATGCGGGCGGTGACCCGCCCGTAGGGATCGATAATGGCTGTTACCCCATCGTTGCCCGCACGCAGCAGCCAGCGTCCGGTTTCCACAGCCCGCAAGCGGCCCATCTGGAAGTGCTGCAGGCCGCCAAAACTGGGGCCGTACCAGGCGTCGTTGGAGCCCAGTTCCAGAACTTCGGCGCCGGCCAGCACCAGCCTGCGCGTCACCGATGGGAACACCGACTCATAGCAGATGAAGGCCCCATACCGGCCCAGGGGCTGATAGGCCTGGCCAGGGGTACGGCTCTCCAATCCTTGAGGGAAGCCAAAGGCGCGGAAAAAGAAGCTGTACACCGGGTGCAGGGCCCCGCTCCAGGGAAAGTATTCGCCGAAGGGAACCAGGCGGTTTTTATCGTAGTAGTGGGTAATCTGACCCTGGTACACCCGCACCACGCGGTTGGTTAGGCCGGTCTCGAGACCGCTCAGCAGCTCGCGGTCGGCCAGCAAAGCCTCGAGCTCCGGTGCGAAGCCGGAAACGGCTGTTTCCGGCCAAACCACCACAGCAACACCCGGATGAGCCTGCAAGCCTTGGCGGGTGAGCTGTAGGTAGGTGGCCTCGGCTGAGAGGCCCTCGAGCTTCCGCAATGGATTGATGTTGCCCTGTACCAGCAGGGCCTGTTCGTTGCCCTGTGCGGCTGGCAAGGGCATCACCCACAAGCCGACCCAGAAGATGACCAGCCCAAGCAGGCCCAGGGTCGGAAAGGAGAAGACCACCGGGTCGGCCCACAACCGTCGCCAGGCCGCCTGTAGGCCCACCGCCACCCCCAGCACCACCAGCGAGAGCAGGTACACCCCGCCCAGGCTGGCCAGTATCCGTCCTGGGGCCTCGACCAGAGCGTAGCCTATAAAACCCCAAGGGAAAGCCACCTCGCCCAGCGAGGTGAGGTATTCCTGCACCACCCAGAGCCCCGCGCGGCGCAGGGGCCGGCCTCGGCTAAGGCCAAAGACCACCCCCCAGAGGGCGGCCTTGATCAGCACCAGGGGCAGGTAGGGCACCGCACCCCAGGGGGTTTCGAACAGCGCCACAAAACTCAGGGGCAGCCAGACCAGGTGCAGGGCCCAGAACCCCAGACCGGCCAGAAAGCCAGCACCAAACCCCCCCCGGCCCAGCAGCCAGGCCAGGGGTAGAGGGGCCAGAATGCCCAAAGGGGCGGGCGGTAGGGCTGCAGCCAAGGCCATGCCGGATAGCAGGGAGAACCAGCTCTGCACCACCCAATCATAAGCGGTATTATCTGTAGCGTCGGGATTAACGGTAAAGAATGGTTCGTCCGCAAAGCCCGCTCATGGCAGAATGAGAACAACATGCGACTCGGAATTATTGCCGAAATCCATGCCAATCTACCGGCGCTCGAGGCCGCCCTCGAGGCTTTGCGCAAGGAAGGGGTTGAACAGGTATTGGCGGTTGGAGATATAGTCGGCTACGGGCCCCATCCCCGGCAGGTGATCCGCAGACTCGACCGCGAGGGTATTCCCTGTGTGCCCGGCGCAGCCGACCTGCGGGTGGCCTATGCCCTGCCCGCGCCGCCGCGGGAGGGCATCGCCGAGACCACCATCGCCTGGACGCGCGAGCAGCTCGGCCAGCGTGAGCTGCACTTCCTGCGCAACCTGCGCTCACGCCACCGCTACGACACCCCCGGGGGCCGCCTGATGGCCTTCCACGGCTCGCCGGAAGATCCGGAGAACAAAATTGACCTGAACGAAGCCCACCCCCAGGAAATCCTGAAGATGCTCGAGTCCATCCGTTCGCGCTACGCGGTGGTGGCCGGCAAGCACATCCCCTTTCGCCGGGTGGTGCACAGGGGGGTGGTCTTTGATCCGGGCTCGGTGGGCCTGAGTTTGGGGGGTGAGCCGGGGGCCGACGTGCTGATTCTGGAGGACGATATCCACGGCGAGGTGATCCACCGCTTTTTGAAGCTACCTTACGACTACGGCCAGGTAACCTTCGATCTGGCAGCCTGGGAGCTACCCGAGGTGCTGGCAGAGGTAGTGCGGCAAGGGCGGTTTCCTCAGTAATACTCAGCCCTGCCTTTCCAGCAGACCCCGCGCCAATCCCGCCACCTGCAACACCGGGTCACGGCGCAGCGGCTCAAGCGAAACAAAATCACCCAGCCAGGCCAGGGCCCGAGCGGCGGTAGCCCTTACCAGAGGATTGACGTCCTGAGCGGCCCGGCGCACCAGCGGCAGGTAGTCCGGGTTGCCCAGGTTGGCCAGCACCACCAGCGCGTTGCGGGCCATGCGGGTGCGGCCCGGACGCAGGAACACTGTTCCAGCGTATTTGCGTTCGAAGGCTTTTGAAGAAAGAAAGAAAAAGTCTTCCAGGTTGGGGTAGGCCAGCTCGGGTTCGGGGATGAAGCCTTCCCAGAAAGATTGGGCTTTGCGGTTCCAGGGGCACACCTCCTGACAGAGATCGCAGCCCAACAGCCAGTCGCCAATACCCGCCCAAAGTCCGTCCGGAATCGGGCCGCGGTGCTCGATGGTCCAGTAGCTGATGCACAAGCGGGCATCCAGGGTTCCGTCGCCCAGCAGGGCCTGGGTGGGGCAGTGGGCTACGCAGCGGCTGCACCGTCCGCAGCGGTTGGGGTAGGGCTCCGCGGGGGGGGCCTCGAGCGAGGTAAGCAGCACCGCCAGCGTGAGGTAGGTGCCCTCCCCCATCCGCATCAGCATGGCGTTGCGACCAACCCAGCCCAGCCCCCCCAGCACGGCATAGGAACGCTCGGACAGCGGGCCGGTGTCCACATAGCCCTTGGCCTGTGCCCCCAGGCGCTGGGCCAGGTGCTCGAGGGCTTCCAGGTGGGGTTGCATCAAGCGGTGATAGTCACGCACCCAGGCGTAGCGGGCCACCCGACCCAGGCGGAGACCGCCGGGGGGTTTGGGAGGCGGCGGGTAGGCGTGGGGCGCAGCCAGCACCAGCACGCTGCGGGCCCATGTAAAGCGCTGGGAGGGGTTAAGCCGGGTTTCCAGGTTCCGGGGCAGGTAGGCCATCCCAGCCTGCTTGCCTTCGGCCAGCCAGTCGCGGTAGCGCTGCTGGGTTTCCTGCGGCAAGTCCAGGCCGGCCCAGGCGGTTAAAAAGCCCCGCTCCTGCGCTGCTTGGGTAAGCGCTTCAGCCACCTGCACACGCCAATTGTCTGGGGTTCAACAGGTAAATACAAGCCAGGAAGCCCGCTGCATACATTTGGTATACCGTGCTCTACAATAGCCGTTGTGAGTGTGAGCGCACCGCGTGACTTTTTTGCGGAACAAGGGGTTGAGCCCCTCACGGCCCAGGGCTACGCCCGGGAGGCTCGAGCCCAGGCTTTCCCCTATCTGAAGACCCTCTCGGAACGGGTGCTGGTCTACGACGGGGCCATGGGGACGGAGATATTCAAGTACAACCTGGGCGACGCCGACTTTGGTGGGCCCCAGTACAACGGCTGCCCGGAAATTCTGAACCGCACCCGGCCCGACGTGATTGCCGCCATTCACCGGAGCTACCTCGAGGCCGGCGCGGACGTGATAGAGACCAATAGCTTCGGCTCCATGCCACACGTGCTGGCCGAGTATGGCCTCGAGGCCGAGGCTGAAGACCTGGCCTACGCCGCGGCCCAGATTGCCCGAACCGAAGCCGATAAGAAGTCGGCCGAAAAACCCCGCTTTGTGGCGGGGTCGCTGGGGCCGGGTACCAAGCTCATCTCGCTGGGGCAGATCGGCTGGAAAGAGATGTTTGAGTCGTACCGCACCGCCGCCCGCGGCCTGATCCGGGGCGGGGTGGATCTGCTGATCATCGAGACCTGCCAGGACGTGTTGCAGGTACGCTGCGCGGTGCTGGCTAGCCGCCAGGCCATGCAAGACCTGGGGCGGGAGGTGCCCTTGCAGGTGCAGGTCACCTTCGAGGCCACCGGCACCCTGCTGGTCGGCAGCGACGACGGGGCGGCCCTGACCGTGCTGGAAAGCCTACCGGTGGATGTGGTGGGCATCAACTGCGCGGTGGGCCCCGACCTGATGGACACCCACATCCGTCATTTCTGCCAGCACAGCACCCGCTGGGTGGCCTGCCTGCCCAACGCCGGGCTACCCCGCAACGAAGGGGGCCGGGCCGTCTTCGACCTGACCCCCGCCGAGCTGGCCCGCTGGCAGCTCAAGTTCGTGCGGGAGTACGGGCTGAACGTGGTGGGGGGGTGTTGCGGCACCGGGCCGGAGCACATCCGGGCCCTGGTCGAAGCGCTGGGGGGTTGCCACACCCCCCCGCTGCGCAGCAGCCAGCAAGCGCAGACCCCTTCCCCCTTGGGCCAGGTGGCCAGCCTCTACCAGAGCGTGCCGCTGCGGCAGGATACCGGCATTCTGATCGTGGGGGAACGCACCAACGCCACGGGCAGCAAGAAGTTCCGCGAGCTGTTGTTTGCGGGCGACTTCGACGGCATGGAGGCCCTGGCCAACGAACAGGTGGCCGAAGGGGCCCACGTGCTGGACGTCTCGGTGGCCTGGACCGGGCGCGACGAGGTGCGCGACATGCGCGAGGTGCTCAAGCGCTTTGCCACCAGCGTACCGATTCCCATCATGGTGGACACCACCCAGCCCGAGGTGATGGAGGAGGCCCTCAAGCACCTGGGGGGGCGGGCCATTCTGAACTCCATCAACCTGGAGGACGGCCTGGAGAAGTTCGACCGGGTGGCGGCCTTAGCCAAGCGGCACGGCGCGGCCCTGGTGGCCCTGACCATTGACGAGGACAAGGAAGCCGGCATGGCCAAAACCGTGGAGCGCAAGGTGGAGATCGCCCTGCGCATCTACGAGCGGCTGACCCAGGTGCACGGCATCGCGGGTGAGTCCATTCTGTTCGACCTGCTCACCTTCCCCATCACCCAGGGCGACGAGGATACCCGCAAGCTGGCCCTCTGGACCATCGAGGGCATCCGCCAGCTCCGCCAGCAGCTTCCCGAGGTGGGCTTTATTCTGGGCATCTCCAACGTATCGTTCGGGCTCTCACCGCAGGCCCGGGTGGTCTTGAACTCGGTGTTTCTGGATGAGTGCATCCGGGCCGGCCTGACCGCGGCCATCCTGAACGCCGGGAAAATTCTCCCCATCAACCAGATTCCCCAGGAGCAGTACCAGCTGGCCCTGGACCTGATCTACGACCGGCGGCAGTTTGGGCCCGCCGGCGAGGTGATCCACGACCCGCTTTTTGCTTACGTCGACTACTTCGCCAAAAACAAGGTGGACAAGGCCCAGGCCCGCGACCCGCTGGCCGGCCTCGAGCTCGAGGAGCGCCTCAAGAAGCGCATCATCGAGGGGCGCAAGGTGGGCCTCGAGGCCGACCTGGAACAGGCCCTGGCAAAGTACAGCCCGGTGGAGATCATCAACCAGATTCTGCTGGAAGGCATGAAGGTGGTGGGCGATCTGTTCGGTGCGGGCAAGATGCAACTGCCCTTCGTGCTGCAGGCCGCCGAGACCATGAAGGCCGCGGTGCGCTACCTCGAGCCCCGCATGGAAAAGCTCGAGGGCGTCCACAAGGGCACCCTGGTGATCGCCACGGTCAAGGGCGATGTGCACGACATCGGGAAAAACCTGGTGGACATCATCCTCTCCAACAACGGCTACAAGGTGGTGAACCTGGGCATCAAAAAGCCCATCGAGGAGATTCTGGCCGCGGTAGAGGAACACCAGCCCGACGCGGTGGGGATGAGCGGGCTCCTGGTCAAAAGCACCGTGGTGATGAAGGAGAACCTCGAGTACATGGCGGCTCGAGGGGTGAGCCTGCCGGTGCTGCTGGGTGGGGCTGCGCTCAACCGGCACTACGTGGAAAACGACCTGCGCCGGGTATATACCACCGGCCAGGTTTATTATGCTTCCGATGCCTTCGACGGCCTCCAGCTCATGGAAGAGCTGACCGGGCATGCCCCGCCCCGCCTTACCAGCCGCGAGGTGAGCGGCCACAAATACAAAACCGCCTACGAAATCTTGCAGGAGAAGCTGATGGCCGGTTCAGAGTACATTCCTTCCAACACCCCTCCCGCCCCCCGCATCCCCAGGCCACCCTTCTGGGGTCGACGGGTGGTGGACAAGAGCGAACTGGAGATTGGGGTCATCTCCCGCTACGTCAACAAAAACGCCCTCTTCCGCGGGCAGTGGGGCTTCCGCAAGGGCGAGATGAGCCAGCCCGAGTACGAGGCCTACCTCGAGCGGCTGGCCGAGCCCATGTTCGAGGAGATGGTCTTGCAGGCCATGGCCGAGGGGTGGCTCGAGCCCGCGGTGGTCTACGGCTACTGGCCGGTGGCCTCGGACAAAAACGAGCTGATCGTCTTCGACCCCGAGTCGGGGGCCGAGCTGTTTCGTTTCAACTTCCCCCGCCAGATGGGAGCGGGTTCGCGCCATCTGTGCATCGCCGACTTCTTCCGCCCCCGCCATGCCCCTCCCATCGGGGACGAGCCGGACTGGTTTCCGCCGGCGGCCTGGGCCAACGGGGCGCGCGACGTGCTGGCCGCCCAGGTGGTCACCATGGGCCGCAAGGTCTCGCAGGTGGCCCAGGAGCTATTCCAGTCCGATGCTTACCAGGACTACCTCTATCTGCACGGCTTCTCGGTGGAGATGGCCGAAGCCCTGGCCGAGTACTGGCACAAGCGCATCCGCCAGCAGCTCGACATCGCCCAGGACGACGCCACCAGCTTAGAAGAACTCTTCCGCCAGGGCTACCAGGGCAGCCGCTACAGCTTCGGCTATCCGGCCTGCCCCCGCTTAGAAGACCAGAAGTATCTGCAAGAGCTTTTGCAGTGGCAGGAGATTGGGGTGGAGCTGAGCGAGGAGTACCAGCTTCACCCCGAGCAATCCACCAGCGCCATTGTGGTGCATCACCCAGCGGCCAAGTATTTCAATCTTTAGCTTCCGCCAGCAGCGCCTCGAGCCGGCCCAGGTGGGCCTCGAGCGCCTCGGGGGTATCGGCCCGCAGGGTGATGTGCCCCACCTTGCGCCCGGGGCGCACCTCTTTGCCGTACCAGTGCGGGTGGGCCCCCGGAATTGCCAGCACCCGCGCAAAGTCGGGCTTCAGGCCAATCAGGTTCAGCATGGCCGCCTGGCCGCGGGGGGCGGTGGAGCCCAGCGGCAGGCCCAGAATGGCCCGCAGGTGGTTTTCAAACTGGCTGGTCTCGGCCCCCTCGATGGTCCAGTGGCCGGAGTTGTGCACCCGCGGGGCCATCTCGTTGGCCCAGAGGGTGCCCTCCACCTCGAATAACTCGATGGCCAGCACCCCCACGTAGTCCAGCTTCTCCAGCACCCGCGTGGCGATACGCTCGGCCTCGTGCTGCAAGCGGGCCGGGGTGGCCGGGGCGGGGGCCCGGCTTTTGCGCAGAATGCCCCCAGTGTGCTGGTTCTCCACCAGCGGGTAGAAGGCCACCTGGCCGCGGGTGTTCCGCACTGCCAGGATGGAAAGCTCGCGTTCGAAGGGCACGAAGGCCTCCAGAATCAAGGGCTGCCCACCCAGCTCCTGCCAGGCCGCCTCGAGGTCGGCGGGTGAGCGCAGGAGCCGCTGGCCCTTGCCGTCGTAGCCCAGCCGCCGGGTTTTGAGCAGGGCCGGCCATCCGGTGCGCTCGAGGCCGTCCAGCAAGTCGTTGCGCGTCTGCACCGGGTAAAACAAAGGCGTGGGGATGCCCAGTTCCTGAAAAAAGGTCTTCTCAGCCACCCGATCCTGGGCCACCTCCAGGGCCAAGGGCGGGGGGTATACCGGTTTGCGCTGGGCCAGCCAGGTTGCGGCCGCCACCGGTACGTTCTCAAACTCGTAGGTCAGAAGCGAGAGCCCCTCGGCAAAGCGGGCCAGCACCTCCTGGCTGGCATAATCCCCGACCATCAGCTCGGCCAGTTGGCCCGCCGGGGCCTCCGCCGTCGTGTCAAAAAACTTGAAGCGCAGCCCCAATGGATACCCCGCCAGGGCCAGCATGCGCCCGAGTTGTCCACCACCCAGAACCCCTATCTGCACGCCTATAGCCTACTTTAGGTTGGAGAAAGGGCCAACCCGTTGCTTTCTAGTCGGGCCTAGCCTTCCAGCCTCGGCAGGGAAAGCAGCGGGTGATCGAGGGGTTGCGGCGGCGGCCAGTCGGCGGCCGGCACCGGCTGGCCCACCAGATAACCCTGTACCAGGTCGCAGTCGTTTTTGCACAACCACTCGAGCTGCTCCTGGGTCTCAACCCCCTCGGCCACCACCTCGACCTCGAGGCTGTGGGCCAGGTCAATGGCCGCGCGAATCAGCTTCTCGTCGCGCACGCTGGTGCCCAGGTAGCTGATAAAGCTACGATCTATTTTGAGGCGGTCGAGGGGCAGTTGGCGCAGGTAGCCCAGCGAGGCATAACCGCTGCCAAAGTCGTCGATGGCAATCTGAACCCCCAGGGCCTTGAAACCCTCGAGGGCCGCTCGAGCCTGCTCGGGCTCACGCAACAAGACGCTCTCGGTGACCTCGAGGGTCAGCCACTGGGGATCCAGCGCTGCATCTTTCAGCAAGGCCAGCAGTTCCCGCATCACCTCGGGCTGCACCAACGACTGGGTCGAGAGGTTGATGGAAAGGCGGTACAAATAGCCCCTCTCATGCCAGAGCTTGAGCTGCATGAGCCCTTTTTGCAAGGCCAGCCAGTCCATCTGTTCAACGAGATGCACCTCTTCGGCCAGGGGCACAAACTCCGATGCCCGCAGTATTGTTCCCTGGTAAGGCCAGCACAAAAGCGCCTCGGCTTCCTCTATGCGCCGCTCCCGCAGATGCCAGATGGGCTGGTACAGCAGTTGGAGCTGCTGCTCCTGGACGGCTTTGCGCATGGCCGCCTCAAACTGGAGCCGTTCTTCGGTATAGGGGCTTTTGGCCGGATCATACACGACCACCCGGCTGCCCGAGCCCTTGGCCTGGTACATGGCGATATCGGCCACCTTGAGCAGCTCAACAAAAGTGCGGCCATCCTTGGGAAAACTGGCGATGCCCACGCTCACCCCCAGGCTGGGCAGCTTGTGGGCAGGGTTGCCCGCACCCAGCGCACTGCGAATGGCCCTGGACATGCGCGAAGCCACCTGCCGGGCCTGCTCGGTATCGGTGTTGAACAGAATGCAGGCGAACTCGTCGCCGCCCAGCCGGGCCAGCATATCCTCCGCGCGCAGTTGCTTGCTCAACACCTGCGATACCTCTACCAGGAGTTCATCGCCCACATCGTGGCCCAGGGTGTCGTTGACCGTTTTAAAGTTATCGAGGTCGAGGTACAGGAGGCTGACCGGTATCTCCCGCTGGCTTGCCCTGGACAGCAGTTCCTCGGCCGCCCGGCGCAAAGCCCGGCGGTTGGGCAGCTTGGTGAGCTCGTCGTGGTAGGCCATGTACTCCACATAGGCCTGCTGCTGCTTGCGCTCGCTGATATCGCGCATCCCCACCACAATGCCCTGTAAGGCCTCCGCGTCATCCCATACGAAGTTAACCAGGCTCTCGATCCAGACCACATGGCCATCTTTGTGCTTACAGCCGCACTCGGTGGAGTAGACCCGTTTTTCCCGGATGGCCTGCAAGCCCCGCCGCCGGATCTCAGCCCATTGGGCCTTACCGGCCAGCATGGAAATCGGCTTACCCACCAGTTCTTCCGGGCGGTATCCCAGAATCTGCTCAACCGAAGGGGTCACGTACTGCACCCTGGCCAGGGGATCCAGCAGCACCACCACGTCGCGAATGGAGTTGGTGATCTGGCGCAAGCGGTACTCCCGTTCCCGCAAGGCCTCCTCAGCCTGGCGGCGCTCGGTGACATCCCGGCCGCTCACCACGCTGCCCACAAGCCTTCCCTCCCCATCGTAGATGTAGGTAACCAGGGTGTCGATCCAGACGTAGTGCCCCTTTGCGTGGCGATAGCGGCCCTCGAGCTGGTACGAACCGGCGCCGGCCAGGCTCTGTTCAGCCAAACGCATGGCTTTCTCGCGGTCTTCGGGGGCCAGATAATCGAAGGCCAGTTGGCCCAGCATCTGCTCCGGGCGGTAACCCAGCAGGCGCTCAACCGAAGGCGTCAAGTAGCGAAAGTAGCCGCGCGGGTCGGTCAGGGCCACCACATCCTGCATGGCGTCGGTGATCTGCCGCAGCATCTGCTCGCTCTGGCGCACGGCCTGCTCGGCTCGGTATCGCTCGGTCAGGTCGCGAATCCCGGTGACCGCACCCCGATCCAGGCCCTTCTCGTCAAACAGGAATTTGATGGAGGCCTCCATGTAAAGCTCGCGGCCATCCGGGCACACAAACACAAAGCTCGACTGTGCGGTAGGGTTCTCGGGTGTGGCGGCCGCCGAAAGCTCCTTAAAGCGCCTGGACTGTTCGGCGTCGAGCAGCTCGTAAGCCGAGCGGCCCACCAGCGCCTGGGGGTGAATTCCTGTCACCTTTTGCACCGAAGGGGTAATGTAGCGAACGATGGCGTTCTCGTCGGTCAGGAGCACGATATCCTGCATGGCATCGGTCACCTGACGGAGCATCTGTTCGCTTTTGCGCAGTTGCTCTTCGGCCTCGCGGCGATCCTGGATCTGCCGCGCCCCCAGCACCATCCGGATAGGGTTGCCCTCGAGGTCGTAAACAAAATCGAGCTGGGTCTCGAGCCAGACCCTCGAGCCATCCTTGTGGCGGTGCTGGTACTCCAGCCGCAGTGGCCGTCTCCCCTCCCGCGCAGCCCGTACTGCCTCCAGTACCCAACTGTGGTCTTCTGGTTCAAAAAAATCGAAAGCGCTGCGGCCCACCAGCTCCTGCGGGTCGTAGCCCAGCGCGGCCCGCACCGAGGGGGTGACGTACTCAATCAGGCCTTTGGGATCCAGCATCATGACCACATCGCGCATGGAATTGGCCAGCTCGCGCAGGCGCTGCTCGCTTTCCCGCACGGCCTGCTCGGCCTGGTAGTGCTCGGTAACGTCACGGATGCCCACCACAGCCCCCTGGAACACCCCCTTTGCTGAGAACAGGAAGTTGATGGAGGCCTCTAAAATCCGCCGCTGGCCATCGGGGCGTTGGTAGGAAAAGCGCGCCCGGTTCGTGTGGTTCTGGGGCGTCGCTTCGCGGATCATTCGTTGGAAGATGCGCTGCTGCTCGGGATCGAGCAGGGTAAACACCGAACGCCCTTCCAGTTCCTCTGGCCTCCAGCCGCCCACAGGGTACATCGAGGGGGTGGTGTACTGAATCCGCATCTCTGCATCGGTCAGCAACACCACATCTTGCACGGTCTCGACGATCTGGTGAAGTATCCTCTCGCTGCGCAAACGCCCCTCTTCGGCCCGTTCAATGGCCGTAATGTCCTGACCAATGGAGGTGGCGCCCACCACCCGCCCGTGCGCATCGCGTGCCAGGGCATTCCTCCAAACCACCTGCCGAAGCTCACCGCTGCGCGTCCGGATGGCGTTCCTGTGCTGGGGCATGATGGTTTCCTGGGCCATTTGTTGCTCAAACAACGCCCTAAGACCTTCCTCCTCAGGCACGAACAGTTCAAACCAGTTGCGGCCAGCCACCTGCGGCCAGCTCCAGCCGGTGAGCTCGAGCAAATACCGGTTACAAAAGACGATGCGGCCCTCGCGGTCGAGCCTGACCATCAGCAGTTCCAGGTTCTCGAACCAAGTTTCGGTTCGACGCTCGCCAGCCCAAACGCCCCACCGCCAGCACAGCCAGACCAGCAGCAACAAGGCCGCCAAGGACACCCCCCACAGGCGGGCCACCGCACCCCACACCACCAGGGACGCAGCCAGCAGCACCACCACCGGCCAGGCCCAGTCCAGGGGGCGTTTGCTCTTGCTCACCTCGCTTAGTCTAGTGCATTGGGTTGAAAAATTATGCCCAAATTTCTCTTTAATTTCGCTTTATTAAGAGCTTTATCGGGCGGTGCGGGGATCCGGCTCGGCCAGCACCGCCTCCGTCTGGGTCTTACGGAACCGCTCGAGGACTTCTTTGCAGCGGGGATATTTATTGGCCAGAATGCTGACCGCCAGCAGCGCCGCATTAATCGCGCCGGCGCGGCCAATCGCCAGGGTACCCACCGGCACCCCAGCCGGCATCTGCACGATGGACAGCAGCGAGTCCAGCCCCTTGAGGCTCCTGGACTCCACCGGCACCCCCAGCACCGGCAGGCGGGTCTTGGCCGCGGTCATGCCCGGCAGGTGCGCCGCGCCCCCCGCCCCGGCGATGATGACCTCGAGGCCCCGTGCCTCGGCCTGCTCGGCGTATTCAAACAGCAAATCCGGGGTGCGGTGCGCCGAGACCACCCGCACCTCATGCGGCACCTGTAGCTGCTCTAAGACCTGTGCAGCGTGCTGCATGGTTTCCCAGTCCGACCTCGAGCCCATAATCAGGCCCACCAAAGGATGAAGGGGTAGCTCCATGTTGGCTCAGTTTATCGCGGCCTGCAAAAAAGCTGTTATTCCCCAGGGTATTGGCCAGTCTAGCAAAAAACCACCATGACGCAACCCTGTTTTTCCCATGCAACCTTGGCCTAGATTGTTCTTCGTGCGCCCAAAGGCGCAAGGAGAGACGATGAGCAAAACACCCATTACGGTAGCTTATGGCGATGGTATCGGCCCGGAGATCATGCAAGCCACGCTGCAAATCCTAGAAGCCGGAGGGGCGCAGCTCGAGCCCGAGGTTATCGAGATCGGCGAGAGCGTCTACCGGCGTGGGCACACCAGCGGCATCGAGGAGAGGGCCTGGGAAAGCTTACGTCGCACCAGGGTCTTCTTAAAGGCTCCCATCACCACCCCCCAGGGCGGGGGCTACAAGAGCCTCAACGTAACGGTGCGCAAAACCCTGGGGCTATATGCCAACGTGCGCCCGGTACAGAGCTACGAGCCTTTCGTCACCACCAAGCACAAATCCATCGACCTGGTGATTGTGCGGGAAAACGAGGAAGACCTTTACGCCGGCATCGAACACCAGCAGACCGACGAGGTGGTGCAGTGCTTGAAGCTCATCTCCCGCCCCGGCACCGAGCGCATCGTGCGGTATGCCTACGAGTTTGCCCGGCGCAATGGGCGCAAGAAGGTCACCTGCATCACCAAGGACAACATCATGAAGCTCACCGACGGGCTATTCCACCGGATCTTCGACGAGATCGGGCAGGAGTACCCGGAGCTGCAAAAGGAGCACATGATTGTGGATATCGGCGCAGCCCGCCTGGCCGAGATGCCCGAGCGCTTCGACGTAATTCTGGCCCCCAACCTATACGGTGACATCCTCTCGGACATCGCCGCCGAGGTGGCCGGCTCGGTGGGGCTGGCCGGCTCCGCCAATGTGGGTGACGACTGCGCCATGTTCGAGGCAGTGCATGGGAGCGCACCCGATATCGCCGGTAAGGGCATCGCCAACCCCTCCGGCCTGTTGCAGGGGGCGATCCTCATGCTGGTGCACATCGGGCAGCCTGAGGCCGCCGCCCGCATCAAAAACGCCTGGCTCAAGACCCTGGAGGACGGCATCCACACCGCCGATATCTACGACGAACGGGTCAGTGTCAAAAAGGTGGGCACCGCTGAGTTTGCCCAGGCCGTGATTGAACGGCTGGGCCAGCAACCCGAGCGCCTGCGCCCGGCCAAGTTTGGCGAGGCCAGCAAACAACCCATGGTACCGCTGATGGTTCGCAACCCCAAGCCGGCTAAAAAAGAACTGGTTGGGATTGACGTGTTTTTCAACTGGCGCGGCACCAAACCCGAGGAGCTGGCCAAGCTGCTCGAGCCCCTCTCCACCGAGAAGTTCAAGCTCACCCTGATCACCAACCGGGGCGTAAAGGTATGGCCGGGGGGCTTTCCCGAAACCTTCCGCACCGACCACTGGCGCGGGCGGTTCATGGCCCAGCAGGGCACCCCCAACCACCACGACATTGTGGAACTGCTAGGCAAAATTGCTGCTGCCGGCATGGACTTCATCAAAACCGAACATCTTTACAACTTCGACGGCAAGCCGGGGTACTCGCTGGGGCAGGGGCAGTAGGGAAACCCAGCTTTCTCAGGGCAGAACCCATATGGGCCAGGCTGGATTAGACTATCGGGGATGGAGTCCAGAAGGCGATTCAGTCATCGAATCACGGTGCAGGAGTGTGATATAGACAGCCTGGGACACGTCAACAACACCGTCTACCTGCGCTATATCGAAGATTGCGTAACGGCCCACGCTCAAAGCGTGGGCATGAGTCTATCGCGTCTGCGCCAACTGGGGGTTGTTCCAGTGGTGCACCGGCATACCATCACCTACCACCGCCCGGCCCATCTAGGCGAGGAGCTCGAGGTCAGCACTGAAATCGTAAATTTCAGCAGCTTCCGGGCCACCCGTCACAACCGGATCGTTCGTGCCGGAGTTCTGCTGGTCTCGTGCGAGACCGACTGGGTCTGGATCGACCCCCAGCGTCAGCGCCCCAAATCGGTACCCCTGGAGGTTCAAGCCGCGTTCGGACTGGTTTGATAGTTCCTTTTTTGAATCTAGTACAAAGCGCTCAAACGCCGCCAATGGGCTTAGAATCTTATGGCGTGGACACGCTGGAATTGCTCCGCATCAACCTGCTCTCCCCTGCCGTGCTGGCCTTTGTTCTGGGCATCGTGGCCACCCTGGTTAAGTCCGATCTAAAAATTCCCGATGCACTCTACACCACCCTCTCAATCTATCTGCTGCTCTCCATCGGGCTCAAAGGAGGAGCTGCCCTTGCCACCACACCTTTTGTCGAGGTATGGAAGCCCGCGCTGGCCACGCTGGCTTTAAGCGTGATCACCCCACTCCTCTCCTATACTGTCCTGCGCCGCCTGGGGCGCTTTGATGTGGTCAACGCAGCGGCCATCGCCGCCCACTACGGCTCGGTCTCGGCGGTTACCTTCATTGCCGCCACCACCTTCATGCAAGCCGCAAAACAGCCGGTGGAAGGCTTTCTGCCCACACTGGTAGCCATTTTGGAGGTTCCGGCCATCGTAATTGCCCTGCTAATTGCCCGTCGAAGCCTGGGGGGCGGCTCGCTGGCCGAGGCGGTACGGGAAATTTTCGCCGGCAAGAGCGTTTTGCTGCTGGTAGGGGGTTCGGTGATGGGGTTCCTGACCGGGCCCGAGGGCCTCAAGCAGGTAGCAGCGGTGTTCGTGGATCCTTTCCGCGGTGTGCTGGTGCTGTTTTTGCTCGAGCTGGGAATGATAGCGGCCAAACGCCTGCGCGACTTGCGCTCGGTGGGGGGCTTTTTGGTTGGTTTTGGAATTGTTATGCCGCTAATCCAGGGCAGCCTGGGGGTGTGGCTGGGCAGCCTGGCCGGCATGTCGGTGGGCGGTGCCATGGTGCTGGGCACCATGGCCGCAAGCGCCTCGTATATTGCCGCTCCAGCAGCGGTGCGCATCGCCCTGCCCCAGGCCAACCCCAGCTATTATCTGACCGCCTCGTTGGGCATCACCTTTCCCTTCAATCTGACCCTGGGCATCCCCATCTACTACGCCATTTCTCGCTGGCTGCATGGAGGTAGCTAATGGCCTTGGTTTCACTCAAACTGGTCACCATCATCGCTGAGGGGTTTCTAGAAGAAAAGCTGGTGCGGGACATCAAGAGGCTCGGGGCCAAAGGCTACACCATTACGGATGCCCGGGGCGAGGGCAGCCGGGGGGTGCGGGCCAGCGAGTGGGAGGGCAGCAACATCCGCCTCGAGACCATCGTAAGCCCCGCTGTGGCTGAGAGAATCCTGAACCACCTGGCCGAGGTGTATTTTGCCAACTACGCCGTGATTGCCTTTGTGGAGAACGTCGAGGTGGTGCGGGGTGATAAATACACCTAGCCAGACCGTTATGACCACGCTCCAGACTTCCACACCCCTGTGCCGCCGTCCCGCCGGTAATACACCACGCCGCCTTTCATCACCAGCTCGAGGTGCTGCTCGGGGCGGGTAAGCACCCGGATGTCCTCGAGCGGGTTCCCGTCCACCGCAATTAAGTCGGCGTAGGCGCCGGGCGCCACCACCCCCAGCCGCCCCTCGGCCCGCAGCAGCCGGGCCGCATACAGGGTCGCACCGCGGATGACCTCGAGGTTGGGCTGCACCTGCGCCCGGATGGCGAACTCCTCGAGCTGGTGCCGGTGCATGGCCCCCAGCAGATCGGTGCCGTAGGCCAGGTTCACCCCGGCTTTATAGGCCATCTCCAGCGCGGCCAGCCCCTTGTCGAGCACCAGGTCAATTTTGTAGGCCACCTCCCGGGGCAGGCCCGCCGCCACCCCCTCCCGGGCTAGGGCCTGATAGGTGATGAGGGTGGGCACCATCCAGGCCCCGTGCTGCAAGAACAGCTCCACGCTGGACTCGTCAATCAGGTTGCAGTGCTCGAGGCTCCGCACCCCCGCGCGCAGGGCCCGGTTGACCGCGCGGGCGGTGTAGGTGTGGGCCATCACGTACAGGTCGGCCATCTCGGCCTCCTCCACCGCGGCCCGGATCTCCTCCAGAGAGAACTGGTCGTTGGTCAGGCGGTCGGTGGGCGAGGCGATGCCGCCCCCCAGCATCAGCTTGATCTGGTCGGCCCCCCGGCGGATCTCCTCGCGAACCGCCCGCCGCACCTCGGGCACCCCGTCCACCACCCGGCCAAAGGCCACCGGGGAGCTAACGGTCTCGACTGCGATCTCACCCGCCGCCCGGCTGTCGGCGTGGCCCCCGGTCTGGCTCAGGGCCCGCCCGCAGATGAAAAGCCGCGGCCCCACGATCAGCCCCTCCTCCACCGCCCGCTTGAGGCCAAAGTCGGCCCCGGCCGCGTCCCGCACGGTGGTAAAGCCGCGCAAGAGCATGGCCCGCATAATCCCGGCGGCCTGCAGGGCGTTGTAGTGTGGGGAGGCGTTGTGCAGTTCGCGCAGGTTGGCCGTCCAGGCCAGCACGTGCACATGGGCATCAATCAAACCCGGTAGCAGGGTTTTACCCCCCAGGTCAATCTGTACCACCCCGGCGGCCCGGGCCTCGGGGGCTTCTAGGTGCATGGGCTCGAGGCGCTCGATCAGGCCGTCCCGCACCACCACCCGATGATTGGGCAAAAGCAGGCCAGCTTGTACATCCAGCACGTTGGCGTTTTGGAGGAGGGTAATTGAAGACACAAGCAAGTCTAACATCCCCTGCGTTTGTACTATTTTTCCCGTGAAGTAGGGCCTAAAACCACTCAACCTCCTCACCAAATTCCGATAGGATAAGAGCGCAGACCAATCACTGGCCTGAAGAGCACGAGGAGGTGCTATGAACGTTCTGGAACGACAGCAGGAGGCGGGCCTCGCTCCGCGCTCGCCGGTTATCAACGACTTCTCCCTGGTAGTAGCCACCGCCAACGGTACCGGCAGTCAGACCGCAAACCTCACGCTGTTGCGGTCTTTTTTTAAGCTGGGCATACCGGTTCATGGCAAGAACATCTTTCCTTCCAATATCCAGGGGCTTCCCACCTGGTACCACATCCGGGTGAGCCACGAGGGCTACATCGCCCGCAAGCCCTCGGAAATTCTGGTGGCCTTCAACCCCGCCACCGCCCACGAAGACGTGCTGGAGCTGCCCAGCGGTGGGGTGTGCATCTACAATACCGAGCTCAAGAACCTGCCCCAGCGCGACGACCTGGTTTATTACCCGGTTCCAGTTAGCGAGTTGATCGCCGGAATTGACGTGCCGGTCAAGCGCAAGCCCTACATCGCCAACATGGCCTACGTGGGGGTGGTGGCCTGGATGCTGGGGGTGCCGCTGGGGGTGGTGGAAGAAGCCCTGGGTGCACAGTTCGACCACCGCCCAAAGCTGGTGGAAAGCAATATGCAGGTGGTGCGCCGGGCCCACGCCTGGGCCACCGAGAACCTGCACAAGCAAGACCCGTTCCGCCTCGAGCCCATGAACCAGACCGAGGGCCTGATCATCATGACCGGCAACGAGGCCGGGGCCTTGGGCGCGGTATTCGGTGGGGTGAGCGTGGCGGCCTGGTATCCCATCACCCCTTCCACCAGCTTTATGGATGCCCTGCGGGAGTTCTTGCCCAAGCTCCGCAAGGATGAAAACGGCCATCCCACCTACACCGTGATTCAGGCCGAGGACGAGCTGGCCGCGGCGGGCATCGTGATGGGCGCGGGCTGGGCGGGGGCCCGGGCCCTCACCGCCACCAGCGGCCCCGGCATCAGCCTGATGGCCGAGTTCGTCAGCTACGGCTACTTCACCGAGATTCCCGCGGTGATCTGGGATATCCAGCGGGTAGGCCCCAGCACCGGCCTGCCCACCCGCACCAGCCAGGGGGACGTCGCCTTCGCCTACACCCTGGGCCACGGCGACACCAAACACCCCATTCTGTTCCCCTCCTCAATTGAGGAGTGCTTCGAGTTTGGCTGGAGGTCGCTGGACCTGGCCGAGCAGCTTCAGACCCCGGTGTTTGTACTCTCCGACCTGGACCTGGGCATGAACAACTGGATGGGCCGGCCCTTTGAGTACCCCGACCAGCCCATGCAGCGCGGCAAGGTGCTGAGCGCCGAGCAGCTCGAGGCCCTGGGCGGCTTCGCCCGCTACAAGGACGTGGACGGCGACGGCATCCCCTACCGCACCCTGCCCGGCACCCCCCACCCCCTGGCCGCCTACTTCACCCGTGGCAGCGGCCACAACGAGCTAGCCCAGTACAGCGAGCGGGCCGACGACTGGGCGCGCAACATGGCCCGTCTGGCCCGCAAGTTCGAGACCGCCCGCCGCTTGGTGCCAGCCCCCGCCATAGACCACCACCCCGCGGCCAAGGTGGGCCTGATTGCCTACGGCACCACCCGCTATGCCATCGAGGAAGCCCGCGACCGGCTGGCCTCCCAGCTTCCCACCAGCTTTTTGCGCCTGCGGGCCCTGCCCATCAACCAGCAGGTGCGCGATTTCGTGGCGGCCCACGAGCGGGTCTACGTCATCGAGCTCAACCACGACGGGCAGATGTGCAGCATCCTACGGGCCGAGATGCCCGATTACGCCGCGCGGATTCACTCCATCGCATACCTGGACGGGCTGCCCCTCACGGCCCGCTGGGTGCAAGAACGCCTGTTGCAAGCAGAAGCCGGCGCATAAAAGCAAGCCGGAGGATGATCCTATGGAAAACCTCAACCCAGCCTCCCCCATCAAGCTCAACGCGGTGGGTCTCAGCAAAAAAGACTACGACGGCAGTCCCAGCACCCTGTGCAAAGGCTGTGGGCACAACAGCATTGCCAGCCAGATCGTGCAAATCGCCTTCGAGCTTAACCTACGGCCCCACCAGATCATCAAACTCTCGGGCATCGGCTGCTCGTCCAAGTCGCCGGCCTATTTTTTAGGCATGTCTCACGGCTTCAACGCCCTGCACGGGCGGATGCCCAGCGTGGCTACAGGGGCCCTGCTAGCCAACCACACCTTGAAAGCCATTGGGGTCTCGGGCGACGGCGACACCGGCAGCATCGGGATGGGGCAGTTCAAGCACCTGATGCGCCGCAACGTGCGGATGGTTTACATCGTGGAGAACAACGGCGTGTACGGCCTCACCAAGGGGCAGTTCTCGGCCACCGCGGAAGAGGGCCTCGAGCTCAAATACGCTGGCCACAACGAGTTCCCCCCGGTCGACCTGTGCATGGAGGCCATCATCGCCGGGTGCGGCTTTGTGGCCCGCAGTTTTGCCGGCGACGCCAAGCAGGTGCGCGAGCTGCTCAAGGCCGCCCTCTCCCACCGGGGCACCGCCCTGCTCGACATCATCAGCCCCTGTGTGGCCTTCAACAACGAGGACGACAGCCCCAAGAGCTACGGCTACGGCACCAAGCACGAACAGCCTTTGCACGAGCTGGGCTTTATACCCTACGCCGAGGAAATTGCCATCGAGCCCTTACAGCCCGGCGAGTTCCGCACGGTGCGGCTACACGATGGCTCCCTGATTAGCCTGCGCAACCTGGGCCACGACTACGACCCCACCAACAAGCTAGCGGCCCTGGAGCGCCTCCAGCGGGCCCAGGAGACCGGGGAGTTCATCACCGGCCTGATCTACTACAACCCCGAGCGGCCCAGCCTGGCCGAGCTCGAGGGCCTGAGCACCCCCCTGGCCCAGCTTTCCCCCGAGCAACTGCGCCCCAGCCCGGCCGCTCTGGAGCAGTTGTTGCAGGCCTACCGTTAAGCCGCTTCCCCAACCCTGGGGGTGGGGCTTTCCGTGGGGCAATTGGGCTACAACCAGCCGCGCAGCCGGTAGACCAGCAGCCCCAGGTACTCCCGGACAAGCGGGGTCAGGGCCTGCAAGCGGTCGGCGGGGGCTGCCAGGGCCCGATCGAAGCGGGGCTCGCTCGAGTTCACGCTCAGCACCTCGAGGCCCAGCTTGCGAAAAGCCCCCGCCGCCCGGCGGCTGTGGGCGGGCGTGGTAACCAGGAGCACCCGCTGCCAACCCCGCGCCTGTACCAGCTCAGCCACCGCCAGGGCCTCAGTGCGGGTGGTGCGCATCTGGGGCAAAAAAAGAATCTCCGGGCCTTCGTCCCCGTACAAGGCCTGCACGCGCTGGGCGGCCACCCGGCCCAGCGAAGGGCAGCGGGCGTCGCCAAAAATCTCCCCCACCGTGTCGGAGAGGGTGATGCGGGGGGCATACCCGGCCCGCCAGAGCTCGAGGCCCTTCTCCAGCCGGGCCAGCGAGGAGGCCTCGAGCTCCCCTGCCCCGCAGTGCATCCCGCCCCCCAGCACCACAATCAGGTCGGCTTTTTGCGGGGCTTCATTCACAATCAGCCCCTCGGCCAGCGTCCGGGTGAGCGGGGTAAACACCACCGCCGCAACCAGCAGCGCACACAACACACCCCCTCCAAGCAAAACCCGGAAGGTGGAGCCCCACCCCCCCAGCAGCGTTCCGCCCAGCCACAGCCCCACCAGCGGCCCCAGGCCCAGCTCGGGGTTGATCACCAGCCCCAGCGGCAAGAGCAGCAGGCTCAGTCCCGCTGCAATTAGCAACCGTAGCGATAATCCAGGCATCGTGACCATCTTACCGACCCAGCCTCGAGAAAAACCGCCTGCCGGGCTGTTGGACGGGATCAAGTGGCAACTTTTTATGACGCTTTTTATGCACAAAACGCGTGATACGATATATTCATGGCCGTTTTGACCACCGACCAGAAAATGGTGCTGGACATGGTACGGGCTGTCTCCCGCGAGGTGCTGTGGGCGATGGCCCCCGAGTACGACCGCACAGGGCAGTACCCCTGGCCCCAGCTCAAACAGCTTGCCCAGCTCGGGCTCCTGGGCATGACCACCCCCGAGGCCTGGGGCGGGGCCGGGCTCGACTCGGTCACCTGGGCTTTAGCCATGGAGGAGATCGCCGCCGCCGACCCCAGCGTGGCGGTAATTCTTTCGGTCACCTCCGGCCTGCCCCAGTACATGCTGAACCGCTTCGGCAGCGAGGCGCAAAAAAAGAAGTACCTGGTGCCCCTGGCCCGCGGCGAGTGGATCGGGGCCTTCTCCCTCACCGAGCCCCACGCCGGCTCCGACCCGGCCTCCCTCAAGCTCTCGGCGCAGAAAGTGCCCGGCGGCTGGGAGCTCAACGGCCTCAAAAGCTGGGTCACCTCCGGCGGACAGGCCCAGGTGTATGTGGTGATGGCCCGCAGCGAGGCCGGCATCAGCAGCTTTATCGTGGAAAAAGGCACCCCGGGCCTCAGCTTCGGCAGCCCTGAGGAAAAGATGGGCCTGCACGCCGCGCACACCTGCGAGCTGCGCTTCGAGGGGGTTTTCGTGCCCCAAGAGAACCTCCTGGGCCAGGAGGGGCGCGGCCTGGCCCAGGCTCTGGCCGGACTGGACTCGGGGCGCATCGGCATTGCCGCCCAGGCCGTGGGGATGGCCCGCGCGGCCTTTGAGATTGCCCGGCAGTACGCCGACGAGCGCACCCAGTTCGGTCAGAAGATTCGGGAATTCCAGGGGGTGGGCTTCAAGCTGGCCGAGATGCACACCCGCATAGCCGCCGCCCGGGCGCTGGTGCTCGAGGCCGCCGCTAAAAAAGACCGGGGCGAAAAGTACACCCTCGAGGCCTCCACCGCCAAGCTCTTTGCCTCCGATGTGGCCGTGAACGTAACCCGCGAGGCCGTGCAGGTGCTGGGGGGCTATGGCTACCACCGCGAGTACCGGGTGGAACGCTATTACCGCGATGCCAAGATTACCGAGATTTACGAGGGCACCAGCGAGATACAGAAGCTGGTGATCACTCGCGAGCTTTACCGCTAAACCCGCCCGGTTGCAGCCCTGGGGCTCTTGGCCGTAGGCTTTGAGCCGATGAATGTCTTGATCGTTTACGCCCACCCCAACCCCGGCTCCTTCAACGCCACCCTGCGGGATCTGGCCGTGCGAACCCTGAGCCAGGCCGGGCACAGCATTCTGCTTTCCGATCTTTACACCATGCGCTTCAACCCGGTGCTGAGCGCCCAGGAGCTGCAGGGCGACCTGCAAGACATCCAGCCCGAGATCGAGAAGGTGCGGCGGGCCGACCTGCTGCTGTTTCAGTTTCCCGACTGGTGGTACGGGATGCCGGCCATCATGAAAGGCTGGATTGACCGGGTATTTGCCTACGGGTTTGCCTACGACGACCAGCACAGTTTCGAGAACGGCCTTTTGCGGGGCAAGAAAGCCATGCTCAGCCTGACCGTGGGGGCCCGCGAAGACTACTTCCGCCAGGCCCCCCAGCGCGACCTGATGCGGGTGCTCGAGCCCATCCACTACGGCATTTTTGCCTACTGCGGCCTGGAGGTGCTGCCCCCCTTTATCGCCTACGGGCCGGGCGAGATGAGCGAGGCCGAGCGTAAAGCCACCCTCGAGGCCTTCCGCGAGCACCTAAAAAGGCTCCCCGAGCTCGAGCCCCTGCGCTTCAGCTCGACTTAAGCCATAACGGCTAGGCTACCCCCATGCACCGTCGCACCGTACTCAAAGGCCTGGCCTCGGCCCTGCTGGCCGGCCCCTCTGTGCTAGCGCAAGTCGCCCCCGACCCCAGCAACCCCCGCCACCACCAACTGGCCGCCTCGTACTCGGCCCAGCACCGCGGCATCGCGCTGCTGGTGATGGTGGACGGCCAGATCCTGTTCGAGGATTATCCGGGCCAAGGCCGCCCCAGCCGCGCCCACGAACTGGCCAGCGGCACCAAAAGCTTCAGCGGCGTCATGGCCGTGGCCGCTGTACAGGATGGCCTGCTCTCGCTGGAAGAGCCCCTGGCCCAGATCCTGACCGAGTGGCAGGGCGACCCCTGGCGTTCGCAAATCAACCTGCGCCAGCTCCTGCACCTCACCAGCGGCATTCCCGGCGGCAACCTGGCCCGCCCCCCCACCTACCAGGCCGCCCTCGAGACCCCCGCCGAGGCCCCGCCCGACACCCGCTTTTCCTACGGCCCCATCCCCTTTCAGATTTTTGGCGAGCTGATGCGCCGCAAGCTCAAGGGCGACCCCCTCGAGTACCTCACGCGCCGCATCTTCAAGCCCATTGGCCTGGAGTACGCCTTCTGGCGCCGGGGGCCCGACGGCCACCCCCACCTGCCCTCCGGGGCCTTCCTCACCGCCCGCAACTGGGCTAAGTTTGGCGAGCTGGTACGCCAGGGCGGGCGCTGGCAGGGCCAGCAGGTGGTGGACGAGGCGCTGCTGCAAAAGTGTTTTGAGCCCTCGAGGGTCAACCCCATCTACGGCCTGACCTGGTGGCTGGGACGCCCCATCAGCCCGGCCCAGCGCGCGGCCATTGGACGCGTAGGACAGGACATGGACGCGCTGGCCGGCACCCCCGGCCTCCCCGACGACCTGGTCATCGCCGCCGGCGCGGGCGACCAGCGCCTCTACATCAGCCGCCAGCTCAGGCTGGTGGTGGTGCGGCAGGCCGAGGGCATTGTGGAAAGCCTGGCCGGACGTCGAACCG
>Ga0209479_1001081_pt1 | contig 30972 bp, 31 predicted proteins | sample DewCreD2012metaG_2_FD_184112 | JGI IMG/M metagenome (GOLD analysis project Ga0209479, IMG submission 184112) | Hot spring sediment bacterial and archeal communities from British Columbia, Canada, to study Microbial Dark Matter (Phase II) - Dewar... ...
ATGTAAATGTCGGCTGCCAGAGCTTGCGTTGCGAAGAGCAGGACAAGAAGGACCGGAAGGACTTTACGCATGGCTTCGAAACCTCCTTAGTTCAATTGCCACATACCATGTTTTTCAGTTGGGTTGCAAGAGTGCAAGCGTCAGGACCGCCTGGCGTCGGCGTGTTCGTTGGAGTTCGGGTCGGGGTGGGTGTCCCCAGAGCTCCAGGAGTGAACGTTCGCGTCGGAGTGGGCGTGAACGTTCTTGTTGGAGTCCATGTAAGCGTTGGCGTAAACGTCGGCGTGGGCAAACTTGGAACCGAACCAAGCGCGATTCTCCACACGCCCATTGTCCGGCGAGCACCGTACAGGTACGGCGGAACGTATTCCAGGTAGTCTGAACTTGGAGCACTTAGAATCTCAAGCACTTGGCCCGTCCGACTTGCGCGCACGAGAAAATTCTGCGTTCCCGCTGCCGTGCTGTTTGGGGACAAGTACACATCCGTGCCAACTACCGCGATGCCACGGGGAGCAATTTGCGCATTGGCAAGATTCTGCCCGACCAACAGAGACCCGTTGGTGTTGCTCCACGGAATTCCAGCGAAGACATCGACGCGACTCGTTGTGTTATCGATGACCCATGCCACCATGCACGCATTGTCGGTGACATAAATCCGGTTCTGGCTTTCCTTGTCCACGTCCCACAAGCCCCACATTTTGAAACTCGAAAAGGGACCAGGCTGACAGCCAAAATCATTCGGCTGGTTCGAGAAGGGAACTGGGCTCACGGAATTAGTCTGCAAATTCACGAGGTGGAGCCGATAATTCAGCGGGGAGGCCTGGTTGAATTGCACATTGCCAAGAAGCACCTGATTGGTGCCGTAATCGGTTCCGGAAAATGACATCTCGCCGGCACCTGGGTTGATGGTTTTAATCAGGGAGGCGGTGTTCAGGTCAAGAACGTCCGTTTGGGAGCCCTTGAACCCGAGAATAACCCCCTGCATGACCAAGAGACTCGAATAGATCGCTGGGATACTAGATTGCTGAAGAGCGATACTTCCATCGGCGGCAATCCGATAGACCCGAATCACATTGCCGCTTGGAGTCTGCACTCTTTCCGACACATACAGATTGCCGGCGTAGGAACTCACCCCCAGGATGTACGTTGGCGCTGGGAACACGCTTGTGCCGCCCATAATCCACTCGACCTGGGCAGCCGACACGCGCGCAAGGATGAGGAACAGAATTGCAAGCCAGGCCATGCTTACTTGTCCGTGTTGATTTTCAGGAATGCGCCAAGAATGAGCACGATAATGGCCGCAATGAATCGTGCCCATTCTTCTGGCGTTTCTGGCCACTTGTCCGGCACAATGCCCGCAGCAATTCCTGCACCAATGAACGTCGTAATTGGGCCTCGGTAGACGTTTCGAGGGTCGAACGAGATGTTCATGTCAAGTACCTCGTAAGTTTCTTTTTCAGGATTTTTGCAAGCAAGTCAAGCACTTCGATGCCGGCCCAGGCCCCAAGGCCAGCCAGTGAGAATGTCAGGTTCGGGTACATGTGCGCGGCCTCCCGAACCATCATGCCTACGATGACGGAGGCCAACATGCTCGTGAGAATTTGCCCGATTACGGACACAAAGGGTCGAGGTCGCATTGACCACTCGACGAATGCCCTTGCCGTCCCGCCAAGGATGCCGATGGCAATCAAGGCAGCGATAAACAGTAGAACGTCTGTCAACGACTGCTTCTCGTCCATGTCACCTCACTGACTGAAGAAGATTCGCAAGAGCCTGCATTTCCTCGGGAGTTAGCGACACGGCTGGCGCTGTCCCGCCAGGAAATGGAGGCAACGGAGTTGGTTTTTGCGGGATACTTGGGACAGGTACAGGAATCGCCTCCAAGGACTGAGGTGCCGAAGTGGGGGATGACGAAGGCGGCATGATTACTGGCATCGTAACCCCTGGCTGCATTTCCATCCCAAAGCCCGCCGGCGCTTGAGATTCTCCAGTTTCACTGGGAGTCACAGAACCTACAAGGGCTGCAAAGCCCACTCCCCACGGGAGCTGACGGCGAAAATCTGGCGTACCTCGAATGCGACGGAATATCCTCCCTGCTTCGGTTGGGTTGAATGAGAGGCCCGTCACTGGCGCTTTCCCGATTTTCGGGTGCATCCAGGTGTGGAGATACGCTCTTTCGAGCGGGTCCTGGGAAAATGCCGGCGCTCCTCGATAGATGGCGCGTATGAGTTGCTGAGTGAACTTCGGGTCGTATCTGGATGTCCCTTCGAGCTGCTTGGCAAGGGCCGGCGACATGCGGATGTTGGCTTGCGTAACTGCGGGGTTCCAGTAGCCGGCCTCTGTAAGGGCCAGTTCTGGCTTGCTTTCTACTCCAGTTAGTCGCCTAAGCGTGTGCCACGCGAACTGCTTGGCTCTTGCCCCTGCCCATTGTTCGAGCGCTGCCGGCTCTGCTGAGAGAGCTGCCTCGATTACGTTCGAGAGGCTGTCTCTTACATTTCGGGCCACCGATTGCGTAAGGTGCACCTGGGTCGGGCTTCGCGCTTCTGCGAGCCTGCCTGCCCCCTGCGTGTAATGAATGATGGCAGAAAGAAGCTCGTCGGCCTCTTCAATCGGCAGCTTTACGATTTTACCCCCCTCTGCATCGATGACCACTTTGTTGGGCATCAAATGCGAGAAGTTGGCCTCGATTTTGTCTCCGAACTTTCGGAAAACATCGGTCACATCGACCATGAGAGGCGCATCTTCGGCAAGCCCCAGCTTTTGCTTAAGGAGCTGAAAAGCTCGCTGGCGCTCAGCATTCATGGCCTCGTTGAGGGTTTGGCTTCCGTAGTAGAGCGGCCCAAGCGTTTCTTTTACGAGACGTGGGGACCTTTTAAGAGTTTGGGCAGATGCCCCAGTCGTTGCCTCGGGAAACCACTTGTTAATGATGTCTCGAAGTCGTTCCGTATCGGCCTTCGGCTGCTTTAACCGAGTCATGAGACCGGCCATGCCGGCGGAAAATGCTTGCTCGACAGTTCCTCGCCCAATCTCGGCCCCTACATCCTTTCCTCTTCCAGCAGCAACCATTGCCCGCATCGCTACCGGCAGTACGTTGAGAGCAAGAGCAATGGCTCGGGCCTGCCAGCCTGGCAGGTTTGAAGTAATGAGCTTCTTGCGGATAACATCGACAATCGCTTGCCCGCTAAGTTGTCCCATTTCTTCGGGCCCGAATGCGCTGATGATGTTGTCCAGGATTTGCTCAAGCGATAGTCCAGGCTGCTGTTGGCTCTCTGGGTGAATCCCAAGCATTCGCTCGGCTTCCGTGCGCGCAGATGGTACAGACGTAGTGGGAGTCGGCCCTGCAAGCCCAAACTCGGCCTGCGGACCAATCGGAGCACCGCGTTCGAGTGGCGACACTCCCGTACCGGCCAATTCTTCTTGAATAAGCCGCTCAATCAGTTGACTTTGTAGCCTTGGGTCGAGCTGGGCGAAGGTTTGATACAGCTCGGGGTCGGACTGAAGTTGCTGGACAACCTTCTCAGCTAAGGATTCTGCATCTACCGGCGGCATTACTGGGTGGCTCCTTGCCGCATCTGAAGCTCACGGATGATGTTAAGGATTCTTTGCTTCTGCTCGTCGGAGATTTTCGGCGTCGGCGCACCAGGAGCTGCTGGTCCTTGCGGCAGGCCCTGCGACTCGGGCCGCGCTTGCGGCTGTTGAGTTGGCGGCTGAATTTGAATCTGTGGCTGCACTTGCGGCAAAGCTGGCGAAGTGGGTGCTGCCTCGCCTTGAGACAGCGCTTCTCGCTGCCCTGCAATTGTTGGCTCGTGAATCGTCATTTGGTTGATGATACCGAGATTCTTTGCAAGCTGAGACTTTCCTTCTGGAGTTGCCACGGCTTGAGGCGGAGGGAGCCACGCAGCCCCAGGAAACCGCGAGAGCGGCACATTCTCGGTCCCAAGAACGTTTTGGAGCGTCTTGCGAGCAAGATGGTCCATGTTCATGAGGTTGACCCAGGCGCTTGCGTAATCGGTCTCGCCAGGTTCGACCATCTTCTGGAGGCCCTCGAATGCGCCAATGGCACGCATGCCGATTTCGTCATACACGTTCCGGCCTAGCCCGATAATTTCGGACTTGGCATTGGCGAGAAGCTGAAGAACTGGGTCCTGAGTTACGGCTGCGAGTGCCTTAAGCTTTGCCCTCTGAATGGCCCGCTCCGTAGTTCCTCTCGCGGTCATTGGCACAAGCCAACCGCTCATCTCGGCTGCGGCAATGGCGCGCGCAACCTGCGTAATCATGTTCAGGGCCGAAGTCGCTGCCTTGACTTTCTTAAGGTCGTTGGCCCCCAGGAGTCGGTAGCCGCGCTCGAACATTTCTCGAACGGTGGCCGTTTGCAACAAATCTGGCGGAGGTGGATTCCCAAGAGCATCAACCCAACCACGCCCCGCTTGTACAAGCTCGGCTGCGGCTTTCTCAAGGAATCTCTCTCTTTGGCTCACCTGGCCCTGCCCCCTACCCTCCCCCTGCCGCTGCATGGCCTTCGCTTCGGCCTCAAGCATGAGGGCCTCAGGAATTTTAAGCCACGCATGTTCGGGCCTGAACGGTTCGCCTTTCTGCATCGCCTCTTGCATCGCAAGCGACGTGGCAATGTTGCCAAGTGTCCCCGACGGAAGGCCAAGCGTCGGTTGAGTTTGGGGCCCAATCGGCTTTGGTTCGCCACCGAACACTGGCGGCGGAACCTGCACAATCCCAGTCCGGCCCCTTAGATACTGAGGCAGCAAGAGCTGCACGCTCGCAGGCCCAAAGGCACGAGCGAGATTGAGAGCATCCTGTGGCGAGAGTCTCTCGTTTTGGGTCATTGCCAAGAGCTCCAGCCCTTTGGCAAGCTCCTGGATTTGCTTTTCCTGTTCTCGCTTTTCCAGTTTTCTCTGGAAAATCTCCGCGTACTGCTTCTGGGCAGCCGGATTGCCAAGACCGGCGCTCGTGGCAAGCATGACCTCACCAAGACTTCTCAGCGTGTCCTTAGAGAGCGCCTTCGACGCTGCTTTTGGCAGCGCCTCGATGGCAGTGGAGAAGATTTGTCCGACTTTCTCGAACATAGTTGATTAGTACGGCGGACGGAGCATTGGAGTGTAGAATCCAGGTCCGTAGCCATAATCTGGGCTTATTCCGACGGGCGGTCCAGGAAGTGGCTCTTGTGGCCGATTCATCATTTGGCTGAGAATGTACAAGGCCAGGTACAGAGACTTTGCAGGGTCCGACGTAGCAATCGGCTGAGAGCTCGTTGGCATTCCCATTCTGAGCGAACCCCCCTCCGATTCTCGGACAGATGGGAAAAGTGGCGGCGTTTGCGGCTTCATCAATTGACCCGTTTGGGTCATGATTTGCCCAAGCTGCTGAAGCGCACCGCCAAGGTTGCCAGAGCCCCCTTGACCTCCGCCCCCGAAGATGCCGCCTAGAAAATCAGTCGCCCCACTTACAGCACCGCCAAGGAAATCACCGACGCCACTGAAGAAATCACCAATGTCACTGAACAATCCCATTTTTGCCTCCTAACGCGCCAAGCCAGTCAAAATAGATCCCCCAACTTGGAGACCGGTCGAGAGCCAGTCTTCCCAATTCTTGGTTTCTTGCGACGTGGCCCTCGTCTGCGAGCCAATGAGCTGCGGCAGCATCTGCAACGGGCCACGCTGCGTCTCAAGTTGGGTGGCCCAAGCATTCATGGCCTGGTCGAACCTCGCTTTGGCCTGTTGCAGCGCCACTTCGCGCGGCATTCCCGCAAGAGCTAGCGCGCTAGCCAACTGGCCCGCTTGCGACGCTGCCAGGCTCGGAAGCATCTGAGCCGCACGGAAGCGGTTCTGAATGTCGAACTGCATGAGCGGCAGTTGGATTTCCGCAAGGCCACGAGAGATTGCGTCCATCTGGGCACCACTGGCTCCGCGCCCCTGAAGAGCTTGTTGAGCGCGCAAGAATGGCAGCGTTTGTGTTTGAAACTGCTGCATCGCTGCCTGCGTGAGGGGACCCGCACCAGGTGCTCCGCTTAGCATGGGCAGGAGCGCCTGAATTGCAGACTGGAACACTGTTGGGTCTCTCAGAACCCCAAGCGCTTGGCCAAGAATGTCTGTTTCTTGGCCCGTTAAGCCAGGAACTTCCAAGAGCGGGGCCTGCTGGGCAAGCTGGGTAAGGCTTGGAAGCTGGGTCTGGGCTTCCCGCAATTGCCCGACACCCCCCAGAAGAACTCCCTTAAGCTCGTCTGGGATTAACGGCTGAGTGGTCGTGATGTTGATGAGCTTGGCCATACTATCAGACTAGTTGATAATCGGCTGGGATGAGCTGAACAACCAGGTGGTGCTTGTCAAGATTGATTCCCGCATCCCCGAAGACCTTGAGTTCCACGTTCACGTTGCCGGTTGCCTTTCCGAGAATAGTGTAGAACGTGTTGTGCAAGAAGTAGGGCTGCGAACGCGGATTCGGCCAGGGGTTGTCCCATACAGTTAGCTGGCTTACAGGGCCGCCAAGGGAGAATTCAAGAAAGTAAGAAAGGCGGTTGAACGTGCTTGCGGCAGGGGGAATGGCGCTCAGTATTCCACTTGCAACCACGACATTGTCAGAAAATCCCGACGACGGAAGCGGGATTGCAACAGACGTAATACTCTGCATCGTTCCATCGGTCGTCGGCCCAGTATTGACAAACTTGTGCCGCACAATGGGAAGCGGGGTCTGCGACGGCAGTGAGGCAATTTTACTGTCCGTGTACGCCTTTGCGGCGTTGAGCGCGCTTGTTGACGCATTGGAAGCAAAATGCTGGGCCAGTTTTTTCGTGCAGATACCCATGTCGTCTACTGGGTCTCCCCGCACCGTCACAAGCCCGCTTGCTGGGTCGATTTCGAACGGATGCTCGAAATTCTCCGAGGCAGAGCCAGAAAAGCCGAAAATCCTAAGAATCGATTGCGTAAGCCCTCGGATTCTCATCGCCCCGAGGGAGCGAGACTCTGTATCTGGAGGCGCTTGAGGATTCAGGGTGACAAGCATCTTAGGCTATGAAGCTAGGCATGGACCACACGGCTTGTGGCTGATTCTGCAATCGGATTCTAGTTGGATTCAGTCCTACAACGAGCACTTGACTGGGATTTAGTGCTACACCATCGGCGAAAATTTGGCAACAAAGTCCGTCTGGGGAATTCGTAATTCGAGCCGGCGCTTCCCAAATGGAATCGCTTACATCCACCGCCACGAGCTTCCACTGCATTGGAGACAGCACCAGTCGTGAGCCAGCGAAAAAGACTTGATTCGGAAAGTTGGGCGACGAGTAATGCTCCTGAAGAAACCGAATCATGGCCGCTCCCAGACAATGAGAGGAAGATAGTCGGTTGGGTGGGACAGATTTGCATTCAATAAAACCCCTCGGTCCACGAACAGATAAGCCGACTGGGGTCTTCTCACGAATCCCAGTTGTTTTAAATACGCAGAGATAAGGGGAATCACAGTATTTTGATATAATCTTCCAATCGTAAGAGAATTAACCGCCTTCTCGAAGTTAATGCCCTTCACTGCGTGTAGTACCGTGTTGTGCGCCCATTGGCTCTCTCTGCCCAATCCATAGGTGAGCAAGGTCGGAACATACTGTCCGTAGGTCGGAATCACGAGGTGCGGAACTGATTGAATTGTCTGTACCGTGAATGGCACCTCCCCAGCGCGCACAAGTTTGGCAAGGTACTTGAGGTACGAGGAAATCGCTGCAGAAACGATTTCTGGTTCGCGCTTGCCGCCAGCCATCCCACGGATTTCGGAGCTATCGAGAGCGCGGAGCAGATTGCGATAACGAGAGCGAAACCGTAATCCAAGCGGCAACCCTTGCTCGATGGTCTCCAAGCGGTCCCAGCCAATGGAGCGTAGGTTTTCGATTAACTCGGGAGTGAATTGCTCCTTGCTAAGTTCAATTAGAAAGTCCGCCGTGGCCTCCTTAGTTGTCAAATGCTCGCGGCGAGGGTAGGGGAGCTTTTTGAGCCTTGAGGTTACCGCCTCTGGAGTCGTGTAGAGGTTATGCCAAAACACCGACATCTCAAGCGGCGCAAGCCGCACTTGTGCGTTGTGATACTTGACTGCAATCGCCTCCGGCGTGGGCATCGCAATGTATCGGATGTCGCCCCTGTCGATGAGGGTCCTTACGTCTTCATCTAAAGCAAAAATTGAATCGACGATTGCTTTTGGCCACTCGCTGATGATGGGCTTGATTGGGCGGAAGAATTCTTGGAGAAGGCGGTCGTAGACTTTCCAGAGGGAAGTCGCGTACTCATTCACCGCATCGAGAGCCTTTCCCCAATCTTGCAGTAATTTTTTCTCGAAAATTCCACTTCCCTCGATTACAGGCCCAGCAAAGTGGGGAGCCAATCGGGAAGAACTCTGGATGAGGTTCAGGTGCATTGGGTACTCGCCTGCAGTTCCCATCTTGGACATCTCAGTCAGCATCGACAGATGGGGCTGCAATTGAACGAACAGATTGAATTTCTCTTTTTCCGAGAATCCAGATTTGCGAACCAGCTTCTCCGGTAGGCCCAGTATTTCTCCTGTGGCCAATGCGCTAATAAACTCTTCAAGTTGTATAAATAAGTTATATGACTTACCGAACTTCTCATCCATGTTTTTTTCTTCTAGTTCGTCAAAGACGGACCAATCTTGTCGTTCTGGCTTGGACCTGATTCGCTCTATTGAGGCCCAGTAATCAATTGCGCCCTGCGCCCGAGTCGGATGAGAAAAGGGGTAGCTTGTCAATTCCGTCCCAGATACGGCTGCGGTTAGGTACGCCTGGTGCAACAACTGATTCCAAGAGAGCGAACGCGACGGAAGCTCTAACGGACTGAGCTTGGCAGCCAGCATTATCTGTCCCAGCGCTGTGCGGGCCATTTTCTTAAGACTTTCCTCGTCGTACTCCTCTGGGTTTCGGGGGCCCATCCTGCGCATAACTTTGACGAGCTTGTTCAATGCGTCGTCCAATTGCCATGCTAATTCGTCAAATTGTTCTAGATTAAACTCCTGGAACAATGTCTTTTGCGAAAGCGGCTTTCGCACGAGTTCTTCCACGTACTTGCCGAACGGCAAGATGTCCGTAGCCTCAGCCGAGATTCTTTGGCCCCGCTGCCCAGAATGCTTGGTGAATAGTTTCTGGGCCAAGTCGCTTTGAATTTCATCGAAGACAAGCGCAAGTGGAAGATTGTCTCGATTATTTTCCCATTCTTGCAGCGCTTTTCTGAACGGCGACAAAGAAATATTGTTGATTGCGTATGATGCGTGAACCGCATCAACTGGACCGGCAGAGCTCAATGCCGATTTTTCATAGTGGCCACGCGGCAGCTTCTCATACGCCTGGAACGGAAGTCCATGCAGCAGTTCGTATCTTCTTGTCTCTTTGCTTTTGGTAAGTATCTGAATGGCAACCGCCCTGCCGGTATCGGGGTAGATTCGGCCAGAGCGCACGTGTCGTTCCCATTCTGGGGCAACTAGGTAATACGTACCGTAGTTATGGTCTGGATTGAACGCAGTCGCCACAACGGGTAGGTCCATCGTGTCTACAATGGTGTCCACCCAATCGGTAATCGGGCGCGGCTCTAGCTCTTGTTTTCCAATTCGTTTCTGCCGTTCGGTCCTTGCAAGCCATCCTCCGGACTCGACTTCGCTTGATAGTGGCTGGACATTCACACCTCTGGCACGGATGAACTTTTCTACTGCCTTTGCTCTTTCTTCGCTGAGGCCAGCAATCCCCCAATCCAATGCGGCCTTCGTCAGCTCTTGCGGGACTTTCACTCCAGCCAAATCTTGCTGCCCAATGAGGAATCTGACTGCTTTATCAAGGTCGACGTTTTGTGACATCAGAGCGGCAGCTTCATCCCGCTTAAGTTTGTTGAACCACTGGCGAAATGCCTGGCGGAACTTCTCGCCAAGCCCAATTGAGCGGAACTCGGGACCAAATTGGTAGCCTAGTGAATAAAATCGCTCATAGGGAAGCATGCTCCCGCCAATGGCGGCGGCGAGAGCAGTCTTCTTGAGCGCTGCTTCGCTTAAGAAGAAGGCATAGTTCAACGGGTCGAAAAGGGTTTTCTTCGCCTCTTCGGTCTCCCTCTCCTTCGCAGGGAGTTGTTCGATGGGCGTAAGCCCAACCCTCTCGCGGAATCTTCTCGCAAGGCCGATGGGCTCCTCGGGAATGGAAATCGTCTGGAATGGCTTCGGTTGCCCCAAGAGAGAAGCGGCCCCCTCCTGGAGGCCCTTCAGGCCCTTGGCCACACCGAAGACCCCCTGAACGAGAACGTCGGGAATCTCCAGCGTGCTTTCTACACCACGAGCTCCGGCCCTAGTTAGATAATCGAGAAGTCCCTGCTTTTTCTCAGGCATGTCAGACTACCACCTGTTCTTGCTCTTGCGTGTCCTGAGCGCTTGCAAAATGCGCCCAGTCAAGCATGTCTTTGTCGATGGGCACCAAGTAATACCCGCCGACAACTGGCCTCTCAGGCGAAAGAGTAATTCCAACCGAGCCGTAGATAAACTGGCGGCCCTTGCCCATCTGAGAAAGCAGGGCCATTAGCCTATCGAACAGCAAATTATCGTACAGCACCTCAAAGTCAGGTACATTTGAGTTCGAGATAAAATCGCGAAAATCGGAGAGAGTAATCCAAACGTTAACCGGAGTCCATCGTTGCATTATTTCGTCTGTGTAACGCCCTTCTTCCCGAAGCCGGTTAAGGATTCTTTGTATGAGGCGCCGTGGCGCGTAGGCTATTTCCTTCTCCAGCACGCCAGGCAGGGTGAACTCGATGTTCGAGCCCCCAACGCTTTCTCCGAGATTGAGAGACTCAACCAGAATTCGCGCGGAAAATCGGGGGGAGTCTAATGCAGCACTCCACCGCAATGATGGAATTGCGCCCGATGCAAACCCGACCCAATCGAAACCAAGCCTCTTGGCGGTGATGATAGCATCCCGAATCACCATATCGCGCCAATCCATTCCCCACGGCCTGAAGAGCGCATTCACTATCCTGTCCCGCGCCTTGGAGACATAAGCAAGAAATTCTTGCCCATCCCTGCGAATCCGTTCGAGCTCGCTCTCGCTTATTGGCGCAACGGGGGCTTCCCACCAGGCTTTTTCGTACGGGTCGATGTGAGTCTGACTAAGAACGTCGTAAAGGCCTAGGCCATGCTTCTCCTGTAACCCACGAAGAATCTGGTCCTGTTTCCTCCACAATACATTCTCCAGAAACTTGCTGAGCACTCGTCTAATAACAACGTGCGGGGCTTCTTTTGGGTCCACGAGAAGATTCAGCAGCGCTGCCTTTACAAGCGTGCGAACGTGCTGCGGTAGGTTTGGTTCGAGCAAGCCGGTTGCAACATTATAAAATCGCGGAGTGCCAATAGTTTTTGCCATCCAGGGAATTCTTTGGCCTATCGGAGCGCTGCGCGGCGCTTTGTGGTAGGTAGCTAGTGCTTCAATCAGCTCTCCGATGCCGAAGTCGCTCATTTTCTCTATGCCTGAGGCTGAAACGGGACTTTTGGCGGCGAGAGCTGCGAGCATGAGTGTGGCAAAAAATTTCTCTGGCCTTTTTTCAAGAATGCTAATGTCCCATGCCGTGCCTCTAGTCATCTCCCTGAGAGGAGCAAAGACTGGCTGCCTTAGAACGCCATACACGAAGTCGTCCCATGCTCGTTCGACAACCTCGCTTTTTTCCATGAACTCACGATACATTTGCATCATCTGGTTCTTGTTCTGAACCAGTAAGCGACGCAGCTCGGGGTTTTGTTCGATGTCTGACTGCACCTCCGTAACCGCAAGAAATGGAACTTCTGCGAATCGAGTAGACACTCTGTGGTCCAGGGCCTCATCTGTCGTTAGGGAGAAGAACTCTGAGAGCTTGTCATCCTCCCCCGTAAGTGGCCAGTCATCGAGCTTACGTACGAAAAATGCCGCGCTCGGGTGCATGTGGCTAAATGCGAGCTGAACAGCACCTGGCGAAGTCAGGTTCCCATAATGTTTCGGCGACTCAACTCCCGACACGAATTGAGAGCGGGCCACTGACAGGCTGCCCCCGTACGCGACCCTCAGTTCATAATTCTGAGGAAATTGCTCATAATCGGCCCCCATTATCTTGGGGCTACCAAAATATACAACTGGCGCCTTTTTAGGTTTGACGCCAGGCCCAACGAGGGCAATGTCGAGCTCGGGGCCCCTCTTGGCCGCCCACCGATACAGGTCGTCGCGGCTTACCTGATACACATGTTCAATCAGTTGGAATGGGTTCTTATCGCGCCCTTCGGGTATCGTGCGATAAGCCCAGTACAATGCCTCCGACACCTGGTTGTCGAATGGCGGAAAAGGGGCCCATCGCAAGTACTGGAGATGCTGTCCCTGAGCCCTTCCCACATCTGCTGCGCTGACATGAAAACTCTCCGGCAAATTCTTGATTACCTGCCGTTCTCGAATATGAATGGGCACGAACCGGTCGGCCACGCGCTCGGCAAAGTTTTTGACAACCTGCTCGGTTGAAGCCGAAGCATCGAGGCCCAGCGCGTCCAGGATGCCGCGATAATGCTTTGAAATCTCTTTGGGTGAGGCGCCGCGCTTTTGCGCATCGAGCATGTCCTTAAGTTTGCTCACAGCCGCCCCGAGGTCAGACCCGAGCCAGTGGTAGAACGTCTGGACATCCTTGCGCGATGCTTGCTCGTGCAGGAACTGAAGTGCTTCTTGCGTTTCTGGAGACTCCGAGATGATGTTGTCGATTCGTTTTCCCTGTAGGGCCGCTTTACCGAGACTGAATGCCTTCTCAAGCCAAAAGCCTTCGCTCTCCGTGCCGGCAATCACGACCTTCAAGCCTGGCGGATAAATGGCCGATTCCGTAACGTCATCCCCAGGTCTTAATTCGACTCCGAGCGGCGTGGTAACAATTCGGCGTTGTCTTAATGTTGCTTTTTTGTGCCCTTCAGGTATGTCAAGATGAAAGGTCCGGTACTTGATTCTGGCCGCCTCCTCGCTGAGGCCCTCCATGCCGATGGGCGTGAGCGACTTCGGATGCTGGGGCTTAAGGCTAAGCCAGGGTCTACGTAACGCCTGCCAATCGACGGCCATGCCGAGAACAGGGGCAGCGCCCGCAAGAATTTCGGGGAGAAAAGAAACAAGATTCGCAATCGCCTGCTCTCGGTCGCTCGCCTGGCCGTACGGCGTTAGCCCGAAACTCTGCGCAACAGACTGAGGCAGCCGCTCAAGGTACTGCGCCACACCTCCGGTTGTCGGTCTCCCCGAGGCTAGTTCACTAAGCGAGCGAAGCGCAGATGCCCCCATCGCAACAGGCTCGGCAATTCCTTCGAGCGTGCGACCGGCTAGCGTGCTAAGCGCAGATTTTAGAGTTTCGTCGTCAATTCGAGGCATTAGGCAACCGCCGTTGGTTCTTCGATGACCGTATCGTTGGCGCTAGCGTACTGCATTATTGGCGCTAATTCCTCCACTGGAACCAAATAGTATCCACCCTCTTTCCCCGCACGCCCTATGTTTGTTAAGCCAATTGCACCCTGAATGACCACTGGCGCGCCGCTGTGGTATCGCAATAGAGCTCGAACCCTATCGAGCAACAAATCGTCATATAGAACATCATATCCTGCAGAGGCATATCCTACCGACATAAAGTCTCGGAAATCATTGAGAACAACCGAGAAATCTTGCTCCCCGTTCTCTATCCTTGGCATTACTCGCCTGAGCAAACTTCGCGATGCTCTCGAAGGCTGGCCATTGGCCCTTAGATTGAAACGATAAAATGTTGGGTCTGGGCCGCCATTGATAGTAACTGCAGAGCCGAACGGCACAGTTGCCTCGACCCATCGCCTGGCTGGCACGCTTCCCGATGCGAAGCCAACGTAGGGGACCTCTAAGTAGTAAGCAGTGGTGAATGCGTGCCGAATAACAAAGTCCCGATAATCCAAGCCCCACGGGCGGTATTCGGCATTGAACACCTTCTTCGCGGTGTCGTGCACTTTGCTTAAAATCTCCCTCGTGGCCACAATATCTTCCAGCAACTGCAACGCCTTCTGATGAGCCGAAGGCGTTAGCGCCATCACTTGGCGGATTCGATTTCCGAGGAACCTCAGTTCACGCATTGACGCTTCTACCCAAGGGCCAAGCTCAGCATAATCTCGTGGAGCCAGTTTAGCGCCTTGAGCAGTCAGGGCGGCTATTCTCTCGTGGATGCGCCCTTTGATTGTTGTTGCTTCAGGAGAAAGCGCAGCGTCCACAATCGTGTTAATCAAGTCCACATAGCCGTCGAGCGGGTGATGGTTCATATCCCTCGCAAACAATGTCAGAAGCACGCCCTTGCCCACGGCTTCCAAATCCGGCGCGATTTCTCCGACCACCGGCTCTCCAAAATACGTAATCGCTTCTACCGGTGGGACCCGCATCTGGCGGACGATGTCCATGAATTGCTCGCCCGCTCTGGTAAATGGCCCCGACTCAGCAGAGCGCAAAGATTCGACAATTGCCTCTGTGAGGTCATTGAGAGTTATTTGGGTGCCCCTCCTGTAGAACTCCGGCTCAGCAGAGCGCGAAGTGTAAAACATAAGGGTTCCAAGAAATTGCAGTGGATGTTGCTTGACGAACGATAGTGAAAATGGAGTGCCCTCTAAGAGTCTAGCAATCTCTCCACTTTCTGGCAGCGATTCGATGGTCGCGAAAAATCTCTCCCACGTCTCGTTGACTTTCTGCACCTGCTCATGGAATTCGGCGCTATTTTGGAGGAGCTTTGTGTGCCCAACGATAATTCGCCTTCGCGTTTCGGGGTTTTGCTCGATGTCCGATTGCACTTCGCTCACGGCGAGGAATGGCGCCTTACCCTCTTGCGACAACAGATTGATTTTGTCGGGATGCTCCCATTTGGCGAGAAATTCGCGAGCCTCGTCCTCCGGAATCGGCCATTCGTTCACTGGCCGCATTACGAACGCTGCCGAGGGGTGGAACTCCGAAAAAGCAAGTTGGGCCGAATCTCGTGGCGTCATGGCGGGATAATGGAGCGGCAGCTTTGGAGAAGGAAACAATTCCTTAATCTGGCGAGGAATTGGACCCAATTGTTTCGTCTTTACAACTTTAGGCTCAGCCGGATAGTAGGGGATTCTCGACAACACGGCATACGGATTCTCAGCCTGCGGGTCCTTGGCAGACAACATGGCCAGAGAAACAGAAGTGGGCCCTGGTCTTTTTGCTGCCCACCGAGCCAAGTCTTTTTGCCGGACAACGTAGACGTTTTCCATGAGCTGAAGAGGCGCAAGGCGACCCCGACCAATCGACTCGTAATACTTGCTCAGAATTGTGCCTACGTCCGTGGATAGCCCAGGAAGAGCAGAGTACTGAACGTGCTCAAGCTCACTTGGCCAATCAATGGCGCCCGTAAGCGGTCCAAATAACTGTATACGTCTTTGTATAACTGTTATGGGATAAAATCTATCCGCAAGGATATTCTGCAATTCCCTGACCACTTTGAGCCCAAAGTTCTTGGATGGCTGAATGCCCAAAAGTTTCGCCAGGCGATTCTGCTCTTCTGCAATTGCCCACTTGGGCGCGCCCTTTGCAATTTGGTCGGCGATGCGTTGTGTGATTTCCATCGCCTTGCCGACATCCTCCCCCAACCAATAATAGAAGGACTTGACCTCCTTGCGGGAGAGAATGTCTCTCAATGTTTCGCTCATGGACACGATTTCCTGCGGATCAATGTCCTCAGCCTTTTGTCTACCGAAGTTCGTAATCTTTGATAGTTCTTGCGGGCCGATTTTATTAGGATATGGATGCAGGAGCAGTCGTGCTCCCAATGGTTGTATATAACTTGGATAATCGGATAATGCACTAGCTTCTTGTTTGTAGTAACCAAGCCCCTTTATGAATTCCTCGGGCGCACCGAATACTTCCTCGCTCGAAGTGCCAGTTGGTTTAAAGTGAATAAACCCTTCTTTTTTGAGGCGCTGAGCCCAATTCGCGTACTCTTCTGGGGGCCTTATCGAGCCTGTTCTTCCAGCCCAGTGCCAAGTGGGACTCAGCTCTATCCAGGATTGCGGTTTGCCGAGTGGTAGCGAGCCTCCCTTCATCTTGGCCATTCCTAAGGCAGCGGCTCCGCCACCGGCTGCCAGAATCTCGGGCAAGAAGGAAATCAGATTGGCGATGGCTTTCTCTCGCTCCGATGCCTGTGCGTAGGGAGTGAGGCCAAAGGCGCGGGCAGTTCTTTCGGGCAGTTGTTCCAGGAATGGAGCAAGGCCCCCAGTGGCGGGCTTGCCGGTCGCAAGTTCGCTTAGCGCTCTTAGGGCACCCGCGCCTGTTGCGATACCCTCGGCGAACTGTTCTGCTGTCCGGCCAGCCAAAGTGGCCAGAGCATGCTTTAGTTTTTCGTCATCGATGACTGGCATCAGAGCTGCACTCCAAATTCGTCTGTTCGCTCCGACACATTGCCAAGAACGGAGACGAAAGCAAAGAGCTCGCGCGAACGGAATTGGTAGCCTGCAATCGTAAGCTCCAGGTAGTTCGATGGAATCATTGCTGAGCCATCGAGCGCCCCTGGAAGCACGGGGTCGAGCGGGCGTCGCCACTTGGTTTCATCGTTCAAGTCGATGTTCGCTCTCAGCACTGGCGTCCTGCTGAGAGCATACGGCGACTTCTTGGAAAACAGGCGCACGGAAACCTCGGTTTCGTCTCCTGGCCTCACTGGCACCCGAATCCCATCGATGTCGATGGTGTCTGGCGTGATTCTGAATCGTGGGTCCTGCATGCTCGCAGAATGCCAGCTTACAACCCAATCGATTCCTGCCGCATCGTCGGTCGGTTCATTGCCAAACAGATGTACAAGCTCGGGGCCTCGTTCGCCTTTTACCGCCACTCCGGCAGTGAATCCTGGAGAAAAGCCTCTCACCGCACCCTCACGCCACGGCCCAGCAGGCGTGTCCCACGGGTCCAAGTCAGTGAACCACGGGTCCTTGGTATCGACCACGAGAGAATCGACTGCCGTGATGAGCTCCGGAATGAACCACGGGGGTGCTAAGAGCTTTCGCTGAACATCGAAGCGAAGGGTGAAAGTCTCCTGCTCGCCACCAAAGAAGCAGTAGATTGCCTGCTCTGTTGGTTCGTAAGCCACGAGCCGGAACGGGCTCTCATAAGACGAAGCAATTCGCCCGATTTCTTCGGCCACGAGCCCCGAAATTTGCGCGCTTGACTCGTAGCCGGTGACGTAAATCTGGTTGTCGATGCCGATGTAGTAGTGGGAGTTCTCGACGGAGGCGAGGGCCGATTGCCTCACGGGCGGAACGATGTCGTTTGAGAGTACCCGTGCCGTGAAGGCTTCACTTTCAAGCCCAGCTTGAGCAGTCAGAAGCACGGCCCCACGGGAGTAGTAGACAATGGCATCGTTCTGCGTGAGGTTTGCAATCGCAATGGCTTCCCCAAGGCCGTAGACATCGATGAAATTCAGTGGCGGCCATTGTGTGCCATCGAGGGCCTGACTCCAACGAATCCTCTCGGGGGTTCGCTGTCCCGCCTCGTACGTGTTCACAAGCACGATGCGGCCACCGACGACCGCCATGCCGTAAGCCCTGAGTTCCCCGAAATCGGCAGTCGTCACCAGATTGTAGCCGACGTTCGGGACGAATTTCTTAAGGGGCGCAGAGAGTTCGTTCCCAAGAACGAAAAACCTTGGTCTCTCCGCCTCGAACCCTAGCTGGATAATTTGCCAGGGAAGCGTGTCCGACGAAATTGCAACTGGGTCCGGATAACTTTGAACGACAGTGTTTCCGGCAACCTCCAGAATCTCGGTCGCAGTGACAAGGTACTGGACCCCCTCGGTTGCAAGCGAGCGGGAGTAAATTGCGAGGATGTTCCTTGGGACATCGAGGACAATGCCGTAGCCTGGCCTTACCCGCACAAGGCCACGGCGGGAGACGTACACGTTCCGTGAGCGCTCTTCTTCCGGCTGGTAGAAATCGTGCCGAAACGCTTGGCCCGCCTCAAGGTCCGTCGGGCGCGCGCCAGTCCACGAGGCAATTGGCTGGAAGCGAATCGCATTGCGTCCGCGAGCCATCGACTACCACCCCTTATCTTGCACTGCCTGCAAATACCTGAGCGCTGCATCGTTCGCGGCTGGCGCTTCGGCAGTCACTTGGCTCTTGTGAGCGAGAATCCTCCGGTCCTGTCGAATCGCCTCCTCCAAGGCTTCTCGGTAGAGAGCCCCATACTTCTCGGCCAACGCTTGATAGGCCGCGTTGCCACTTGCGGCGAAAAGCTGGAGAAAAGACAGCTCCAAGGACCTGTGCTCGACAATTTCATACGGCACGATGGGCTCATCTTCGTCGATTTCAAGAGGCTTGGGCTTGATGATGTACTCGACGACATAGCCTCTCGGGCCCTGCGGAGTCGGCCAGAGTTCGATTCTAAGCGACCCATCACGAGCCGGAGGAGCCGGAGCCCAATGGGTTGCAAGAGAACCGCCAGCAGTTCTCAATGGGTCCACGCGATTCAAAACATCCCGCGTGACTTTGGTTAGTCTCTGAAGTTCATAAACTTCGAGGACTTCGCGCGCTTGCGGAATACGATAAAATAGCGGGACCAGGAAGTAGCTAACCCCTATTTGGGTAGGCCCAGGCCAGGGATGCGCAAGTTCGAGCTGGGTTGGGGAGACAACCGAGAGCACCTCTATCGGCGCAACGTTGACCCCACCAATCCAGATGAAACTGCCAGCATCGGAGTCCTGAAAATCTGTACCAATACCCTGTACCGCCGTGTGCGACAGATGAACGCTGACAGTACCGGAATTCTTTGCCGCAAATGTCTGGATGACCTGCGTGGCCCGTAACTGCGACCACGGATGGGCCTCTAGAATCTGCTGGTAGGCGCGGTTGATGTTGATGGCAAGAATTTCATCGCTCAACCTACCTGCCGTCAGGATTTTGACATCCTGAAGAATTGCCCGATAATTTGCCACATCGAATCACCGAGACCGTTTGCGGCTTCTCTTTCGCTTTCCGTACCGACCGCCACAAGGCATTTCACTTGACCTCGAACATGGGCCCGTTCAAGTAATAATCGCGCGCTGTCTCCATTGTCGGTGTTGGGGTTGGAGTCCGCGTGCGACTGCGGGTCCTCGTAGGGGTATTGGTCGGCTCTGGCTCCGGAGTAGGCGACGGCGTTTGTGTTTCGGCTGGCGTTGGCGTCGCAGTCCCGCTGGGCGTCTCGGTTGGGCAGTTAGGAGTAGGACAAGGAGTGACAGTCTCCGGAGCACAGAGCCGATAAAGTGCGTCGCACAGGGCCTGACGTGGGATGTTGTGACCGCCGCTACAACCCGCCACAACCACGGTTACGAGAGGGAGACTCGCAATGAAGGACCACTTCAAACCCTGTGGACGCATCTCTTAATCTCCAATCAAGTAGGCTGCCGAAATGATTCCAGCAGCCCCAGCAACATTCTTGAAACTCCCAGGAGGATAGTTGTCAATTGATCCCACCTGAATACAGAGTCCACGACGGAACACAATTCCTGGCGCGGGCCAAATGTAGACAGCCCCAATGGGGAAGCCATCGACGACGGTTGAAACCGCAGGAAGCATGATTCCATCGTCCTGCGGGTCCGGATTGTTTGCAACCTGATACCCGTCCGCAACGGGAGTATCACGGTCGAACAGGAACAAAAATTGAGGCTGGGCAGTAATGGGCTGGTAAGCTAGCGTGGTTAGAATAATGCCCTGACCGACATTCTGCGCTGGCGGCGGGATGATAACAACAGGGGCCAGAGCTACTTTTCGAAACTGACTCGGTGCGTACCAATCGCCTTGAGTGGCCATAAGTTCTCCAGTTTGTTTCTCTGGCCCCGCCGGACGGACATACGACGGGGCCAGAGAGCGACGACGAGATGGCGGCGAAAGTCCTCAACTAGCGCCGCGATTTCCGACGACTGCCTCTACGCTTCCTGCGCATCGCTGCCTCCTTTCTCCCGCTTAAGCGGGCTTAGTACCCAATGGCGAGAAACCTCCCCGTAAAATTGGAAAGGTCCTGTCCATTGGTCGCTGTAGGAACGTACAAGCGCACCTGGCTAGTCGGAGCGCGGTCGAGTGGCACCGGAAGCAGCGATAGCGACGGTGCATTGGCATCGACCGCTGGACTGAGCACAATCATCTCGATTGTACCGAGGCCAAGAGCACTTGCATTCAGCGTCTCGAACGAAGGGCCGTAAGAATTACTGAGACGATAGTTGCCGTAGACCGTTACTTTCCCGTCGCTCGGAAACGTAGCTCGGTCAAAAGGCTGAACTTCAACACTGACGGCACCCATCGGTCACCTCAGAAGACAAGAACCATAACGTAGTCCAAAGCGGGCGCATTGGCGCAAACAACGTCGAACACGACTTGTTGCGCTGGCGTCACGGTTACAGGGCTCGCAACCGCAATCTGGGGCACGGTCGTTGCCGCAGCGGTCGCCACCACGGACAGAATCATCACTCCACGCTTCGGAAGCGTGGGGTCGATGTTTTTGTCAGGAATGGTCACTGTTTGCCGACCGTTGGCAAGGCCAGACAAACGATACGCATCTCCCGTGAACGGGAACGAGAGCGGTTGCGGAAGAGGTTTTACGTCAAGAGCCATGACCGCCTCCCATTACTCAGCAATGTTGATGATTTTGGCTTGGTATCGCGGCCCAGAGACGACCAGATTGCCGTAGCAAATCACTTGGTCGATGTAGGAATCCTGGACCGGATTCGGATAGCCGTTGTCGAATCCATCGCGCTTGGACCGGCGAATGAAATCGTTCCCTTCACCGAGCCAAAGCTCGATGAAATTGGTGTTCAGGAGATACATCTCTCCAGGCAGAACATGGTGGTCAACCACCACTTCCGCACCGTTGAAACGAACCGTCTCGAACCCAACTTCACGAAGCGGACCAGGCTGGTTGCGCTCCGAAGGCTGCGAACGCGCCCAAATTTGGTCCCAGATTTTCTGGGTAGTCACAATCAGGTCAGGACGGGTTCGGTTGAAGGTGACTGCACCGTACGCTCGCTGCATGAGCGAGAACGAAATTGGCGCTCCACCGGCATCGAAAACCTGGGAACGAATGGCATACCCAGGAGTGCCGAAGTTCGGTGAACGCGGAATCCCGCCGTACGTGCCAGTGTCGAGAATTCCGTTGTAAAGACCATCCCAGTCGGTCGGCTGGAACGTGCGTGGAACCACTTGGCCCGTCGTTGGGTCTTGCTCGGTTCCGAAAATCATGAAGCCGATTTCATCGGCAAGAGAATTAAACGCATTGATGGTGGCCGTCTCGACGTAATCGAAAATCTGCGCCACATCGGATTGGTTCCGGAACACGTCGAGACCGTAGACGTTCAACTCTGCCGCTGCCTGCTTCCATTCGAATTGCAGGTCGGTCTGGAATTCCCGCTTCGCAGTCCCGAACGTGGTGCCAGGACCGTAGGAGTATGCGGGCATCTTGTTGTACCAGATGGCAGAGCGAATGAGCATCCCGCCACGGTATCGAATCGCTCGGGAATTCCCGCCCTGGTAGTTCTGGTACAGGCGCTGGAAGAGAGCGTTGGAGATAAAAATACCATCGACAATCTCATCCAGCTTGGCGTCGATGGTCATCGACACCAATGTGTTAATCGGATACTGGTATTGCGGTAGTGGCATAGGGGATTACCTCCGGTTTATGCGGACTTTTTGAGTGCTCGAAGAATCTCCAGGCGGCGGCGCATTTGTTCTTGCAGCGGGTTTTCCGTCTTGTTCTTGGGGCGCATCCAGCGAGGAATGCCAGTTTGGTGCAAGAGCGACTGAGCTTCCTGGTTTTCTTGCTCCTGCATCCGCTTAGCAAGCTCGGCCTGAACGGCCTTGTTGATTTCCTCCTGCATTTTCTTGGGTCGCACTTTGGCTTCCAAGGCTGCCTGCAAGAGGTCATCAGGGCTCATGGAGGCAAGTTTGGTCGCCTCCACGATGATTTCATCGAAAGGCACGCCAGCCTCCTGCGCTAGCTTGATAGAGCGCATGGCGAGCTGGAGTTGAGCCGCCTGATTCTTTTGGAAGTTCTGTAGCTGTTGCTCGATTTGACGAAGCTCTTGCTTAAGCGCCTCGCGAGAGGCCATCACAAGAGCTTGGGCCTGCTCCCTGGGACCGAGCTCATCCCAGCGCTCGAACACCTGCTGCAACTGACTTTGCTGCGGGTCCTGCTCTTCTACGGGACGGAGCTTGCCCGACTGAATGTACTCAGCAGCTTGGCGGGCCCAGTTGATGGTTTCCCGAAGTTGCTGCTCGGTCATTCCGAACGAGCGAAGCAGATGCTCGTTCAAGTCCGGCTCGGGCGGGGAGAGCCGCTCGGGGGGAGACTCTTGAGCTCTCGGCGAAGACTCCCGAGGCGCTTGAGAGGCGCTTTCGGCTTGAGCTTCAGGAGCGCGTGGGCCCTGACCCTCTGGGGCCGAGTCCTGCACTGCGCCTTCTGGCGAAATCTTGCCGCTCGTCAAAAACTCCGGCATCGTGTGTCCCCTTTATCGTCCTCGACGGCGGGAGCGCTTTTTGTTTCGCTTTTTCCCGCGCTTGGAACCGTAACCCGTCTCAATCGACTGGTCGAAACTTTTGATTGCCATCTTCTCCTCCAGTTATGGCATCGGCGGACCGCCTTCTGGTCCACCGGCAATTGGTGACTGCATTCCTGGCGCTTGCCCTTGAAGGGCCCGAAGTGCCTGCATGAGTGCCATCCGTCGCGCAATCGCCTCCACAGCTTGAGGCGGAGGTGCAAGTCCACCACTTTGAGCTTGGTCCGCTTGGAGCCCAGGACCAGGAGTCATGCTGCCCATCGCTGGCGGCCTTGGCACGCCCTGCGGAGTAGCGCCCTTCCCTTGTCCCTTACCCCCTTGAAGTTCCCGCATTGCACGGGCAAATTCTCGAAATCCCAATCCCGCCAGAAACAAGAGGAATTGCAGGTTCTGTGGCATCTGGCCCCCATCCCTACCCGTGAGTTGGCTGAGCATTGACGCTAATGCTTGGGGATTGGGTGGCATTGCGCCGCTTGTAGGAGGAACAGGCATTGACCGCGTTGCTGCTAACCCAGCACCCTCAGGGGCAGAAGGTGCTGAGGTCGGTGGAGGTAAGGATGTGGGTGATGGGATGGGGGTCAGAGCCACGATTCGCCCTATTGCATGAAGTCAAGAGTGTTGTCAAGACCTCTTCGACCTACTTGGTTTAACTGCTTGCGGCTGTAGGCCCAAGGCATTTTTAATTTCGAGCTCTTCACGGACTTCTTGCAGTAGTTCGTTAGGGTTATCGTACCCAAGCTCGGAAAGCGCCACACGGGTCGGAATGAGGTTGGCCTGCGAGAGCTGGATTGCAAGCTGGGCGCGCTGCATGCGCACGAGCGAGACGCTTGACAGAGGCTTTACATGGAAGCGGAAGTCCCGCCATGCGCCCTTGATGATTTTCAAGATTTCATCGGCGGTGATTTTGGTATCTTCTTCTGGCTTGGCCACGACTTGCGTTTGCGCTCCACCTAAGGCTGCTTGGGTTAGCTCGATTGGGCTTGCGTAGCCTTCGGGCTTGGAGCTTAAGCGGCGTCTCAATTCATCCGTCGCGAGCTCCACAAGCTCAGCAATGAGCTCCTGGCGCTGGAAGCGGAACTTTTTGATGTTCCCGCTGGATGTCGTGTAGGTCATGATGCGGTCGTCAGTGTAAAACTGAAAGATGCGGGAGATGAGCTTGTGGCCAAGGCGTTCGATGAAGCTCTCAAGGCGTCTTGCCTGCGCACGGATGAGCACCTGGGTTGCGTGCTGAAGCCCTTCGAGCATGGGGGCCGAGCGAATTTCGGCCCTACCTCGGCTTCCCGTGATTTGGGCTGAGTCCGCCACTCCGGAAAGTTGGTCCATGAGGGAGTGGAGGAATGTGAGCAGGTTGATTGCGAACGGAATCTGGAGCTCTCCAGGGCGCTTGTCCACGGTACGGCCCACAGCGCGTTCGAGGACGTAGAAACCGGCGTTCCTCAGAAAATCGATGGCTTCGGGGCCGAGGGCATTGGTGTCCGTCACCCACGTGTTGATGGCATCTTGCAGGCTTTTGGTGACGAGAGCATCCCCAATGCGGTTGTATGCGCTCTGAAGGTGCTTGACCGCACTGATTTCTTCAAGCCCCCACGGGGAATCGATGTCCGGAGACAGGTCGAGCCATTCGATGGGAGGCTCACCGTCGTAGTAAGGACTTGGCTGCCCTGGGACCCCATCCTTGTCGTAGTTGAGAATCAAATCCTGGTCGCGAGCTTTGACGATAACTCTCCCGTTCGGGTAAAGCGGTGAGCCGTTTTCGTCGGTTGCGGGGTCTTTGAGCCAGTAGGTCCTGAGCACCACGCGGGGTACTGCTTGGCTCCCTTGTCCACCCTTGTCCCCGTAAGTTAGCCGACTAAGCACGCGCTTGAGTCCCTGGCCCTTGAGCGCCTCTGTTTCGATGTCATCGCGGCTGAAGGTACTCGGCTCGATTTCGCTTGCGCGCTTGGGGAAATTGGTTCTGGCGACGTAAAGTGGAACTACGGTATCGACCCAGATGTACTGGGCGTATTTCAGGTCGCGCGCATGCTTGATGTGGGGGTCGACGCCCACTACGCGAGGGTCGAGTGCGCGGATTTCGATGTTCCCGAGGCCGTAGTGCTCCTGGGGATTCCAGGCGATTTGGCAGAAGCTCGACTGCATGATTTTGGCGATGGTCACTAGGTCCTCGAAGACCATCTGAAGCTGGCACTCTTCCCAAATCGCGTGGATGACTTTGGTGAGAATGTCGGCGGTCTTACCGAGCCCCTCCTTGCGGGCGGTGACCATGATTTCGGGTTTCATCTCGGTGAGCATCGCGGCACCGCGCCGGATGTTCATGTTGACGAGGTTCACCCGAAAAATGTCTGTCTGGCTTCCAGTTTGGCCCTGACGGAAGAATTTAAGCGCCTTTTCCCATCGGCTTTTCAAGTCCCGACGGGAGATGTTGGTTTCTTGGTCGATGCGTTCGAGCGCATCGAGAACTTCGTCTTCAGTTTCTCCCCAGATGCTCTTGATTGGCATGATTATTCATCCCAAAGGGGAATTTCGTCCTCTTTGTCTTCCTCTTCGGTGTCGTCAGGCGCAATGACTGAGGGCCCATCTTTGAGGTCACGTACGGAGCAGAATTGGTCTCGCGTATGGAACTTTTGGCCCAGGAATCGGACCTCCAATTCTTCTCCGCACATTTGGCACACCGCACGGTCCCCGACCGCAGGGCCATCCTCAAGGTACTCCGGTCGTGGCGGAATCATGTACTGGCCCGTGTCGAGCATGTAGGTAAGCATTGCAAGGACCCACTCGAAGTCTGACAGTCGATTTTCTTCTTTCGCAAACTGAATCCAGGATTTCCAATTGGGGTCGCGCTTGGAAATCCAATCGACGATTTGGCGAGCGGCATTGTCGAGCTTCTTCATAATCCCTCCCTACTGAACCAGGACATGATTTTTGCCTCCGTTGGGCTCATTTTTTTGGCTGGCCCTAAGTCTTTCAGGTACTGCCATGTGGCTTTCTGTTCTTCTGGACGGTGGTCTTTGATGTCGCTCCCATCGTGCAGTTTTCCCCACGATTCGTCAACAATTCCCTGCACGGCGAGCATGAGTGCCATCACGGCATCGTCGTGACCAAGCGCAGGTCCGTAGCCGTCTTCGCCCACACGGCAGTACTGGTACATTTCATCCCAAAGAACTCGGGAATGAATTTTGAGCCGTCGGTGGAGGAATGCATGGCGGGTGTTCCCGACGAGGAGCTTCTTGGTTTCCCAGGTTGTCTTGAACCCCGCATAGCTGGATAGTGTGGGAGCCGCCCGCTCGCGGTGACGCCAGATGTAGATGTAGGGGTAGCAGAGTAGACCGAGTTTGTTTCCAGTGATGTAGCCCACGCCGTTCATTTCGACGATGATTTGGGCCGTATTGTAGTATTTGCCAAGCCAGAAGCAGAGTTCGGCAAAGTCGATGGGGTCGATTTTGAGGTGGGCCTCGGCCACCTGTTCCATCGTGTCGCGGCGAAGGACTTCCGCCACGCTCCAGTCTCCGTCTTCGAGGCCGGCGGCCACGTCCACCCCGATGTCGTAAATGGCCCCTCGTTCCGGTTCTTTCCAGATGGCGATGTAGTTCTGGTCGGAGAAGGGCCGTCCGCCTTTTCTTACAGTAAGCACCCGTGGGCCTGGCTGGATGTCCACGTAGCGGATGGGGTCGTAAACTTCTTCGCGCATTTCGGCGAGAATGTTCCGTTCGAACACGTTAAGTTCGCGATTGACCCAGGCTTCTTCGAACGTGGGCGGATATTCTTGGTCGAACAAGTCGCCTAATTCCATGCGGCGCTCACGGTACCACTTGATTTGCTCTGGAGTGAGTTCGTGAGGCGGCACGTCGTCCTCGGGCTGCCCTTGGGCGGCAAGTTTCATGAGCCGGCGTTCGTCTGGCGTTGGTTTGATAATTTCCCCAGGCTTAAGGGGAATGCGATTTCGGTCGGTAAGCCACCAGGGGGAGAAGCACCAGGCCCAGTTGGATTTTTTGCTCCGTGCAGCCTCGCACATTTCGCGGAAGTGGTCTCCACCGACGAACGCAGTGGATTCCATGATGACGATGGTATCAGGAACTGGGTGAATCGTGGGGAGGAGCGAGGAGAAGAGGAGGTCCACGGAGCGAGAGTCGAACTTGGCAAGCTCGGAAATGTGGAGCGCCTGGCGGGTAGACCCAGTGCCGGCAGTGAGTTTCCCTGCGTGTTCGAAATCCATGCGGGAGCGGAGTCCAGGGTTCAGAATCGATTTTTTGCGGTCGGGGTTGGCAAAGAAGAGTTCCCGCTTTGACGAGTACCGAATCATCGGACGGATGAGCGGGTGCATTTCTTCCCAGAAGAGGTGGGTAATCTCGAAAATCTTCTCGGTACTGGTTTGGTCGTGAGCAATGAGAAGAGTGTTGTAGTTGGGGGAGAGGCTTGCCTTGTGGAAGAGAATTGCCTCCGAGAGAGTGGACCAACCGGACTGGCGGCCCTTGAGAGTCACCACCCTGATGTAGCCCTTTTCCTTCCGCTGCGCCTCCATGATGTCGTAGAGGCGCTTCTGACCCGAATCGAGCTTGAAGGGGAGAAGCTCCCCAGGCACGATACCGCGAATTTTGAGCTGTTCCTTACAAAATCTCAGGAAATCGCGGCGATAGAGTTCAATGAGGGCCTGGCGCTTAAGCTCAGCTCGACTCAAACTCATCTTCGTCCTCCTCGACTGCTGGATTCGGCGGGTAGAACTTGGGCTTGGAGTCGTCGATGACAACCCCTGCGCTCACACTGGGGGGAAGTAGCTTCAGGGCATTCAGGAGAGCATTGGCGGAGATGAGGATGAAGACCACCATCACGGAGGCGATGGCGAGGAGGAGCATCGAGAGGACGGCCAAGATTTCGACTGTCATTGTGCTCACTGTCGCATTTCGTATTGGTCGGGCCGCAAAGGATGTTCGACCGAGAACGCATGCAGCCCGCTTTTTTCGTAAACGTGGGCCACGAGAAACATCTTTCCGTTCGAGCCTTGTCGAAGCACGAGCTTGACGATTACTTCGCGCGGCGCACTTCCCCCCTTTTCGACCTCCTTGGCGACGACGTAGGCAATGAGCTCGCGTGAAACGAGCTCTTTGAGCTCCTCAAGGGCTTCGTCTGTAACATCTGCCTGACTCAGACTGATTTCCATCATTGTCCCCACGCTCACGAACTTAATTTGCATGTTTGCGTTTTTTCTCTTCGATTTTTCTCACTTCCTCTTCGGAGTAGATGACTTCGTTCTCTGGGATTTCGTACATGTGGCTCCAGACGAAGTTCTTGTTCTCGTCGAAGACGTGGACGCAGATGAAGTAGCGCTCACCGTTCTTCTCTTTGGCGAGGAAGACATCGACGTGGTAGTCGTCGGGAACATTGGACAGTTTGGTGTCCCTCGTGAATTGGCTTTTGCTTACGAAGAGCCAATCCTGCTTGCGGTGCGGCGGCACAATGAAGCGATTGGTGATGAACGTTAGCTCTTGAGTGTCAACCATTTGGTCCTCCTATTGTTTGATGAGTTCTTCGAGCTCTTCGTCGGGAAGGGCGGAGAGCTCTTGATTGAAACCAATGGGCGGCAGGTCGTCTTGCCCAGTTTTCTGGGCTTTCAAGCGAATGTCGAGGTAGAGTTTCGAGCTCGTTTCGTAGAGTTTGAGAAGAATGAGCGTTGCCGCCTGGACATTGCCAGATTTGAGAAAGCCATCGACGGCATGTTCGAGCGCATCGCGGTAGAGTTCGAAGTGCGCAACGTCGTACTCTCCCTTGGCGCGCTCTTTGAGTTCCTCAAGAAGCGGGACGGCAGTGGCGGGAAGAGCTTCGGTGAGCTCAATCAGAGTCGTCTGCGATTGCTTTTTTCGTCGGGCCGACATCGAGAATCCTCGCTTCTGAAGCGTACTTTGCGAGACTGAATCCTACGCGAGTGAGCGTTCGAGTACAATCCGGCCTACGTTTTCTCTTCACACAATCCCCGCACAGGAAGATGCTCAGCCGTATCGATTGGTCTTCGTATGCGATTGTAGCATTGCGGTAAAATTGGACTTTTCTCTTACCACAAGCATCGCATAAAATGTTTGCACTGGCAAGAAGGGTGATGCGAAAAAGTGCATCTTTGGGTAGGGGGAGGTATTTGAGTAGAGCTTTTGTCAGGATGTCGGCGATGGGGAGTTTAGAATCCGAGAGGTAGGGGCGGGAAAGGCGGAGCGCATTGGTGAGGCTTCGGATTTGGTATGGGGTACCTGCGACGAGGGATATGAGGGCGGGTTTGGTGTAGAGGAAACTTTTCGAGAAGGCGTCGCCAAGGATGTAGTTCTGGGGGGTAGCGTAGGCGTAGCCCAGGTCGAGGAGGGATTTCTCGATGCTTGGCACTCTGGGGAAGAGGAGAGTGAATTCGGGCCCAGTGTCGTGCTTGAGTGCGAGCGCCCCCAAGAGGTTCGTCGAAAATTTGGCAAGGGAGGAGCGCCTCGTGTGCCCCAGGGAGGCCATGACGCGGGAGAGCTGCTGGAGGTACTGGACGGCCTGGCGGGGGATACCGATTTCCTCGTCTTGGAAGTACGCCTCCCTGGACCTCCCTGGCCTTCTCACTCGGCTTTCACGGAGAATGAGCCCCGCAAGGAAGAGGACGACTTTTGGATTATCAAGATAGTGCGCCCAGGGGAGGCGAAAGATGCGTCGGCGCTCGGCATCATCGACGAATGACCGACCGAGCTCAAACGGGTCATCATCGGGGTCGATGAGGGTTCGAATTAGTTGTCTAACCGCGCGATGTGGTGCGGAGCGAATGTTCTCAGGAGAGGTATTTTGACGCGGCTGCCATTGCGAGCTTACGGTAGAGTTGCCAGACGTTTTTTGCCCAGTTTTTGTTGAGCTGTGCTTCGGCATTTCCTACTCCTACGGTTGGGGCCCAGCGGGCACCAAAGCGTTCGACGGCAGGGTAGCTGAGTATCACCCGTCCGTTCATTTCCTCGAAGGCGGGCTCGATTCCGGTAAAGCGCCGAACAAGAAAGTTTCTCACCGACACAACGGTGACCTTGAGCTGCTTATCGTACCCCTTGGCGGGAATCGATTTCACTCCGAACTCGGTCCCAGGGGGTCCATTCTCAGCAAGGCGAATGGCCATGACGAAGCACGGGTCGACACCGACGGGAAAGCAAGCGTCCTTCACCATCGGCCACTCCCCCATAATCATGTCAGTCTGCTTCTCGGAGAAGAGCTTCCTTAGATTCTCTCTCGACATACTTCTCGATAACCTCGCGGAGAACCTTGTTCACCGTCCTCGGAAGTAGCCTCGGATGCATGGCGCACTCGGCATACGCAGCGGCAGTGAGGGCATCGATAGCGAGCTCAAGCTCCCCCTGAATGAGAAGCATCTTGCCCAAGTCTTCAAGAAGAAGACTGAGCCTTCTAAGTCTGGCAGTATCAGAAATTTTCTTGTATCTTCCCATCCCATGAGGATTAGCGCACTAATTTGGCTCGCACTCGCAGTCTCTAGTTGCCAAGTTGGGTCAGTCAAGAACTGTGAAGGCTACAAGGAGGCAGAAAGCTGCGTGGCGGCAATCAGGGATAAGACGTGGAAGAAGAAGCTCAACTGCCTCCTTGAGACCTCCCGAGGCTGCTTGGACATCGAAGAAACGAAATTCTCGTGCCTGGAAGTCAAGGACTTCGAAGCTACGGGCCTTAACTACGAAAGCATTCAGGGAAGGTTCTTGGTCGATTCACTCACTTGCCCCCGTTCCTGAATGAACTTTTTCATCCGAGCCCGATATTTTCTGGCCCTCTCCGAGAGAGAATCCCGAAGCTGCTTCAAGTCCTCCCGCGCAAAGAGTCTTCGCCTCGTGTTCGGCAAGATGTGAAACCGAATCTTCCCATCCTTCACTAGCTGAGCAAACTTCTGCACGCTCACCCCCAAGTAGTGGGAAGCCTCAGTCGTAGTCATGTACTCCGACCTCCAAGCCTTGTACGCCTTCAAATCGCTCAGCTTGAAAATCCGATGCCCACGAGCAGTGACCGTCGAAGGAATCAAACCCTTCAAGGCCAAATGCCGAACCGTCTGAGACGAAATCCCCAGATACATCGAGGCATCACTCATCCCGAAGTACACTTCCTCGTCCGGCAGCCGAGTGTCTTCACACGTCACCTTGGTTTCAGTCCGATACTCCATGATAAAACCTCCTTTGCGAGCAAGAATAACACGTTTGCTAGAAAGTGCAAGAGGGAAGTTGGCGGAATGATGAAAAGAGTGTGAGTTGTGCAGCTAGGAGAGGGGGAAGGTGGAAGAGAGGCGGATGAGGGGAGGTGAGGATATGGGCGGTGGAAGGGCGACGGGAAGGGAAAGACGGGAAAGAGAGATGTGGGCGGTGGAAGCGGGAGAGCGAGAGGATGGGTGAAGAGGGGGATGTGAGCGGTGAAAGTATAACCCCACCTCGCGGAACAT
>Ga0209479_1001082_pt1 | contig 30959 bp, 28 predicted proteins | sample DewCreD2012metaG_2_FD_184112 | JGI IMG/M metagenome (GOLD analysis project Ga0209479, IMG submission 184112) | Hot spring sediment bacterial and archeal communities from British Columbia, Canada, to study Microbial Dark Matter (Phase II) - Dewar... ...
CAGGGAGTGTTCCCGTTGCGGAGCATCTTCTTTCATCAGGGTCAGGTAGGGCGCTACAAACGCCCACTCATCGTCGGAAACGTCACTTGGGTAGGCTTTTCGTGTCATACCCTAAGCTTACCACACTCAGGGCCAAAAGTGCATAACAGACTCTAGGTTTCACGAGAACAATAAGGTTGTTTCTCTGGGCAGAACGGAGATCATGAACGGAGATATACTGGACAAGCTCATCGGCCCGCCAATCTATTGGCCTGTCGCTAACCCGCTTGCAAATCACCAGTGCTACAAAGTCGCTATCGTTAAGGCCATAATCCCAACCTCGTTCTGGATCGGACAACGAATGCGACATAGAGATTTCAAAAGTAGTCTTGGCTCTGGATTCGACCCTACGACCACAAGCTACGCAGAGAATATCAGGCACCCTGATACGCTTAATCTTGATATTCTTCCAAATTTTGAAGCTCATTGAGCCACGCTCAAGTTCGAGGGGGTTGTGCCCTTGATCTCTCAGATACTCGAAGACTCGATGGGTCCCTACCGCACCCATCGAAATCTTCTCAAGAAAACTGACATCAGATTTGAACGCCCGACGGTTGGCCATTATCTTGTCTCACCTTAAACTTCTCTTGCATGCCTTGCTCACACCCGCACGTACGAAATCGCGCAGCTCACCACAGTAGGCGGGCTAACTATTGATTATATGGACTCCGTGATCCGCTCTCTCTAGGAGGAATATGCAGACTCCGTATATCCCTCCCAAGTGCTGATTTTTGCGGAATTGCCGCTAGAATCTCACAAATCCAATATAGCACAGGAGCACAGGACAGATCAAGCGCCAGCCAGCAGCCCAACCCCCCTCCCTCCTCCCCCAGGCTCCTGGACTGGGTGCGGGAGTTCATGCGCCTGAAGCACTCCGCTTATCGTACCGAACAGGCTTACGTGGACTGGGTCCGACGCTTTATCCGCTTCCACGGCAAACGTCACCCTCAGGAGATGGATGTTTCGGAGATGGAAGCCTTTCTCACCCACCTGGCCATGCACGAGTACGTCGCCGCCTCCACCCAGAACCAGGCCCTCAATGCCCTCCTCTTCCTCTATTGCGATGTCCTCAGAATTGAGCTGGAGGCCTCCAGCGACCTGGCCGTGCGCAGCCCGCTGGATGAGTGATCCCTACCCCTCCCCCTCCCCGCAAGGGGGAGGGCAACTCGCCTCCTTCCTTCGCGGGGAAGGGGGTGGCTTTACGCCCCGTACCGCACCAGCCGCAGGGCGTGCCCCAAGGCCAGGGGCATGAGATCGGTCGCCGGGAAGAGGCCCAGCGCCCCCCGGCTACACTCGGTCTCCCCGAACGCCTGGGCCGCGTCGCTGCGTGCCCGCCCCGGCGCCCAGAGCAGGGTCGGGACCGGGTGCCAGCTATGCGAGCGCAATAGCGCCGGTGTGGAATGGTCGCCGGTGATGATCAGCACGTCGGGCTTGAGGTCAAGCAGCATGGGGAGGGCCTCATCCACCGTCTCAATCACGCGCACTTTGGCCTCAAAATCGCCGTCCTCGCCGCGGCTGTCGGTGGGTTTGATGTGCACGAAGAAGAAGTCGTACTCTTCCCAGTGGGCGCGCACTGTGTTGAACTCGTCGGCGGGCGACTCGCCGGAGACGGGCAGCACCGTCATCCCCACCAGCTTACTCACGCCCTTATACATAGGGTAGACCGCGACGGCAGCGGCTTTGAGCTTATACACGTCGGCGAATTTGGGCAGATTGGGGTCCTTTGACCAGCCGCGGATGGTGATCATATTGGCGGCGGGTTGGTCGGCCAGGAGCGGCCGGGCCGCCTCAATAAATTGGTTGACCAGCTCTGCCGTGCGCGCCGCCTCCGGCGCTTCGGGCCGGGCGGGCAGGGGCGGCTTGCCCAGGACGAGCGGATCGGTCTCGCTGACCTGGGGCGAGAGCTTATCGCCGCGCAGGACCAGCACGAAGCGGTAATCCTTCACCGGCTCCACGAACACCTCCACGCCCGGCAAGCGGATCGTGCGCAGCCGCTCTACAAGCTGGGCGCAGAGGGAGGTAGGAATACGCCCGGCGCGCCGGTCCACAATCACGCCGTTGGCGTCCACCGTGCAGAAGTTGCCCCGCCCGGCCACGTCGTTGGGTTGCAGGTCAAAGCCGATGCCCAGGGCCTCCAGCACGCCCCGGCCAATCTGATAGACCAGCGGGTCGTAGCCGAAAAGGGCCAGGTGGGCCGGGCCGCTGCCAGGGGCGATCCCCGCCCCGATCGGCACGCTCAGGCCGGTGATGCCCTCGCGGGCCAGCCGGTCCATCACCGGTGTCCGGGCCGCCTCCAGTTCGGTCGGCCCGCCCGGCTGGAGCGGCAACCCCCCCAATCCATCCATCACCAGGAGCACGATCTTGCCGCCGTCCTCCTGAGCCAACTCGCGGATCACATCAAAGTTCGCCATACATCCTCCCAGCTTCCTGGATTCATCTGGATCATCCGTTGAGAACCCTACCAGGGGGTATCATAGCATGTGTTCCTGGAAACCCCTGTTCCCCTCCCCGCAAGAGGGGAGGGGAATCGCCCGCGCCCGGTTCCCAATTTCCCTTAATACAGGAACATGGGCTTGCCCAGCATGTCCCGCACCTTGGGGCGATAGTTCTCGGCGTCGTACAGCGCGGTCACATCCACGCGCTTCTTCTGGGCGGTGACCATCTCAATGGGGACGGTAGTGTAAATGCCCTGCTGGAGGGCGACCATGCGGCCTGTGTGCCCCATGGCCACCTGGTCCAGCGCCAGATAGCCATAGGAGATCGCCACCATGCGGTCCAGCGAATCGGGCGCGCCGGAGCGCATGAGATAGGCCAGTTGCTCATAGATGATGTTGATGCCACTGCGCCGCTTGATCTCGTCGGCGACGACCGCGCCAATACCGCCCAGCTTCTTGTGGCCGTAGGCGTCTTCCGCGCCGCTTTCCAGGATCGTGCCGCCCACAGGATGCGCCCCCTCGGAGATGGTCATGATGGCGTAGTTGGAGGGGTTGCGCTTGCGGTCCTCCACCAGGAAGGCGACCAGCCGCTCAATGTCAAAAGGCACCTCCGAGATGATCGCCCGATCCACATCCGACAGATAAGCGGCGAACAGCGAGGTCTCGCCGGAGTTGCGGCCAAACAACTCCACCACGCCGATACGCTCGTGCGAGCCAACCGAGGTGCGGATGGCGGTGATGGCATCCACCGAGCGGGTGACAGCGGTGGAGAAGCCGATGCAGTAGTCCGTGCCGAAGACGTCGTTGTCCATCGTCTTGGGAATGGCGACGACCTGGAAGCCCTCGTGGTGCAGGCGGGCGGCATAGCTCAGCGTGTCATCGCCCCCGATGGGGATGAGGGCCTCCACGCCGAGGAAGTCCAGGACACGCAGCACATGCCGGGTGCAGTCCAGTGTGTCTTTCGGCCCTGCGGCCCGGTCTTGCTCGCGGACAAAGGCGGGGACCTCGCCGGGCTTGACGTTGGCCGGGTTGGTGCGTGAGGTGTGCAGGATGGTGCCGCCGGTGCGGTCAATCGTGCGCACGCGCTCCGGGGTCAACGGCATGGTCCACTTCTCCAGCGTGTCGGGGTCATCCGGGTCAATTTGCAGCAACCCCATCCAGCCGCGCCGGATGCCGAGCACGTCAATATCGCGTTGCGCGGCGCGATTGACCACTGCCTTAATCGCCACGTTCAGGCCGGGGACATCGCCGCCCCCGGTGAGGATAGCAATTCTGCGCTTGGCCATAGGAACAACCCTCTTTCTAGTTCGGAGGGGCGATTATAGCACGTCTGGCCACAGGGACAATCCGCGCCCCTATCTGGATAGACTTCACCCCCTCCCCCGTGCGGGGGAGGGTTGGGGGCGGGGGTAACTCTACCCCTTCCCTGCCAGCCACAAGCCGCTTAGGGTGACCAGCGAGAAGCCGATGCTGTTCAGGACCGCCCCGAGCCCCCAACCGACAGGCTCGGCGTACACCTGGGCCACCACCGGGCGCAACAGCGCCAGTTGCCACAACGGCAGCCCCAGGCCAATCAGCCCAATCGCGGCCAGCGCGGCAGCAGAGTACCGCTCCGGCCAGGTGCGGGCCAGCGGGCTGCATGAGACAAGTGCGAATCCGGCCAGCGCCAGGAAGAACTGGCCCTGGCCGTCGCCGCCCCGATAAGCGGTCAAGAGCAGCTCATAGGCGGGCAGAACCAACAGGCAGAGTATCCCCCCTAGCGCCCGCAACCCCCAGCGTGCCGGGCGGGAGCGCAGACGCGCAGCCACCAGCGCCAGGGCCAACCCGCTGGCGATGAGCGGCAGATAGAACGCCTCACGCTGAATGTTGAGCGCCCCCGCACGCCAAGCAGGGAGGAACTTGATCCACTCGGTGAGATCCCAGGCGGTCAGGGCCAGGCCAGCGGCCTTATGAGGGACCCAGGGCCGCCAGTAGCCCACCAGGGCAAGAGCTACTCCGCAGAGGGAGAGTAGAAGAAACACCGGGGGGAAGGGAGGCCTTGTCCCATACAGGAACCCCGAGGAACTCTGGGAACCCATAGAAGTCAGTCGGCCCCCTCGCGTGCCTTGCGGGCCACCCGTAACGCCTGGCGTTCCCGCGCCTGCTCCATACGCGCCCTCTCCTCGTCGGTCTCCGGGATCAGCGGGGGGACGGGACAGGGACGGCGGTTCTCATCCAGGGCCACATAGACCAGGTAGGCCGTGTTAGTGTGCGTGCGACGGCCGGTGAGCACATCCTCGGCAGTCACGTCCACGCGCACCTCCATAGATGTCCGCCCCACATAGGTCAACTCGGCGACCAGGGTCACCAGGTTGCCCACGTAGATCGGTTCCAGGAAGGTCATGGAATCAATGGCCACAGTCACGACCGTACGGCGGGCATGGCGCATGGCCGCCAGTGCCCCGGCATTGTCGGCCAGTTTGACAATCTCGCCGCCGTGGACGTTTCCCATCGCATTGGCGTGCTCCGGCAGCATGAGTTGGCTAAGCATGACACGCGACTCGGCCACTGTTTTACCCGTCATCTTGCTTTCCACCCTCCGGTATACATGCCTATGTCCCAGGCATTATAGGCAAAAAGCTGGGATTCGGGAAACCCGGCCCCCGTGTGGGGGGGGGATAGGGGCAGGTTCTGAACCTGCCCGTACTGCTTCCTGGATATGGATTGCGCCCCCGGCAAACACCGGCGCGTTGACGCTTCTCCCTTCCCTGGCTATAATCCGGCACGATGAGCACCTTGAGCTTCTTTGAAAACCCCGACGAGGCGCCCGTCCCCAGGGAGCAGGTCGCTATTGAGCAGGTGGCGTTTGAGCCGCTGCCCGATGGTCGCCGCATCCGCGTCAGCATCACGCTGACGCCCTTTGTGGATCGCCCCAACCTGGACATCCTCCTGCTCACGCCGGACCGCCGCCAGGTGAGCAGCCTCTCCGTTGTTGAGGCGTTGGAGCGGCAGATGGAATTCACCCTCCATATCCGCGAACCGCAGACCCTGCCGCAGTATATCGGTCGCGTTGAACTGTATTTTGAAGAGGGCCGGGTCCAAGACAGCTACGAGGCGCCCATCATCATGCGCCCACAGTCGGGCCAGGGGGCTACGTTCTGACAGCGCCGATGGACGACGGACGACAGACGACGGACGACGGGCGGCGGACAGCGGAGGGGGCAGCCGGGCGGCTGGCGCGGCCTGCGCTGGGGCTGATCTGCCTGCTGGCGCTGGCGCTGCGCCTGCACCGGCTGGCCGAGCCGGCCCTGCGCTGGGATGAGGGCTGGAGCCTGGCCCACGCCAGCCTGAACTGGGGGGAGTTGCTGCGCATCGCCGCGTTGGACTGGCACCCGCCGCTTTATACAGTGCTCCTCAAGCTGTGGATCGGCCTGGCCGGGGTGAGCGCGTTCAGCCTGCGTTACCTCTCGGTCTTGTTGGGCGTACTGGCCGTGCCGCTGGCTTATATCGTGGCGCGGGCCTGGCTGCGGGCCAGCAGCCCGGGGAAGGGAGAGGGGCTGGCGGTCCTGGCCGCGCTCTATGCCGCCGTCGCGCCGCTATTGGTGTATTACAGCCAGGTGGTGCGCATGTACCCTCTGGCGACGCTGGCAGTGTTGGCCGTGAGCGCCCTGATGCTAAGGGACAACGGAAAACCACTTCCCATCGCCGGCCTGGCCCTGGCCGTCGCCGCCGCGCTGTATAGCCTGTACTACACCCTCTGGCCGCTGGCCGGGCTGTTCCTCTATGGGGCCTTGACCCATCCCCGGCAGATCGGCAGGCTGGGCCTCGCCGGGGTGGGCGCGGGCCTGCTCTATCTCCCCTGGCTGCTCCTGGCCGGGGGCACGCTGATGGCCCGGACGGCTTCAGGGGGCGGAGGCACTGACCTGCTGGCGGGGATACAGGACACTCTGGCGCCAACGCTCCAGGGCCTGCTGTTCACCTACGACACCCCACCTTGGGCGGCTGGCCTGATCGCCGCCGTGCTCGTCGCCGGGCTGATGGTGGGACGGCCTGGCCGCGCTGAAGCCGGGCGCCTGCTCCTGCCTGTCCTGGTCGTCGGCTTGAGCACCGCCGGGCTGGTCTATGGCACGGTCCGCACCCAGTGGTTCGCGCCCCGCCATCTGGCCCCGGTCGTCCCCTTCTTCGGCCTGGCGCTGGCCTGGGCGCTGGACGCGCTGGGGCGGACCTGGCGGCCCATCCTTCTCCTAGCATTGGGGCTGCTTGTCATCGCCTTTTGGTCAACCAGCACACAGTTCGTCTACGCCAAGACGTTGGAGGTGGTGGACCCCTTTGATCCGACCGCCGATTACCGTTTCCTGGCGGTGCGCACCCGCCCCGATGACATCGTCTTCTTCAACGTCCTCTCCACCGCGGGCTGGTACGAGAACCTGCGCCGCCCCCAAGACCCACCCTGGTCTTATGCGCTGCGCTGGGAGCCGGTCATCCAGCCCATGGAGGACATCGTCCGCGAGCGCATCCTGCCGGCAGCAGCCGCGCACCAGCGCCTGTGGTTCGTGCTATATAAAGGGACGGTGGGCAGCAATGCCCCTCTCAAAGAATGGCTGGATACCCATCTGTATCCCGTCGGCGGCGCGTGGAACGGCGACACGCTCATCCTGGGCTACACATCGCCCCAGGTTCCCCTCACCGCTGCGCCGGTCCAGGCGCAATTCGGCGAAGCCATCCAACTCAGCGGCGCCGAATACACGCCCCAGGCCACAGCGCATGGCGTGATCGGCCTCACCCTGCACTGGCAGGCGCAGCGCCCCGTGACCAGGGCCTACAAAGTTTTTGTCCACCTCACCGATGATGCCGGTTGGGTGTTCTCCCAGCACGATGCCCAGCCGGTCAACGACCTGCGCCCGACGACGACCTGGGCCGCTGATGAGCGTATTGTTGACCGGCACGGGCTGTTCCTGCCCATGATGGCCCCGGGCAACTACCATGTGCGTGTCGGCCTGTACGACCCGGACACAGGCGAGCGCTTGCGCACAACCGATGGTCGCGATATGATTGAGGTGGGGACAGTTGTGATCACCCCAAGCGATCCTCGGTCACCTTGAGGTCAACCATGCCGGAGCCTCTAGAAGCCATCGTCGCTCAGCAGATACCGGCCACGCTGGCGCAGGAAGCGGGCACATTCCGTTCCTGGCTGAAGAGTGAAGAGGCCAAAGCGCTCCTGGCCCTGTACCGACGCGCTCCACTGGCCCGCCGCATTGAACTCAAGCTGCGCCTGCACATCTGCCCGTTTGAAATCGTGGCCGATCAGATGCCCCCAGCGGGGCGTATCCTGGACCTGGGCTGCGGCTATGGCCTGCTCAGCGCGCTTTTGGCCCTACGCTCGCCCCAACGTCAGGTGTTGGGGCTGGACATCTCGGCGGAGCGCGTGGCCATCAGCCGGGCCGTCGGACGGGCCTTGCCCAACCTGGCTTTCGTCCAGGCGGACGTCACACGGGTGGAGTTCGGCTGGGCCGACGGCATTGTGATGAATGACCTGCTCCATCACATCCCCCACACCCACCAGATCCCCCTGCTGGCGAAGTGCCATCAGGCCTTGCCGCCCGGTGGCGTGCTGATCATCAAGGATGTGGACAAAAGCGTGCTGTGGAAATACATCTGGAACTACGCCCATGACTTCCTTAAGAACCGCAACCTGCCCTTCTACTGCCTGGACTCACCCATTCTGACCGCGCTGCTGGAGCGTGTGGGCTTCCAGGTGGAGGTGTGCCATATTGACAGGGGTTACGCCTATCCCCACGTCCTGTATCGTTGCTTGAAGGCCTGAGATGACCGAGAGCCGCCCCTGGCGCGTTCTGCGCGAACACCTTCTGCTGGACCGCTCGCCCTGGTTGCGGGTGATGGAACAGGACGTGGTCTTGCCCGATGGCAGCACGCTCACCGGTTTCCTTTTGACCGAGGGCCGCGATTACGCCATGGTCTTCGCCCTCACGCCGGAGGGGCGTGTGCCGCTGGTGCACCAATACAAACATGGCCTGCGCGGCGCGGCCTATGACCTGCCCGCAGGCTACCTGGACCCCGGAGAAGCGCCGCTCCACTGCGCCCAGCGCGAACTGCTGGAAGAGACCGGCCTGGCCGCCGCCCAGTGGGAAGCACTGGCTCGCCCGATCCTGGATAGCAATCGGGGCAGCAACCGTGCCCATCTATTCCTGGCCCGCCAGGCCCGCCCTGCGGCTGCGCCCCAGCTTGAAGCCAGCGAAGCCGGGCTGGCTGTGGAGTTCTTTGATCTGCCCCGCCTGCTTGACCTGTGGCAGCACGATGACACCTTGGGCCTGGCCAGCGCCGCCGCGATTGGCCTGGCGCTGCTGCGGCTGGGCGCTCTTTGAGCGGCGCTGATCACGGAGCACCTGACTAAAGCCAGGTGCTGGGCCAATGGGACAATCCGGCTGAAGCCCGGCCCTGGGAATCTGACAGGCTCTGCCCCCAAATCCCCTCCTAAACAGCGGGCAGGAGGAGGGAGACGCGCGTGCCCTCGCCAGGGCGGCTCTCCAGGCGGATCTGGCCATGTTGGGCCTCAATCAGGGCTTTGGCGATGGACAGCCCCAGGCCGCTGCCCCCGCGACTGCGGCGGGCGCTGTCCGCCTGGTAAAAGCGTTCAAATACATGGGGCAGATGTTCTGGGGCGATGCCGCTCCCCGTGTCGGTCACCGTCACAACCACGTACCGGCCCTGTGGCCGGGCAGCCAGGCGGATGCTGCCGCCCGCCGGGGTGTAGCGCAGGGCGTTATCCAGCAGGATGAGCAACACCTGCCGCAGGCGGGTGGGGTCCCCCCAGACGGCGCCGCTGGCGCCATCCAGCACCAAATGGATGCCACGCGCATCGGCCAGCCGTCCCACCTGGCGCTGTATCTCAGTGAGCAGATCGGCCAAAGCCACCCTCTGACGCTCCAGCTTCAGGCGTCCCGCATCCAGGCGCGAAAGCAAGAGCAGGTCCTCCACCAGCCGGCCCATATGGTCGCACTCGGCCAGGATGTCGTCCAGCAGGGTGCGACGTTCGTCACCGGCGGACAGGCCGCGTTGAGCCACCTCGGCGCTGGCGCGGATCAGGGTCAGGGGGGTGCGCAACTCATGGCTGGCATTAGCCACAAAGGCCTGCTGGCGCTCCCAGGCGTCCTGCGCCGGGCGCAGCGAACGCCCGGCCAGCCACCAACTGCCCAGGCCCATGAGCACGGCGCTGGCCGTCCCCAGGCCCAGCAGCCCGATGAGCAGTTGATGCAACAGCCGGTCCTGATCGCTCAGAGCGCGCCCCACCTGGAGGACCGCCGGGTCTGTTCCGCCGGGCAGGGCATAGGTGAGCAGGCGCAAGCGCGTCCCATCCGCCAGCCGCACCGTGCGCCAGTCGCTGCCCCGCTGGAGCGCGGCGGCCACAGCCTGAGCGTCCGGCGCCAGGGGGGCGGCTGGGGAACCGCCCACAGCCAATACCTGCCCCCTGGCATCCAAGGGCAGGACAAAAATGGCGGCGAGTTCGGCGTCATAAGCGTCTTCCAGGAGATGGTCGTCGCTGCGCCGCCGATCCTCCCCTTCCCCCTCATGCTCCTCGCCATTTCGCCTGAGATCGGTAGAAATACCGGTTGTGGGAAGAGGGCGCCCGCGGCTGGCGTGCCAGGAGCGGTCGGCCTCGGCCAGTTCGGGCGGCAGCGCCGCGCCCAACAGGCGAAACTGCTCGGCCATCTTATGCTGCAACGCTAGATCGGTCGTGGTCTCAAAGTAGCGACTGAGGAGTTGATACATGCCCACGCCGATCAGCGCCAACAGCGCCAGCGCTGCTAACAGGTACAGCAGCGTGAGTTGCCAACGCAGGCCCCTAAGCATCGCTCGGCTCCAGGCGGTAGCCCACGCCGCGCACCGTCTGGATGGGGTCAGGGCGACCGGGCGCGTTCAGCTTGCGGCGCAGGTAGGAGATATACACGTCCACCATGGTGGGCTGGACATCGCGCTCGTAGGACCAGACGTAATCCAGGATTTGCTGGCGGGTGAGCGTCTGGCCGGGGTGGCGCATCAAGCACTCCAACAGATTCCACTCGGTGGCGGTCAGGTCAAGCGTGTGCTGACCGCGCCGCGCACTGTGGGCGCGCAGGTCCAGGACTAATTCGCCGCAGCGCAGTTCCCAGGGGTCACTGGCGCCGACGGTGAAGCGCCGGCCCAGGGCACGCAGGCGCGCCAGCAATTCCTCAAAGGCAAAGGGCTTGACCAGGTAGTCATCGGCGCCGCTGTCCAGCCCAGCCACGCGGTCCTCAATTTGCCCCCGCGCCGTGAGCATCAGGATGGCTGTGGCCAGGCGGGCGGCCCGCATGGCGCGACAGATCGCTGGCCCATCGCGCCCCGGCAGCATCCAGTCAATGATGGCCACATCGTAAATACCCCGCAGGGCCAGTTCCAGCCCGGTATCGCCGTCGTGGGCCACATCCACGACGTGGCGCTCCTCTTCCAGGACACGGGCAATAAGCCGCGTCAGGCGTTGATCGTCTTCAACCAGGAGAATCCGCATACCCCCACCCTCATGACCTACCATAATCATAGTGTACCAACATTGGAAATAGATTGGAAAATTGGGGGCGATGTTTTCATGCGATTTTAAAGCAGAGCGGGTAATCTGGGGGCAATCTGAGCAAAGCAGGAACAGAAACGAACCAGGTGAAAGGAGAGCAAACGATGAGCCAACGAACCGCTTTCATTCTCGCCGCAGCGCTAACCGCGTTTGTCCTGGTCGTGCTCGGCGCTGTGGCTGCACATATCGGGCTGGTAGGCCAGGCGGATGCGGCGGCTGCAACCCTACCCCCAGCCACAGCCTCGCCCGCCGCTCCCCAATCCGGCGCAGACCCCTCCTCAATCCAGCCGCAACCGGACGCGCCTATCGCCACTATCTCCCCCGATCTGGCGGCCACCATCGCCCTGAACCTCCTGCCGGACGCTTCTGTGTTGCGCACGCCTGAACTGGTGGACTTCCAGGGAACGGTAGCGTATGAAGTGGTCCTGGATCGGGGAACGGTCTACGTGGATGCCACCAACGGGCGCATCCTGAACAACCCCGTGCGCTTTGATCGCTTCCCCCGTTGGGAGCACGAGGTCCACGAGTGGTTTGAGGGGGAACATGAAGACGACGACTAAGCGCTCCGGCCTGCGCGGCGTGAAGCTGCTGATTACGGCGGCCTCTATTGCGGTTACACTCGGCGGCTGGGCGGCCCTCGCCTCTCAGGAGGCCGCTCAATCGCGGGCAGTCACAGCGGCGCCCGCGCCAAACCCGGCCCCGAACGCCGACCCGCCCACGTCCTCGCGCAGCCTGGCCGCGCCCTGCCCCCTGCGCCGGGTGACCGCCCTGCCACCCATTGCCATCACCCGCTCATCGCGCTGAGTGCCGCCATGCAGCGCCTGACCTTCCGCGCTATGGGCTGCCAGATGCTGGCTGTGCTGGACGACACGTCCGCACAGGCAGCCCGCCTTCTGGCCCAGGTGCCCGGCTGGTTTGAGGGTTGGGAGCAGACACTCAGCCGCTTCCGCCAGGATAGCGAACTGAGTCAGCTCAACCGTAACGCCGGCCGTCAGACGCCCGTGAGCGCGGTGCTGTGGGAGGTGGTCCAGGCGGCTCTGCACGCCGCCCGCCAAAGCCAGGGCCTGGTTGTGCCTACATTGCTCCATGCGCTTGAGGCAGCGGGCTACGACCGCAGCTTTGAGGCCCTAGGGGCAGACCTAAGTAGGGGCACGGCGCGCCGTGCCCCTACACCGCCCCCGGCCTCTCCGCCTCCCGATACAGGGGACTGGCGGGCTATTCGCTGCGATAGCTGCACACGCTGCATCACTCTGCCTGCCGGGATGCGGCTGGACCTGGGCGGCATCGCTAAGGGCTGGGCCGCCGACCAGGCCGTGGGGCGCTTGAGCGCCTATGGCCCGGCGCTGGTGGATGCCGGGGGTGACATCGCCATCAGCGGCCCCCGTGCCGACGGCCAGCCCTGGCCCATCGGTGTGGCCAGCCCGGCCACCTGGGCGGCCGCACCTCCACCCCCTGAGCGCGGTAGGAAGGGCTTCAGCCCTGAAGAGCCGTCGTCTGTCGTCTGTCGTCTGTCATCTGACCACCAGAGCCTGCTGGGACTGCTCATGCTCCCCAGGGCCGGGCGTCCATCCAGTTGCGGGGTGGCGACCTCAGGCCGCGATGTCCGCCGCTGGCAGCGCAATGGCGTCTGGCAACACCACATCCTGGACCCGCGCAGCGGACAACCGGCGATTACCGACGTGATCAGTGCCACAGTCGTGGCGCCAACTGCGCTTGAGGCGGAAATCGCGGCCAAAGTGGCCCTCATCCTGGGCAGCCGCGATGGGCTGGCCTGGCTGGAGGCGCGCCCCCCGCTCGCTGGCCTCCTGGTCCTGGAGGATGGCCGCGTGATCCCTAGCCGTCGCCTGGATGATGTGTTCCTGGAGGAATCCTGTGACATTTGTCGTCTGGAGGAGGCTGAATGTCACTCTCAAGGGTGAACCATGATGAACTGGAGGCCATGCCGCCAGCAATGGCGCTTTCTACCGCGATGCTGATCCTGCTGGCGGTGATCGCTGGCGCGTTTACGGCCATCATCGTGCTGCCGGTGTGGCTGCCGGGGCTGAGCACTTCGCTGGCCAGCACAGAGCCAAAAGCCCATTGGTACCTGTCGCGCATAAGCGGGCTGGTGGCCTATACCCTGCTCTGGCTCTCCATGGCCCTGGGGCTGGGCATCACCAGCCAACTGGCCCGCCTTTGGCCCGGCGGGCCCAGCGCCTTTGACCTCCATCAATTCACCAGCCTGCTGGGGTTGGCCTTTGCCCTGTTCCATGCCCTGATCCTGATCGGGGACAGCTATGTGGGGTACACGCTGGCTCAGGTGCTGGTCCCCTTTGCCAGCACGGGCTACCGGCCCGGTTGGGTTGGGGTGGGGCAGATCGGGTTTTATCTACTGGCCGTTGTGGGCCTGAGTTTTTACGTGCGCCAGACCATCGGCCACAGGGCCTGGCGGCTGATTCACTCTCTCAGCTTCGTTGTGTTTCTGCTGGCCCTGGCCCATGGGCTGATGAGCGGCAGCGATAGCGCCGCGCCCTGGGTGCGCGGCCTGTATTGGGCCAGCCTGGGCAGCCTGCTGTTCCTGGGGAGCTACCGCCTGCTCTCCCCGCTTGTCGTCCGCCCCAGGTCGCCATCCCCGGTGATGAAGGACAGGGCCTGAACCGGCGCAAAGGAGACGCGGTGGATCGCCGCCGGCCCTCGCCTCTCCAGCGCCAGGCGGTGCTCGGGGGTGCCGTAGCCCTTGTGCCGCGCCAGGCCATAGCCCGGGTAAAGCCGGTCCAGCGCCACCATGATCCGGTCGCGGGTCACCTTGGCGATCACAGAAGCCGCCGCTACGGATAGACACAACGCATCGGCGTAGAACAGGCTGCGTTGAGGCAAGGCCACGTCCGGGAGGGTGAGCGCGTCAATCAACAGGGCGTCGGGGGGCAGGGCGAGCTGGGCGATGGCGCGGACCATGGCCGCCCGCGTCGCGGCCACAATGCCGTGCGCGTCCACTTCGCCTGGCCCTGCGCCACCGATGCCCACCGCCAGCGCCACCTCCAGGATGCGCGGGTAAAGGGCCTCGCGCTGTGGCGGTGTCAGCACTTTGGAGTCGCGCACCCCCTCCAGAACGCGCTCCAGGTCAGAGCGGTCCAGGGGCAGGATCACGGCAGCCGCGATGACCGGCCCGGCCCAGGCGCCCCGACCGGCCTCGTCTATGCCCGCTACCCGGGGCCAGCCCCGCGCGGCCAGTTCACGCTCGCGGCACAGGTCCGGGTTGGACATGGGGGGAGCGGCTATAGCGGCCGCGCCAGCCGTTCAGGCGCACCTGAAGCACCTCACGCAACATGCGTATGGAGTCGCGGATGGGGCTGACACGGCTGTTGGCGCGGTAATACCAGTGGATGGGGATTTCCACGACACGATAACCGCGCTGAAGCGCGATAAACAAGACCTCCACATCAAAGCCCCAGCCATCCATTGTCTGCGCCGGGAAAATATCGTGGGCCACCTCACGGCGGAAGCACTTGAACCCGCACTGGGTGTCCTGGAAGCCGGGGAGGGCCAGAAGGCGCACGATGAAGTTGAACACGCGCCCCATGATATGGCGATACGCCGGCTCACCATAGCGCACTGCGCCGGGCGCCTCGCGTGAGCCAATGGCCACATCGTAGCCATCCAAAGCGGGGGGCAGGAACTTGACGACCTCCTCAATGGGCATGGAGAGGTCGGCGTCGCAGATGAACAGATACTGGCCGCGCCCGGCAAGCATCCCCGTGCGCACGGCGGCGCCCTTCCCCCGGCGCGGCTCATACAGCAAGGTCACATAGGGGTGGTCACGGGCAAACTCGCGCACGCACTCCGCCGTGCGGTCGCTGCTGGCGTTGTCCACAACGATGACCTCCGCCGCGTATGGCTGGGTGGCCAGGAAGGCATCAATCTGCCTCAGGCTGGTGGGCAGCCTGCGCTCCTCATTGTAGGCGGGGATGATGATGGAGAGCAAGGGTGGATTGGCGGTCACCCGTCTTTTGTCCTCCGCCCCCATTATAAACCGAGAGGGCGATTTCAGCCAACTCCCCGCTCGTCCCTTTTCGCTCCCTCTCACCCCCTCCCCCACAGAGAGGGGGAGGGAGGTTGCCCCCTCCCAACCAACCGGGATGAATCCCGGTGCTGGGCGGGGAGGGCCAGGGTGGGGACGTATTCACCCCAGATACATCCGTGCGCAGGTCCACCACCGCTGGTAAGAGCGGAACGGGCGCCTAGCCGACCTCATCGCCCTGGTATGTGCGCAGGCGCGGCACGCGAGCGGTCACCAGAGCCACCGCGATCAGGCAGCCCATGCCACCGAGCACCACCGAGGGTTGTGTGCCCACGAGCGCAGCGGCCAGGCCCGCTTCCAGTTCGCCCAGTTGAGGCCCGCCCATAAAGAAGACCATATTGACCGCCGTCATACGGCCCCGTAGCCGGTCAGGCGTCGCCAACTGGCGGATTGTGCCGCGAATGACCGTGCTCACCGTGTCCGCTGCGCCGCTCAACGCCAGGAACAGGAACGAGGTGATAAACCAGGGCGACAGGCCGAACAGGATGATGGCCAGGCCGTAGAGCGTCACCGACAAAAGCAGGATGGGGCCTTGCCGCCGGAGACGTCCCAATAACGACATGGCGCCCCCGGCGAGGAGAGCGCCAAGCGCGGGCGCAGCCGCCAGCAGGCCATAGCCCTGCGCGCCCACCCGCAGAATGTCCCTGGCGAAGATAGGCAGAAGATAGGTGGAGGAGGCGAAGAAGGTGGCGATGAAGTCCAGCAGCATGGTGGACCAGATGATCGGTGTGCGCCGCACGAAGCGCAACCCCTCCAGCAATGCAGAGAGGTTCATCTGCTGGGCCTCCTCCGCCTGGCCGGAGGTGTGCATGAGCAGCAGCGCGATAATGACCGCCAGGAAAGAGAGGGCGTTGATAATGTACACCAGGGCCACGCCATGCGGACTGGCGTAGATGACGAGGCCAGCCAGGGTGGGGCCGATGATCTGGGCGAACTGGAAGATGAGGGTATTCAGGCTGAGCGCGTTGGGCAGATGCTCTTTGCTCACCAGCCTGGGAATGAGCGACTGGCGCGCCGGGTTATCAAAGGCAAAAGCAGTGGCCGACAGCGCTATCAGCGCGTAGATCAGCGCGAGCGAGTCCCGCCCGCTCAACGTCATGAGGCCGAGCACAGCGGCGATCATCGCCAACGCGCTCTGCGTCGCGATCATCACCCGGCGCCGATCCAGCGCGTCCGCAGCGGCCCCGCCAATAAGCGAGAAGAACACGATCGGCAGGAAGCGGATGGCGCCAATGGCCCCCAAGGCCAGCGGGCTGCCTGTCAGCAGGTAAATATGCCAGTTCAGCGCCGCGTTCTGCATTTGCGACCCGGCCTGAGAGATGAATTGGCCCAGCCAGAGCAGGCGGAAATCGCGGTAATGCAGCGCAATAAAAGGGATATTGCGGGATGGGGCAACCTCGGCTCCTACAGACGATGGTCGTTGGATGATGGACGGCATAGCGCGGTCAACCCACAGGTTCAGGAGATATATGCGAACACGCGCGGATAAGCCGCGCGTGCTTCACAACATAGAGGCCAGATGGATAGTGACATAGATATTATGATACCCAGTCGGCGCGGGCACGTCAAGCGGCGGAGCGGGCCGCAAGTTTAAGATAATGCCCCCGCTTGACCTGCCCGGAGAGATGGAACTATGCTATAATCCTCGCGCAGGAACATTTGAGCGATGGCCACGACACAGCGCCCCCCTGCCGCCAGGGGCAAAGCCAAAGCCCAACCGCGCAGTCGCACCGGCTCGCCCCTGGGCCTGACGCTAGACCGGCAGCTGGACCTGCTCGGCCTGGCGCTCCTCGCCCTGGCCCTCATCGCTATCCTTAGCGCCCTCTCCCCGCAGCGCGGCTGGCTGTCTGAGATGCTGCTGGGCCTGTTGCAGCGTGCCTTCGGCTGGGGCGCGTATGTGGCGCCGTTCGGCCTGGGCGCAGCCGGGCTGTGGCTGCTCCTGCGCCACTTTGGCGACCGCCTGCCGCGTATCCACCCGCAGCGGCCCATCGGCCTTGTCCTCACCTATCTGGTGGCCCTGGCGACCCTGACGGCCATTGGGGAGGATGGCGGGGCGGTGGGAGCCTGGCTCTACGCCTCTATCACCGCATCGGGAACCGCCGCGACTGCCCTGATCCTGATCGCTGGCTGGCTGCTCGGCCTTGCCCTTCTAGTGCGCCTCTCGCCGCGCCCGGCCGCACGCCATGCCTGGCAGATCATGTCTGCGCTCATGCAGGCTGCCCTTCAGTGGTGGCAAACCAGAAACCAGCGAAAAAAAACCGGGCCAACGCCTGCGCCTGCCGTTCCGGCGATGGCAGCAGTGGAAAGCCGCCCGGCAGGGGCGCTCTCTGGCCCGGCGGCCCGCACACGCCAACAGGGAATGGTGAGGGTAGAGGCGCCACCGGTGAGCAGCCTGCTGCCGGATATAGACGAGGTCCTGGATGCATTGCCGGAGGGCGCTGTGGACGCCGAGACCAACTGGTATCGCGCCCGGATCATTGAAGAGACTTTGGCAGCCTTCGGCGTGCCGGTAGACATCCCCGGCTTCAACACCGGCCCGGCGGTCACCCAGTTCAAAGTCGTCCCCGGCTTTTACGAGACCGCCAGCGGCAAGCGCACCAAAGTCAAGGTCGCCAAGATCGCCGCGCTGGCCGATGACCTGGCGTTGGCCCTGGCGGCGCCCTCCATTCGCATCGTCACACCCGTCCCCGGTCAGGACTACGTGGGCATTGAGGTGCCCAACGCCGAGGTCAGCGTGGTCAGCCTGCGCCGCGTGATCACCTCCCCCCAGTTCCAAGCACTGCGCTCGCCCCTGCGTATCGCGTTGGGCCAGGACGTGTCGGGCACGCCGGTCGCCGCCGACCTGGCGCGGATGCCACACCTGCTTATCGCCGGTGCCACCGGGTCGGGCAAATCCGTGTGTGTCAACGCCATCATCACCTGCCTCCTGCTGCATAACACCCCCCAGGACCTGCGGCTGGTCCTGGTGGACCCCAAGCGGGTGGAGTTGGCCCACTACAACGGCATCCCCCATCTGGTGGGGCCGGTGGTGGTGGACCTGGAGCGGGTGGCGGGGGCGCTTCAATGGATCACACGCGAGATGGACCGCCGCTACCACAAATTCGCCGAGGTCGGCGCGCGCCATATTGAGGACTACAATCGCATCGCTACCGCCGCAGGCGGTGAGAAGCTGCCCTACCTTGTACTCATTATTGATGAGTTGGCCGACCTCATGATGCTGGCGCCGGAGGACATGGAGCGCACCATCTGCCGCCTGGCGCAGATGGCCCGCGCCACCGGGATTCACCTGATCATTGCCACGCAACGGCCCTCGGTGGACGTGGTTACCGGCCTGATCAAGGCCAACTTCCCTGCCCGCATCGCCTTCGCCGTGGCCTCGTCCATAGACTCGCGGGTCATTCTGGACACGGTGGGGGCCGAACGGCTGCTGGGCCGGGGCGATATGCTCTTCGTCTCGCCGGAGGCCAGCCAGCCACAGCGGCTGCAAGGCTGCTTCGTCTCTGATAAAGAGATCAGCCGCCTGGTGCGCTTCTGGAAAGGGGTGGCTATGCCCGTCCGCAGCGCCCCCGCCAATCCGGTCGGCCCCGGCGCTCAGCCCCTGCTGCCGGAGATCGGCAGGGAAGGTAGCCGCGTGTCACCCTGGGACGATCTGGCCGGAGATAGGGTAGACGAGGCCGAGGACGCGTTGCTGGAGGAGGCCATCCGCATCGTGCGTGAAGCCAACCGCGCTTCTGTTTCACTGCTCCAGCGGCGGTTGCGCATCGGCTACACGCGGGCCGCCCGCCTGATGGATGCGCTGGAAGCGCGAGGCATTATTGGGCCAGCGCAGGGCAGTGCGCCGCGCGAGGTCTTGTCTTCCACGTCGTTTGATTCCTCGGCGGAACAGAACGCCGACGGCAATTTCCCTCCCCCCTGATGGGGCAGGGGCAGGGAGGGGGTGAGGTCCCCCACTCGGAAGCAAAAGCCACCGGCGCTCCCTGCCCGGTGGCTTTCTCAGCGTCAAAATAGGGTCGGAGCGAGCGTTATGCGCCCAGCGCCGGCCTGAACTTGTAGCCGTAGATGATCATGCCACGTGCACCGTCGGTGCGCAGCTTACGCGTGACCATCTCCACGGGCATGCCAATGGCCGGCTCGCCCTCCAGATCGGTCAGTTGCGCGGTGACGAACGGCCCCTCCTCCAGCTTCACCAGGGCCACCGTGTAAGGCGCGTACTCCTCATAGCCCGCCGGGGCCTCCTGCACGCGGGTGAAGGAGTAGACCTGCCCCCGACCGCTGAAGGTATAAGGGGTCTTGGCCGGCGCCTCGCACGCCGGGCAGACATCGCGCGGCGGGAAGAGCTTGGCGCCGCAGCCGTCGCACACCTCCCCGACCAGCGCATAGCGTTGCTGACTGAGCCTCCAATGGCGTGGGGTTTCCATAGCTAACTAACCTCCAAATCTATCCTCTAATAAACCAACACCAGATTATACGGAAAAGAACTATCAAAACCTATCAACCTGCCTGTCACAGACTATCAGGCAGCCCTCAGGTGTCTGACCACCCACTACACATCGTTGCGGGGAAGGTGGAGAGCAGGAAGATATTGGTCACCCTATCAGGCAGCCCTCAGGTGTCTGACCACCCACTACTGCCGGGTAAAAATATGCGTCACTGCCGTAGCCGCCAGGCCGCCCAGGTTCTGCGCCATGCCCCAGCGCGCGCCCTCCACCTGGTTGGGGCCGGCCTCGCCGCGCAGTTGCAGCACCACCTCAACCGCCTGGTAGATGCCGGTCGCTCCCCCCGGATCGCCCCGTGCCTTCAACCCGCCGAAGGTGGAAATGGGGATGCGCCCCTTCAGCCCGATGCTGCCGTCGGCGGCCAAGCGCGTGCCCTCGCCGCGCCCGGCGAAGCCGGTGGCCTCCAGTGTTAGCGCGGCCAGGATGGTGTAGGCATCGTGCAGCTCAAACACGTCAATGTCTTCCGGGCCGATCCCCGCCTGCTCGTAGGCCTGGCCCGCCGACAGGTTGGCGGCGGTCAAGAAAAGGGGATCGGGCCGGTCGTGCAGCGCCAACGCGTCGGTGGCGATGGCCGAAGCCGCGATGCGCACCGGCTTCTGGCTGTAGTCGCGGGCAATCGCCGCCGGGCACAGCACCAGCGCGGCAGCGCCATCGGCGGCGGGCGCGGCATCAAACAGGTTGACCGGCTCGGCGATCATCGGCGCTTTGAGATAGGCCTCCACCGTGATCTTGTTGCGGTACATGGCGTTCGGGTTGGTGGAGGCGTTCTGGTGGGCGTTAACGCTGAACGGCGCGAAGTCGGCCAGCGTCAGGCCGTACTCGTACATATACCGGCGCATGAGCAGCGCGGCCAGCGCCGCAGGCGTGACCCCCTGCGCGGCCTCATAATCGCTGTCCACACCGGTGGCCAGGGCCGCCTGCACCGGGCTGCCAATGCGGTCGGTCATCTTTTCCACGCCGACCACGACGGCAATATCCATCAGCCCACTGGCGACCGCCGTATATGCCTGGCGCAGCGCCGCTGCACCGGAGGCCCCCGCCGCTTCCACCTTGACCGCTTCCACGCCGCGCATCCCCACGAAATCGGCGATGAGCGCACCAAGTTGCTCCTGGCCAGAGAGCAGGCCGCCCAGCCAGTTGCCCACATACAACCCATCCACGTGCTTCACGCCCGCATCGTTGAGCGCGGCCCGCACCGCTTCCCAGGCCAGATGGCGTAGCGATACATCCCAATGTTCGCTAACTTTCGTCTGTCCGATCCCAATGATACTGACTTCACGCATGCTCGTCCCTCCGACGAAGAACGGATGCCGAAAGGCGAATGGTCTTCCGTCCTTCGCGCGTCACTCCATCACCAGCTTGCCCCGGAAGCGCGCATACGTGGCGTAGTCAATCACCGTCTTGCGGGCGATGTAGTCGCGCGTCTTCGGGGCGCGGTCGCGGCGTTCCTCAAGCAAGGGCGTGACCGTAATAGAGAAGGCGTCAGACCCCGCGCCGGAGCCGTAGGAGACCAGCAGGATGCGGTCGCCTGGCCGGGCGATGTCCAGCACCGCGCTCAGGCCCAGGAGCGATGAGCCAGCATACACGTTGCCGACTTCGCCGGCGAGCAGGCCGGGCTGGTACTGCGCTGGGGTGAAGCCTAGCAGCTTGGCCGCCCGCTCCGGGAACTTGACGTTGGGCTGGTGGAAGACGACACAGGTGTAGTCGGAAGGCTGCGTACCCAGCGCCTCCATCAGCCCACGCGCCGCCGAGAGTGTATGCTTGAAGTAGGCCGGCTCGCCGGTGAAGCGGTCGCCGTGCGAAGGGTAGGTCTCGTGCGCCCGCCGCCAGAAGTCCGGCGTGTCGGTCACGAACGAGTACGAGCCTTCAAACACCGCCAGGCTCTCCTCCTTCGGGCCGATCAGGTAGGCTGCGCCGCCCGCCGCCGCCGTGTACTCCAGCGCGTCGCCGGGCCGCCCCTGGGCGATGTCCATGCCGATCGCCAGGGCATAGCGGGCCATGCCGCTGCCCACAAAGCCGATAGCCGCCTGGATGGCCTCGGTGCCGGCCTTGCAGGCGAACTCCCAGTCGGCGGCCTGCGTGTGGGGCACCGCGCCGATGGCCTCGGCCACGATGGTGCTCGTCGGCTTGACGGCATACGGGTGCGATTCGCTGCCCACCCACACCGCGCGGATCAGCGTGGGGTCAATCTGTGCCCGCGCCAGCGCATTGCGGGCCGCCTCAATAGACATCGTGGCCACGTCCTCGTCCAGCCCGGCCACGGCCTTCTCCTGAATGGGCAGGCCACCTGCGCCGCCGGTCCACACGCGGGCCACCTCGGAGGCGGGCAGGCGATAGCGCGGCACGTAAGCGCCATAGCCCACAATGCCCACATCTTGAATGGGGCGCAGCAACGCCTGGGCCCCCTGCTTGAATCCCTCTGTTCCTTTCGCGCTCATGCTCAACTCTCCTGATAAGTCCTTAATATGATCCTATTCGTGATTTTCATCACTATTACAATTATAACACAACCCTCTGCACTCCCCACGCCCGTTGTAGTGAAATTATTCCCGCCGGGTCAGCGAGGCCAGAATCTCCTGCGCCCGCTCCAGGCGGATGGCCCGCTCGGCCACCATCTGCCGGGCGACCCGCTCCACCAGGTCGCCGGTGGCTCCGGCGGCCAGCGCGATCTGGCGGGCGTGCAGGCTCATGTGGCCATGCTGGATGCCCTCGCTGACCAAGGCGCGCAGCGCGGCCAGGTTCTGCGCCAGCCCCACCGCCGCCATAATCTCGGCCAGTTCCGCCGCCGTCTGCACACCCAGGATCTTCAGGCAGACGCGGGCGGTGGGGTGCGAGCGCGTGGCTCCGCCCACCACCCCGACGGCCAGGGGCAGTTCAATATAGCCGAGCAGGTCGCCGTTCTCGTCCAGGTGCCAGTCGGTCAGCGCCCGGTACTGGCCGCTGCGGGCGGCGTAAGCATGGGCGCCGGCCTCAATCGCCCGCCAGTCGTTGCCGGTGGCGATAGCCACGGCGTCAATCCCGTTCATGATGCCCTTATTGTGCGTGGCGGCGCGATAGGGGTCGGCCAGGGCGAAGGCGTTGGCCTGGAAGATGCCACGCGCCACTTCGCGTCCATCCAGCCCCTCGCGGGCCAATTGCTCCGCCGGGACACGCGCCCAGGCCCGCGCCAGGCGTCGGTCGGCCAGGTTGGACAGGATGCGCAGGAGCGTGCGACCGCCGGTGATCTGGGCGATGAGCGGGGCGATGGCTTCCACGGCGGTGTTGACGGCGTTCGCGCCCATCGCATCGCGCACGTCGTAGATCAGGTGGACGATAAGCATCGGCCCGGCCAGCGTGTCATACAGCGGGCGCACCTCCAGGTCCTTGGCGCCCCCGTGCAGGCGGATCAGCAGGGGGTCGTGGCGGTTGGCCTCAGCCAGGATGTCCTCCCGCGCCGCCTGGACCGCCTCGGCGGCCCGGTCCACATCAGCCAGGCCCACCACCTGCACCTGGCCGATCATCAGCGAGCGGTCGGCCTCGGCGCGGAAGCCACCGCCCGCCCGCACCATCTTGGCGGCGTAACTCACCCCGGCGACGACCGAGGGCTCCTCAATGGCCATAGGGATCAGCCGGTCGCGGCCATTGATCAGGAAGTTCGTGGCGATGCCCAGCGGCAGCGTGTACCGACCGGCGACGTTCTCAATCATCTGGTTGGCCTGGGCCAGCCCCAGGCCGTCTGTCCCTAAGAGTGTGGCTTGTTCCTCCGGCGTCAGCCCGGCCCACTGCGCCACCCGCGCCGCGCGCTCCTCTAAAGACAGTTCATAAAAGCCCGGTAAACGTGAGGTCTTGGCTTCGTCCTCTGGCGACATGATCTCACCCCAATTTGACAATAGACGATAGACACCCTCTATCGTCTATCGTCCACCGTCCATCCATGAGGATGTTAGCACGGAGACCCTATCAAAACCTATCAAAGTGCTGCCAGAAACTGGACGATCCGCTCCAGCCCGGCGCTCAGGGCCGTGGGGTGGGTGAGGAAGGAGAGGGCAATGTGGACGCCGACCTCGTAATCGTAGAAGTAGCCCGGATGGACGAAGACGCCGGCCTGGTGCATCAGCGCGATGACGAATTGCTCCTCGTCCATCTCATGCTCAAGTTCCACCGCAGCCATCAGATGGAATCCGCCCTGGGGCGGGGTGAAGCGCAGGCGGTCCGAGCGGCTGAGAAGCTGGACCGCCAGGTCGCGCCGCCGCCGCACCTCGGCCCGATACTGCGCCAGAAACGCGCCGCCCTCCCGGAACAGCCGGGGCAACGCAAGCTGGATAGGCATATGCACAGTGAGGAACGTATCCGCCATCGTCTCCAGCGCATCCACCGCCCGCGCCACCTGCGCCTTCGCGCCGGAGACGGCGATCCAGCCCAGCTTGAGCGCGGGCAGGGCGAACATTTTGGAGATGCCGTTAAGCGTGAACAGAAGGTGCGGCTGGCTGACCGTGTTGACGCGGGGGAAGGCGGGCAGGTCGTAGATGAACTCGCTATAGACCTCATCGCTGACAATCGCCAGGCCGTGGCGGTTGGCGATGCGCACGATTTCGCGAATTTGATCGGCGGAGACGACGCTGCCAGTGGGGTTGTTCGGCGAGATCACCACGATAGCGCGGGTCCGCTCGTCTATGCGGCGGGCCAGTTCCGCCAGGTCCACCTCCCAACCCCGGTCTTCACGCAGGGGGTAATGTCTGAGTTCCACCCGCGCCAGGGCAGCGATGTAGTCAAACAGCGGATAGCTGGGGTTGGGGGTCAGGATGTTGTCGCCGGGGCTGGCCAGCAGGCTGAAGACGTAGAAGAAGGACTCGCTGGTGCCGGAGGTCAGAAGGATATTCTCGGCGGAGACCGTAGCCCCCTGAGAGGCATAGTAATCCTGGATAGCCTGACGCGCCGCCGGGTCCCCTTTGGGGTCGGGGTGGTAGGTCGGCTGGGTGAAATAGCGGGCGTACGCCTCGGCCAGGACCTCGCCGGGGAAGTGGAGGCCGTGTTCATTGGGGTTGCCGGAGAAGAGCCGGATCACCGGCTTCCCCTGGCGCAGCAGGTCCCGATAGGCCCGCTCCACCGGGTTAATTTCGCCCTGCTCGCGGAAGATAGCGTCTACCATCGCCAGGCACAATAGAGGGACCTCGCAAGTCTCCAAGACCTGCGAGGTCTTCAGAAGTCCCAGGCGAGCTTGATGGCGAAGCTCTCCAGCGTGTCGCTGTGGCGGATGCGCACGCGCTTCAACTCGTAGAGCGAATCGGTGGTGTGGAGGGTGCCCTGCTGCGTGGTAAGGGCGCCCCACAGGCCGATCTCGCGGACGACCCGGAGGGCGTGGGCATCGTAGTGGCCGGAGGGGTAGGCGAAAAAGCGCGGGAAGCGACCAATATGGGCCTCCACCGTCTGGGCAGAACCCAGGATTTGCCAGATGAGGAAGTCGCGGTCGCGCCCGCGCAGATCGGGATGGGTTTTGGTGTGCGGCTCAATGTCCATGCCCGCTGCGCTCATCTCCTCGGCCTGGCGCCAGTTCAGGTACTGAGGCAGGTTCTGGTCCATGAACTCGGTGAGGACGAAGAAGGTCCCTGTGAAGCCGTACTTTTGCAACAGGGGGAAGGCGTTCTCGTAGGCATCGCGGTAGCCGTCGTCAAAGGTGAAGATGATGGGTTTTTCCGGCAACGGTCGCCCCTGCGCCAGCGCATAGACCAGGTCGTACAGGCGGATGGAGGTGTAGCCGTTTTGGGCCAGCCACTGGAGTTGCGCTTCAAAGTTCTGGGGGGGCACCGAGAGATCGCGCTCAATGGCGTCGGCGTTGGGCGGAGGCACCGCGATATGGTGGTACATCAGGATAGGCACGCGCACCTGGCGGATGATGCCGTCGGGCGTAGGCCAGGGCGTGGGGGTCGGCGTCGGGCTGGGCGTGGGCGTCGCCGTTGGGGACGGCGGGGGGGTGGCGCTGGCGGTGGGCGAGGGGGGTAGTGTGGCCGTATACGTCGGCGTCAGGGTGGGCCGGGGCGTGGCGGTGGGCCGCGAGGCGTTATCCGCCTCAGAGATGACCCAATACCGGCCCAGGGAATAGAACACCGGCAGGTAAAAGGGGGGCTGGCCGGAGGGGACGGGGGCCTGGCCGGAACGAAACGGGAACAGGCCCCGGCTGGCCGACCAGCCGAGGGCAAACAGCACCAGGGTGATCAGGGCGACGCCGGCGGCGAAGGGCCAGCTTTGCGCGGGCCGCCGCGCCGTGCGCATAGGACGGGCAGTTGACACAACGCCTAGTATACCGTTGGCTGCGATTTTAGTAAAGCCGGGGCTGGTGACTGGGCGTATTTCAAATTCGGGGCAACCGTTATCCCACGCTCAGCCGTCACCCCCTCCCTCACCCTCCCCCGGAGCGGTGGAGGAAGGTCATCGGTTAAAGTAATTGTACACTGCCTTGTTCACATCGGCGATCAGGGGCGCACTCACCGCCCAGTCCAGGTACTCTGAGCGCCAGACGAACACGGCCACGACGTAATCGCCCCCCGGTGAGAAGATGACCCCGGCGTCGGCATGGGTGTCGGTGCTCCAGGCAGGGCGGTGCGCCAGGCGGGCCTCCGGCGGCAGGCCGGTTTCCAACAGGTTGCCGCTGCGCACCGCCGACAACGCCTCCAGCAACTCACGGCATTCGGCGGGCGTAAGGCGGTCGGGCAGGGCCGCCAACAGGGCACCGCCGTTGCGCGCACACTGGTAGATCATCTGCAAAAGCTGGCCCATATCAGCGGGCGTCGTCTGGCGGGTGGGGTCGGCGTCGGTTTTGACCTCGGCGAGGCTGTTGGCCGGCGTCGTAATGTTTACGGGCTGTTCTGGGGTGGCATCGTAGGGGAGGGCGATAAAGGTATTCACCAGGCCGAGAGATTTCATCAGCGCAGTGACCTGCCCGGCCCCGGCCAGGCCGTCTCCGTTGCCGATAAGGGCCAGCAGGGCATTCGCAGCAGCAGCGCCGTTGTTGTCGCTCGCCAGTGCCTCGCTGATGAGTTGGCGCGTGGCCGGGTCAAAGGGGGCCTCCAGTTGGGCGTAGGCCGCCACGAGGATGGGCAGCCGGAGCACGCCCATGCCGCTGAAGGCGACGTCGCTATTGTACGCCAGTTCGCGCCCGGTATCCAGGTCAAGCACGTACAGGCCCACCACACCGTCAAACCTGGACAGGCGGCGCTCAAGCCAGGGGCGCAATGCCTGCGGGGACGCATCCGGCAGCGGGGATTCGCGCACCACCAGTTCAGCGCGGCGGTTGATGGCGGAACGCAACGCCGCGTCTACGCGCGGCAGGGAGGCCGGGATATCCAGTTGCCGACCGGGTTCACCGGGGAGGAAGCGCAGCGTGTCGGCCTCCACCTGGGGGGCTTGCGGCCCCCGGTCGTAGCCCTGGGCGATGCGCTGCAGCACCGCAATGAGCTGCTCCCGTGAATAGGATAGCTCCGGCTGGAGCGCGCGGGGCGTCGCCGGTTGCCCGCTCAGGTAATCGCGAAAGCCCTGCCACCAGTCGGTGGCCTCGCGGGCCATCTCCACCGCCGCCAGCAGCGCCTCCCGATCCAGGCGAAAACCGATCTCCGCCGGCTGGAGCGCGATGTGCTCGTCCTGGTAGAGGAGGTCCACCGGCGCAGCGAAGGCCACCAGGACGCGTTCAGTGGCCTGCTCCGGGGTCAGGCCGCTGACCTCCAGGCCGCCTATGGTCATGCCCAGGGGCAGGCGCGAGCGCTGGGCGCTGTAGCGGCTGAGCTGGATGACGAAGGCGATGGTAATGATCACCGCCAGCGACACCAGCCCCCATTCCAGAGCCAGAGCGATGTTGCGTCGGCGCACGTTTCGCTCCTCACCCAGCCCTCAGGCCAGGTGCCACAGTGGGTACAGGCATCACGCCTGTGCCATGCTTTCATTATAACGAGGAGGCGATTTCGGCCAACTTCCTAATCCCCCACAAGGGGAAAGAGAGTGGCACACGATCTAAAAGTGCATATAATCCAACGGCAAAGCGAACCCATGAGCCCCATCGGGGGTGGAGCGCCAGCAGTGAAAGTCTATATCTCCGTAGATATGGAAGGCATCTCCGGCGTGGTCGCCGGGGAGCACGTAGAACCCAACCACCGGGGGGTGAAGCCCTCGCCGGATGTAATGCTGCCTCACCGACATCCACCCTTGGATGATAAGCGCAATAAGGTACTCCACGAAGTATTTTCAGGAATCTAAGGAAGATGGTAAAAATAGCTGTCACGCTTGTTCAAGACCACGGAGATAAGCAGACGAGGATCCTATGAGCGCCGTTGTCCCAGGCCCCACCTATGCCGAGATGCGCGACCCCAGCCTGCTGCCGCCCGGCCTGCGGCAGCGGGCGCTTCAGGCGCTGCATCAAAACGAACTTGACCCCATCAACCTATTCAATATCACCTGGAAACGCGCCGATAACAGCGTCAATCACGTTGTCTTGCCCCGCGAACTCACCGGCGTCAAGGCCAACATCATTGTGCTCATCGGCGCGGACTTCCCCACCGGCAGCCACAAGGTCGGCGCGGTGTACGCCACGTTGATTGAGGCCGAGGCCAAAGGGCGGCTGCGCCCCGGCCAGAAGATCATCGTCGGGCCATCCACCGGCAACTTCGGCATCGGCACAGCCTATATCGCCCGGCTCAAGGGCTATCGCGGCCTGGTGGTCATGCCCGATAGCATGAGCCAGGAGCGCTACGAGCGTATCCGCAGGTACGGCGGCGAACTGGACCTGACGCCGGGGACGGAGAGCGACGTGATCCTCACCCTCCAACGCACCTACGCCGCCTATATGAACGACCCGCGCTACGAGGTGCTGGCTCAGTTTGAGCTTTTGCCTAACTACCGCTTTCACCGCTATGTCACCGGCGAAGCCGTCCTCCAGGCCGCGCAGCACTATGGCAACGGCCGGGTGGCGGCCTTGTGCGCGGCGCCCGGCTCGGCGGGGACGCTGGCCGCAGGCGACGCGGTCAAGGCAGTCTGGCCGGAGGCGGCGGTGGTGGCGCTGGAGCCGCGCGAGTGCAGCACGCTGTACAACAACGGGCGCGGCCAGCACCGCATTGAAGGCATCGGCGATAAGATGGTCACGCTTATCCACAACATCCTGACCACCGATTACGTTATGCTCGTACACGATGAGGACTGCTTGCGCGGGTTGAAGGTCATCCAGGATGGGACACAGGTCCTGGTGGAGCGCCTGGGCGTGCCGGAGGAGGGGGCGCGGGCGCTGGTCAACCGCCTGGGCATCTCCAGCATCTGCAACATCATCGGCGCGATCAAGACAGCCAAGTTCCTTGACCTAGGGCCGCAGGATAACGTCGTGACGATCGCCACCGATGGCTTTGATCGCTATCCCTCGGTCATGGCCGACCTGGAACGCCGGGCTGGCCCGATTGACGCGGAGACGCTAGAGGTGTGGGCCAAAGCGGTCTTCCTGGGCGCGACGACGCATGAGGTTTTGGATGTGCGCAGCCAGGCACAGAAGGAACGCCTGTTCCGCCAGAAGGAGGAGGTGTGGACGCAGTTCGGCTACAGCGTGGCCTACCTCAATCAAATGAAGTTCCCCGACTTCTGGGAAGCCGAGGCCAACGAAGTGCCGCAGATTGATGCGCAGATCGCGGCGGTGCGCGGGCCGATAGCGTAAGGCCCCATGTTTCCCGAAGCCCTTGTCCTCGTCGCCATCCTGAATAACCGGCGCGACTTCGCTATCGCCAAGACGCTCGGCTGGTATCGCATCCCGCTCAAGCATGCGCCACGCACGATCCAGGTGGACTATCTGGCCTTCTACCAGACCGCTGCCTTTGGCGATGAGAAGTGGGCAATCCACTACTATGCCCAGGTGCGCGGGCACGAACTGGTCACGCGCCGTGATCTGTTCCGCGATCAGCCCGACCATCCCCGCGCTGGCGAGTGGTACTACAAGCTCCAGCTTGGACCACTGGAGCGCCTGCCGCGCCCCATCCCCAGCCGCACATGGCGGCGCATCACTTTCCTCCTGACGACCGGTGAACGCCTGATGCAGGCCGAGGAGATCAACGACCTGGTGCTGGGCAGCCCGGAGCAGGAGAGGCTGTGGCGGGCGTTGAAGGAGGCGGGCATCGCCGCCGAGCGCGGCTACATCCTCCGCGAGCGCCGCGCCAGCTACACCGCCGATTTCGCCATCTTCTGCCGCGAGGGGATACTGGCGATCTCCTGCGGCCCGGACGCCGGGGACGCCCTGGCTCTGCCCCACCCCCCAGGCTGGCGCGCGCTTCACCTGGACGCGGCCCGCCTGAGCGCAGCGTTGCCGGAGGTGGTAGCAGCAGTGCAAGCGGCAGTGGCTGAGCTAGGCGGGCTGGCGCAAGCGTTGCCCCCTTCCCCTGGATAGCTTCTCTGCAACTGTATCACCTCACGGAATGACCGCTATGTGGGTGACGTAAGCGCGTACCGCCTGTAGAGACAATCGTCAGGCCATGCTGGATCGCCTGACAGATGGAGCATCCGGTCAAAGGGGTCTTTGTGCAGTGCGGGTAATCTGGCCAGGTTTGTCACGCTGTCCTCGTCCAGCGGGAGGCTCTCTATCTGATGGCGTTGGCGCTGCTGAGGAATGTAAGCGTCAGGCGATTGCAGCAGGGGCAGCCTGCCAAGCTGGCATTTCACCATGACCTCCCAGACCGAGACAACGCTAAGATAAACCTCATTTGTGGGCAGGCGGATCAACGGCAGGATAGTTGCAGGTAGGCGCGCATCCCCAGCGATGTATCAGAGGAAGACATGGGTGTCAAGCGCAGCCTCATGGCCCTTGGAAGCGGCGCATTGAAGTCTTCAGGGACTTGAAACTCTCCAGCGCATAGGGGCGTACGGTCGCAGATGTGCCTCGTCGGAGGCAACGGGCTTGATCTCTGCCACCGGTTCATTCGCCTCCAGAATCACAAGCGTTTCGCCCGCCTTGACCCGGCGGAGATAGCCGATCAAATCGCGCTGAATTTCGTCCAGGGTAACGGTAATGGTCGCCACAACCCGTATTATATCAACTTCGCCTCAGGCCGTCCAGGAGTAGAGGCTCCTACTATCTTTGCACTTTCTTGACTATGCTGCCAAGCGGGTACAGAGCTGCCCAGCGGTGATACCCAAGCGGAACTGCTCTTCTAGCCAAAGCAGGAGGTTGCGTTGATGTTCGGCCTGGATGGCTCGACGAACATCGCCCCAAGTCACATGTTCTCCTGGCCGCTCCGCCTGGAGAGTGGCCCGCTGCTTGTCCAGAAAGTAGGCCAGGCAGGACACCAGCGTCCAGAAGCGCACGATGGCGGTGGCGCTCATCACCTGGTAATGATCGCTGCCCAGCAGGTCCT
>Ga0209479_1001087_pt1 | contig 30857 bp, 33 predicted proteins | sample DewCreD2012metaG_2_FD_184112 | JGI IMG/M metagenome (GOLD analysis project Ga0209479, IMG submission 184112) | Hot spring sediment bacterial and archeal communities from British Columbia, Canada, to study Microbial Dark Matter (Phase II) - Dewar... ...
GCTTTTTGGGCGACGAAGAGGGCCAGTGGTCTTGCCTTAAGGCTATTGGCCTGGCCTGGGGCTACGCCGGGGATACCGTCCAGGCCTTCGAGACCCACGCGGTGGCAGATCGCTTCAAGCGCCAGGCTGAGTTTTTGGCCCGGGCAACCTGGTTGCGCTGGTTCGCCGATTGACGCTGGCCGCTCTTAACTGTCAGACACTTTTTCGCTCGTTTTGCTGTCTGGAACGGGTTATTTGCGCTTGACCTGAAGGCTTTGCTTGTTGCAAGCTGAGGTATGGCGAGTGCTGCTAGACGAGAAGTATGGCAGGACGTGGAGGTCAACCTCGAGCTTTCGCTGGAGTTTGACCCCGAGGAGTTCTTGCGGCGCTATCCAGGGCTCTCGCTGGTGCTGGCTGAGCTGTTGGTGGGGCCGCCGCGGCGCTGGCGCGATCCCGCCGAGCTGCTGCCCTATGCTGGTTGCAAGAGCCTCGAGGCCAGGCTACCGCGCCTGCGCTTTAGCCCGCTGGAGACCCGCTCGCTGGGGCAGGCCCTCGATCGGCTGTTTACCACGATTGAGTTCAGCATTGTAGGGCACAAGGTTTTGGCGGTGCCGCCGCCCAGCCGGTTTATCGAGCTGCCCGAGGGCTGGCGGGCCAAGAGCGAGGTCTGGCTCTGCCACCGGCCGCTGGCCTGAGCGGATGGTACAGCATCCGCTTACATTCGTCATTTACCCCAAAATGCCCTAAGCTGGAGTGGCGCAGCCCCGCGCTGCGTGGGTTATGCCACAACGAATTTTGCTGGTCTACACCAAGGCCGGGGGCGGGCACTTTGCCCTGGCACAGAACTTGCACAAACTTCTGACCGAGCTCGAGCCCGAGTCCGAGGTTCGCCTGTTCAACTTTTTCGATGTGGGGCCGCGCTGGATTGCCCAGGCCATCCAGGACGGCTACAACTTTTCGGTCAATAAGCAGCGCTGGCTCTTTACGGTTTTTCAGGCCTTCTACCAGACCCGGCCCGCCATCCAGACCTTTGCGCGGGTGCTGGGGATGCGCCTGGCCCCGGCCATCAACGAATACCTGGAGGAGTTCCGCCCCGATAAGATCATCTACTGCTACCCGGTGAACCACGGCTTTCGCCGGCTGCCCTATGTGCGCACGCACAAGCCCAAAACCCTCACCGTGGTGAGCGATATTTTCAGCCCGCACCTGTACTGGTTTGTCGACACTAAAGACCAGTACGTGGTGGCCAGCCCGGAGGCTTACAGCATCGCCCGCCGCTACCGGGTGCCCCCGGAAAACCTGCACTACTTCCAGACCCTTATAGACCCCAAGTACAACAAATCCCTCGAGCCCGCCGAGGTAGCCCGGCTGCGCGAGGAGTGGGGCCTGGTTCATCCCTACACCGTGCTGGTGACGGGGGGTGGGGCCGGCCTCAAGATCAGCTTCAAGCTGGTGCGGGAGCTGGTCAGGATCGAGGGTATCAACGTGGTGGTGGTGTGTGGATACAACCAGAAGCTCTACCGGCAGCTCGAGGCCTTCAAACAGAAAAACCGACTATCCAACCTGATTGTGTTCGGTTTTACCTACCAGATGTACGAGCTCATCAATGTGTCCAATGTGGTGGTTTCCAAAGCCGGCCCTGCGACCATTGCCGAGGTGCTCTCCCAGGGCAAAGATCTGATCGTGTGCGATTACGTATGGCCGCAGGAGCACGGCAACGTCGAACTAATTCGGCACGAGAAGCTGGGGTACTACATCCGCCATCCCCGCAAGATTGCCGAGAAAATCCGGGAACTCAAAGACCGGCCCCCCGAACGCAAAACCCTTAACCTGCAAAACGATATCGTGCGGCTGGCCGAGTATATCCTCAGGCTTTAGGCTTTTCGCCCAGAATCTTTTCGATTTTTTCCAGCGCTTCCTGGGGCAGGTCTACCCCGGCGGCGCCCAGGCTTTCCTCGAGCTGTTCGGGCTTGGTCGCGCCAGTGATGGCACTGCTCACGCCTTGCTGCCGCAAGACCCAGGCCAGGGCCAGTTGGGTGCGGGTGAGGTTCAGCTCGGCGGCCACTTTCTTGAGGGCCTTGACTTTCTTGACGTTTTCCTCGGTCAGGAAGCGGTTGCCAAACTGCGGGTAGCGCTCGAAGCGGCTGTCTTTGGGGACACCCTTGTCGTAGCGCCCGGTGAGCATGCCCATGGCCAGCGGGCTCCAGACCACCATACCCATCCCGAAGCGCTCGGTCTCGGGCAGGATCTCCTGCTCCACCCGCTCGCGGTAGAGCATCGAGTACTGTGGCTGCTCCACCACGGGCGGGTGCAGGCCGTTGTGGCGGGCAAACTGCACGGCCTCCACGATGCGGGCTGCCGGCCACTCGGAGGTGCCCCAGTACAGCACCAGGCCCCGGTCAACCAGGTTGCTCATGGTGCTGACAATTTCCTCCATGGGCACCTCGGGGTCGTAGCGGTGGCAGAAGTACAGGTCGAGGTAGTCGGTGCCCATGCGCTTGAGGCTGCGCTCGAGGCTTTCCCGCACGTGCTTGCGCGAGAGGCCCCGGCCGTTGGCGTCGTCGCTGGTGGGCCAGAAAACTTTGCTCGACAAAACCAGCTCGTGGCGGGGGAACTGCTCCAGCAGGGCCTTGCTCATCAGCTCTTCGGCCAGCCCTTTGGCGTAGACATCGGCGTTGTCGAAAAAGTTAATCCCGCCCTCGTAGGCGATGCGGGTGATGGTTTTGATGCGCTCGAGATCCTGCACCGCATCGCCGTAGGTGACCCAGGCCCCCAGCGAAATTTCCGAAACCTTCAAGCCCCACTGACCAAGTTTGCGATAACGCATGGGCATATTAACCTCCGCCCGCCATCTTATCTTGGAGCACCGGCGCGATTGGGACTTGGGTTACTTCGGCTCCTCGAGCTCGATGACCGCAGCCGGGGCCACAAAGCCCACCGACTTGTGGGTGCCGTCGCAGAAGGGCTTATTGCTCGAGTGCCCGCAGCGGCACAGCGAGACCCGGGGCTTCTCGATGACCACCTCCTGTTCGCCCTGACGAAAGATATACCGGCCGCCTGTTTCGATGCCGATGGAGCCGTTCTCGCGAAACTCGATTTTCATGGCCTTAATTTTACCCGGGCGGGCCTGGCTGCAAAATTATCCGGATTGCCCAAAAGCGCAGGTTTGACCTGGTGGCTTGCGCACCCCAGAATACTCTCGATGTACACCACCCGTCTGGCCTACGTACACCTGACCGTGCGCCACCTCGAGGCCGCCGTCACTTTTTACACCCGCTTCCTGGACTTGCAACTCTCTGAGCGTTTCCGCAAAACTGCCCTGCTGGTTTCCTCGGAGAACCTGGCCCACTACGAGCTGGCCCTTAGCGAGGGCACGCCATCGGGCTCGGTGGTGCTGGGGTTTGCCGTTCTGTCCGAAGAGGACTTCCGAGCGGCCCAGGATTTTGTGCGGCTCGAGGGGGTGCCCTTCCACTTGGAGGATCGCGGCATCGCCTGGGTACTGAGCCTGCAAGACCCCGATGGCAACACGGTGGAACTCTTCCTGGATCGCCGTAAGTCGGGGGGTCGGGCTTTCTGGCGCGGTGAGGGCACTCCGATCTGAGGGGGCGCTAGAGCCCGCCAGGGGGCTTTGATCTCGGCAAGCGCGTGTTGTGCAGGGTGGTGGGCCCAGGGCGCACCCTTCAAAAGACCTTATACTGGGGCCAAAGCAAGGAGGAGCTGTGCGCTTGTTGCGTTTGCTAGGACGCTTGTTACTGGTGGTGGTGGGGCTGGCGCTGGTTTTGGCCGTGGGGGGCTGGTTCTGGCTGCGGGCAGCCACCATTCCACAGCATTCGGGGCGGCTGGCCCTGAAGGGCCTCTCGGCGCCGGTGGAGATGAGCCGCACCGCCGAGGGCGTGCTCCACATCAAAGCCCAGACCGACGAGGATGCCTTCTTTGCCCTGGGGGTGGCCCACGCCCAGGATCGGCTGTGGCAGATGGAGTTCCAGCGCCGGGTGGGGGCCGGGCGGCTTTCCGAGGTGATCGGGAAGGCCACCCTGGAGCAAGACCGCTTCTTACGCACCTGGGGCTTCTACAAAGCTGCCGAGCAGGCCTATGGGAGCCTATCGCCCAGTGCCAAGGCGGTGGTGGACGCTTATGTGGCTGGCATCAACGCCTACCTGGCTACCAACCCGCCGCTGCCGCTCGAGTTCCGCCTGCTGGGTTTCAAGCCCGAACCCTGGAAGCCCGCCGATGTGCTGGTCTGGGCCAAGATGATGTCCTATGACCTCTCGGGCAACTGGCGTAGCGAGCTTCAGCGCCTGCAATGGGCGGCCAAGGGCATGACCCCGGCCCGCATGGCCCAGCTCAAACCCCCCTACCCCGCCGATGCGCCCACCGTGCTCCAGGCCGAAGACTTACAGCTTCCTCCGCCGGCCAGGCCGGACGGGGAGTCGGCCCGCTCCCTGCTCAGCCTGGCAGCCCGGCTGCCCCAGGCCCTGCACCTGCCGGGCGAGCTGATGGCCCGGGCCTCCAACAACTGGGTGATCGGCCCCGCGCGCACCGTGAGCGGAAAGCCCCTGCTGGCCAACGACCCCCACCTGGGGCTGGGCGCTCCTTCGGTCTGGTACCTAGTGCACATCGAGGCCCCTACCTACAAGGCCATCGGCAGCAGCTTTCCGGGGCTTCCGGCGGTGGTGATTGGCCGCAACGAGCGCATCGGCTGGGGGGTGACCACCGTTGGGGCCGACGTGCAGGATCTGTACATCATGGAAGAGGTTGCCGGGGGTTATCGCTACAAGGGGCGGGTTGAGCCCTGGCGTACCCGCACCGAGGTGATCAAGGTCAAAGGCGAGCCCGACGTGACCCTACAGGTGCGGGAAAGCCGCTACGGGCCGGTGATCAACGATGTAGTCAAAAACCCCGGTGCGAGGCCGCTTTCGCTGCGCTGGACCAGCCTCGACCCCACCGACCGCACCATCGAGGCCTTCCTGGGGATCGCCCGTGCGCGGAACTGGGAAGAGTTCAAGGCGGCCTTGGCCCTCTACAACGCGCCCAGCCAGAACTTTGTTTATGCCGATGTGGACGGCAACATCGGCTATATGGCCCCGGCCCGCTTTCCCATCCGCCGGCCCGGCCACTCCGGCCTGATGCCGGTGCCGGGCGACGGCAACTGGGACTGGCAGGGCTACCTGCCCCAGGATCAGTGGCCGCAAGTCTATAACCCCAAAGAGGGCTTTATCGTCACCGCCAACAACAAGGTCACCGCCCCCAACTACCCGCACACCATCTCGCTGGAGTGGGAGGAACCCTACCGGGCCCAGCGCATCCGCGAGCTGATACTGGCTAAGGAAAAACTCTCCCTGGAAGACATGGTCGCCATGCAACAGGACATTACCAGCCTCTTGTACCGGGAGTTTAAGCCGGTTTTGGAGCTGCTCAACCCACTTTCGGAGAACGCGCGCCAGTGGAAGGCCCGTTTGCTGGCCTGGGATGGGGTGATGCGGGCTGAGCGGGTCGAGCCCACGGTCTTCCAGGCCTGGTACACCGAGCTGACCCGCCTGCCCAGCCAGGAGGTAGAACAGGAGTTCTGGGAGCAGCCCCGCTACCTGCTGGCCGCCATGCGCCAGGGCGACCCGGCCTGCCAGACCCCCGATACCCAGACCTGCCTGGAATTTGCTGCCCTCGCCCTCGATAAGGCCCTCGACCGCTTTGGCAACAACCCCCCGCGCTGGGGCGAGGTGCACCGGGCCACCTTCCCCCACGCCATTCTGACCAATGTTCCGCCGCTCAACCGCCTGTCCGACCGGGCCGTGCCCCACGGGGGCGACCGCTACACCCTGAACCGGGCCTCCTACGACCCCAGCACCTTCCGCATGACCGTGGGGAGCAGCTACCGGCAGATCCTGGATTTCGCCGACCTCGAGCGTTCCCTCTTCATCATCCCCATGGGCCAGTCCGGGGCGCTTCTGTCCGGTGGGTACGACAACCTGCTGGCTAAATGGGCGGGCGGGCAGTACCTGCCCATGCGCATGGGCGAGACCAGTTTCAGGACGCGCCAGACCCTCGAGCCCCTGCGTTAGGGCAGCAGGGTTTGGGGCTTGACATATTGTTGCTTGAGTTTTAGTGTACTAGATAGCTAGTGCACTAAGGAGGTGGCTCGATTGTGGGACTTGGACGTGGAAGCAGGGCCGATTTATGCGCAGATCGTGCGGGGGGTGGAGCGGATGCTGGCTAGTGGGAAGATGAAGCCAGGGGATAAGCTGCCCTCGGCGCGGGAGCTGGCGGCGGCCTTGAAGGTCAACCCCAACACGGTGATACACGCCTACAGCCAGCTCGAGATGGCTCAGATCACCGAGACCCGGCGGGGCCTGGGTACTTTTGTGCGGGAGGATGTAAACGTGGAGGGCATCCGGCTTCGCATTCTGCAAGAGGCCGCCCAGCGCTTCTGGTCGGAGGTACAAAGCCTGGGGCTGGGCCTCGAGGAGGCCCTAAAAGCCCTTAGAAGCCTGGGTGCCAACAGCGGCGGGGAGGTGCGGTGATGCTGGCCCGACTCATTGGCGTGACCAAGCGCTACGGTAAAACCGAGGGGGTGCACGATCTGAGCCTCGAGCTCTACCCAGGGCAGGCGGTGGGGCTTTTGGGCTTGAACGGCTCGGGCAAGACCACCACCCTCAAGCTCCTGGCCGGGATGCTCTTTCCCACCCAGGGCCGGGTGGAGGTGCTGGGAAAAAGCCCACGCGAGAACCGGGGCCAGATTGCTTATCTCTCCGACGCTGACAACCTGTACGCCTGGATGACCCCCGGCGATGCCGAACGTTTTATGCGGGGGCTGTACCCCGACTTCAACCCCAGGCGCTACCGCGAATTGCTGGCCTTCCTGGAGGTGCCGCAGCAGAGCTACCGCGCGATGTCGCGGGGGCAGCGGGCCCGTCTGCGACTGGCCATGGTGCTGGCCCGCGACGCCCGGCTGTTCTTACTCGACGAACCGCTCTCGGGCATAGACGTGATCTCGCGCGACCGCATCCTCAAAAGCCTGGTGCTGGAGTGGCGGGAGGAGGCCTGCTTGGTGCTCTCAACCCACGAGGTGAGCGAGGCCGAGGGGATTTTTGAGCGGGTGCTGCTTTTGAAGGAGGGCCGCCTGGCCCTGGATGCCCTGGCCGAGGACTTGCGGGCCCGGGGGCAGAGCGTGAAGGACGCCTTTATCGAGGTGCTGGCCTGACGGAGCTGCCAAGAATGAGCTTGAGGGTGTGGAAGACGCGGATTGGCGCATGGGCGGGGCCTATCCCCAACCTTAGGAGGAGGTTCACTTGATCAACACGTTTTCGACTCTGATCTGGCTCGAGCTGCGTAAGTTTGGTGTATTTGGACTGGGGCTCTTGCTGGGGGTGGCGGCCTGGTTTTTGCTGGCCCGCCAGATCTTTGCCTGGACTGGGAGCAACCTCGAGTCGGCCATCGCCGTGGTCTCTACGACGGCGTTTTTTGCTATGTGTGTAAACACTGTGCTGCTGGTGGGGCTGGCCCAGGATTTTTGGCGTGAATACCGCGCGGGTCGCTGGTCGTTGTTGCTGGGCTCGCCTCAGCCGGCCTGGCTGCACCTGGCCGCCAAGGCGGTTTTTGGTGGGGCCGTACTGAGCCTCTTTAACGGGGCGGTGTGGCTCATTATGACTTTCTGGCTGGCCCAGGTGGGGATGGGCCTGCCCCTGGGCCTGGGGGCTAGCCTCTGGCTTTACGCTTTGGGGGGGCTGGCGCTGGTGGTTCCGGCGCTTTTCCTGGGGCTCTGGGTGACCGCCTATACCCCGGGTAAAGCCACCCTGATCGCTTTGGTGATGGGTGTGGTGGGTATGGGCCAGGTGCTGGAGTGGAGTGTGCGGCTTTTTGGCGACCTGTTTTACAAGCTTTTGCCACCGTGGCGGCTGCCGGCGCCCACCTTCGAGCAGAACCCCGCGGTGCGGGGGTTGTGGGAGAGCTTTCCCGGTCTGCCGACCGAAGGCTTTGTGCTTTCGTTGGCGCTGATGGTGCCGCTCTTTTGGGCGGCCAGCCGCTTGTGGCAGGAAGTGGAGGCCTGAGATGCCCAATGCGCATTTTGGAACTTTCGAACGGGTGGTGTTTGGGCTGGTATTCGCCTGGCTGGCCTATGCGGGCTATCGCCTGTGGACGGGCACCTTCAGCCCCACGGCCCGCTGGGTAGGGGTTGGTTTTGTGGCCCTGGCAGCCTTGGGGCTGACCCAGGATCTGTTCGATCTGAACCGCCGGTCGGTGGACGCCGGGGTGGTTTCAGCCACCACCGAGGTGGTGCGTGGGGTGGTGGAGGTGAGCGGCGGTGGGGTCTGTATTGGGTGCGAGCGCAGCCTGGAAGGGGGCAAGTACCGCTTGCACGGGCGTTGGGTCGCCGGCCAGTACACCCTGCGCCCCCAGGGAACCCAGCCCTATGCCCTTGGGTACCAAGGCGGTGAGGCGAACCTCGAGGACACCCCCTTGAAGCCCGGCTGCACCAGGGGTTTTATCTCCGAAGAAACCCGGCTGGAATTCGACGGCGCCAGCGGGGTGGTGCTCGAGGTGGGCCCAGGGGCTAGCTGCACGAACTAGCTGGGGCCGACGGCGCAACCCACCCAGTGGTTTTGATGTAGGCTTAGACTGTGAGGTGAGGTGATTATGCTGGACGTCCTGTTGCAACCCACCCACTTTTTTCGAGCCCTGGCCGAGCGCAAGCCCAACCTGGTAGCCCCCTTTTTCATTGTGATTGCGGCCACCACGGCGGCCTCGCTGGGGCAGGTGTTGCTGCTCCGATTACTGCCCGGCCTGCTGCCTGGGGGCTGGGTGGTGCAGATGGTGCTGGCCCTGGTGGGCGGGGTGGTGGTTGGCATGATCCTCTGGGGGCTGGGCGGGCTTATTGTGCGCCTGCTGGCCGGGCCGGATAGCCGGGCCTGGGAGGTGTACGGCTGGGCCAATGTTCCAGCCTTGCTGGTAGGGCTGGTGCTGATACCCTTTGGGGCTTTGTTCCCGGTAACCGCCGATCTGCCCCCGGTGCCGCCCATGACCGATGCCGAAGCGGTGCGGGCCTGGCAGCGGGAGTACCAGCAGGTGGTGGGTTCTGCGGTGGGCACCCGTGTGCTGCAGGGTCTGGGAATGCTAGGTTCCATCTGGTCGTTCTGGATTATCTGGTCGGGCCTGCGGGTGCTGGCCCCGGCTCGAGCCCTCTGGGCCACGCTGGCAGTGGCTGCTGTTTCGCTGGCTTTTACCTTGTGGGGTATCCTGGCCCAGGGTTAGGGCTATAACTGGAGGCAATAAGCATGAAACGCTGGTTCTGGGCTCTTGTGGTGGCCCTGTCGCTGGGTTTGACCCTGCTCGGTTTGCTGCGCCCGAGGGCTGAGCAGGGCCTTGCAGTCAACGTGGTACGGGTGGAGCAGGGTGAGTTTATTCGGGAGGTAAGGGCTAGTGGGACGGTGGAGGCGCGGGTTTATACCCTCACCTTCCCTAGGCCGGGCCGGGTGGCCGAGGTGCGGGTGCGGGAGGGCCAGGCCGTGCAGGCCGGGCAGGTGCTGGCGGTGCTCGAGACCGTCAACGAGACCGCGCAACGCCGGGTTGCCGCCGAGAATTTGCAAGCCCTGCGGGCGCGGATCCAGGCCCAGGAGGCCGAGTTTGCCAGCAACCGCACCCGTTTGCAAAACCAGCTCCAGGAGGCCCGGCGCAACCTGGGGTTGTTGCAAACCTTGCTGGCAGCGGGCGGGGTGGCCGCCAACGAGGTACGCCAGGCCGAACGCCAGGTGAAAGACCTCGAGGCCCAGTTGACCAGCCTGCTGCAAAACCGCCTCAGCACCCAGCGCGAACTGCAAGCCCAGCTTCAGGCCCGGCAGAACGAGCTTGCGGCCCTGGAGCGAACCATTGCCCAGTCCACGCTGCGGGCCCCGGTGGCCGGCGTGGTCTCGAGCGTGGGCTTCCTGGTGGGGGTTGAGACCACCGTGCCCGGTAGCAGCGGAGCCTCGCTCGAGGTGCCTTCCATCCGGCTGGTGGAGGCCGGTAGCCTGCGCGTACAGGCCCGCTTATCCGAGGCCGAGATTCCCTTTGTGCGCCCCGGTCAGCCGGTGCGGATCGAACTCGACGCTGCGCCGGAGCAGCCCTTGCAGGGCAAGGTGGATCGCCTGGGGGTGCAGGCCGAGGTGGCCGCTGGCGGGGGGAGCGCGGTCTTGCCGGTGTTTATACGGTTTTTAGACCCGCAGGCCGAGGCGCTGGCCCGGCCCGGCCTGACCGCTACCGCCAACATCACCACCCTGCGCCTGCCCAGGGCCTTGAAGATTCCCCTCGAGGCCCTGGTCGAGGAGCAGGGGCAGCGCTTTGTCTGGGTGGTGGACACCCAGAGCCGCACAGTGCGCAAACAGCCCATCGTGCTCAAGGCCCGCAACCTGACCCAGGCCGCGGTGGAGGGGCTGGCCGAGGACAGCCTGCTGGTCTCGCTGCCACCTGAAACCCTCAAGGAAGGCAGCAAGGTTAGCTACCGCCTGCCCGAGGCCGGGAGGCGCTGATGCCAGGCGGCAGGAGCGAGGTTAGAGATGGTTGCTTCCCAGCGTGAAAAAGTGCCGGTGGTGGAGATGCGGGGCGTAACCAAGGTCTACCGCTCGGGCTCGAGCACCCGCACGGTGGAGGTGCGCGCACTTTCGGGCGTCGACCTGACCATCTACCCCGGCGAGTATGTGGCCCTGATGGGGCCTTCGGGCTCGGGCAAGTCTACCCTGATGCACATCATCGGCCTGCTCGACACGCCCACCGAGGGCGAGTACCGCCTGGGGGGCGAGCCGGTGCGCGGCCTGAGCGAGGCCCAACTGGCCCGCATCCGCAACCAGCGGGTGGGGTTTGTGTTCCAGGCGTTTTTTCTGCTACCCCGCCTGACCGCGCTGCACAACGTGGCCCTGCCCCTGGTCTACCGGGGACTGCCGCTGGCAGAGCGGCTTAAGCGGGCTAGAGCGGCGCTCGAGGCGGTGGGTCTGGGCGACCGCCTCGACCACCTGCCCTCCGAGCTTTCAGGGGGGCAGAAGCAGCGGGTGGCCATCGCGCGGGCCCTGGTGCAGGAGCCCGACCTGTTGCTGGCCGACGAGCCCACCGGCAACCTCGACTCCAGGTCTTCCGACGAGATTCTGGGGCTGTTCGATGCCCTGCACCGCCAAGGCAAGACCATCGTGATGGTGACCCACGAGCCGGATGTGGGGGCCCGGGCCCAGCGCATCGTGCGGCTGCGCGATGGCCGGGTGGCCGAAGGAGGGGTGGCATGAACCCAGCCAGACCGACCCCCGCGGCTCCGGCTGGGCCCATGGGCATGAACCCGCTGGAGAACTTCCGCATGGCCTTCGAGTCGCTGTGGGGCAACAAGCTGCGCAGCTTTCTGGCCCTGCTGGGTATTGTGATTGGGGTCTTTGCCGTCACGGCCATGATCTCGCTGGGTCAGATGGCCACCGCCGGCATCACCCAGGATTTGGAGGCCATCGCGGGGCGTTCGATTTTTGTGCAGCCCAACTTCAACGAGGGCCAGGACTTCAGCACCGCGCCTATCCGCCAGGAGGACATCCTGGCCCTGCAAACCCTGCCCGCCGCGGTCATTCCGCAGCTTTTCACCAGCGCGCAGTACGAGGTGCGGCCTGGCACGCGGCGCTCCATCCAGCTCCAGGGCACCCCCGGCGACCTGCCCCGGCTCGACCCCACCAACAAGCTGGCTAAAGGGCGCTACTTCAGCGAGGCCGAAGCGCGGGGCGGGCTGGCGGTGGCGGTGCTCTCCGACCGGGCGGCCCGGGATCTGTTTCCTGGCCGCGAGGCGGTGGGCCAGGTGGCCCGTTTGTACTATCCGAACGGGGCCCGCCTCGAGCTCACCGTGGTGGGGGTCTTGCAGCCCCCCGGGGGGCTGTTTGGGGGTCTGGGGGCGGCGGCAACCGTGTACGTCCCCAACGAGCTGATCTGGAACACCTCGCCCACCGCCCGCAAGGGCCAGTACGATTTTGTGGTGCTCTCCCTCAAAAAAGGAGCCGATGCCAGGCAGGTCACCCGCCAGGTGCAGCGCATCTTCGAGGGCCGCTACGGTAAGGGCAAATACCAGATTGCCTCCACCGAGAGTTTCCAGGACACCCTGCGCTCCATCACCTTAATTTTGCAGGCGCTGCTGGGGGCCATTGCCGGGCTCTCGTTGCTGGTGGGCGGGATTGGCATTATGAACATCATGCTGGTCTCGGTAACCGAGCGTACCCGCGAGATTGGCCTGCGCAAGGCGCTGGGCGCGACCTCGAGCCAGATCCGCCAGCAGTTTCTGATCGAAGCGGTGGTGCTCACGCTGGTGGGGGGACTGCTGGGCGTGGTGCTGGCTGCGGGTCTGCTGCTGGTGATTACCGCGACGGTGCCGTTCTTCAAAGTTTTTATCCTCAACCCAGCGACGGTGCTGCTGGCCCTGGCGGTGAGCGCGTTGGTGGGCCTGTTCTTTGGGGTATGGCCGGCGGCGCGGGCGGCGGCGCTCGACCCCATCGAGGCCCTGCGCTACGAATAAGAAAACCAGGGATTGGGGATCCCTGGTTATGGGTTGGGTGTTTGGGTTTAGCGGAAGTACAGCCGGGGCCCAAACTCCACGCCGAGCCCGAACTGGCTGCTGCCACCGGCAAAATAAATTGCGGGCTTCAGCTCAACAAGGAAGTTGAAGCTGCCGCTTACGGGGAGCTCGAGGCCGGCCGCGCCGGAGAGAACAAACACGGTAGTGCCCCCAGCTTGCAGGCCCAGCCCACCTCCAAAGTAGAAGTCCAGCCCAGGGTTGCGCAGGAAGTAGAGCGCGTCCGCGCCGATGACAAAAGCAGTACCCCCGCTGCTGGTTTGCAGCCCGAACCCGCCCCGCAGGGCCAGCGGGCCTAGCACATTCTCGGCCCCCATGCGGGCAGAAGCGCTCAGGCTAAAGTTGGGCACCAGGTTGACGTTCCCGCCGGCCACCTCGCCGAAGAACCGTCCTTGGGCAAAAGCCCCACCTAAGACCATGGCTACGAACAAGACGAGTAGTTTTTTCACCTTTCACCTCCAGACGGCCCTGCAAGAAGGCCGTCCCAGCAGAGTTTAAAGCATTTGGCCCAAATTGCGATAAGCTTATACCAAGGAGGCAGTATGCAACGTTGGTTGACGGTACTGGTTGTGGTTTTTGGTTTTGCCCTGGCCCAGGCCCCGGCAGGCTGGCAGGAAATTCGCCCGGGGGGGGCGGCGGTTTGCTCGGATGGCTCCCCCTGGCGTTTCTATGTCTCCCCAGGGGCCGCCGACAAGGTGGTCGTCAATTTCCAGGGGGGTGGGGCCTGCTGGGATGCTGCTAGCTGCAACCCCCAGTCCCGCCTCTACACCACCCGCCTGCAGCTTCAGGACTTGCAGGCCGGTCAGGGTATTTTTAACCGCGGCAACCCCGAAAACCCCTTCCGTGACTGGACGCATGTGTTCGTGCCCTACTGCACTGCCGACCTGCACTGGGGCAACAACACGGCCCGCTACGGCGATCTGACCATTCAGCATAAAGGGGCTGTCAACGCCCGCCAGGCGGTGCTCTGGGTCTTCAACAACATCCCCAATCCACAGAACGTGTTTGTTACCGGTTGCAGTGCGGGCGGCTATGGCTCGATTATGTGGGCCCCCTACTTCATGCGCCGTTACCCCAACGCGCAGGTGACGCAGCTAGGGGATGCCGCCCTGGGGGTGGCCCCGGCCGCGTTCTTCCCGGTGGCCTCGAGGGCCTGGGGTATTCAAAGTGCGCTTCCTGGCTGGATTGGGGGCCTCGAGCCCGCCCAACTGGGCTCCAACGACCTGTACCAGATCTTTGCCAGGGCCTACCCCAACCGCAGCTTTGCTCAGTACAGCACCCTGGCCGATGAGGTGCAGATCTTCTTCTACAGCCTGATTGTGGGCCAGCCGCGCCCCACCCCCGAAATCGCTCAGCAGTGGGTGCAGGGCGCGCTGGCCAACCTGGCTTCCATTAAACAAGCAGCCCCTAACTTCTATAGCTACCTGGCCCCCGGTACCCAGCACTGCATCATCGGGCGGCCCGAGTTTTACAGCACCAGGGTGGGGGATGTGCGCTTTGTGGACTGGCTGAGCAGGCTGGTGTCGAACGGCAGGCCCGGCGATGTGGCCCCGCCCAGGTAAACACAGGGCCGGCTGCAATTGGGCCAGATGCGGGTTGTCAACGTGCTAACCGTTGATGGCTCGCTCAAAACGAATCGCCCACCTCCTCCCACCCCAGCTCGGCTTTGCTAGAACCGGGCCGCTTTTGGGGGGCAAAGCTGACAAACCACTCGCGTAGGCGCGGCTCGAGGCCCACCAGCAGCTTGTGCACCGTCGATTTCTTGAGAGGAGCGGCTTCTAGCAGACCGCACAGCAAGGCATCGCCCCTTTCTTCCACCAGCCGCGCGGCCTCGGTGGTGAACTGCCCCTGAAACCAGAGTTGATCGGAAAGCCGCTTGGGCCTGGTCTCGTAGCTGCCCAGGCTGGGTTCGCTGGGCGTGAGCTGGGCCAGCAGCAGGCCCCACTGCTTGGCTTTGGGGTAGAGCTCCGGCAAGGCCAGGTGAAGCGCAAGAAGATAGAGGTAGTTGGCCAGAAACTCATCTACCCAGCGAACCCGGGTACGCAGCTTCCAGGCCACGGCCACAGCGTGGGCATACTCGTGGCCCAGGTTAAGGTCGAGGAAATCACCCGGCTGGCCTGGCGGTTTGCCGGCTCGCTGGATGGCCGGAACCAGGGCCTCGCGCAGCCGCCAGATCAGGCGCTCGGGGTAGCGGGCCGGTAGAAACAGGTACAGCCCTTCACGCAGGCTGGTGCGCTGGAAGGGAAAACCATAGGGGTGCTTGACCCGGGCGGCCCAGTCGGCTTCGTTCAGCACCATCAGGTGCACGGGCGGTATCTCGGCATAGCGGGCCAGGCCCTGGCGCAAGGCCAGCAAATAGGCCTGCATGGCCCTGGCCCGCAACAGCGCGCCCTCGGAGGCCTGCAAGGGGATGTGCGGATGGGGGAGGGCTTGCACACCCTGATTGTACGGGAGGGGTCTACGGCCTCAGCTCGAGCGTCCAGGTGGGCCCCCAGTCAGCCGGACGGGTGCTGAGGGGAATATACTGCTTGTCGCGCCAGAGCCAGAGCAGGTCGTCGAAGTGGGGGCTAAACAGGTCGGCAGACTGGCCCATGGGGTAGATGATGCGGCTGTTGTCGGGGTCAGAAAGGTCGAAGAGGGTGCGCAGGCTGGCCCCCGAGGTGTGCAGAAAGGTGTCCTGGTTGTAGTTGGCTACGTTCACGGTGTGCATCGAGCCGGGGGTGGGGATGGTGCGGTTGAACAGGCCGCCAACAAGCGGCGCGGAGGCCAGGGGGGAGGTCAGGCTGGCCTGGTGCAGCCGGCCCCACTGCCAGCCGGAGGGGTCGGGGCCCAGGCGGCGCTCGAGCTCGGCGCCGGCTTTCTCCAGGGCCTGGGCCATAAACTGGGCGCAGTTCCGAATGCCCGCGCCGGCATTCTGGCACCAGCGGCCATCCTCGCGCAGGGTTTTGATGAAGGTATAGGGCACCGGTGGGTAGCGCAGGCCCAGCTCATCCTCCAGCATCCGGGAGATCTCGCGGTAGTAGAAGGCGAAGGCCGTGGCCCCCACCGAGTCCAGCTCGGCCCGCAAGTCCCAGTTGCGCACCGCGTTTTGCAGACGTCGGGCCGCCTCGCTCTGGGGCTGTAGGGCCAGCAAACCCGGCAATAGCTCACGGGCAATGATGGAGTAGGTATCGCCCTGCCAGCGGGCCATGTCCTCGAGGCTGGCCCTGGGCGTGGCCAGAATCAGCTCGCGGATGCGCTGGGCCCGGAACACCTCGGTGGTGTAGCTGGAGATGTCCGGCCCCCCGTGCGGCAGCACCCGGTTGTTGGCGCTCGAGACAAACCCCTCCCTGGGATTGACCACCTGGGGTAGCCGCTCAAAAGGCAGGTAGCCCTTCCACTGCTGCCCCTTGCTGGCGCTGGCCGGGAAGCGCCCGTCCCAGTCGCGTATGGGAACCCAGCCCGGTGCGAAATAGCCGATGGTACCCTCCACATCGGCGTACACAAAGTTCTGCATGGGGGCCACGTAGCGCCTCAGGGCCTGGCGGAACTCCTCGGCGTTTTGGGCGCGGTTCATGCCCAGGTAGGCGTCCAGGGTGGTGTCCTGCGGGTCGAGGCCCGTCCAGCGCACCGAAACCGCCTGCTTTTCCGTGGCGATGGCGGCGCCCGCCGTGAGGCCGGGCCGCAGGAAGGCCGGGCCCAGGTCGGAGATCACCGGGCCGTACTCGCTTTCCCGCACGGTGATGGTCACCGGGTCGGCCCCCCGCACCCGGATGGTCTCCTGCCGAACCCGTAGCGGAACCAGGCCCAGCGGGGTGCGGTACGACTCTCCTTCCAAATCCAGCACAAACAGATCCATCACGTCGGGCCGCACGTTGGTGGCCCCCCAGGCCACCCGGTCGTTGCGCCCCAGAAACACCCCCGGCACGCCCGGAATGGTGGCGCCAATGGCGTGGTAGGTGGGGCCGCGCAGGTCGGCGATGTACCACAGCGCGGGGTTTTGCAGCCGCAGGTGGGGGTCGTTGGCCAGCATCGGCTTGCCGGTGGTGGTGCGCGCGCCGCTCAGCACCCAGTTGTTGGAGCCCTGGTCGGGGTCTTGGGGGGCGATGCTGAGCTGCCTGGAAAACGCGGCCACCCGCTCGAGCCGCTCCAGGAGGTCAGGGGAGAGTGCGGCTGGCTGGTATACCCGGCGGCTCTGGGCGCGCTCGTCCAGGCTGCGGAGGTCTTCGGGCTGGAGGATGGTGGGCCAGCCCTGCGGATAGGCCCCGCGCAGGTCGTTGAAGCCCTCGAGGCCCACCTTGTTCAGGATGAAGGTGTTGTCAATTTCGTCCTGCCAGACCTGCCCCAGGTCGTAGGACTGCAGCTTGCCCCAGGCCAGGGTGTCGGCGGGGGTCCAGGGCTCGGGGGTGAAGCCCAGCAGAGCAAAGGGAAGGGGCAGGTGGCCCTCGCGGATGAACTGATTGACCCCCGCGGCGTAGGCCTCGAGGGCCCGGCGGGTGAACTCGGTGTGGTTGGGAAGGGCGGCCTGAGCGGCCCGGTAGAAGCCCCAGGTGCGGAAGAAGCGATCCTGCTCGATGGCCTCGCTGCCCAGAATTTCGGCTAGCCGCCCCTGCGCGGCCCGGCGGCCCAGCTCCATCTGAAAAAGCCGGTCGCGCGCGTGCACGTAGCCCTGTGCAAAAAACACGTCCATATCGCTGGCCTGAGCCCGGATGTGCGGGATCCCCCAGCGGTCGAAGGTAATGCGCACCGGCCCCACAAGCCCCTGCACCTGCTGTACCTGATTGACCGGCACGCAGGAAGCCAGCACCAGCAAACCCATAAGCCACAAAAGCCGCCTGTGCATAGTTACTCCTCAGTATATGGAATCGCTGCGGTGTTGGTTGGGCCTGTCGAACGCCCCCGTTGGGTCTTGACCACCCCGGCGGCTTCCAGCGCGCTTATCTCCTCCAAAGAAAGGCCCAGGGCTGCGTGCAGCACTTCCTGGGTGTGCTCCCCCAGCAGCGGGGGGTGTGAACGAATCTGGGCTGGGGTGCGCGAGAAGTGGGCCAGCGGGGAGCCCAGCAGCGGAACCGTCCCCAGCCAGGGGTGCTGCACCTGCTGGCGCATACCCCGGGCCTGGGCCTGGGGCTCGGCCAGGGCCTCGGCCAGGTTGTTCACCGGCGTGACCGGAACCCCGGCCTGGGTGAAGCGCTCGAGCCACTCCTTACGCGGACGGGCCCGTAGGATGGCCTCGAGCCTCGGCAAAAGCTCGGCGCGGTGGGTGACCCGGCCCGCGTTGGTCTGAAAGCGTGGGTCGTCCCACAGCTCCGGGTGCCCGGTGGCCTCACAAACCCGCCGGTACTGCTCGTCGTTGCCAATGGTCAGCATGAACCAGCCGTCCGCCGCTTCAAAAGCCCCATAGGGGACAATCTGGGGATGGGCGTTGCCCAGCCGTTCGGGCAGTTGGCCGGTTAGCAGGTAGCTCTGGGCCAGGTTGACCATGGCCGAAAGCCCCACGTCAAACAGGGCCAGGTCAATGTGCTGCCCCAGCCCGCTCTTCGCCCGCTCCTGCAAAGCGGCCAGCACCGCCACGGCCCCATGCAGGCCGGTCATCAGGTCTATCCAGGCCACCGGTACGCGCATGGGCGGGCCCTCCGGCGCCCCCGTGACCGACATAATGCCGCACAGGCCCTGCACCGCCACGTCGTAACCGGGTTCCTGGGCGCGGGGGCCGGTCTGGCCGTAGCCGGTGATGGACAGGTAGATGAGCCGGGGGTTCAGCCTGAACAGGGTGGCATAGTCCAGACCGTAGCGGGCCAGGTCGCCGGTTTTGTAGTTCTCCACCAGCACATCGGCCTGCCGGGCCAGCTCCTGCACCATCTGCTGGCCCCTGGGGTTTTTGAGGTTGACCACCACGCTCTTTTTGCCCCGGTTGCAGGAGAGGTAATATGCGCTCTCCCCCTCCGGCCCCAGTTCCCAGCCAGGGTACTCACCGGGCTCGGCCAGGTTTCCCTCATCCCCCGCCAGGGGGGAAGGGGGTGGCTGTCGTTTTCGTTTTGACAGGAAAGGCGGCCCCCAGCTACGGGTGTCGTCGCCCTTGGGGGGTTCGATCTTCCAGACCTCCGCCCCCAGGTCGGCCAGCATCTGGGTGCAGAAGGGGCCGGCCAGAATCCGGGAAAGGTCGAGTACCTTGAGACCATCTAGCGCGCCCATGCTCCAGATACTAATACCAGACTCGGTTCGTTTGCCGCCGAACGAACCCGACCAGAGGGAGTTATCTAGGATTCAAAAAGATAGCCTCTGGCATTGATTGGACGAGTATCTTTTTGAATCCGGTGTAAAGCTTTTACGGGTAGAATCGGCGGCATGAAGGTTCTGATTACAGGCGGAGCAGGGTATATCGGCAGCACCATCGCCAACGCACTCCTCGACACCGGCCATACCCCGGTGCTCCTGGACTCGCTGGTAACCGGGCCCCGGGTCTTTACCGAGGGCAAAATTTTCTACGAGGGCGATATCGCCGACCGGGCCCTGCTGGAGCGCATCTTCCGGGAGCACCCCGATATTCACAGCACCATCCACTGCGCCGCCCTGATTGTGGTGCCGGAGTCGGTGGAGCAGCCCTACCTCTACTACCGCGAAAACGTCTGCAAGAGCCTCGAGCTCTTCAAAAACCTGGAAGAACTCGGCTACCCTCGAGTGGTGTTCAGCTCCTCGGCCTCCATCTACGACGCGGTGCCGGGGTTCAAGGTCACCGAGACCTCGCCGCTCAAGCCCAGCTCCCCCTACGCCCGCACCAAGTACATGATGGAGATGGTGCTGGAAGATCTGTCCAAAGCCACCCGTCTGCGCGGCATTGCCCTGCGCTACTTCAACCCCATTGGGGCCGACCCCAAGCTGCGCTCGGGTATCCACGTGCGCGAGCCCAGCCACGTGCTGGGCAAGATGGTAGATGTGGCCCTGGGCAAGCTACCCGAGTTCACCATTACCGGCGTAAGCTGGCCCACCCGCGACGGCTCGGGCATCCGCGACTACATCCACGTCTGGGATCTGGCTATGGCCCACGTCAAAGCGGTGGAGCAGTTCGACCAGGTCATCGAAAAAGTGGGCAGCCCCTACGTGGTCATCAACCTGGGCACCGGCCACGGTGTCACCGTTAAGGAGCTGGTGGCCGCGTTCGAGCGGGTCTACGGGCGGCCCATCCCCAAGCGCGAGGCCCCGCCCCGCCCCGGCGATGTGGCCGGGGCCTACGCCAACGCCGACCGGGCCCTGGAGCTTCTGGGCTGGAAGGCCGAACACTCGATTGACGAGGGCATCGCCAGCGCCCTGGCCTGGGGCCAGAAACGCAAAGAAATTCTGGGATACGCCTAGCCCGTGCTTATGGGCTTTCCAGGGCCAAAGCGTTGAACAGATCGAACAGCAACAACCAGGCCCCCTGCAAGGCGATGGCCCACCCGGCCCCCTGGCTGCGGGGGTCGGGCTGCAGGGCCAGCACCACACCACCGGCGATGTAAAGGAGATCGAGACCGGCGTTGATATACAGCAGGTTGCGGAGGCTATCCTTGCCCGGCTCGGGCCCCAGCAGCCCCACCAGGGCGATGCCGGAGTTAACCGCCGCCCAGACCGAGTTGGTGAGCCAGAAGGAGCGCTGCCAGGGGTCGTCGCTGGTGAGCCCGACGGTGGAGCCTACCAGGGTCCAGGGTACGCTCCAGGCCAGAAGGCGGGTGGAAATTGCCAGCCCCCGGTAGCCCTCCGGGGCCGGGCCAAAGAGCAGCCGATCCCAGGAGGGTCGTTCGGGCGGCTGGGTCTCCGCCGCGTAGGCCATTCCCACCGAAAAGGGGCTTTGCGCCTGGGCCAGCCCCCCAAAGGCCAAGCAAGCCAAAAGCGAAAACCAGAGGCCTCTGCGCATGCCTCCAGCTTCGCCGCTCAGTGTGCTGGCGAGTGGGGCTCGGGTAACACTTTGCCGGGGTTCAGGCGGTTGTGCGGGTCGAAGGCGGCCTTGACCCGCCGCAGGGCCTCGAGGGTCTCGGGGTCTACCGCCTCGCTCATAAAGTCGCGCTTCATGAGGCCGATGCCGTGCTCCCCCGAGAGCACACCCCCATGCCGCAAGGCCACCCGGGCGATCTCGTGCAGCAGTTCCCAGACCTTCTCCTCGGCGTCCACCCTGGGGTCGAAGAGCACGTTGGGGTGCAGGTTGCCATCGCCGATGTGTCCAAACTGCACCACCTGCAGGCCGTACTGCCGGCCCAGCGCCTCGATGGCCCGCACCACTTCGGGCAGGCTCGAGCGCGGTACGGCGATGTCCTCGTTGAGGCGCTTGGGCTTGATGGCGCCAATCGCTGGGGAGATCGAGCGGCGGGCCTTCCAGAGGGCCTCGCTCTCGGCGGCATCCTGGGCGACCCGCACGGCGGCCCCGTGCTGCTGGCAGGCCTCGGCCACCCATTGCAGCTCCTCTTCCACGATGAGGGGATCGTCGCCGTCGGTGTCCACCAGCAAGATCGCCGCAGCCTCGCGGGGCAGGCCCAGCCGCAGGTAGTCTTCCACCGCGTTGATGCAGCCGTTGTCCATGAACTCGAGCTTGCTTGGCACCGCACCCGCTGCAATGGCTTCCGAGACCGCTTCGGCCGCCTGCCCCACCTCACCAAAGATGGCCATCAGGGTGCGGGTGTAACGGGGGATGGGCTCCAGGCGCAGCCGGGCTTCGGTGATCAGGCCCAGCGTGCCTTCGGAGCCCACCAGCAGACCCGCCAGGTCGTAGGCCTTGCGCTCCAGGCGGTGCACCTGGCCGGCAAAGTCGACGAACTCGAGCGCCTCCACATAATCGCCGGTCACGCCCTTCTTGAAGCACAGCGGCCCCCCGGCGTTCTCGGCCAGGTTGCCCCCGATGGTGCTGGTGCGAAAGGAGGCCGGGTCGGGGGGGTACCAGAGGCCATGGGGCCGGGCCTGCTCGCTGATTTGCTGGGTGACCACCCCCGGCTGCACGGTGGCGGTGCGGGCCTGGGGGTCGATGTGCAGCCCGGTCATGCGGGTAAAGGAGAGCACGATGGACTCCTGAACCGGAACCGCCCCCCCCGAGAGCCCGCTGGCCGCCCCCCGGGCCACGATGGGCAGCCCCACCTGGTTGGCGAAGCGCACCACCTCCACCACATCGGCGGTGCAGGTTGGCAGCACCACCAGGGCCGGGGTTACGCCCATGGCGATGCCGTCGTAGGAGTAGTTGCGCCGCTGGGCCCGCTCCAATAGCACCTTCTCCCGGCCCAGCCGCGCCTGCAATTCCTGGACGGACTGGGCCGGCTGGGTGTAGCTGGGGCGGGGCGAGGGCTTGAGGGGTTTTTTCCCAAGGTTGAGGGTCACGCCTATAGCTTATCAGGGCGGCCTCAGGGGCAGTTGTCAATCACCGGAATACCGGGAAAGACCAGCCGGGCTGGGCTGCCGTTGGTGGCAGGCGCAATCTCAGGCTTGCGGCTAAAGATAGACTGTCCCGGTATGAACCACTGGCTGCTCAAGTCCGAACCCGCTGTGTTTAGTATCGACGACCTGAAAAAGCACAAAACCACCCTCTGGGACGGCGTACGCAACTACCAGGCGCGTAATTTTCTGAGGGCCATGCAGGTGGGAGATCTGGCTTTTTTCTATCACTCCAGCACCCAGCCGCCTGGTGTCGTGGGGCTGTGCAAGGTGCTCGAGACGGGCCTGGTTGACCCCAGCCAGTTCGATCCAAGGTCGCCCTATTTCGACCCCAGCAGCTCTGCCGAAAATCCGCGCTGGTGGACGGTGCGGGTGGGTTTTGTGGAGAAATTCGAACGGATGATTACCCTGGAGATGCTGCGGGCGAAATTTAGCCCCGACGAACTGCTTCTGCTTCGCCGGGGTAACAGGTTGTCGGTGATGCCGGTGGCCGCGGAGGTGGCGGAAAGGATTATTGCGATGAAAGCGTACCGATGATTTTGAAAAGCGGCAGGAACATTCCGGCCACAATCACGCCCACCACCAGGCCCAGGAAGATAATCATCAGGGGCTCGATGGCCGCGGTGAGCGCGCTGACAGCCTCGTCTACTTCGCGCTCGTAGAAGTCGGCGATTTTTTGCAGCATGGTATCCAGGGCGCCGGTCTCTTCCCCGATGGCAATCATCGAGCTGACCATGGGCGGGAAGACCTGCGGGTGGGCCTGGATGGTGGTGAAGACCGGCTCACCTGCCTGAATGGCGATTTTGGTTTGCTCGAGGATATCTTCCACAATGGCGTTGCCCGCTGTGCCTTTGGTGATGTCGAGGGCTTCCACAATGTTTACACCGCTCGAGATCAGCAGGCCAAAGGTGCGCGAAAAGCGGGCCAGGGCGCTTTTTTTCATCAGGTTACCAAAGACTGGCAGCTTGAGCTTGATCTGGTCGATCTGATGCCGGCCTTTGTCGGTGCGGTAGTAGGCCCGGTAAGCAAAGTACAGCGCCACCGCCATCAAAGCAATAAAGATGGTGCTCTGGCGCAAAAAGTCGGAGATGCCCATCAGCGCCCGGGTCAGGAGCGGCAGCTCGGAGCCGAGCCCGGTCAGGATCTGGGCAAACTGCGGCACGATGCCGGTCAGGAGGAAGTAGGTCACCCCAATGGCAAAGACAAATACGATGGCTGGGTAGGTCATGGCCGAGCGGATTTTTCCGCGCAGGGCCAGCTCGTTTTCCAGAAAGGTGGCCAGCCGATCCAGAATGGCATCCAGCGTGCCTGAGGTCTCGCCGGCCCGTACCAGGTTGATGTAAAGGCGGGTAAACAGGCTGTGCTTGCTCAGGGCCTCGCTGAAATTGGCCCCTCCTTCCACCTCGGTGCGGATTTCCTTGAGAATGCTCTGGAATTTTTTCTTCTCAGTTTGCCGCTCCAGAATAGCCAGGGCCTGCACAATGGGTAGACCGGCGTTGAGCATGGTGGCAAGCTGGCGGCTGAAGATGGCTAGATCCTTGAGCCCTGGCTTGGGATCCAGCCCTGGCAGCTTGATCTCGGCCTGCAGGCCCTTACCGGGCTCCTTGATCTCGGCGATGAACAGACCTTTTTCGCGCAAATTGCGGGCGGCAGTGCGGATGTCATCGGCTTCGATGACGGCATTGATCAGCCGCCCTTGGCGATCCCTGGCCTTATATTGATAGGTTGGCATACTGGCCCTAGTATAGCCTTTGCGGGGTCGGAGGAAGGTGAATTAACCACATCCCAGCCCAGCGTCTCTGGTATGGATCTGCAGCAACTTAAAGCCCAGCTTCTGGCGGTCTTGTTTGCGGCCGGGCGGCCGCTTTCCCTGCAGGATCTGAGCCCGCTGGGGGGTGAGGAGGCCCTGACCCGGGCGGTGGTGGCCCTCGAGCGTGACCTGGCCGATGGGCACCTGGGGGTACAGCTCGAGCGGGTGGCGGGCGGATGGCGGCTGGTGGTGCACCCCCTGCACCTCAATGCGGTCGAGCAGGTGTTGCGTCCCAACCCACCGCGAATCTCCAAGGCTGCGCTGGAGGTGCTGGCGCTGATTGCTTACCAGCAGCCCCTGACCAGGGCCGAGCTGGAAGCCCTGCGCGGTAAGAGCGTAGAGGGGGTGCTCGAGGGCCTGCTGGAACGCGAACTGGTGCGGGTGGTGGGGGAGAAGGAGGCCATCGGGCGACCCAAGCTGTATGGAACCACCGACCGGTTTCTGGAGCTTTTTGGGCTGGAAAGCCTGGCCGACCTGCCCCCGCTGGGGGAAGGCCCGGTGTTGCTCTTGCGCGGTTAAGGGTTTATCCAGAACGCGGGCTGGCAGTTTGTGTACGGGCTGTGTGAAGCGGTGTTGCAACCGGGGTTGTCTGCTAACCCTTCGTTATAATGCCGCGAGGGAGGCTTTTTTGTTGTGACGCTTCGGGTAGATTTGATTCCCAGTCCCCCGTATCCCCAGCCGGTGCTTGTGGTGGATGTTTTTTTCGGCAGCCTGGTGGGTGCGCTGCTATCGGCTGGCGCCCGGGAGGTCTGGGTTGCCAAAAGTGTGCGAGCGGCGCGCCTGCTGGCTGAAGGTGGGGCGTTGCTTTTGGGTGAACAGGAGGGGGTTCCGCCGGAGGGCTTTCACGGGGGGCTCTCGCTGCAGGCCTTACCGGGGCTTCAGGCGGAGGGAAAAACCTGTGTGCTGCTGGCCCCGCCGCTGGCCGAGTCGCTGGAACAGATGCCGTCGGAAACAGGGCTGGCCTACTTCCGCAACGCTAAAGCGGCGGTGGCCCAGGCCCTCGAGCGCAGCATCGAGACGGTGGTTGCGGCCACCCAGCGCCGGCTCGAGCCCAGTCTGGCCAACACGGTGGCGGCCGGCTTTATAGCCAAACGCCTGCACCAGGCCCTGGGCAAGGTGGGGGCCTTGCAGGAAGGGGCGCACCTGGCCACGGCCCTGCTGAAGTCCTTCCCGGATCCGCAAGAGTCGCTTTTCCAGTCCGAGATGGGCAAGCAGCTTTACCTTTTGGGGCGTAGCGAAGAGCTGGCCCTGGCCAGCCTGGTGAGCGTGGAAGGGGTCGTGCCCAGGCTGAAGCAGGTGCGGGTGCTCGAGGCGAGGGTCTACGATCTGACCAAAGACCGCTTCGGATTCTGCTTCCAGGCGAGGTAAAAGAATGCAGCGGGTAGAGATCCTGGGAACGCCGGTGGATCTGGTTGACCTCGAGCAGACCCTGGACTGGATCGAAAGCCGGATAGCCCAGCCAGGCCCCCACTGCGCCCAGATCATCACCACCAACCCGGAGGCGGTGGTGCGGGCCCAGGCCGAGCCGGCCCTCAAGCAAGCCTTGCGGGAGTGCGAGCTGATCACAGCGGATGGGGTTGGCATTGTTTGGGCCGTACGGCTGCTCACCGGACACCGCCTGCGCGACCGGGTGCCTGGCTCAGAGATTCTGCCGGCGGCTTTTGAGCGCTTTGGCTCGAGGTTGCGGGTTTACTTTCTGGGGGCCGCCCCTGGCGTGGCCTGGCGGGCTGCCCGGAACGCCCAGGCCCGCTGGGGTATCCAGGTGTGTGGGGTTCAGGACGGCTATTTTTCCGATGAGGGGCCGGTGCTGGAGGCCATCCAGCAGGCCCAGCCCGACCTCTTGGTGGTGGGGATGGGGGAGCGGCAGGACACCTTTATTCACCGCAACAAGGCCCGGCTGGCGGCAAAGGTCGCCATCGGCGTGGGGGGCATGATCGATGTGCTGGCTGGGGAGGTCAAGCGGGCGCCGGTCTGGGCCCAGCGGCTTAAAATCGAATGGCTGGTGCGAATTGCCCTGGATCGGCGGCGCTGGGGGCGCTTCCCAAGGCTGCTGCATTTCGTGCGCCTGGTGCTGCGGGAAAAGCGGCTAAAAAACAGGAGCGGGTGAGGCTGGGCGCTGACACCGGCGCATGGCCCAGAAAGCTTTCAACAGGGTAAAACCTGGGGGTAGCCCGCTGATGGGCTACCCCCGGCTGTGGTTTGCTTACAGGTTTTCTGGAAACAGTTGGATGGGGGTGCTTTTCTCTATCGTGAGCAGCAGTTTGTGCACCGCGCTGTTCCGGATGGTTTGGTCTAAATCTGCCCGAACCTCCTCAAAACCCTGGAAGCCGGCGGCCTCGACCCGCTTGAGCAGGATGATGTGGTAGCCAAACTCAGTTTTGACCGGCACTTTGGAACTCTCGCCTGGCTGCAGTGCGACGAGGGCTAGCTCGAAAGGAGCTACAAAGGTGCCCCTGGGTTCGCAGCCGAGATCGCCGCCCTCCTCTTTGCTGCCGGGGTCTTTCGAAAGCGCCCTGGCTAGATCGGCAAACTTCTCACCCTTGCCCAGCCGGGCGATGACCTGATAGGCCTCCTGGGCGGTGTCGACCAGAATGTGTGCGGAGCAGTAGCGTTTGGGCAGAGCAAACTGCGATTTGGAGACGAGATAAAGCAGGCGCAGCGCTGGCTCACTGGTTTTTAGTTGTTTGAGGAGGTGCTCGAGGTAGGCGTTGTAGGTGAGCGCCTCGTACACCAAGGTGTGATAGACCTCGAGGCTCGGAATACCAGCTTCCTCCAAAGCCTGAGTAAACGCCTCTTCGCTATCAAAATCGGCCTTGACCTCTGCAACGGCCGCTTGCACATCGTCTTTGGAGGCGGCAAATCCCGCCGCTTCCGCTTTGAGAATAATGGCCCGTTCGCGGGCCACAAGCTCCAGAAAACGCTTTTTGAGTGCGGCCAGGGCTTCTTCGCTATAGGACAGACCGTTCTGCCGTTCGGAATCGCGTATGTAGAGGCCAAAACGCAGCTCTAACTGGCTTTTGGTGATGGTGGTGTTGGCGACGGTGGCGACCACGGGGTCGGACTGGGCCACAGCCAGCGATCCTAGGGCTGTTATCAGGAATAGCAGGTGTTTTAGCTTCATGCAGGCTCCTCTGGGGCAGCTCACGTCCAACCGGTGGTCGCAAAACTGCTTGTGGGTTTATGCTAGCATGCCTTGCACCTGTTACGACGGTATGCCTCGGCGCGGATTCGAACGGGCCTGGTGGCGGTATAAAATCGGCGGGTGTGCAGGATGATAGCGGTGTGCGAAGGTTCGGAGGTTTTACCATGAAGCCAGGTTCGGGGGTGATGGGCGGCCTGTCCTCACCCGGTACCCGGGGCTGGCCCAGGTTGGGCTATGGATGCGAGGCCGCGAGATGAGCCGGGTGATCGTTATTGGTGGGGGGATGTCGGGGCTGGCCGCGGCCTACTGGGCGGCCGAGGCCGGGCTCGAGGTGAGCCTGCTCGAGGCCACCCAGCGCCTGGGGGGCTACAACCAAACGGTGCGGCTGGAGGGCCAGACCTTCGAGCTGGGGGATGAACACTTTGACGATGAGCCCGACACCCTGTTGGGGTTGTGCAGGCACCTGGGCCTCGAGCCCCAGCCCCAGCCCAACCGGCCGCAGGTGGTGCGCTGGCGGGGTCGGGACTGGGTGCTACCTCCGGGCCTCAACCCGGCCACGGGCCTGGGCCTGCACCGGCTTTCGACCCTACCTTTTAGCCGCAAAACCAAGTGGCGGCTGGCTACCGAGCGCTGGGTGGCCCCGGCTGCGCTCAGGGATGAGCCAGTGGACGCCTTTTTTTGTCGGAGGCTGGGCCCGGAAGTCTGGGAGGTGCTGGCCCCCTATATGGAAGCGATGCTGGGTGGGCCGGCTGGGGAGGCTTCGACCCCGGAGGCCTGCCCAGCCCTGCCCCAGCTCGAGCGTCGGGGTGGTCTGGTGGTCGGCAGCCGAAGGCTCCGGGCCCAGGGCCCATGGGGCCTGTCCGATGGGATGGGTGGCCTGGTGCAGGCGCTGGCTACTCGCCTGCAACAAAAAGCCCGCCTACTCCCTGGGCAGGAGGCCCTGGCCATTACCCACCAGGCCGGCCGCTGGGCGGTGCACCTGCCGGGGGGGCGGCTCGAGGCCGAGGCGGTGGTGGTCGCGCTCCCGGCGCCCCGCGCGGCCAGGGTGTTCCGACCTTCATCCCCTCAGCTAACCACCTGGCTTAATCAGTTTCCCTATCAGCACAGCGCGAAGGTTTTTTTGCTTTACCAGCCTGCGCAACCGGTGGCCGGGTCGGTTGATTACTACTGGGCCAGGGCCGAAGGCTACAGCGCAACCGCCCTCCGGCAGACCCCGCTCGATTCCGGGCTGGTGCTGGCCCGCGTACAGTTTGCTGGGGAGGTGGCCCGCTCCGCCGACGCCGAACTCTCGCGTTTAGCGCAGCAGGATTTGTGCAAGTTTTTACAGGCCCCAACCCACCCCCGGGCCGCCTGGGTGTTCCGTCAGCCTTTCGCTAGGCCGCAGTTTGCGCCGGGGCATACCCGCCGGGTTGCAGCCCTCGAGCAGGCCCTGGTACACGCCCCGGGCCTATTCCTCACGGGGGGTTATCTGGCCGGCCCCGGCCTGGCCCGCCAGATTGCACATAGCCACCAGGTGACCCAGCGCCTGCTTAACTTTATGGCCCTTTCGGTGCCCCGGTCGGACTAATACCGTGCTTTGAGCGATCCCGCGTTCTCGCACCTTGGTTTGTAGGTTCAGGCCAGGCGTAGCTCGGGGAGCCCCTGCACCAGATGCTCGTCGTGCGTAGCGACGATCACCGCCGTGCCCAGATCCTGGGCCAGGCTTAGCATCAGCGCCCAGATTCGCTCGGCGTTGCGCCGATCCAGGCTGCCTGTGGGCTCGTCGGCCAGCAGCAGCTTGGGCCGGTTGTAGAGCGCTCGAGCCACCGCAATGCGTTGTCGCTCACCACCCGAGAGGGCGTTGGGGCGCAGGTGGGCCCGCTCGAGCAGCCCGATGCGGTGTAGCAACTCTCGGCCCCAGGCGACATCCACCGCACCGGCCAGGTATCCTGGAACCAGGATGTTCTCCAGCGCGGTGAGCTCGGCCTGCAGGTAGTGGTGCTGGAAAACCAGACCGGTGAAGCGTAGCCTGCGCTGGGCAAGGGCCTCCTCGTTCTGGCCGCGGATGCTCTGCCCGAGCCAGCGGATGTCGCCCTGCTGGATGTGCAACAGACCAGCCAGCAGGTGCAAAAGGGTGGTTTTGCCGCTGCCCGAGGGGCCGAGGATCACCCGAACCTGCCCTGAGTTGAGCGAGAAGCTGAGGTTTTGAAAAAGCCCAACCTCACCGTAGGAAAAGCTCAAATTGCAAACTTCCAGCACCGGTGTGTTATCTACTATTGGCAAAGCGTTACGCACCCTTGTAGAGTGTACCTGATGCTGGCAGACACACAGGTACTTGCCAAGACCCCGCTCTTCCAGGGGGTGCCTCCCCAGGCCATCGAGGTGGCCCGAGAGGCCTTTGTGACCCGCAACTACCCCGCGGGCAAGCTGATATTCGAAGCAGGGGATATGGGGGCCGCGCTCTATATTGTGCAAAGCGGACAGGTGCGCATTTATCGCACCTACCTGGATGGTCGGGAGCGGATGTTTGCTTACCTGGGCCCCGGGGAGGTCTTTGGTGAGATGAGCCTGCTGGACGATCAGCCCCGCAGCGCCTCGGCCGAGACCACTGTGGACTCAGTCCTGTTGGTGCTGTACCAGGATGCCTACTGGAGCCTGGTGCGCAAATGGCCGGAAATCCTGCACAACCTGGCCACCATTCTGGCCCGCCGCCTGCGTGAGGCCGACCTCGAGCTCGAGGTGCTCTCCTTTGAGGAGGCGCGGGGCCGGGTGGCCTACGCCCTGACCAAGCTCCGCAAGCAGCGCTACGGCGATGGGCTCAAGATGAAACTCACCCACCAGGAGCTGGCCCAGCTTTCCGGAACCAGCCGTGAGACGGTAACCCGGGTACTGCACGCCCTGCGCGAGGAAGAGCTGGTAAAAGTGGGCTCGGGTTACGTGGAGATTCTCGATCCAGCGGGGCTGGAAGAAGTCTTGTTTGGCCTGCGATAACGCTCATCGCGCACGACCAGGCCTGTATCGTTGTGCTGCTGCTGCTTTTGCACCTCAATCCTCGAGGTCTCTTTCATAACCGCGGGGTTATCCTTTATGATGCCCCTCGTTCTCATGGATGCCTCAGCCAAGAACATCCCACTTCCGGAATGGGCTGCTCCTTCTCGTTGCAAAGCGGCATCACTTGATGAGGAAAAAATATGCGTCTGCGGGTTGATCTAGTTCCCCAGGAAAACCTGAGCTACACCGATGTGGTCTTGGTGGTGGACGTGATTCGGGCTACCACCACCGCTACGGCCTTCTTGGAGGCCGGGGCCGAGGCTCTGTACCTCACTTCCGATGTGGAGAGCGCCCGGGCTTTTCGCGACACCGATGTGGTGCTGGCCGGGGAGGAAGGGGGGCTAAAACCCTCGGGCTTCGATTATGGCAACTCGCCCCGGGAGGCCCTGGAAGCGCCGGTGGGCGGCAAAATTGTGGTGATGAGCACCACCAACGGCACCCGCACCGCGCACCTGGCGGCCCGCAGCGCCAAGCACGTGCTGCTGGCCTCGCTCTTCAACGCCCATGCCGCCGCCCGCCTGGCCCACCAACTGGCCACCGAGGAGGTGGCCATCCTGTGTGCTGGCAAGGAAGGCCGGATCGGCCTGGACGACGTCTACACGGCGGGGGTGCTGGCCGAGTTTTTGCAGATTATGGGCTCGTATGAGCTGGAAGACGGCGCGCTGACGGCCCTCACCACGCGCCGGGCCTACCCCGACCCGCTCGAGCCCCTCCACTTATCCGGCGCGGCCCAGGCCCTGCGCCAGGTGGGCCTCGAGGCCGATGTGCCTTTTTGTGCCCAGATTGCGGCCTCGCCGGCGGTGGGGATGCTCGAGGGCCGGGTGGGGGAGGCCCTCATTTTTAAGCGCGCCCAGCGGCCCAGCAACAGCGGCCAGGGCTAGGGCCGCATCCGGGTGTACATACGCGGGAAGGGGATGGCCTCGCGGATGTGCTCAATTCCACAGATCCAGCGCACGGTGCGCTCGAGGCCAATC
>Ga0209479_1001115_pt1 | contig 30067 bp, 29 predicted proteins | sample DewCreD2012metaG_2_FD_184112 | JGI IMG/M metagenome (GOLD analysis project Ga0209479, IMG submission 184112) | Hot spring sediment bacterial and archeal communities from British Columbia, Canada, to study Microbial Dark Matter (Phase II) - Dewar... ...
GTATTGCTCTTCATACACTTCATCCCTTTTGTTGGCCTGAACTTCTGGAGAAACCTATGCCAGATATTTTGGATTATTTATTCTAAGGTGTAGATTCTAAAAAGCTTCTGAAAATCTATTCAAAAACATATCCCAAAGAATATAAATCCAACCTAATTGAAAGAATTTTAAGAGGAGGATATCCAACACCTGCTCTTATGGATTCTGATCATGTTAGGTGGCAATGGTATTCTTCTTACAGACAGACCTATCTTGAAAGAGATCTTTTAAATATAAGATCAATTGAACATATTCCGGATTTTAATCGTCTTCTCAGTCTCGTTGCTTTAAGAACCGCCCAGCTTTTAAATCTTTCTGATTTTTCAAGAGAAACAGGACTCCCTTTCACAACACTCCGGCGCTACATGAACCTCCTCGAAGTGACTTATCAAATCTATTTCATCAGACCTTATTTTTCTCATCCTGGGAAACGTTGGATAAAAACCCCCAAGCTTTATTTTAACGATACAGGGATGACATGCTATCTAATAGGAGCCTATGATTGGAATGCTCTTGAAAATCAGGCTAATGTCGGACCCATGGTTGAAACATGGGTTGCCTCTGAACTTTTAAAGCTTATTTCTTTAAAGGGTGACCAATTTAAGCTCTACTTTTGGCGAACTCAGACAGGTCGGGAGGTTGATTTTTTGATAGAGCGGGCTGGAAGGTTTATAGCTATTGAAGTGAAGTGGGGTCATAATATTAATGAGTCAGAAATGAAAAACTTAAAGAGATTGGCTGAAGAGTTAAAGGATAAGCTTCTCTTTATAGTCGTTCTTTATTCTGGGAAAGAACTTATTCCATCTAATCCTAAAACAGTTGCCATACCATTTCCTACCTTCTTTGGTACTTAATATAAAAATTTACCAGATTATTGTTTTTTAGAATAAGCCCTCATGGCTTACCGATTTTTGTTAATTTGGTAAAGGATAAACTCTTCACCTATGAATCTTATTTTTGGAACAACTAATGGGTTTTAAATCTCTACCTCTGAGTAATGCGCTACGAAAATAGGTAACTCCTCACTGAAGGGTGGAAATAAATTTAAGCCCGACAGGAGTATTTCCGAAACCCATAGAATGCGGATCAATTTATATGAATACGAATCGATCCATCGTAGAAATGGGTTTCTGATTAAAACAAACGAAAGTTGAGATTTCTATGGACCATTTAAGGTTGTCGCACCATGGGTTTCTCCAATACCCCTCTCGGGCCTATCCCCCACTTCTGAGTGAGGAATTACTTTTAAAAATGTCTAATTTCTTTATAAAAAACAATATATTATAAATAATTCCTAATCTCTTCGCTCAATGGAGAATATCATCGGAACGTGTTCGTATTTTGAATGGGGCTTCCCAAGGATGCTTGATTTCTTCTACAAATCTATCCCGACAGCTTTTACAGAGAACTATAGTAAATTCTTCATAAACTTCTTTTTCTAACTCTTCAGGATCTGAGTCTTTTACCTGTTCAAATAACCTTTTTAATTGGCCATCGACCCCTTCCTCGGGCTCTATCAAATAACCATCGAATCCCGCAAAAACTTCAATGTTCACTACGTAAGAAAGACTTCCAGGAGGGAGTTCTTTCCCACATCGGAAACACTTCGTCCCACTCTTCTCCTCTGATTCTTGATCTTTCATCGTCTCTTTCCCTTCCTTAAAGATTATATTTTTTTTTCCATTCTTGTAATTCTTCCATCGCCCGTTGAACAAAGAGAATCCGTTTCCGATGGCCCCTGACCCTCTCTTTGAGAGGAGGAAATAATCCAAAATTAATATTCATGGGTTGAAAAGGAAAATTCTTAGAATAAAGAATATAATGAAGTAAGGCTCCGATAGCCGTGGTTCGGGGAGGGAAGATCGGTTCCTCTTCTTGCACGTGACGCAGTGCATTGAGGCCTGCCAAAAGTCCCATGGCAGTAGATTCCAAGTAACCTTCCACTCCGACGATCTGACCTGCCATATAGAGATTGGGCTGAGTCCTTAACTGAAGAGAGGGCAGTAACAATCGTGGAGAATCGATAAAAGTGTTTCGATGAATGGAACCCCATCGGACAAATTCTGCCTCCTCAAGACCTGGGATCATCCGGAAAATTCTCTTTTGTTCACTCAGTTTCAATCGCGTCTGAAACCCAACCAGGTTATACATTGTGCCAAATTCATCTTCTTGCCTCAGTTGAACGACAGCATAAGGTTGCCTTTTAGTCTTTGGATCAACGAGACCTACCGGACGAAGAGGGCCAAAAGCCAGAGTCTCTTTTCCTCGAATAGCCAGTTCTTCGATAGGGAGGCAACCTTCAAAAAGATACCTCTTTTCAAAATCCCTCAATGGAACTTTCTCTGCGTGAACCAACTCCTCTACAAATCGATAATATTGCTCTTCATCCATCGGACAATTGAGATAGTCTTCTCCTCCCTTCCCGTATCGTGAGGCTCGAAAGATCTTCTCGAGGTGAAGGGAATCGTAAGTGACAATGGGCGAGATGGCATCATAGAAAAATAGATTTTGATCCCCTGTTACTTTCTGGATTTCCCTACTTAAGGCTTCAGAGGTCAGAGGACCCGTAGCAATGATAGCCACATGATCTTTGGGCAATGAGGTGACTTCCTCCCGGATGATCTTGACTCCTTTGAGACCTTCTATGGTTTGAGTAATTTTCTTCGAAAACTGTTCCCGATCTACAGCCAGAGATTCTCCTGCAGGGACCCTCGTCTCTCTGGCTATTTTTAATATGAGAGAATCCAGAAGGCGGAGCTCTTCCTTCAAAATGCCGGAGGCATTCTCGAGGGATTCTGATTTTAAGGAGTTACTGCAGACGAGTTCCGCAAAATAAGGAGATCGGTGAGCAGAAGAGTAAACGGCAGGTTTCATTTCATAGAGAATGACTTGTCCTCCCCTTTTAGCAATTTGCCAGGTCGCTTCACACCCTGCCAGACCTGCTCCGATCACAATGATGGGTTCCATCGATTCTATTTTAGGGCTTCTTTCCTTCATTTGCAAATCTGAGATAGGATTGATCTTTTGGAAAGATAATCCTCCCCGAAGATTTGATGTAAGGTTCAAGTAATGAAATCCCTTCGGGCCTATTCCCCCCCTCTGACTGATAGGTTGCGTTGAAGGAGAACTTTGACAATTCGACAATAGATTGATAGATTAAAAAGAAAGATCGTTTAAAAAACCTTTATTCATCGGACAATGAAAATCGAACTCATTTCCCCTGCTGTTGAGGAGAACGCTCGAATCCCAAATCTTGCTCTTCCAATCCTGGCTGCCCTCACCCCCCCGGATGTGAAGATCTCTTTTACCGACGATCTACTTACCCCCATCGATTTAAACAAAGGATTAAAAGAGGTAGATCTGGTCGGGATCACTGTTTTAACAAAGACCGCCCATCGAGCCTATCAGATTGCCGAAGCTTATCGAAAGAAAGGGATTCCCGTCGTTTTGGGAGGAATTCATCCTACGGCCTTACCCGAAGAGGCGAAGGAACACGCGGATGCCGTGGTGATCGGTGAAGCCGAAGAGGTCTGGCCCCGTTTAATCGAGGATGTTAGATCGCACCAACTCCAACCCTTCTATCGGCAAAGCCACTTGACCGACCTTTCCAAAGTCCCAAAACCGAAGAGGGAGATTCTCCCTCAAAAGGGATACCTCCCCATTGATGTCGTTCAGGTCGGCAGGGGATGCCCATTTCGATGTGAATTCTGTACCGTCCATCAATTTTATGGAGAGACCTATCGATTCCGACCTATCTCGGAGGTGATCGATGAGATTCGACACCTCCCCCATCGGTGGATGATGTTTAACGATGATAACATTGTGGGGCACCCCTCTTATTCAAAAGAATTTCTTCAAGCCTTGATCCCTCTCAAGAAGAATTGGTTTGCTCAAAGTTCCCTTTCAGGGTTAAAGAGAGTGGAACAGATTGAACTCCTCGCCCGAAGTGGATGTAAGAGTCTCTTCATTGGATTTGAATCCCTCTGCAAAGAGAACTTAAAAGGGGTCCAAAAATTTCAGAACGATCCTGCCGAATACCGAGACATCATCGATGCCCTTCATCGCCACGGGATCGCCATCTGTGGCTCTTTCGTGTTTGGATTTGATGAGGATGACCCTTCCGTCTTCGAAAAGACTGTCTCCTTCTCTATTGAAACAAAACTCTTTTCAGCCGTCTTTATGATCCTCACCCCTTATCCAGAAACGCTCTTTTATCATAGAATGAAAAGGGAAGGACGCTTGATCAAGGATCGATGGTGGCTCTTCGAAAGACCAGAGGAGGAGGCTCCTTTCTTCCTTCCTTTGAAGATGACTCCCGAGACGCTTCGAGAGGGATGGAAGGAGGCTTGGAAGACCTTTTATTCCCTATCCTCCATCTGGAAACGGTTTCAGTGGAATTATCCTCCAACTTTAATCAACCGCTTCGTTTATCTTCCCTTTCAATGGATGCAATATCGGTTTACAAAGAAAAAGATTCTCGAGGGAAGGCGTCGGTATCGAGGTGGTTCAATCTGAAATCCGATACCCACAATCTTTATTCGGGCACCTTTTTGAAATCCCGGAACGATTCTGTTTCTCAACCAGAAAAGGAAAGCCACATTGGGGGCATCGCTCTGGAAGGGGTTTATCCCATAGAGCAAATGTACATTGGGGGTAATTGCTGCAGCTATAGAAAACCTTACCCTTTCGGCTCCTCCGCTCAACGATCATTCCGTCACAATTCTCCTGTGGACATGCAACTCCGGTGGTCAGGGATTGGGTAAACTTACAGGTGGGATAATTGGAACAGGCTAAAAATCTCCCGAACTTCCCATTCCTGATCACCATCGGACTTTGGCACTGTGGACATCGGGCCTCGGTCTCCTCGACGGATTCTCCATTCTCATTCAGATCTTTGGTATAACGACATTGAGGGTATTTAGAACAGGCCAAGAAATATCCCCTCTTTCCCCACCGTCTTACCATCTTTGAACCACACCGCTCACATTTCTCTTCCGTAGGGATCATCTCGGCCTTCATATTTCTCATGGAGACTTTGGCCATGTCGAGATCCTTTTTGAAATGGGAGTAAAATTCTCGAAGCGTTTCCACCCATCCTTTCTTCTCCTCCTCGATCTGGTCCAAATTCTCTTCCATCTGAGCAGTAAATTCGATATCGAAGATCTCCGGGAAATGGACGACTAAAAGGTCGTTGACCACAAATCCCAATTCGGTTGGAACAAACCTCCCCTTCTCCAATCGGACATATCCTTTCTCTTTAATCGTGCTTAAGATGGTGGCATAGGTAGAGGGCCTTCCAATACCCTTCTCCTCTAATTCCTTGATCAGGGTGGCTTCTGAGAACCGATAAGGAGGTTGGGTAAAATGCTGTTTTGGAGTGAGAGCCAGTAGGTCCAAAATCTCTCCTTCGGAAAGAGGAGGTAAGGATTCCTCCTTCCCCTCTTCATGGTTATCTTCGCTCTCCACATAGAGGGCCATAAACCCTAAAAATAGAGGGATCGAACCGGTAGCACCGAAGATGGCTTCGTCTGATTTGATCTCTACCTGGGTTTGAAGAAAACGGGCCGGAGCCATCTGGGAAGCAACAAATCGATCCCAGATCAATTTATACAGTTCAAATTGATCTTTGTTGAGATGGGGTTTGATCTTTTCTGGCTCAAGCTCCATCGAAGTGGGTCGGATGGCTTCATGGGCCTCTTGAGCCCCTTTCCGACTCCGATAGAGATTGGGTTTCATGGGTAGATAAGAATCCCCAAACTGTTTTTTAATCCATTCCCTCACCTGGTGGATCGCCTCTGTAGAGACCCGAACGGAATCCGTCCTCATGTAGGTGATGAGACCTACCTGTCCCATCTTTCCAAGACCGACCCCTTCATAAAGCTCCTGAGCGATCTTCATCGTCTTCTGAGCAGAGAAGTTGAGTTTCCGATAGGCCTCCTGTTGGAGTCGACTGGTAATGAAAGGAGGAAGAGGATGCCTTTCTCTTTCCTGTTGAACGATCTTGGTAACGACAAAAGGAAGCGTTTCCAATGCCTTTTTGATGGCCATCGCTTCAGCTTCATTGGCTATCTTGACTTTTTTCCCCTTCCATTTCACCAGCTTGGCATCAAAAGGGGTTGGGGAATCCTTCCCTTTAAGGGTTGCAGTAAGACTCCAGTATTCCTCGGGAACAAAACTCTGAATCTCCCGTTCCCTTTCGCAGATGATTCGGACAGCTACGGTTTGAACGCGACCTGCACTCAACCCTCGCCTTACTTTTTCCCAGAGAAGAGGGCTGACCTGATAGCCTACGAGTCGATCCAGGATCCTTCGGGCCTGCTGGGCTTCGTACTTGGAAAGCTGAAGTTTTTCAGGTTTCTGAAGGGCTTCGAGAACAGCCTTCTCTGTGATTTCATGGAAGAGCACTCGATGGATATTCTTTCCTTTCTCGCCAATCTCTTCAGCGATATGCCAAGCAATGGCTTCCCCTTCCCGATCCGGGTCAGGAGCCAGGTAAATATCCTTGACTTCTCGACTGGCCTTTTTCAATTCTCGTATGATTTTGGCCTTGCCTGGGAGGACGACATAATGGGGTTTAAAATCATCCTCAATGTCAACTCCCAATTCATTCTCCGGTAGGTCTTTGATATGACCTATTGAAGCCTTGATGAGATACTCCTTCCCTAAAAATTTCTGTAGGGTTTTGACTTTGGTAGGAGACTCAACAATCAGAAGTCCTTTTGTCATTTAAAAACGCTTCCTTTCCCATTCACATCTTTTTGCTAAAACATTTTCCAGGCCATTGAATGATCAACCCTTTCAGTTCTAAATTTAATAGAAGACTGGAAACTTTTCCAGGATCAAGACCACTTTCTCTAATGATCGTATCGATATGCAATGGATTCTCCCCCATTTGTTCATAGATCTGTCTCTCTTCCTGCGTTAGTTCTGGTCCGGAAGGCTCGACCTCTTCCCTTCTCTCTTTTTCTCTTTTCCATTGAGGAAGAATCTCCTCGAGGATATCTTCACTCGATTCGACTAATTTGGCACCCTGTCTGATCAAGAGATGAGTTCCTCGACTTCCTTTGGCTCCAATATTTCCTGGAACGGCAAAAACCTCTCTTCCTTGCTCCAAGGCGTAGTGAGCGGTAATCAGAGACCCACTCTCCTCACTGGCCTCGACGACGACAACCCCGATGGAGAGCCCACTGATAATCCGATTCCGTTTTGGGAAATGGCTTCCTTCGGGTGGGGAGCCCATCGGGAACTCACTGAGTACTGCTCCGTGATCGATGATCCTCTTGAAAAGAACCCGATTCTCGGAAGGATAGATTCGGTCCACTCCACACCCTAATACCGCAATCGTCCTCCCCTCGACGGAAAGGGCACCCAAATGGGCCACGGAATCAATCCCTCTTGCCATTCCGCTAATGATGGTTACGCCGTGGGAGGCTAATTCCTGACTTATCTTCTCTGTGACCCATCTCCCATAGGGGGAAGTTTTTCGACTCCCCACTATCGCAACAGCCAACTCGTCCTCCTTTTTCAATTCACCACGCATATAAAGAATGGGAGGGGGATCGTAGATTTCCCTGAGACGTCTGGGGTAATTTTCGTCATTTAAGGTAATGATTTTTCCTCCAACCTCTTCAATGAATGAGAGTTCTCGATGGATTCTTTCCTCAGATGGACCTTTCAGAATCTCGTTGGCCACCTTTTCATTTAGGCCTTCAACCTTTAATAATTCCTTTAAAGAGGCCTGAAAAACAGCCTCTGGGGTTCTAAATTGATCCAACAACCTTTTGATCAGGACACTTCCTAATCCGGGAATAAGGGATAATCCTACCCAATAAAAAAGATCTCGAGTCATCGAAGGTCTCTAAGAGTTTGGATTTATAAAATATTTAGAATCAAATGACAAAAAAGCTTTGAAGACATTTCTGTCTCCAAAGCTTTAAAGAAGTCACCCCAATAAGATTCGACTCCTATTGAGTGCTGATCTCCATCCGATCTTTATCGTAGGGTTGAACCATATCCCCCTTCTCAATATAATCAAAGGCCTCGATAATCTTGGCTGTATAAAAATTTCCAAATTGATCAATGATCTGAACATTTCCAGTAATGTTATACTTTCTTCCTACCTTTTTTTTGGTATATGGATCATGGATCACATCGGATGCCCGAAAAAGGGTATATTTATTCCCAACCGACACAGTCTTTCTGGTTTTGAAGGCTAAATAAGCAATATCGCCTTCAGACATAAGATTCTTTCCTTCTTTGCTATCTAAGACGACCCCAATTCCAGAATAATGAAGATCTCCGATGAATCCCGCAGACCTCACCTCGGGAAAAACGACCCTCTTCTTTTCAGGAGGAGGAGTAGGCGGCTTAGCTTCAACCTTGGGTAAAACTGCAGGTTCTGGTTTTTCTTCTTTAGGAGGAGGCTCGATCTTCTTTTCAACGACCTTTTCAACTCCTTCTTTAGGTTTTTCTTCTATGACCTTAGGAGGTTCTTCTCTTTTTACTTCTTCAAAGGGGGAGAGACGAATGGGATTTCCAGGGTAGATCCAATGGGGATTAGTGATATAAGGATTTCTTTGCCACAATTTTGGCCATAAAAATGGATCCTTTAGAAACCTACTGGAGATATCCCAAAGTGTATCACCCTTTTTTATAGTGTAAATCCCTTCTCCCTCCTTTTTCTCCTGGGCGTTCGTTAAAAAGACGACAAAGAAGACGACTACCAAGGTAAAAATAAGATGAATGACCATCAATCTCTTCATCTCTATCTCCTCCTCTTTTCAAGGTTGATTAAAAATTGTCTTTCATTGTCTCCCGTTCTAAAATTACGAATTTAAATTGGAGGCAACGAAAAATTTGTTTATATTTACTCCCTTAACGCCTTTTTGTCAAGAAAAATATGAGCAATATTGTAATCCCTCACTCAGAAGTGGGGAATAAGCCCGATAGGGGTATTGGAGAAACCCATGGTGCGGCTACCTTAAATGGTCCATAGAAATCGTTTACTTTGGCTTGTTTTAATCAGAAACCCATTTCTACGATGGATCGATTCGTATTCCTTAAACATATAAATTGATCCGCATTCTATGGGTTTCGGAAATACTCCTGTCGGGATTAAATTTATTTACACCCTTCAGTGAGGGATTACAGCAATATTTATACCAAATTTCTCCTTATTTAAATTGTTTCATTATTTTTTTAATTTTATTGATTTTTTTGATATTTTTTAAAAAATTCTATTTCTTTCCGTCTCTTAAAACTGGACAATTTTTATACAGGATGTCAAAATTTTTGAACAATTCATTAATTTGACAAAACAATTTCATTTATGGTATTTCCCACATTAAAAAAATATATGGATATCCCCATTTCTCATGATGAAACCTTAGATACCTTATTCAATGGGAGGTTAAAACTCATCCAGAAGAAGAAGGGCTATCGTTTTTCTATGGATGCCCTTCTCATCAGTGAATTTGTCCATCTTCGGAAAGGGGAAAAGGTCATTGATCTGGGAACAGGATGTGGAATCCTTCCTCTCCTCCTCTCTCAGAGTGGTAAAGCGAAAACTTTTGTGGGGGTAGAGATTCAAGAAGAATTAGTAGAATGTGCTCGGAAGAATGTCAGATTAAACCGCCTCGAATCCCTCATTACGATTCTTCAGAAGGATTTCAGAGAATTAAAGAGCCTTTTCCCTTCGGGTTCCTTTGATGTGGTTATTTCCAATCCCCCTTACTGGAAACATCGAACGGGAAGATTGAACCCTTCCATAGAAAAGGCTATTGCGAGGCATGAATTGAAGGGAACCCTCGAGGATTTAATCTCGATCTCTTCTTATCTCTTAAAGCACAAGGGAAGGCTCTATCTTATTTTCACAGCACAAAGAATAGTAGACCTTTTAGTTGCTTTACGAAAAGAGAATGTGGAACCCAAAAGATTGCAGTTGGTCTACCCTCACCAAAAAGGAGAAGCAAAATTTGTGCTGGTGGAGGCGATCAAATCCAGCGGGATTGAATTGAAAATGTTACCTCCCTTGATCCTCGATCTTTCATAAAATTTTTTGACAACTCCTCATAAATGGGATAATTAATTTATTAGGATGAAGGGAACTGGAAAACCGATTTTAAAATCTGAGGGAACAGGGATTCTACCCGATTCTATCCTCGAATGGATGAGGGGCGAATTGGAGAAGGTAGATGAAGAGATTCGAAAGAACTTGGACTCGAATGTTCCCATTATTTCTGCCATTGTCGAACACCTTCTTCAAAGCGGCGGAAAGAGACTCCGTCCTCTCCTTCTCATTCTCTCTGCAAAGCTCTGTGGGTATCAAGGAAACGAACATATTCCTATGGCAAGCCTCATTGAATTCATCCATACCGCAACCCTGCTTCATGATGATGTGGTCGATCATGCCGAGTTAAGAAGGGGGATAGAATCGGCCAATTCGAAATGGGGAAATGAAGCTTGTGTTTTGGTTGGAGATTTTCTTTTTACAAGAAGTTTTTCTTTGATGGTAGAAAACGGAAATCCAAAAATCCTTCATACGATCTCTAAGGCTACGACCCTTATGGCTGAGGGGGAATTGGAAGAACTGATCAAAACCAATGACCTCACCCTTACGGAAGAGGATTACCTCTCGATCATCACCCGAAAGACGGCGGTCCTATTTTCAGCGGCCAGCCGAATCGGGGCCATTTTAGGAAAGGTGGACGAGGAAAAAGAGAAAGCCCTATCCGATTTTGGCATGGACTTCGGGGTGGCATTTCAATTGATTGACGATGCCCTTGACTATACCTCCAAAGAAGAAGAGTTTGGCAAAAGGATAGGGATTGATCTTCAAGACGGAAAGGTAACGCTCCCTTTAATTTATACCCTTCGATATTGTCATCCCGAAGAAAAGGCCTTTATCGAAAAGGTGAAAGAATCAGACCCGATCGAAAAGACCTCCTTCCTTCAAGTGGTTCGGATCATTGAGAAGTATAAAGGTCTTGATTATACTTATCAAAGGGCAAGGCAATATATCGAAAAGGCGAAGGAGGATCTTCTCCCTTTTTCATCCTCACCGGAAAAGGAGGCACTTCTCCTTCTTTCTGACTATGTCCTTGAGAGAAAACTATAGATGAAGGAGTCAAAAATGGATCCCCAATCAAGTTTAATCCATGTGAATGACCGCAATTTTTCTTCGGAAGTTCTTCAATCGGATATTCCTGTATTAGTGGACTTCTGGGCTACCTGGTGTGGCCCTTGCCAGGCCATCAGTCCTATTGTGGAAGAGCTTGCCAAGGAATTCCTTGGAAGAATCAAGGTGGCCAAGTTAAATGTGGATGAAAATCCCATCACTCCGAGCCAATATGGGATTCGAGGAATCCCTACACTCATTCTTTTTAAAGATGGAAAGATTTTCGATCAGATCATAGGGTCGGTACCCAAATCCCGTCTGAAGGCAATGCTTGAAAAAGCCCTTTAATCTTTCTGTCCCATGGCGAAAAAGCACAACGATCTTCTCCATCTCCGTATAGGTTGGGTCTTATTAATCTTTTTTCTTCTATTCCCCAATTGCTCAAAGAAGCCTGTAGAATCATCCCTGGCACCCGATTTTTCCTTAAAAACACTTCGCGATGAGCAGATCACCCTTTCGTCTTTGAGGGGAAAGGTGGTGCTTCTCGATTTCTGGGCTACCTGGTGCGGCCCCTGCAAGGAGTCAATCCCCCATCTCATTCAGATTCGCAAGGACTTTCAAGCAAAGGGGTTTGAGGTGATTGGTCTGAGTATGGATCGGGGGGATGAGAGAATCGTGCGTAATTTTATAAATACGATGGATATCCCCTATCCCGTCCTGATTGCCCCAGATGATCTGGCCAAGAAGTATGGAGTGACCGGGCTCCCTACCACCTTTTTGATCGATAGAGAAGGAAAGATTCGCGAAAAAATCGTTGGATTCAATGTCTCTATTGCCCAAAAGATGGTGGCCAAAATCTCCCAGCTCCTCTCGGAAACACCCTGAGAGGGTTATCACTTTTTCTCTCCCCCTTCTCGATGGAATCCTCGAAGATATCCCTCGATGACCTTTTGGGGATCTAAATTGAGGAGTTTTGCATAAGCCTTTAGGAACCCTTTTAAATAGACTAAAGGAGGAAGGTTAGGGAGATCTTCTTCTTCGATTGCCTGAAGAATTTTTATATGAACCTTTGTCTTTTCAGAGATCGATTTAAGATCGATCCCCAATCGCTCTCGAACCTCTTTCAAATTCTTTCCCCTATATTCCATCTCCTCCAGATGAAGAGCTATCTCCTTAAAAGAAAGGGCCGTCCCTTTTTCGGCCTCTCTTTCAATCCTTCGTGATTCCTCTTTGACAAAGGTTCTTCTTATTCTTTCTCGATGGGTTTGGTCATACTCCTTCCGGGTAGCCTCGTTCATAAGAACCCGATAGGCCTCTTCAATGGCTTCCTGAATCTCCTGGATTTCCTCGTTTGAAAAAAGGGTGTAGATCGCTATGGAATCGTGACGAAAGGCCTCCTTGGCACGTTCGTAGGCCTTCTGAATCTCCTTTGGAGCGGCCTCTGGACTTATCTCTAAGATTTCATAATAGGTCTGCTCATTGATCCACTTCATTTCCCTATTCCATGGAAGAAGCTCGCATTTGGGATTGAAGCAATTTGGAGGCGATTTCGGAGATACATTGAGATGCTCTGCACCGTTCGTTTTCAAGAATGAGGGGACGCCTTTTCCGAATGGAACTCCCAACCTCTTGGTCATAAACGACATAACCCAGGTAATGGAGATGGATCCCGAAATACTTCTGATAGGCACTTCGAATGAAAAAACCCATCTCGATATCCTTTTTAGACTGAACCTGATTTAGGATGAGATTGGGTCGGAAAGCTTCCGTCTCTTCCATCATCCGATTCGCATCCTCTAAATTAAGCCTCTTTGCTTCTCGAAAAAGTTCATAGGGGTTCCGGATTCCTGACTCATTCTTTCCATTCATCGCTTGATCAATCAAGGATTTTACCGATGGAGAGGAGACAGATTGTCGAAGCCTCCTATAGAAGGCACTTTTTAAAAAACGATAAGTATTTTCGATCGAGGTAGGCTCCGGAGTGACGACTAAGATCCCCCCATCCGACATCAGAAAGAGGTCCAAGACACTCGCCGCATTTCCGCCTCCTAAGTCCACAATGATACAATCTCCCCCCAAGCCTCGAATCGCCCGAAGAAGTTTTCTCCTTTGAAGGCTCTTTACGTCTGCTGAATTAAGGAGATCCTGCGTCCCCGTAAGGAGTCGAAGGTTAGAGATTCCGGAAGGAATAAGGACATCGTGAAGATTCTGGACTTTCTTTTGAATAAAGTCAGAGAGGGAAGGGAAAGGAGGAGGAATTCCCAAAAGGGTGTGGAGGTTTGCTCCCCCTAAATCCGCATCGACCAGAATGACCTGGACACCCAATTTTGAAAGACAGATTCCTATATTGGCCGCAAGGAAACTCTTTCCGCTGCCCCCTTTACCTCCTCCAATCGTCCAGAGGGTTTGTTGGTGATTCATTGGAGAGGAATTCATCTCAGAGTTTCTCCCCAGATCATTCCCAAATGCCATCAATGGGAGTATGACAATAGCGGCACACCCCTTTGGTGACCTCATTCTTTAAGACTCGAAATCCAATCCTTTCGATGATCTTTTGACCACACTGAGGACAGTAAGTATCCTCTCCCTCCTCCCCCGGGATATTTCCGCAATAAACATAGCGAAGTCCCACCCCCATTCCGATCTTCCTTGCCCGATGAAGGGTTGAAGCAGGTGTTCTTGGAAGATGGACCATCCGGTAAGTTGGATAGAAAGCAGAAATATGCCAGGGGACTTCTGCTCCTAAGGAGAGAATAAACCTCGCGATCTGTTCAAACTCCTCGTCCGAATCATTTAGGGTAGGAATGACGAGGGTGGTCACCTCGACCCAAATCCCCAATTCCCTCATCAATCTCAAGTTATCGAGAACGGGCTGAAGGGAAGCCCTGCAGACTTCCTTGTAAAATTTCTCTTGAAAACTCTTCAAATCCACATTGGCGGCATCTAGGTAAGGGTGAATCGTCTGAAGGGCTTCTTTAGACATATAGCCGTTGGTCACAAAGATATTTTTGATCCCTTTTTGCTTGGCCAGAATAGAGGTCTCGTAAGCATATTCAAAATAGATGGTAGGTTCGGTGTAAGTATAGGAGATGGACTGGCATCGATACTGCTCGGCCAAGGAAATAATTCGAGCAGGGGGGACGGAAGAGCCTTCGATACGTTTCTCATCGATGGGCATCTGAGAAATTTCATAATTCTGGCACTGAAGGCAACGAAAATTACATCCTACCGTGGCTATTGAAAAAGAGGTCGATCCAGGAAGAAGATGGAAAATAGGTTTCTTCTCAATGGGATCCACATTCATAGAAATGGCCCGTCCATAGACCAGACTATAGAGTTTTCCTTCTCGATTCTCTCTAACCCCACACATCCCCTTCTTTGAAGGGGAGATATGACAGTGATGGTAACACAGATAACATTCCACTCTTCCTTCTTCTAAGGGTCGATAAAACATGGCTTCCTTCATGATTTCTTCCTTTGAGGAATAAACAGGTCTCTATAGATCAAAATAGGGGAGTTGTTTAAGGACATACTCCCTGATGGCCTGGGGGGTCGGAAGGTCCCAAAGGACCCGTTTCTTCTCAATCAATGCAATGAGGAGATCTTGCAAGCGCCCCCCACAGGAGCATCGTTCAGTCCTGCGGATAGAGCGGCCCCGAGGCGATTTTAAAGGAATCATCCTATCCTGAAAACATTTAGAACATCGGAGAACCCTCTTGGAACCCGACATCTTCCCCCTCTTGGCAATTGGCTTTCCATCAATCTCAATGATGTCCATTGCAAAATCGATCACCCGAGCATTGGTGATCGAGGTCCCAACTCCATAGGCATCCACGACCGGATTAAGACTCAAAATCCTCTTTTCATCCAACCCCCCACTGACAAAGATCTTCACGTGGTCGTAACCACGAAGGTTGAGTTCCCATCGGATCTCCTCGATGATCTTCTGAAAATCTCCCCGCCTGGAACTGGGGGTGTCCAGCCTGACCCCGTATAGCCTCTTTCCTAATGCTTCAGCTACCCTAATCGCCTCTATCTTCTCATCGTTAAACGTATCGATTAAAGAAACCCTTTTGACCTTTGGATCAATCACCTCGTCAAAGGCCTTGGTGGCCTCTACTGTATCGCCAAAAAGAAGAATCAAGGCATGAGGCATCGTCCCTGAAGGTTCCTCATGGAGCATCTCGGCATTCTTAACCACCGATACCCCATCGCATCCGCCGATAAAGGCATTCCTTTCCACCATTGGAGCAATGACCGGGTGAATTCGCCTGGCCCCAAAACTGATCACCCTCCGATCCCCGGCCGCCTTTTTACAACGAGCAGCCTTCGTGGCCACCCCAGAGGCCTGACAGAGAAGACCGAGAATTGAGGTTTCATAGAGTCCAAATTCGGTATACCTCCCTTCAATCTCCATCACCGGCTCATAGGTTCGAAAGATGGTCCCCTCCCTCATTGCCCTCACGTTCACATCGAGGTCTTTAAGGAGGTAAATGGCCTCTTCGATACCGGCCAGAACCCCCCATCCATAATCTTCAGGAAATCGCTTGGCGATAAATTCGGCTTTTACCCATCGATCAATCTTCTTTGCCCGAAGAACCTCCATTGTTCTTGAAAAATAGACATCGGTATACTTTCCATCTTTAATATCCTTGGGATCGGCAATATGAAACATTGTTTCTTCTCCACCAAGAAGATTTTAATTTATTATTATATAGCAGAAATCGACCTCCTCTGTCCACAAAAATGTTCTCAAAGGTCATCCTTCACTGAAGGGTGGAAATAAATTTAAGCCCGACAGGGGCTTCAAGGAATTACTTCGCCCAAAGGGTTGATTTTTATTTTTAATGTATGCAAGGATTAAATGAATGAAGAACATCGAGATTCAAGGTTACTTATATATTTTAATTGGGGCGACCCTTTGGGGCATCTCCAGTGTCATTGCAAAGGCCCTTTTTAATATTGGTCTTCCCCCTGCTGAACTTGTCCTTGTCCGATTAACCCTGGCTACCATCATTCTCCTACTGGTTCTTCTCCTAAGGAATCCTAAGAAGCTATTCATCTCCCTTACCGACCTTCCCTACTTTATGATTTTAGGAGGAATTGGAGTCACAGGAATGCAGTTCTTTTACTACTATACAATCAGTCAGATCCATGTGGGACCAGCCATCCTCCTTCAATATCTTCAGCCCATCTGGGTCTCTCTCTATGCCTTTCTTTTTCAACGAGAACCGATCAATCGGTCTAAGATGATCGCACTCTTCTTGGCAGTTGGGGGATGCTATCTTGTGGTGGGAGGCTACCGGATGGACCTTCTCCTGTTAAATCGAGTGGGGATTTTTAGTGGCCTGATCGCTTCGTTCTTCTTCACCTTTTATGCTCTGTATGGGGAAAAAGGACTAAAAAAATACGACCCATGGACCCTTCTCCTTTATGGGTTTGGGTTTAGTGCTTTGTGCTATCTTTTTTATATCTCTCCCGTGAAAATTATCCGTGATAGCCATCCCTTGAGGGTCTGGATGGCCTTTCTCTATATCGCAATCTTTTCCACCCTTCTTCCTTTTGGCTTCTATTTCAAAGGGATCGAACGAATCAGAGCTACGCGAGCAAGTATTACCGCCACTTGGGAACCTGTGGTTGCCGGGTTTGCTGCCTATTTTTTCCTCGGAGAGGTCCTCTCCCCCTTACAGGTCTTGGGAGGTTTTTCAGTGATTTCGGCCCTCATCCTCCTCCAGATGGCTAAAGAAAAGAGCTCGATCAGCACTCCTATCGAACTTCGCCAAACCCTTTCTCCTCCACCTTCCTCCAAAGAAGAGGGGTAGAAGGGATGCTTTATAAAATCCTGGCAGATCTTGTTGTTTTCGTCCATTTTCTCTGGATCCTCTTCCTCTTTTTAGGTGCCCTCTGGGGAAGACGAAAAAAATTTATAAAAACCCTACATCTTAGCGGTCTTGGTTTCGCTCTCCTTCTTCAGGTCTCTGGCTGGTATTGCCCCCTCACCTATCTCGAAATCTGGCTAAGATCGAAACACCATCCTGAACTGGCCTATACCGGCTCCTATATCATCCACTACATGGAACAATTGATCTATATTGAGATTTCTCCATCTGTGATTCTCATCGTCACCCTTCTCTTAATTACTTTTAATCTCTGGATTTATCTTCAAAAATCAGTAAAAATTTCGAAAAAAGAAAGCCTCTGGAGGAAAAACAATGAGGGTGATGAATCCAAAGATGCTTGAGCGATTCGAACATCTGGTTCAAATCCGGGGAGCAAGCGGTTTTGAAGAGAAAGTCATTGAATTCGTCTCAAAGGAACTTCAGAAAACCCTTTCTGACGTCTCCATCGATCCAATGGGAAATGTGATAGGGAAGTTGGGAAATGGAAAACGATCCATAATGGTCTGCTGCCACACCGATGAGGTTGGCTTAATGGTCAAGTATATCGATCCAAGGGGTTACATCTTTTTTGATCTCAACGGAATGATTGACGAAAGGGTATTGTTGAGCTGTAAAGTGGATATCTGCTCCGAGAACGGAATCTATACAGGAGTCGTGGGAGTAAAAAATCCTCATCTGATGGGTCCAGAAGATCTAAAACGTCCTGTTTCGATTTCGGAGCTCTGGATTGATGTAGGAGCTGAAAGTGCAGAGGAAGTAAAAACCTGGGGTATTGAAATCGGAAACCCCATTGTCTATCACCCCAACCTCCAATGGATCGGAAAAGAGAGCCTCATCAGTAAATCCATTGATAATCGGGCTGGATGTGCCATCCTGATCGAACTGGCCCAACGGATGAGTCAGGAAAAAATAGACTACCAACTATTTCTCGTAGCTGCGGTCCAGGAGGAAGTTGGATCGAGAGGAGCAAAGGTTGCGGCTCAAACGCTTCAGCCGGATATCGCCATCATCCTTGATACGGTACCGGCCAGAGATCCAATCACTTCGCCCCAACAAGCCACCGGCGAGTGCGGAAAAGGACCAGTGATCCGAGCTATGGATACGAAGGGTCTTGGCTTGGGGACAATCTATTCAAAGAAGATTTCAAAAAGACTGACCGAGATAGCCATCCAAAATCAGATTCCCTATCAAAAAGATATTTTTCAGACCTGGACAGATGCCTCAGCGATCCACATTTCGGGAAGAGGAATCCCCTGTGGAGGGGTATTTATTCCCAGGCGTTATAGTCATTCCCCGAATGAATTGGTAAAATGGTCTGATATAGAAAGAACGTTAGACCTACTCTATCTTTTTTTAAAGGAACTCACCTCAGAGGAAATCGAAAATCTCTCCCGAAAAATCTAACTCACTTCCCATGACTGTTTGGTCACCCACGAATAATAAAAATCCCCATCACCTTGATCCTCTCCCCCGGGGAGAGGGAAGGTCCAGCCTATGACCTCCTCATCTTAATCCATCCTCTTTTTTGGCCTCTTCTTTCTTGAGTCCACCGATCCTTGGGTGAGGTCGCCCAGAGTCGGTGACAACAATGGCCACCAAGATCTCATCCGATCGAGGAGCATCTGGTACTTTCACCGTCATCGCATCGAAATGAGATCTGACAAAAGCGGCATCTTTATAATGGAGAGGAACATCAATTTCTGTACCTGGACCACCCATCTTTTTGGCTGATGGGATAATCGCTTTTCCACCTCCGACCGCCTCCCTCAGAGGTCCTCCTAATTTCGGATGCAGGATAGCGGCGGCATGTTCCAGCTCTCCATCCACTCCGACAATGGCTGCCTTCCCGTAACTCTCAGCATTCTTGGGAGAGATGTTTAATGCCTCCACCGCTCTCTTTCCAAGAATCCCTCCCAATTCCTCACCTATATCAATCAAAAGGGTTAAGTCTTCTACATATTTTCCCGCAAAGGGATTCTTGATCACGGCAATGGCTGCCGCCTTCCGTGTGGGTGGATCAACCTTTTTTCCTCCCTCGAGATGTGTTTCTTCTACGATCGTCACATATTTTCTTACCTCCATCTTTTACACCTCCCATCCCTTCCTTTAGAGTATAGCGCAGAGCGAAAAACAAAGACCTATAAAACAGTTAACCAAGAATTCATCGAGTCTGTCCATCCCACTTTTCCTTGCACCGAAATGAGGGCTCCTTTAATTAAACCCCTTTGGACCAATAGGTCTGCCTTTGATAAGCCCGCTCTTAAGGCCTCTCCGATCTTCTCTCGAGATAGTTCGCCCACCTTCACGGTAACCCACTCTCCCTTAAGATCGGTATCCGGATAGATCTTTTCCGCAGGAAGCCTGAGGATATTGGAATCCTCAATATTGGTAAAGTTCCCAATGGTCGTTGCCGCAGCATCGGCTAGAGATGCGGTCTCTGCAACGACAGTCGCTGCCTGGGCAATCCCTTTCGTAAAACTTCTTCCTCCCAGTCCACTGGTAGCCAACCCTCCTATATTCATCGTGGAGTCAATAGAAAGAAGATAGGCAGGTTTCGGCGCCTCGATCTCTGTCTTTATCCCAACCTTGGCCGCTTCATTTTCCCTCAATCGAATGGCAATATCCCCACCATTGTCCACGATGATCTTGCTCCCCCCTCGAGCAAAAATAAAATCGGCCACCATATCCGAGACCGCCCCGGCGACAGCAGCCAGAGGGGTTAAGTCTGCTTCTCCCATCTTTTGAGTGGCCTCGACCATTCTTTGAACCACCTCAGGGAAGCTCTTTTTTTTCTTCAGTTCTAAGGATTTCCTTTTTATCACAGGAAGAAATCTTGCTAAGTCCTCGAGAACTGCGATGGCCAATTGAGCTCCTTCTTTAGCCAATGGGATAAGGGTTCGATCCCCTTCCCATACCCGGATCCATATCCTCATCGGGCCGTAATCCACCCAGACACTTCCGTCCGTTAAGACTTGAATCGAATCATTTGCAGTTTCTTTCCCCTTCACCTTTCTTCCTTTCCTCTATCTCCTTTAAGACCTCTTCTAATCTTCTTATCTTATCACGATGGCCTCCCATCTCGATGTAGTCATCTAATCTCATCGTATATTCAAGGGGAACGACCGTAGCCGGGGTGGGAACATAGGTAAAGGCCCTTACCATCACCTTCTCCACATCGACCAAAAAAGTGATTCCCCCTCCTGGGAGAATATAAGTCGGTGCCCCTCCAACAGTTAATCTTGCCCGATTCTGATGGATTGCCTGATTTAATTTCAAAGGAATCTTTGTTACCCCTGCCCTCGCACTTCCACCTGCCCCTCCAATAAAGACGGCTGAAACTCTTGAACCCTCACAGTGAGAAGCGATCATCTCTACTGCGATCTTAGCCTTCGGGGTTAATTCGATCTGTTCAAACTTCCCATTTTCCCCAAGGCGAAACATCGCTGCTCTTTCCCCTGTCGTTTCTGTAATCAAGAGAGTCATTCCTAATTTTGCGATCTTCGAATCAACGCCTTCTATAATATCGAGGGGATTCTCTATGTTGGTTCCTCCCCAACCCTTGCCATGTTCTCCAAAATAACGACCCGGAGTGGATTGCCTTGCCTTCAATTTGATGCCGCTATAACGGGCACCCAATTCCCTCCCCGCAGTATGTTCTGTAAAAAGCCCTATAAGATGGGAGTCAAGGACAATCACCTCATCGGCTGCCTCCAAAAAGTATCCTCCAAAAAGACCCATAGAGGCGCTTCCACAACCCACCCGCATCTTTGTTCCTATTCTCCCATTAATCACCGGGGGTTTCCCTACTTGAAGAATCAACTCGGCTCCTTCTTTGACATTAAGTTTCACCTCTTTCCGATTGGCGATATCCGAAATAAGTTTGGCCACCACGATTCCGTCCTGACCCGTGAGAAGATTCACTCCTCCGAGCGAGAGGATTTTTGATCCATACTCTTCGGTACAGACATGCCCTACTCTTCTCTTTCCGATAAGGACAGGAGCTCCTTCCTCCCCGATAGGAATATCGGTATCGATCTTTACCTTAATTCCGCTGTAGCTGAGAGGGGCTTCAGTGACGACGGTCACCACATCCACTCCTTCGACTTTGGATTGAACAATGTAAGGTGCGGGTTTGGTATCAGGATAGGTCGTCCCTGCACCGATTCCTGTGATCAGGGGTTTTCGAATAGCCTCCTCATGATCCTTTCCGACAATCCCTGATACATCCTCATAACGTTGAAGAGGAATGTTCCGAATGAGCTCCCCGTTCCGATTGATAAATCTTTGGCAAGCCCCCGTATATCCCTCTAAAATGAGACACTGAATCGGACAGGAAAAACATCTTACCCTTCTCTCCTTAGGAAGAGAGTCAGAGAGAATTGCCTCTTTAGGACAGACTTTTGTACAAGCCTTACAATCTACACAGGTCTCCGAGATCGAAGCCTTCTTCTTTTTACCTTTTTTAACCAACCGGATGGCTTGAATTGGACAGGCCTCCACACATAAACCACAACCCACACAGCTTTCCCAATCTACAATCATTTCAAACTCTCTTCGTAAGACTTCAAGTGTTTTTACCCCTTACCCCTTCCTTTTCACGCCTTACATTTTGGTGAGGGTAATTTTGCGATTGGGTGGCGGAGTGTTTCGACTCACCCCAATCTTCATCTCCCCATCGATTAATACACTTGCAATCCCGGGTATATCTCCCGCTTCGATAGCCGAGAGGGCATCTTTTCCCACCGATCCCATTGGAGCATCCATGATCACGAGATCGGCTTCTCTTCCTACCTCTATCCTTCCCCGATTTAGTCGATAAACCCTTGCTGTATTACCCGTAGCCATGGCAATGGCCTCTTCTGCCTTTACCCCGCAAAGAGAGGAAATAAAATTGATCACCCTGAGAATTCCTAAAGGGATGACTCCTGTTCCAGAAGGTGCATCGTTTCCAATAATGACCCTTGAATAGGCGTTCACTTCTTTTATGATTTTCATGCACTCAACGATCATCTTAGGATTTCCACAATGCACGATCTCAAGGACAAAAGAGGTGTTTCGAATGAGTTTCTCTGCCTCTTCAATGGGAATGGCAGTGGGACCTCCATTGATATGGGAGACAATATCTGGATCAGCCGCCATGACATCCGCCGCCGGGACCGTGGTGCTTCCTGGAATAGAGGTTCCTCCTGTATGCATCATTACAACCATTCCATATTTCTTTGCCCATTTGACCATGGGGGCAGCCTCTCGAGGGGTCTTCACTCCTCCCAATCCAATCTCCCCGACCACTCGAACCCCTTCCTTTGCTAATTCCTCAAAATCCTTCTCTTGAAGTCCTGGCTCAAGGATCAGACCTCCTCCAACGACTTTGACCCCTGCAGGTCTTGCACTGGCAAACGATTTGGCCGCCAGAATGGCCAATGCCTTGGTTCCAGCTACATCCTTAGGTCTTCCCGGGAGGTGAACCTCTCCAGCTGAGATCATGGTGGTAACCCCTCCATGAAGAGAGGATTCAATATAGTCAAGCATCCTCTGCCGGGGGGTAAAATCTCCAAAAACAGGATGGCAATGAGAATCAATAAGCCCTGGAGTCACGGTCATACCCTGAATGTCCAAGACTTGTTCCACCCCTTTCATATCCATCTCCTTTTCTTCTCCAATGGCTCGAATCAAACCTCCTTCAATCAGAAGGGCATTGGCTTTCAAAATAGGATGTGAAATATCTCCAGAGACCAGAGTTCCGATATTTTTAATCAATAGGGTTGCCATTTTAATCCTCCTTCTTTGCTTTTTGAACGGCTTCCAGGACCCTCTCCAGATTGGCTGGGAGATGGTAAATCCTCTCTCCGATGGCATCAGCGATGGCATTCAAAATGGCTGGTGCTGAAGGAATGAGAGCTGGTTCTCCCACTCCTTTGGCTCCAAAAGGCCCGGTGGGTTCCTGATCCTCCACCAAAATAGGAATCACTTCAGGAATATCCTTGGAGGTGGGGATAAGATAATTAACGAAAGAAATAGTCCTTCCAGGGTCATACTCTTCCATTAAAGCAAACCCAACCCCCATCGCCACTCCTCCGATGATCTGGCCGATTACATTGTATGGATGAATCGCTCTCCCCACATCGTGGCAGGCTATCACTCGGAGGACCTTTACCTTTCCTGTCTCGATATCGACCTCCACTTCAGCCAGGTGGGTGGCAAAGGCATAGGTCGCATAAGGGGTCCCCTGTCCTGTTTCTGGATCCAGTCTTGTCGTTTCTGGATCGAAATGGCCTTCTCCTCTGATGGTTTTTTGAGTTCTCCTCGCAACTTCTTGAATGGGTAAAACCATGCATCGTTTCTGCCGATGCTTCACCCATCCATCTTCCACAAAAAGGTCTTCCTCCTCTTCACTGAGAAGGGAGCTTGCCTCCTGAAGAACCTTTTTCTTAAGGTTCCCTATCGCATTGAGAATGGCATTGCCTGTAATATAAGTCTGACGACTCGCAGAGGTTGCGCCTGTATCGGTAGTGAGGAAAGTATCGGCCCTGATGAGTTGAATCTCTTTTAATTCAACCCCTAAGGCTTCGGAGGCGATCTGAAGAAGGACGGTGTCTGAACCCTGTCCAATATCGGCGACTCCGATATAGAGTTTGATTTCTCCTTTTGGGGAAAGTTCTATCTGTGCCGTGGATGGATTTGCAATCCCAGTATTTCCGATCCCGTACCACATTGAACCAATCCCGATGCCCCTTCGAATGAAGGGTCTTTTCGAATCCAAGGGGTAAGGCGAAACTCTACCTCTCCATTCTTCGATCCTCTCTAATGTCTTTCGAATTCCCACACTTGCCCTGAGGACCTGACCCGTCGCTGTTTCACTCCCAATTTGAAGGGCATTGATTTTTCTTATTTCTAAGGGATCCATCTTTAAGGCTTGAGCCAAAAGATCCATCTGGGACTCATGGGCAAAAGCGATCTGGGGCACTCCAAATCCTCTCATCGCCCCCGACCATGGGTTATTAGTGTAAGCCATTCGGCTTCTGACTTTCACATGGGGGACTTGATAGGGACCAGTCGCATGAACCGCAGCCCTGATGGCAACCGTTGTCCCGTAGGAGGCATAAGCCCCCGTATCCCCTAAGATATCAACCTCCACTGCGGTGAGTCTCCCATCCTTTCTTGCTCCACTCCGATAATGAATCTTCAAGGGATGTCGTTTAGAGATCACCTGAAATACTTCTTCTCGAGTATATACCATTTTGACAGGTCTTTTTAGGTGAAAAGCGGCCAGGGCTAAAAAACATTGAATCGTGATATCGAGCCTTCCTCCAAAGGCACCCCCTGTGGTAGGCTGAAGGATCCTTACCCTCTCGAGGGGTAAGTTAAGAAAGGAGGCCACTTCCCTCTGATCGTAATGCACATTCTGGGTGGGACAGATGATAACCAGTCTCTCCTCTTCATCCCAATACGCCACTCCTCCATCGGGCTCTAAATAGGCATGATCAACCCAGGTCGTTGTATAACTCTTTTCTATGATTACCTCTGCCTCTTTGAATCCAACCTGAATATCCCCTTTGACGAGATTAAATTCTATAAGCAAATTTCCCTTTTCATGGATAGGAGGAGCAAATGGTTGAAGAGCTTCCTCTGGAGTCTTTATGGAAGGAAGTTCCTCATAGGTCACCTTTATTTTTTGAGAGGCCTCTTCCGTCGCTTCGACTGTTTCTCCCGCAATCAGGGCGATGGGATCTCCCACATACCTTACACGATCTAAAGCGAGGACAGGCTGGTCCTTCTGGATGATTCCAATCCGATTCCTTCCGGGGATGTCCTTTGCTGTAAAGATTCTTTCGACCCCTTTAACCTGGAGGGCCTCATCTAATTCGACTTTTACTATCTTAGCATGGGATTTATGGCTTCGAATGACCTTGAGATAAAGGAGATTGGGTATAGAGTAATCCCCTCCATATCGTGAAGCTCCTAATACCTTCTCCAAGGCATCCAACTTTAAGACATTGACCCCAATCTTCTTCATTGTCTATTCTCAAAGGCCTGTTGAATTGCTCTCATTACCAAGGCCTTTACTACAGGCGATTTATAAGAAGTGGAGGGGCGAACTCCACTTCGTAAAACCATCTCGGAAGAAATCTTCTCTGAGGCAACTCTTAATCGTTCAAGATCGAAGGGCTGATCCTCTAAGAGGGATTCCGCTTCCTTCATTCTTTGAGGAGTAGGAGTAACTGCTCCTACCGAGATCCTAACCTCTTTCATCCTATTTCCTTCTCTTTGAAGCAAGACAGCGATGCTCATTCTGGCTATAGCCATCCCGTCTCGCCTGGCCAATCGGATAAAAGATTCTTTCATATGGGGATGGAGTTTCTTAATCGAGATGGAAACTAAAATCTCATGGGGAAGGAGTGTGCTCCGATAAGGGCCTTGGATAAGGGAGTCAATGGGAACCTCTTTTTCTCCTTCTTTGGATACGACTTTTCCCATCGCCTCCAATACCATCAAAGGAGGAAGTGTATCCGCTGCAGGAGAGGCATTAACAATATTCCCTCCAATCGTTCCAGTATTTCTGATTTGAGGGGATCCAATTTGAGAGGCTGCCTCTGAAAGGATTCTCCCATAGGTGCGAATGATCGGTGAGGAAGAAATTTCAGAATGGGTGACTGCCCCTCCAATGGAAATGATTCCATCCCTCTCCTCAATTTTCCTAAGCTCTGAAAGGTGGGTAATATCAATAAGGACTTCAGGCCTGAGGAGTCCATTTCGAAGTGCTATGATCAGATCCGTTCCTCCTGCGATTACCTTTGCTTTCTCTCTGTAATCCCACAAAAGCTCGCAGGCCTCTTGGAGGTTTTTCGGAATTTTATACTGAAATGGAGGGATCATCTATTTTCCGATCGCCTCAATTGCTTCTATGATCTGCTGGTATCCTGTACAACGACAAAGATTTCCTGAAATCGCCTCTTTGATCTCTTCTCGAGTTGGCTTCGGGTTTTTCTCCAATAACGCTTTCGCAGACATTAACATTCCTGGGGTACAGAACCCACATTGAACAGCCCCATGCTCAATAAAAGACCTCTGTAGAGGATGGAGAGATTCCCTGCCTCCGAGTCCTTCCACTGTCTCAACCCGCCTTCCTTCAACTTTGGGAACTAAAATGAGACAGGAGTTAACGGGTAACCCATCCAGCAAGACCGTACAGGCTCCGCATTCGCCAATCCCACAGCCCTCTTTGGTGCCGGTCAATCCAAGCCTCTCTCTAAGGAGTCGAAGAAGGGTCCAGTGAGGAGGAACCTCTACCTCCATTGTTTTTCCATTTAGCTCAAAACTGACCCTGATCTCACCTACACGCTTCATTGATGGATCGAAATGAAAATTCAAATTTACCAATTCTCAATCTCCAAAAAATTGAGTTACGGGTGAATTTTATTTCTTCCCGTATTTCATCGCAAAACCATCATCAAGGGTCTTGGTCACTCCCCGAAATGAGGAGTGCCATCGGCTAATGATCACCTTTTTGTCGGTGTAGAAATCAATGGCCTCGTTGGCCCGGCCACGGATGTCACCAAACATTGAAACCTTTCTACCTCCCACTGGAAAGTAGGCAATGGGCGCAGGAGTTCCGATATTGATTCCTACCTGGCCCACATTGACCAACCGGGCAAATTCTCGAGCCCAACCCCCATTTTCCGTATAAATGTTCGCCGTATGACCGTAACGGCTCTGATTGATGATTTCGACTCCTTCAGCCAGATCTTTCACCCTTTTAAGACATCGAACTGGTCCAAATATCTCCTTTTGGAAAATACGCATTTCTGGTTCTGCCTCCAGAATCGTAGGACCCAGAAAATAGCCATTAGGATATTTTGGCACTCTCGGGTTTCTCCCGTCGAGAAGGAGTGTGGCCCCATCCTTAATCCCTTGATCAATTTCGGCCAAAATTTCGTTTAGAGCCTCTCTGGAAACCACAGGCCCTAAGGTAACTCCTGGGTCCATGCCATAACCGAGGACCAGTTTTTTGGAGAGTTCGATAAATGTCTCTTTGACTTTATCATAAACCTTCTCCACGGCCAGTACATTCGAAACGGCAAAACATCGCTCTCCCACATGGCCAAAACAGGAATCAACCACATTTTGCATCACTTCTTCAAGAACGGCATCCTCGGCAATGAGAACATGATTTTTAGCCCCCCCCTGACATTGAGCTCTCTTATTATGTTGAATGGCTGTTTTATAGACTCTTTCTCCAACCTCGGAAGAACCGACGAAAGATACTCCAGCAGTCCCAGGATGGGTAATCAAAGCCTCTCCTACAACACTGCCCGATCCGTGAAGAAGGTTGAGAACCCCCTTAGGAAAACTACATTCCTCAACGATCTCAAAGATACGGGTAATAGTCATGGGGCAGAGACGACTTGATTTTACAATAACCGTATCGCCTGCAGCGAGAGCCCACACAAAGTAAAGCGCAATCATCGCAGGAAAGTTAAACGGAGGAAGAAAGACAAAAACCCCAAGGGGTTCCCTAATATACATCGTATCCACGCCGGTGCCTACATCCTCCGCATGACTTCCCTTCAACAATTCAGGTCCTGCACAGGCATGTTCCACATATTCCATTGCCCGCGTCATCTCCCCCCGTGCATCGGCAAGGGTCTTGCCATTTTCATTCACAATAATCTCTAAGATCTCATCGAAATGTCTTTGGAGTTTCTCATGAAATTGAAAGAGTAATTTTGACCGTCGGGGTGGAGGCGTAGTCCTCCAGGACCAAAAAGCCTCCTGTGCAGCTCTAACCGTTCGGTCGATTTCCTCCGGGGTGGTTTCCGGACAGAGAGCAAGGATCTCATTTGTCGCCGGATTTCTCACCTCCAGCCATCGATTCGTTTCTGATTCTACCCATTGTCCATTGATGTAATTCTTAAGTTTTTTAACTTCCATCTCTAATCCTTTCTAAGGCAGATAGTTAAAAACTCTGTTTTTAGCAAGGGTCACAACAAAACCCCAAGCCTCGAATCTTAACCCTCTATCTTCCCATCATGCTGGGCAAAAAAAGGGCTATTTTGGGAAAAATCGTTATTAAAATTACTACTGCAATCATTGAAAAAAGGAAAGGCATCGCTCCCCGGAAGATGGTTTCCATGGGAACATCTTTTACAACCCCAGCAAGGGTATAGACATTCAATCCTACTGGAGGGGTAATCAATCCTGCCTCCATCATGATGACACAGATCACTCCGAACCAGATGGGATCGAATCCCAGTGTCTTTATCACTGGGAAAATGACAGGCATAGTCAGAACCATCATAGAAATGGCATCTAAGAAGCAACCCATAAATAGATAAATCAGTACTATGATGGAAAGGATGAAATATCGGGAGACCTCGAGACTCGCCATCCAGTTTGAGACAGCCATTGGAATGGTTGAGAGGGCAAGGAAATAACTAAAGACATTGGCTCCGGCTACCAAAAAGAGGACAAGGACAGAAATTCTTGTGGCCTCCAATAAAGAGGTAGTGAGAGTTTTTAGGGTCAATTTTCCCTTTAAAAGAATGATGACAAAGAGGGCGGTTGCCCCGATTGCCCCTGCTTCCGTAGGATTGATAAAGCCAAGATATATCCCTCCCATGACAATGAAAAAAACCAGAAGGGTCTCCCATATTCCAGTAAGGGCAAAAATCTTTTCTCTTAAACCGATCTCCCCTAGAGGGGCGGGAGCTAAATGAGGGTTAAGTTTGACTTGGATTACAATGATGAAAATAAAAGCCAAAGAAAGAAGGATTCCTGGAAAGATACCTGAGATTAAAAGCTTTCCGATGGATTGTTCGGTCAGCATCCCATAGACCACAAACCCTAAAGAGGGGGGGATGAGAAAGCTGAGGGTTCCTCCTGCAGCGACCACTCCGACTGCCAATTTGGGGGCGTAGTGAAATCGTCTCATCTCTGGAATGGCAATTGTTCCCATGGCTGCAGAGGCGGCTACAGAAGAGCCACTAAGGGCTGCAAAGAAGGCACAGGCAGCAATGGTTGCAATCCCTAATCCGCCAGGCCATTTTCGAAACCACTTATCAAAGGATTCATAGAGTTCACGGGTAATCCCTCCACCTCCCGCAAATCCGCCCATCAGGATGAAGAGAGGGATAATTGTATAGGGATAATGGGAGGCCGTCTCATAAAGGGTCTTAGCCACAACAGGCAGGGCGGCATGGATGGAGGTTAAATAACTGATGCCTAAAAATCCCACAAACATCATGACAAAGGCAATGGGCATTCCAAGAAAGAGCAAGAAGACCAGCACCCCACTGCCAATGATTCCAATCGTAATAGGGCTCACTCTTCTCCCCTTTTAAACTTCTTTATAAAATCGAAAAGATCTATCATCAGTTCCAGCCAGAGCAAAAAACCTCCAATGGCTACAAGGAGTCGAAAAGGAGATTGAGGAATTCTCAACATGTCTGAAACCGTTCGTTCTCTAATTCCTTCGACCCATCCCTGCCAGACCAGAATGGCGATAATAAAGAGACTGAGGAAGGTCGTAATGATCTTGCATAGTATTCGAATTCGGGGAGATAACCGATTAACAATGAAATCAACCCCTACGTGCCCTTTCACCTGTTGGGTATAAGCAGCCCCTAAAAGAATGAACACCGCTAACATATATTCGGATAATTCAAAGGTTCCAGGGATGGTTTTGGAAAGGAATTTTCTTCCCAAAACATCCCCTGTAGTTAACAACATCAAAGGAAGGAGAAGGAACATCCCGGCCATACACACATATAAATTAAATCGCTGGATTAGTTTCCTCATCTTTACAGCCAATTACTTTAGGGTGAGTAAAATTTCACAATTATACCCAAATTGAAGGGGCGATTCATATCGCCCCTCCTTTGGTGATAAGTGATTGTTCAATAATGCCAAAAGCCTTTAAAATCAAGGCTTCCAAAAACTCCCCTATTGATTCCTACCGCAAATTGATCTAACATTACATCCAAACCCAACCCCAGGAGTCAATATGAAAAGACAA
>Ga0209479_1001134_pt1 | contig 29573 bp, 42 predicted proteins | sample DewCreD2012metaG_2_FD_184112 | JGI IMG/M metagenome (GOLD analysis project Ga0209479, IMG submission 184112) | Hot spring sediment bacterial and archeal communities from British Columbia, Canada, to study Microbial Dark Matter (Phase II) - Dewar... ...
GTCATCCTGGGGGGTGGCACCGTGGGCACCAACGCCGCCAAGATCGCCTTGGGCATGGGGGCCCAGGTGACCATCCTGGACGTGAACCACAAGCGCCTCCAGTATCTGGACGATATCTTTGGGGGCCGGGTCATCACCCTCACCGCCACCGAGGCCAACATCAAGAAGAGCATCCAGCACGCCGACCTCCTCATCGGGGCGGTTTTGGTGCCGGGGGCCAAGGCCCCCAAGCTGGTCACCCGGGATATGCTTCCCCTCATGAAGGAGGGCTCGGTGATCGTGGATGTGGCCGTGGACCAAGGGGGATGTGTGGAGACCATCCGCCCCACCACCCACGCCGAGCCCACCTATGTGGTGGAAGGGGTGGTGCACTACGGGGTGGCCAACATGCCGGGAGCGGTGCCCAGGACCAGCACCTTCGCCCTCACCAACCAGACCCTCCCCTACGTGCTGAAGCTGGCGGAGAAGGGCCTTCAAGCCCTCCTGGAGGATGGCGCTCTTCTTAGGGGCTTGAACACCCACCAAGGGCTTCTCACCCATCCCGGGGTGGCGGAGGCCTTCGGCCTGCCCTATACTCCCCCGGAGGAGGCCCTAAGGAGGTAGGATGCAAGGACGGGTGACGGTAACCGAGGGGGCTTTAGCCTCCCTTCTGGCCCTGGCGGCCCACGAGGTGCCGGGGGTGGTGGGGATGGCCCCGGCGGGGCTTAAGGACCAGGTGGTGCGCATTCTGGGGCGGCAGGAGGCCAGCGAGGGCGTGGTGGTGCGCCAGGACCCCGCCAACCCGGGTAAGTACACGGCGGACTTCTACGTGGTGGTGGCGGTGGGGACCCGGATTCCCACGGTGGTGGAGTCCTTGGCGGAGCGGGTAGCCTTTGCTGCCAAGAAGCTGGCCGGGGTGGAGCTTTCCCAGGTGCGGGTGCACGTGGTGGGGGTGGGGCGTGGCTAGCCTAAGGCCGGAGGAAGTGGCCGAGGCTTTCCGCTACGCCACGGACTGGTTTTCCGTGTTCGTGGAGGAGATCAACGCCCTCAACGTCTACCCCGTCCCCGATGGGGATACGGGCACCAACATGCACCTCACCCTCCAGTCCGCCCGGCGGGAGCTGGATCTGGCCGACACCTCCAAGATGCCTGAGGTGGCCCGGGCCATCGCCTACGGGAGCCTTTTGGGAGCCCGGGGGAACAGCGGGGTGATCCTTTCCCAGATCCTGAAGGGGTTCAGCGAGGCCCTCCGCAAGAGGGAGGTGCTGGATGCTTCCACCCTGGCCGAGGCCCTGCGCCTGGGGGCGGAAACCGGATACAAGGCGGTGATGAAGCCGGTGGAGGGCACCATCCTCACCGTGGCCCGGGCGGCTGGGGAAGGAGCCCAAGGGGAGACCCTCGAGGAAACCCTGGAAAATGCCCTTGGTGCAGCCCAAAGGGCCCTGGAGAAGACCCCGGACCTCCTTCCCGTGCTGAAGCAGGCGGGGGTGGTGGACGCTGGGGGTGCGGGGTACGTGCGCTTTTTGGAAGGCATCCGGGGATACCTCCTTAGGCTTCCCCTGCCCGAGCCCCCCAAGGTCGAGCGCTACGCCCAGACCGCCTTCGCCACCGAGGAGTTCGGCTACTGCACGGAGTTCCTCATGGAGGGGGTGGAGGTGCCCATTGAGCGGATCCGGGAGGCGGTGGCGCCTTTCGGGGACTCCTTGCTGGTGGTGGGGGCCGAGGGGTATGTGAAGGGGCACATCCACACCGATGACCCCGATGGCCTCCTGTCCACCGTGGCCCGCTTCGGCCGCATGGTGCGCACCAAGGTGGAGGACATGACCGAGCAACACACGGAGATCCTGGCCATGGTGGGGGCAGGGGAGGAGGCCCCTCCTCCCACGGGCCTGGTGGCGGTGGCCCTGGGGCATGGCCCGAGTCGGGTCTTCCGCAGCCTGGGGGCCCGGGTGGTGGCGGGAGGGCAGACGCAAAACCCCAGCGTGGAGGACCTGCTGGCCGCCATAAGGAGCGTGGCAAGCCCCAAGGTGATCCTCCTGCCCAACAACCCGAACGTCTTCCTGGCGGCGGAGAAGGCGGCGGAGCTGGCCAAAGCCCAGGGCAAAGAGGTGTACGTGCTCAAAACCCGCACCCTAGGCCAGGGCCTGGCGGCGGCGGTGCGCTACCTGCCCGAGGTGGAGGTGGAGGAGCTTCTTCCCGAGATGGAGGAGGCCATGAAGGGGGCGGTGACCCTCGAGGTCACCTGGGCCAGCCGGGACGCCGAGGTGGATGGGGTCAAGGTCCTGAAGGATAAGCCCATCGGGCTTCTGGATGGCAGGCTGGTCCTCATGGGGGAAACCCCCGAGGAGGTGCTGGAGGGCCTTATCCGCCTGGCCGGAGAAGACAAGGAGATCCTCACCCTTTTCCTGGGCCCCAACACCCCCAAGGAAAAGGCCGAGGAAGTGGCCAGGAAGTTCCCGGGGCTCGTGGTGGAGATCCTTCCCGGTGGTCCCGACCTCTACGCCTACCTGGGGGTCTTGGAGTAGCCTAAAGAAAGCCTAAGCTCCTTCCCCCCTTTCCCGGGCTATGCTGAGGGAAAGGGGGGTTTTATGTGGTGGATGACGAGAGGAGTGGTTCTGGGCTTGGCGGTTCTCGCCCTAGGGGCTTGCAATCTCCAGGGTACCCCGCCTGTGAGCGGGGACCTGCCTGTGGGAGATTCGAAGATCGCTGACCTGCCCCCAGCCCAGGAGAGCGGCGGGGAGCTAAGGCCGGGGGTAAAGGTATACCGCATAGCCCTGGACCAGAACCAAGCGGTGAGGGTGAGCGCGGTTTCTGCGGACCTTCAAGGGAGGGCCCGGCTCCGCCTGGTGCTTCTGGACGACAGGGGAGTGGTGCAGGCGGTGAGCGTGGCCCGGAACTGGTTTGCCGCCAGGCAGGAGCTTGCTCCCCTCTCCCTGCGCCCCCAGATCACCACCGACCCCGGGTACCGCCTGAACTTCAAGGGGCAGGCAGGCCAGGTCTTTTACCTGCGGGTGGAGAACTATGCCTTAAGCCAGGATCGGGTAACCCTCTACGCCGATCCCTTTACCCCCAATCCGGCAGGGAACGGGGAGGCCTTTACCTCCGGAACCAGGCAGGGGGCCATAGAGTTCGTGGGGGAGTTTGACCGGTATAACGTTTCTGCCGCCACGGGGTACCTCCGCTTCACCTACGCCGGACCCCTGGACCTGGTGGCGCTCCTCTACCTCTCGCCTCAAGACCCTAGCCCCCTGGTCCTGGACCCGGTGATGAACTGTGTCCCCATCTCCCCCGCCACCCTTCTAATGGTGCGGGACCGGGGCCTGGCCCGGGCGGGGTTTGACGAGGAAAATAGCGGCCGGTACCAGCTGGAGATTTCACTCATTCCCTGCCCCTAGGCTTCTTTGACAGGGGTTAGCGTGGGGTAAAGAGGCTTAAGGAATCTCTAATGCAAGGCACCCGAAAGTTGTCCCTTTCCTGCGGGGTTCCTGAGTTGTTGTAATCGTTCCATCTCTGCCGGGGGGCGGTTTGGATGAGGCCCCCCCTTCATGGTTCTCAGAAACCTCCAGGTTTGACCCGCATACTCAGGGGCGCTATGCGGGGTTTGCTGATTGTGCTCCTTTCCGCCCTGGCCGTTGCCGGGGCCTGGGCCCAGATGGCGGGCCGAAAGACCATGGTCCTCGAGGCCACCGCCTACACCTCCAGCGTGCGGGAAACCGACTCCACTCCCTTTGTCACCGCCACCGGCATGCGTGCTCGCCTGGGGGTTCTGGCGGTGAGCCCGGACCTCCTCAAGGTTTTGCCCTACGGCACCAAGGTGCGCCTTAGGGACCTGGGTTCCGTGTACGGCCGGGGCCGGGGGCAGTTTGACTACCTTTTCCGGGAGCGTATCTTCGTGGTGGCCGACGTGATGCACCCTAGGATGCGGGGGAAGGTGGACGTCTGGCTTCCCGACCGGGCCACGGCCCTGCGTTTTGGCCGCAGGATCGTGGAGCTGGAGGTGGTGGAATATCCCAGGCGCTAAGGGTCCTGGGTTTCCTTATTCTTAGGGCGTGCGCTTCGCCCTCTTCCTGGCCCTGGCCCACCTTCGGCGTAGACCCCTGCAGACGGGGCTGGCCCTTTTAGGGGTAGGGGTGGGGGTGGCGGTCCTCCTCGCCGCCCTTTCCCTCACCAATGGCTTTGTCAGCGGCCTGGTGCGGGCCACCTTGAAGGCCTATCCCCACCTGGTCCTCTTCAGCTTAAGCGAGGAGCTTCCTCCCTTTCCCAGAGGGGAACATCCGGAGGTGGAAGCCTACGCACCCTTCGCTGCCACCAAGGCGCTTTTAACCCGTCCGGCGGAGGGCGCCAGGGGTCCTGGGGTGGACTTCGCCACCCTGGTGGGCTTGGGCGTGGGAGGTGAGGCCCTCTATCCCGATCTCGGGCTAAGGTTGGAACCCGGGGGCATTTACCTGGGCTCGGCCCTGCAACAGTCCCTGGGAGCCTTTGTGGGGGATAGGCTCTACGCCATGTCCGCCACCCAGGAGCGGGTGGAGCTAAGGGTCTTGGGGGCGTTTCGCACGGGAAACTACCTCTTGGACTCCGCCTATGCCTTTGTGGATCTGAAAACGGTGGAGAGGCTTTCCGGCATACGGGCCCAGGGGTACCAGGTGCGCCTTAAGGACCCCTGGCGGGCCAAGGAGATAGGGGTGGTCCTTGCGGGCACTCGCTTTTTTCCCCAGGCCTGGCAGGATACCCAGCGCACCCTTTTGGAGCAGCTTTCCCTGCAGAAGCGGGTCCTGGGCATCCTGATCTTCCTGATTGTGGCGGTGGCCGCCTTGGGGGTGGCCAACCTTCTGGTGCTTAAGGTGGTGGAGAAGACCCCGGAGATCGCCCTGCTTCGGGCCATGGGAGCCTCGAGGCTCACTGTGGGAATGGTCTTCGCCCTGGAAGGGGTTTTTCTGGGGATTGGGGGGGTTCTTCTGGGCAATCTCTTGGGGTATCTTCTTTGCCTCTACCTTTCCCTTCGCCCGGTGAACCTTCCCGGGGAGCTTTACTTCCTCACCCACCTGCCCGTGGAGATGCGCCTTTCCGACTTCCTTCTGGTGAGCGCCGCGAGCCTTTTCGCCACCTTCCTTTCCGCCCTTCTTCCCCTGTTCCGCGCCCTCGGAGTCCAGCCCGGCGTAGTCCTAAGGTAGTTGCCAAGAAGGGCCTCCTGCCCTAGACTCTTTAGGGCGGGCCGGTGTAGCTCAGCGGTAGAGCAACCGCCTCGTAAGCGGTAGGCCGCCGGTTCGAATCCGGCCACCGGCTCCAGGCCAAGCCCATCCCTTTAAGCCCTTACTCTCAGGGCGGGGGTTGCTTTTGACCAATAACTGACCAATAAGGAGCTTAAGCCTGGGGGTAGCCTCCATGACCCTTGAGGAGGGTTTGAAGGTCTAGAACATAGCTCCGGCGTTCCTCCTCAAGAACATGGCGGTACACCCTGAGGGTGATGTCAAAGGAAGCGTGCCCGAGGCGTTCGCTTACCACTTCCAGGGGCACCCCCCGGGCCAGCATGAGGGAGCCCCAGGTATGCCGGAGGTCATGGACCCTACAAGGGCGGATGCCCGCTTGCTGGCAAATACGCCTTAGGGCGTGATTGGGATAGTCAGGATGGACCGGAGTCTTCCCACCCTCCCCAGGGAAAACCCAGGCTTCCTTGAGTGCTTCCGGGGGAAGCTTCTGGGCAAGCTCCTCATACCGGGACTTGAGGGCTTGGAAGAGGTCAAGGGGGAGAGGAAGGGTCCTCCGGGACTTGGGCGTTTTAGGGGTGCTGATTTCACCCCCTGAGCCCACCTTGCCCCAAGCCCTTTGCACCCTGAGTTCCCCCTTCTCAAAGTCAATGTCCCCCCACTTGAGGCCAAGGGCTTCCCCCTTCCTCAACCCCAGGCCCAGGAGGAGGCGGAAGAAAAGCTCAAGGGGGTGGCCCTCAGCGGCCTGGAGGAGGGCTTCAACCTCGTGGGGCTCAAGGGCCCTTCCCGGCTTCTCGGGAGGCGCTTCCCTTCCCTGAGCTTTACGGGGTGGCCTTACCAGGCTCACAGGGTTTCTGGCTATAAGCTCAAGCCGGACAGCCTCGTCAAAGAGGGCCCGGAGGAGTTGGTACACCTTGAGGGTTGTCCTGGGGCTAAACCCTTCCTTGACCAAGAAGTCCATAGCCCCCTGGATATGGGAGGGTTTGACGGCTTGGAGCTTGAGGCTTCCCAAGCCCCTACCTTTGCCCCGGAGCTCGGGCATGACCAGGCTAAGGTCTTCCAGGTAAACCTGAACGGTCTTGGGCTTGACTTCCTGGGCCTTCCGTTCAAGCCAGGTTTTGGCCCATTCGGCGAGGGTGAGGAGGGAAGGGTCAACATAGGTGCCCCTTTGCAGGCTTACCCGAAGCTCCGCGAGCTTTTCGGCCACTTCCTGCTTGGTCTTGCCGTAGACGGAACGGGTCTTCTGCCTGCCGTCAGGCCATGTGCCCACGGTCAAGATGCCTTCCCAGCGCCCATCCTTGCGCTTGCGGATGTGGCCTTCTCCCTTTGCCCGTTTCCTCTTCATTTTGCGCAAAATCACCAGAGATTTTCCTTCATGTATTCCTCAAGGGTTTTGCCTCCGGCTTCTGCCTTGGCCTTGAGGATGAGCCTTTGCCGCCATGTTTCCACAAGCTTGCTTGCCGCCAAGAAGAGAAAGGTGGACTGCTTATAGAAATCCTCCCATGTTTCCGGGGGATTTTCCCCTCCTTGGCTTCTTTTGATGAACTCTTCTGGGTTATTTGCCCATTCCTGCCAGGAAATCTGGCCTGTCAGGTACAAGCTAACGGCCTGCCGAACAAGCTCAGAAACTGCGATGCCGCGTTTTTGGGCCTCCGCTTTGATTAGGGCTTGCATCTCCTGGTCCATGTAGACGCTCAAAAGCGGTGCTTTTGGCTTACCGGGCTTGGTCCTCGGCATACGCCAATCCTACCGCATAGGTGTCGGTGCCATATGGTCAGAAGCAGTATAAGGGGTTGACAAATGATAGGTTTCGGATATTATATTTCGGTAGGTGAGAGCCATGAAAAAGGGAGAGCTTTCCCGGAAGAGGCTTCGGGAGAAGACGCTTCAAAAGGGAGTGAAGGCTATAGCCCTTAGCCCCGAGGAGTTTGCCGGGGCGATAGGAGTGAGCCTTTCCACCGTTTACAGGCTCATTCGTACCAAGCGTATTCCCTCTGCTCGGCTTGGTAAGCGCATTCTCATCCCCCTCAGCGCCGTGGAGGAGTTTTTGAACGGGGAGAGGGAAGAGGAGGAGGTGGCCCATGCCCGGCGTTGAGGAGCCTGGGAGGGGCCGCGCCTTCAAGCGGCTCCTGAGTGTGCCCGAAGCGGCGGAGCGGTTAGGCCTTCCGGTCAATGCCGTCTACCAGTTTTGCCGGGCCAAGCCGGAGCATCCCCTTTTCATGCCCCATATCAGGCTCGGTAAGCGCGTCTATATCCCACCGGAGGCTTTGGAACTCTGGGTGCAGAAGAACACGGTTGGCTTGTCGGAGGTTTCTGGGGAGGAAGCCTTTTGGCGGCAGGAAGGAGAGGCGTTGGAGGAATAGGAGGGGACTATGGTCAAGGTCAAGGAAGCGGTGGTGCAGGAGGAAGGCCGGGTTTTGGAGCAAGTGGTGGTGGAGCTCGGATGGGCCCGCCTGCCTGAGCTTTTGGCCTTCGTGGAGGAGCTCAAGGCCAAGGTCAAGGAGCTTGGGGCCTCTGTCCTGGAGGCCTCCTTTGAAATGCAGGCCGTGGTGGAGGGCACCAGCCCTGACCTTGTGCAGGAGCTCAAGGCTTGGGCCAAAGAACTTGCTGACCCCCTGGGGAGGAGCCTGGGGGTCAGCGTTCGGAGGGGGTAGCTGATGGTAAGGCCAAAGGGTGGTGCTTTCTTCAGCGTAAAGGACTGGGAGGCGGTTAGGCAAGCCCTTTTGCGCCTGAACGAGGAAGGGCTTGTCCCCCACCTTCTCCTTTTGGTGGAGGGAGTGGAGGTAGGCCCTCACCTTTCCCCCGCGTGGTGGGAGGGCCTTAAGGAACTGCTTGAGGCTTTAGAGGCTCTGGGGGTCAGGGTTTGCCCCGTGGTGCAGTACCGGGACCCTGAGGAAGGCTTCAGGGAAGTGGACCTTGAAGGCCTCCTTCGGAAGGTAGCCTCCGTGGGGGAGGGGGTATATGGCGAATCACGGGAGGCTTCCATGCCCCCTTTGGAGGGGCAAAATCCCGTTTGGAAGGGCAATCCGCGGGGAGAGGTTGCCGGGCTTTCCCTGAATACCCTTCCCCCCCTTGCTGGTGGAGGGGGTGGGAGGAAGCCCCCGCAAGTGAGCGTGGGGGCCTTGGGGGAGGGGAAGCCGGATGACTTCTTCCTCCTCCTCGGAACCCTCCTTTACGGCTTGACCAGCCTTTGGGAGGTTTGGCGTTCCCGAAAGGCGAGGGGGAGGGCTGTTGCTCACGAGGAGGAGGCTTGGGCATGAGCGTTTTGGAGCACATCCTTTTCCAAACCCGGGCCCGTCCCTCGGGGAAAAACCGCTGGATAGGGCATTGCCCGGCCCACGAGGACCGGGAACCTAGCCTTTCCATCCGGCTTACCTTTGACGGGAGGGTCCTTCTCCATTGCTTTGCAGGGTGCCCTATTGAGGCGGTTTTGGCGGCTTTGGGCCTGGAGTTTCGCGACCTTTTTGATGGGGTGAGGAGGGGGGCCTTTGAGGCCTGGCCCCCTCCCCCCTATCGGGGAGAGGCCAAGCCGGACGAGAAGCGCCGGAAGGCCTTACAAAGGCTTTGGGGAGAGGCCATTCCCCTTGAGGGGAAGGGGGCGGAACTGGGGCGGCGCTACCTCGAGGCCCGAGGCCTGAACCTCGAGGCCGTCCTCCCCGGCCTCCAAAACCTGCGCTTTCACCCCTCCTTGGAGTACCGGGAGGGGGGGAAGGTCCTGGGGGTCCTCCCTGCCCTCCTGGCCCGGGTGGAGCACCCTCAACACGGCTTAGTGGCCCTCCACCGCACCTATTTGAGCCCGGACGGGAGGGGCAAAGCTCAAGTCCCCTCCCCCAAAAAGCTCACTAAGGCCGTCTTTGAGGGGGCCACAAAGGGCGCGGCCATAAGGCTTTATCCCCTGGAAGGGGAGGCTTTGGCCTTGGCCGAGGGGATAGAAACCGCCTTGGCGGTGCGGGAGGCCGGGCTTTTGCCCGTTTGGGCCACGGTGAGCGCCAACGGGTTGGAGTGGGTAGAGCTACCCCAGGAGGTGCGAAGCGTCCTGATAGCGGCAGACCACGACCCCAGGGGCTTGGAGGCCGCCCACAACCTGGCTGGCCGCCTGTTCCTTGGGGGGGTGAGGGTTTCCGTGCTGGCCCCTTCCTGGGAAGGGAAGGACTGGCTAGATGTGCTCAAAGGGGCCAAGGCGGAAGGGGGGAGGGTCCATGGTCAAGGCTAACTTCCTGGCGGACTTGGAGCACTTGAAGAAGCCCATCCCCTTTTCTCCCGAGGGGCTTCCCGAACCTGCTCCTTTGGAGGAACTAGGGGAGGAAGAGCTTCCCCCCTTCCCCGGGGAAATCCTTCCCGGGGAGCTAGAGGCCTTTTTAAGGCCCTTCGCTGAGCGTTTGGCGGTGGAGTACGGTGCCGTAGCCATCACGGCTTTGGGCTTGGCCTCAGGCCTCCTGGCGGGGCGCTATGTGGTGCAACCCGACCCCCAAAATCCCACTTGGCGCGAGGGGGTCAACCTTTGGGTTGCGGTTATCTCCGACCCCGGCACCAAGAAGACCCCCATCCTCAAGACCTTGGCGGAGCCCCTTTACGAGCTAGAGGCCCACTTCCAGGAAGAGTATGAGGAACGGCGGAGGACCTATGAACTGGAGCGCCAAGCCTGGCAGGCCAGCAAGCCCCAGGAGCGGGGGCCAGAGCCCCAGGAGCCCAGGGCCTTCCGGGTCCTGGTGGAGGACGCGACCAAAGAGGCCTTGGCCCAAGTCCTCAAGGAAAACCGGGGCGTTGTGGCGGTGTATGACGAGCTCAAGGGCCTCTTTAGCACCTGGCAGAGGGTGGACCGCCAAGCTGACCGGGCCTTTTACCTGAAGGCCCATTCCGGGGGAAGCCACCGGGAGGACCGCATGGGCCGAAAAGGCCACTTCGTGCGGGACATGTGGCTTGCCATCGTGGGCTTCATCCAGCCCGGGCCCTTTCGGCGGCTCCTGAAGGAAGCCGCCAAAGGGGGGGAAGAGGCGGACGGCCTGGTCCAGCGCTTCGTGATGGTGGAAGGGCGGCTTCTCCCTTGGAAGAAGGAGCGGCCCAGCGTTCCTAGGGAAGCCCAAGAGGCCTACAAGGCCTTCATGAAAGGCCTTTGGCAATCTCCCGAGGGAGCACCCAGGATTTTGCGCTTCGCCCCGGATGCCCAGGAGCTTTGGTACGAGTGGGAGGACGAGGTGGAGCAGGAGGCCCGGGATCCGGACCTTCCTCCTTCCTGGAAGGCCTATCTTGGCAAGCGCTTGCTCCTCACCGCCCGCTTTGCCGGGGTTTTGAGCTTGGTGTGGAAGGAGGGGGAATGGGTCAGCGCGGAAAGCCTTCTTCGCGCGATTGAGCTGGTGCAATGGGCAGACGCTCACGCCAAGCGGATTTGGCGGGGGGCAACCCGGGGGGACTACTCCCCTGCAAACCGGGTAGCCGTGAGGATTTTGGAGCGCGCGAGGGAAGGCAAGCTACCCGAGCAAATCACGCCCAAGTGGGTTTGGGACCTTGGCTTTGCGGGGATAGAAAGCGTGGCTCAGGCCGCCAAGGTCCTTCAGCGCCTGGCGGAAAAGGGCTGGCTTCTTGAGGTCCAGCCCCGCAACCGCAATAGGGGAGGCAAGGCCTTCGTTCTTAACCCCAAAGTCCTTGAGGGCTTAAAGCCCGAGGAGCTTCAAGGGGCATAGGGTAGGCCTCTTCTCCCCCGCCCTGGTATGGGGCGGGGGCCTTTCTATCCTTGGTGCTCCTCAAGGGGCGATGGGGGGTGAGCTTAAAAGAACGGGTTTTCTTGACCCTTGCCTTTCCTTTTTCCCTTAAAAATCGCCCTTTTCTAAAGGGGGGTAAGTACCCCCCTTTAACCCCCCTTTAGGCGTTCTGGAGCCTGCTTTCTAAAGGGGGGTTCAACCCCCCTCAACCCCCCTTTAGAAAAACTGAAGCCGTGCCAAAAATCCTAAAGGGGGGTTGAGCCGCAGATTTTACCCCCCTTTAGAACTTGCGTCCTGGACGGGAAAAGTCCTCCTAAAGGGGGGTAAAGGGGGGTTAAAGGGGGGTAAGCGAGAAGAGGGCATTTCCCCTGTCTGGGACGGCGAAAACCACTTCCTAAAGGGGGGTAAAGTGGGGGGGTCGCCCTTTTATATCCTGAGGGGGGTGGCTGAGGTGAATGGTCAAAAGGCCTTTGGGGTGATGCTTTTAGGCCTCATAGCCCTCTACTTCACCCTTCAGGGGCGTAAGGAGCCCCCGGCTCCTCCTCCCCCTCCTTCCTCCTCTCCTCAAGGAGAGGCCTCCCCTACCTGCCAAGCCCGGGTGTGGGCCGCCACCCTGGGCTACCAGGAGGTGCGCTTACAGCTTGAAGGGCAAGCCTCCCTCATCCGCCTGGCATGGCCCCAGGGGAGCCTTGAAGTGGAGACCCCCCGGGTGTGCTCGGCGGGGGAGTGCCGGGTGCCCATTCCCCCAGGGGTGAGGCCCGTGGAGGTGAGGGTGGACGCGTGCCCCCCTATCCGCCTGGGGGAGTGAGGGCCTGGGGTCAGCCCCTCCCTTCCAGGGGGGGCACCCTTACCACGGTCAGGCCCTCCTTCTTGGCCGCCCGGTAGAGGGTTCGGTCAAAGGTGAGGAGGGCGGTGTCCGGGTAGAGGCCCCTGAGGAAGAGGGCCCCTTCCAGATGGACCGCATCCGCCCCCTTGAGGGGGTGCCTTTCGCATAGGCGGGCCGCCCTCATGTGGCCTTCCAGGGTGGGGGTGAGGACTTCCAGGTACTCCCAAAGCTCGTAGAGCTCCCGGAGGGCCTTGCGGTAGAGGGGACGGGTGAGCCTGCCGTCCCTCTGCATGGCGTGGAGGACCCCCACCGCTTCCGGGAGGGCGAAGGCGCTTGCCGCGTGGGCTTGGGCCTGGGAGAAGGCTTCTCGGGCCAGGTCAGAAAGGTCCTCCCGGAGGAGGACCTTGAGGAGGCCGCTGGTTTCCAGGAAGAGCCTCAACGCCTTTGCTCCTGGAGGTAGGCGAGGCTGGGCTTCCCAGGCTTGGGCACCACGGGCTCAGGTAGGGGAGGCTTTCCCTTCTTGCGGGGAGGGGTGATGAGGAAAGGGGCCTCTTCCTTGGGTTTGGGCCGCGTGCTCCTGGGCATGCCCTCAGTCTACCCGGCCAGGAGGCCCGGGCAAAGCGCCGGGTCAGGGTGAAGGGTGTCCCCTGGGGGCGAAGGGGCTTTCGGGGCCTTGGGGCTTCCACCCCCTTCTTCCTTTCCTCTTGGGGGAGGGCCCTCACCGGGGGGAGTCCCGAGGAAGGGGCGAAACGCCCTTTATCCCTCGGGGAGCCTCCTCCTATCCTTGGGGCATGGCGGTCCTGCAGGGGCACCGGGAGGGGGAGGAGGGCTTCCGGGAGGAGCCTCCTACCCCCTACCGGGGGGAAGGCCCTAGAGGAGGGAGGATGGGGCATTTGGAGCTCACCGAGTGGCAAAAGCGGGTGCTTGGCTATCTGGCCCAGGCCGGAGAGGCCCGCCTTTCCGAGGTGGCCCGGGCCCTGGGGGCGGGGGAGGCGGGGCTTAAGGACCTTTTGACCCGCCTGAAGGCCCGGGGCCTGGTGGAGAGCACCGCAAGGCGCACCTGGAGGCCCACGGGCCTAGGGCTTTTGGCCCTAAAGGGGGTGCCTTCCCGCCCCTCCTCCCTGGCGGCTCATCCCGGCTTTGCTTCCCTCCTTGCCCTCCTTCCCGTCCCCGAGTACCGGGCCCTCTTGCGCCTTACCGTGGCGGTGGCCTACCTGAGGCGGAAAGCCCCCCACTTGGGGCCCATGCCCTGGCTTGGAGCCTATGGGCCCCCAGGAACCGGGAAAAGCACCGTGGGGGAGGCGGCTTTGGCCCTGGTGGGAGGGCGCTTCTTTGATGTGCGGGCCATGACCCCAGGGGAAGCCTTGGGCAGGAGGCGGCAAACCCAGGGGGGAGGCTGGGAAGTGGAGCCCCCCGCCACCTTGGAGGGGCCTATAACCGTCCTGGATGAGCTTGGGGAGGCCCAAGCCGAGCTTCAAAGGGCCCTTTTCGCCCTGGTCAACGACCGCCCCACGGTGCTCATAGAGGGGCAGGAGCTTCCCCACCGGGCCGCCATCTACGCCACATGGAACCCCGAGGCCCGGGAAGTGCCCCTCCCCGAGGGGGCCAAGAGGCGGGGCCTCCTCCTCAACACCGCCCCCTATGTCCGCACCCTCCACAAGGCCTTTCTTCGGGAAGGGGTAGGCGAGAGGCTGAGGGAGCTTTTGGACACCTACCCCTCCCCTTGGGTAGACCTAGAGGCCCTTCCTTCCCCCAACCTCGAGGGCGTGGACCCTGGGCCCCTCAGGGAGGCCCTTTACCGCCTGCTCACCCCAAAGGGCAAGGGGGAAGTACCCCTAGGGGCCCTCAGGCCTCTTGCCGTGGCCTACAATACCCTTTACTTTCCAGAAAAAGAGGCCTCCTTGGTGGAGGTGGCCTACGACATGGCCCTTCTCCTGGTCTCCAGGCCGGGCCTCCTCCTCCCCGGATGGGCCAAGGCCCTTCAAGGTTTGCGGGGAGGCCTTCCCCTTGAGGAGCCTACCCCCCAAGAGGGAAGCAAGGACTACCGGGCCCGTATGGAAGAGTGGGGGAGGCGGAAGCGCTTGGAGGCCGCCTTGGCCCGCCTTACCCGGGAGCTTCACCGCTACCGGAGCCTGACCCGGGAGGAAGAGGTGGCCCGCGCGGAGCTTTTGGGCAAGGTGGAGGCCTTGAGGGAGGAACTGGGCAAGGAGGCCTCCCCCGCCCCCTTGGAGGCCTTGGAGGAGGACGGGAAGGCCTTGCTCCGAGCCATGGAGGAGCTTTTGGAGCGCATACGCCACCGCCTTGAGGTAGAGAGGAAGCGCTTGCTGGAAGAGGCGAAGAGCCTCAAGGCCCAGGCCTTAGAGGCCTACAACCTGGCCCAAAAGCTCAAGGCCCTGGCCTATAGGAACCCGGAGGAGGGCATGCGCCTTTTGGAGGAGCGCGGCATGGTCCAAAGGGTAGCCGTGGCCGCCCTCCCCGCCCCCAAGGAGAAGCCCCCAGAGGAGCGGGTCATGCAGGGTTTTAGCGTGGCTTTGGGCCTCCTCCTAGGGCTTTCGGGAAGGCGGGAGGGGTGGAGCCTAGCCCTGGAAGCCGCCCTCCCCAAGGCCCCGCCTTCCCTAGCCCCCGTTTGGACCTTCCAGGGGCAGGAGGTGAAGGACTTGGCCCGCTTCCTTTGGGAGATGGCAAACCGCCTGGAAGGGTGGGCGCGGCAAAACTCCTCCAAAGCGCAGTCCCTGAGGGAAAAAGTCAGGGGTTTGGCCTGAGGATAGACCAAGATTTTGACCAATAAGCAACGGGCAACAGCAGGAACCAACGGCGACCAAAACCCCCCTAAAGGACCCTTTTGAACGCTTTTCACCACAACCGCCTTCCCCAAAAGCCCGGTTTTAGGGGAGCTCGTAAGCGGTAGGCCGCCGGTTCGAATCCGGCCACCGGCTCCAGGCCAAGTTCATCCCTTTCCGCCCCGCCGGCTGGCGGGGTTTTGCTTTGCCTCGCTTGCCAAAACGCCTCTTGCCCTGTACACTAGTCAAGTTGAGGGCCCTCAGGGCCAGCCCCCTGGCCCTGAGGGTGCTGCCCTGTGTGGGCGAACGCCAGGGGGAGGGTTTTCCCCTGGGTGGATCTTGAGAACACGGGGGCAAGTCCAAGAAGAAGGGAGTGGTGGCACTGCCGACGATCAACCAGCTAGTCAGAAAGGGCCGCGAGAAGGTCCAGAAGAAGAGCAAGGTTCCGGCCTTGAAGGGAGCGCCCTTCCGCCGGGGGGTGTGCACCGTGGTGCGCACCGTGACCCCCAAGAAGCCTAACTCCGCCTTGCGTAAGGTGGCCAAGGTGCGCCTTACCTCCGGGTACGAGGTGACCGCCTACATTCCTGGCGAGGGGCATAACCTGCAGGAGCACTCTGTGGTCCTCGTCCGGGGTGGTCGTGTTAAGGACCTGCCGGGTGTGCGTTACCACATCGTGCGTGGGGTTTACGACGCCCAGGGTGTGAAGGACCGCAAGAAGAGCCGCTCCAAGTACGGAACCAAGAAGCCCAAGGAGACCAAGGGCGCGGCCCCGGCCAAGAAGAAGTAGGTGAACTATGGCGCGGAGAAGAAGAGCAGAGGTACGCCAACTGCAGCCTGACCTGGTCTACGGGGATGTGGTGGTGTCGGCCTTCATCAACAAGATCATGCGGGATGGCAAGAAGAACCTGGCTGCCCGCATCTTCTACGAGGCCTGCCGCATTATCCAGGAGAAGACTGGGCAGGAACCTTTGAAGATCTTCAAGCAAGCGGTGGAGAACGTAAAGCCGAAGATGGAGGTGCGTTCTCGCCGCGTGGGTGGGGCCAACTACCAGGTGCCCATGGAGGTCTCCCCCAGGAGGCAGCAATCCTTGGCCCTGCGTTGGCTGGTCCAGGCGGCCAATGCCCGTCCCGAGCGGGGGGCTGCCGTGCGCATCGCCCATGAACTCATGGATGCGGCCGAGGGCAAGGGCGGAGCGGTTAAGAAGAAGGAGGACGTGGAGCGCATGGCCGAGGCCAACCGCGCCTACGCCCACTACCGGTGGTAAGCCATGGCGGTCAAGGTAGAGTACGACTTAAAGAGGCTCCGCAACATCGGCATCGCCGCCCATATCGATGCCGGTAAGACCACCACCACCGAGCGCATCCTTTTCTACACCGGCAAGATCCACAAGATCGGTGAGGTCCACGAGGGTGCGGCCACCATGGATTTCATGGAGCAGGAGCGGGAGCGGGGCATCACCATTACCGCTGCCGTGACCACCTGCTTCTGGAAGGACCACCGCATCAACATCATCGATACCCCGGGCCACGTGGACTTCACCATCGAGGTGGAGCGCTCCATGCGGGTGTTGGATGGGGCTATCGTGGTCTTCGACTCCAGCCAGGGGGTGGAGCCCCAGTCGGAGACCGTCTGGCGCCAGGCGGAGAAGTACAGGGTTCCCCGCATCGCCTTCGCCAACAAGATGGACAAAACGGGGGCCGACCTCTGGTTGGTAATCCGCACCATGCAGGAGCGCCTGGGGGCCAGGCCGGTGGTGATGCAGCTTCCCATTGGCCGGGAGGATACCTTCTCGGGGATCATCGATGTCCTTCGAATGAAGGCCTACACCTACGGCAACGACCTGGGTACCGACATTCGCGAGATTCCCATCCCCGAGGAATACCTGCCCCAGGCCCGGGAGTACCATGAGAAGCTCATCGAGGTGGCCGCCGACTTCGATGAGAATGTGATGCTCAAGTACCTCGAGGGCGAGGAGCCCACCGAGGAGGAGCTGGTGGCGGCCATCCGCAAGGGCACCATCGACATCCAGATCACCCCCGTGTTCCTGGGGTCCGCCTTGAAGAACAAGGGGGTCCAGCTTCTCCTGGATGCGGTGGTGGATTACTTGCCTTCCCCCTTGGACATTCCCCCCATCAGGGGCACCACGCCCGAGGGGGATGAGGTGGAGATCTACCCCGACCCCAATGGCCCCTTGGCGGCTTTGGCCTTCAAGATCATGGCCGACCCCTACGTGGGCCGCCTCACCTTCATCCGGGTCTACTCTGGCACCATCACCTCTGGCTCCTACGTGTACAACACCACCAAGGGCCGGAAGGAGCGGGTAGCCCGGCTTCTCAGGATGCACGCCAACCATCGGGAGGAGGTGGAAGAGCTTAGGGCCGGGGATCTGGGGGCGGTGGTGGGCCTTAAGGAGACCATCACCGGGGACACCCTGGTGGGTGAGGATGCTCCGCGCATTGTCCTGGAGTCCATTGAGGTGCCTGAGCCCGTCATCGACGTGGCCATCGAGCCCAAGACCAAGGCAGATCAGGACAAGCTCTCCCAGGCCCTGGCCCGCTTGGCGGAGGAGGACCCCACCTTCCGCGTTTCCACCCACCCCGAGACCGGCCAAACCATCATCAGTGGGATGGGAGAGCTCCACCTGGAGATCATCGTGGACCGCCTGAGGCGGGAGTTCAAGGTGGAGGCCAACGTGGGCAAGCCCCAGGTGGCCTACCGCGAGACCATCACCCGCCCGGTGGACGTGGAAGGCAAGTTCATTCGCCAAACCGGTGGCCGTGGCCAGTACGGCCACGTGAAGATCAAGGCCGAGCCCCTGCCTCGTGGGTCAGGCTTTGAGTTTGTCAACGCCATCGTGGGTGGGGTGATCCCCAAGGAGTACATCCCTGCGGTGCAGAAGGGCATCGAGGAGGCCATGCAGTCGGGTCCCTTGATCGGTTTCCCCGTGGTGGACGTGAAGGTTACCCTCTACGACGGTTCCTACCACGAGGTGGACTCCAGCGAGATGGCCTTTAAGATCGCGGGCTCTATGGCCATCAAGGAGGCGGTGCAGAAGGGGGATCCTGTGATCCTCGAGCCCATCATGCGGGTGGAGGTTACCACCCCCGAGGAGTACATGGGCGACGTCATTGGCGACCTTAACGCCCGCCGGGGCCAGATCCTGGGCATGGAGCCTCGGGGGAATGCCCAGGTGATCCGGGCCTATGTGCCCTTGGCGGAGATGTTCGGTTACGCTACGGACCTCCGTTCCAAGACGCAGGGTAGGGGCTCCTTCGTCATGTTCTTCGATCACTACCAGGAAGTTCCTAAGCAAATCCAGGAGAAGCTCATTAAGGGTCAGTAGGAATGCTTGGGGGTGGGCCTTTGGGCCTGCCCCACATGCGGAAAGGAGAGCGAAGATGGCCAAGGGCGAGTTTATCCGTACGAAGCCTCACGTGAACGTGGGGACGATTGGGCACGTGGACCACGGGAAGACGACGTTGACTGCGGCGTTGACGTTTGTTACGGCGGCGGAGAACCCGAATGTGGAGGTGAAGGACTACGGGGATATAGACAAGGCGCCGGAGGAGCGTGCGCGGGGGATTACGATCAACACGGCGCATGTGGAGTACGAGACGGCGAAGCGGCACTATTCGCACGTGGATTGTCCTGGGCACGCGGACTACATCAAGAACATGATTACGGGTGCGGCGCAGATGGACGGGGCGATTTTGGTGGTGTCGGCGGCGGACGGGCCGATGCCGCAGACGCGGGAGCACATTTTGCTGGCGCGCCAGGTGGGGGTGCCGTACATTGTGGTGTTTATGAACAAGGTGGACATGGTGGACGATCCGGAGCTTTTGGATTTGGTGGAGATGGAGGTGCGGGATCTTTTGAACCAGTACGAATTTCCTGGGGACGAGGTTCCGGTGATTCGGGGGAGCGCGTTGTTGGCGTTGGAGCAGATGCACCGGAATCCGAAGACGCGGCGTGGGGAGAACGAGTGGGTGGATAGGATTTGGGAGCTGTTGGATGCGATTGACGAGTACATACCCACGCCGGTGCGGGATGTGGACAAGCCTTTTTTGATGCCTGTGGAGGACGTGTTCAGCATTACTGGGCGTGGTACGGTGGCGACGGGGCGGATTGAGCGTGGGAAGGTGAAGGTTGGGGACGAGGTGGAGATTGTGGGTTTGGCTGCTGAGACGCGGCGGACGGTGGTGACGGGTGTGGAGATGCACCGTAAGACGCTGCAGGAGGGGATAGCTGGGGACAACGTAGGTTTGTTGCTGCGGGGTGTAAGCCGGGAGGAGGTGGAGCGGGGGCAGGTGCTGGCGAAGCCTGGGAGCATTACGCCGCACACGAAGTTTGAGGCGTCGGTGTATGTGTTGAGGAAGGAGGAGGGGGGTAGGCACACGGGGTTTTTTTCTGGGTACCGTCCGCAGTTTTACTTTCGGACGACGGATGTGACGGGGGTGGTGCAGCTGCCGGCTGGGGTGGAGATGGTGATGCCTGGGGACAATGTGACGTTTACGGTGGAGCTGATCAAGCCGGTGGCGTTGGAGGAGGGGTTGCGGTTCGCCATTCGGGAGGGTGGGCGGACCGTGGGCGCCGGCGTGGTCACCAAGATCCTAGAGTGAGGTGGTGAAGCATGCCCAAGATCCGCATCAAGCTACGGGGCTTTGACCATAAGACCCTGGACGCCTCGGCCCAGAAGATCGTGGAGGCCGCCCGGCGTTCTGGGGCCCAGGTCTCAGGTCCCGTGCCTTTGCCCACCCGGGTGCGGCGCTTCACCGTGATCCGGGGTCCTTTCAAGCACAAGGACTCCCGAGAGCACTTTGAGCTTCGCACCCACCACCGCCTGGTGGACATCCTGAACCCCAACCGCAAGACCATCGAGAGCCTCATGTCCCTGGACCTGCCCACCGGGGTGGAGATCGAGATCAAGACCGTGGGGGGTGGCAAATGAAGGGCATCCTGGGCATGAAGGTGGGCATGACCCGGATTTACCGGGAGGACCGGGCCATTCCCGTCACCGTGATCCTGGCTGGGCCCTGCCCTGTGGTCCAGCGTCGGACCCCGGAGAAAGACGGGTACACGGCGGTCCAGCTGGGCTTTCTGCCCCAGAATCCCAAGCGGGTCAACCGACCCATGAAGGGGCATTTTGCCCGGGCCGGGGTGGGTCCGGTGCGCATCTTGAAGGAGATCCGCGACTTCAACCCTGAGGGCGACGTAGTAACCGTGGAGATCTTTAAGGCCGGCGAGCGGGTGGACGTGACCGGCACCTCCAAGGGGCGGGGTACGGCGGGGGTGATGAAGCGCTGGAACTTTGCCGGCGGCCCCGATTCCCACGGTGCCCACAAGATCCACCGCCACCCCGGGTCCATCGGGAACCGCAAGACCCCGGGCCGGGTCTATAAGGGCAAGAAGATGGCTGGTCGCTACGGGGCCGAGCGGGTCACGGTGATGAACCTCGAGGTGGTGGACGTCATTCCCGAGGAAAACCTCCTCCTGGTTAAGGGCGCGGTGCCCGGGCCCAACGGGGGTCTTTTGGTGGTGCGGGAGACCAAGAAGGTGGCCAAGTGAAGGAGGGCATGGTGTACCAGATTCCTGTTCTCTCCTCTTCTGGCAAGCGGGAGCTTGCCGCCGACCTCCCTCAGGAGGTTAACCCCCATCTCCTTTGGGAGGTGGTGCGCTGGCAGCTGGCTAAACGGCGGCGCGGCACAGCCAGCACCAAGACCCGGGGCGAGGTGGCCTATTCTGGCCGCAAAATCTACCCCCAGAAGCACACGGGACGGGCCCGCCATGGCGATATCGGGGCTCCCATTTTCGTGGGAGGGGGGGTAGTCTTTGGCCCCAAGCCCCGGGACTACAGCTACACCCTGCCCAAGAAGGTGCGGCAGGCGGGGTTGGCCATGGCCGTGGCCGATCGGGCCAAGGAGGGCAAGCTCCTTCTGGTGGAGGACTTCGCCGGGGTTAACGGCAAGACCAAGGAGTTTTTGGCCTGGGCCAAGGGTGCGGGGCTAGATGGATCGGAAAGCGTGCTCCTGGTGACGGCCAGCGAGCTGGTGCGCCGGGCTGCCCGGAACCTTCCTTGGGTGGTGACCCTGGCGCCGGAGGGGTTAAACGTCTACGACATCCTGCGCACCGAGCGCCTGGTTATGGATATGGCGGCTTGGGAGGCCTTCCAGGCTCGCGTGGGGGGTGAGGCATGAAGACTGCTTTTGATGTGATCCTAGCCCCGGTGCTTTCCGAGAAGGCCTATGCGGGTTTTGCCCAAGGCAAGTACACCTTCTGGGTCCACCCCAAGGCTACTAAGACGGAGATTAAAAACGCCGTGGAGGAGGCCTTTAAGGTCAAGGTGGTGAAGGTGAACACCGTGACGGTACGGGGCAAGAAGAAGCGTCTGGGCCGCTATCTGGGTAAGCGCCCCGACCGCAAGAAGGCCATCGTGCAGGTGGCCGCCGGGCAGAAGATCGAGGCCCTGGAGGGCCTCATCTAAACCTAAGCCGGGAGGGGGGCCCGGCCCCGATCCGGCAAGGGGGCATAGAGGATGGCAGTCAAGAAGTTCAAACCCTACACCCCAAGCCGCCGTTTCATGACGGTGGCGGACTTCTCCGAGATCACCAAGACCGAGCCGGAGAAGTCCTTGGTCAAGCCCCTGAAGAAGACGGGGGGCCGCAACAACCAGGGCCGCATCACCGTGCGCTTCCGGGGGGGCGGCCACAAGCGGCTTTACCGCATCATCGACTTCAAGCGCTGGGACAAGGCGGGCATCCCCGCCAAGGTGGCGGCCATAGAGTACGACCCCAACCGCTCCGCCCGTATTGCCCTTCTGCACTACGCCGACGGGGAGAAGCGCTACATCATCGCTCCCGAGGGCCTGCAGGTGGGCCAGCAGGTGGTGGCGGGACCCGATGCTCCCATCCAGGTGGGCAACGCCCTTCCCCTCCGCTTCATCCCCGTGGGTACCGTGGTTCATGCGGTGGAGCTGGAGCCCAAGAAGGGGGCCAAGCTGGCCCGCTCTGCTGGCACCGGGGCTCAGATTCAGGGCCGGGAAGGGGATTACGTGATCCTGCGCCTGCCCTCAGGGGAGCTTAGGAAGGTGCATGGGGAGTGCTACGCCACCATCGGGACTGTGGGCAACGCCGACCACAAGAACATTGTCTTGGGCAAGGCGGGGCGCACCCGCTGGCTGGGCCGCAAGCCCCATGTGCGCGGCGCCGCCATGAACCCGGTGGACCACCCCCACGGCGGTGGTGAGGGCCGGGCACCCAGGGGCCGTCCCCCGGCCTCCCCTTGGGGCTGGCAGACCAAGGGGCTTAAGACCAGGAAGCGGCGGAAGCCCTCGAGCCGCTTCATCATCGCCCGCCGTAAGAAGTGAGGTGAGCCATGCCGCGTAGCTTGAAGAAGGGCGTTTTCGTAGATGACCACCTCTTGGAGAAGGTGCTGGAGCTGAACGCCAAGGGGGAAAAGCGGCTCATCAAGACCTGGAGCCGCCGCTCCACCATCGTTCCCGAGATGGTGGGCCATACCATTGCGGTCTACAACGGCAAGCAGCATGTGCCCGTCTACATCACCGAGAACATGGTGGGGCACAAGCTGGGAGAGTTTGCCCCCACCCGCACCTACCGGGGGCACGGGAAAGAGGCTAAGGCCACCAAGAAGAAGTAGCCATGGAAGCGAAAGCCATTGCCCGTTACGTGCGCATCTCCCCCAGGAAGGTCCGCCTTGTAGTGGACCTGATCCGGGGGAAGAGCCTCGAGGAGGCCCGCGCCATCCTGCGCTACACCCCTAAGCGGGGGGCCTATTACGTGGCCAAGGTGCTGGAGTCCGCCGCCGCCAATGCGGTCAACAACCACGACATGCTGGAGGACCGGCTTTTCGTGAAGGCGGCCTTTGTGGACGAAGGGCCCGCTTTGAAAAGGGTGCTTCCCCGGGCCCGGGGCCGGGCGGACATCATCAAGAAGAGGACCAGCCACATCACGGTGATCTTGGGAGAGAAACATGGGAAATAAGATCCACCCCATTGGGTTCAGGCTCGGTATCACCCGGGACTGGGAGTCCCGCTGGTATGCGGGCAAGAAGCAGTACCGCCACCTCCTGGTGGAGGACCTGAAGATTCGCGAGCTCCTTACCAAGGAACTCTACCCCGCGGGCCTGGCCCGCATCGACATCGAACGGGCCGCAGACAACGTGGCCGTGACCGTGCATGTGGCCAAGCCCGGCGTGGTCATCGGCCGAGGTGGGGAGAAGATCAAGGTCCTAAGGGATACCCTTTCCCAGCTCACCGGCAAGAATGTGGCCCTGAACGTCCAGGAGATACAAAACCCCAACCTCTCCGCTCCCTTGGTGGCCCAGCGGGTGGCGGAGCAGATCGAACGCCGATTTGCTGTGCGCCGGGCCATCAAGCAAGCGGTGCAGCGGATCATGGAAGCGGGGGCCAAGGGGGCTAAGGTGATCGTCTCCGGCCGTATCGGCGGCGCCGAGCAGGCCCGCACGGAGTGGGCGGCCGAGGGCCGGGTGCCCCTCCACACCCTTCGTGCTAACATAGACTACGGTTTCGCTTTGGCCCGCACCACCTATGGGGTGCTGGGGGTCAAGGCCTACGTGTTCCTGGGCGAGGTGATCGGCGGCCAGAAGCCCAAGGCCCGCCCCGAGGGGCCGAAGGGAGAGGAAAAGCCCCGCCGCCGCCGCCCAGCGGTCCGCGTGAAGAAGGAGGAGTAGGTCATGTTGATGCCCAGGCGCATGAAGTACCGCAAGCAGCAGCGGGGCCGCCTAAAGGGGGCGACCAAGGGCGGCGATTATGTGGCCTTCGGGGACTTCGGCCTGGTGGCCATGGAGCCCGCCTGGATCACCTCCCAGCAGATTGAGGCGGCCCGTGTGGCTATGGTGCGCCATTTCCGCCGCGGGGGCAAGATCTTCATCCGCATCTTCCCCGATAAGCCCTACACCAAGAAGCCCCTCGAGGTGCGAATGGGTAAGGGTAAGGGCAACGTGGAGGGGTACGTGGCGGTGGTGAAGCCGGGCCGGGTGATGTTCGAGGTGGCAGGTGTCCCGGAGGATCAGGCCCTCGAGGCCTTGCGCATTGCTGGCCACAAGCTTCCCATCAAGACCAAGATCGTGAGGAGGGATGCCTACGATGAAGCCCAGTGAGATCCGTAAGCTCTCTCCCAGTGAGATCGAGAAGCTGGTTCGGGAGAAAAAGCGGGAGCTGATGGAGCTGCGCTTCCAAGCTTCTATCGGCCAGCTTTCCCAGAACCACAGGATTCGGGAGACCAGGCGCCTCATCGCCCGGCTCCTCACGATCCTTAACGAGAAGAGGAGGGCCAATGCCTAAGAAGGTGCTGACCGGGGTGGTGGTGAGCGACAAGATGCAGAAGACTGTCACGGTGTTGGTGGAGCGCCAGTTTCCCCACCCCCTCTACGGCAAGGTGATCAAGCGCTCCAAAAAATACCTGGCCCACGACCCCGAGGAGAAGTACAAGGTGGGGGACGTGGTGGAAATCATCGAGTCCCGCCCCATTTCCAAGCGCAAGCGCTTTAGGGTCTTGCGCTTGGTGGAGGAAGGCAGGCTGGACCTGGTGGAGAAGTATCTGGTGCGTAAGCAGAACTACGCAAGCCTTTCCAAACGGGGAGGTAAGGCATGATCCAGCCCCAGACCTACTTGGAGGTGGCCGATAACACCGGGGCCCGTAAGATCATGTGCATCCGTGTGCTTAAGGGCTCCAACGCCAAGTACGCCACCGTGGGGGACATCATCGTGGCCAGCGTTAAGGAGGCCATTCCCCGGGGGGCGGTGAAGGAAGGCGACGTGGTGAAGGCGGTGGTGGTGCGCACCAAGAAGGAGGTCAAGCGTCCGGATGGTTCCGCCATCCGCTTTGACGACAACGCTGCGGTTATCATCAACAACCAGCTAGAGCCTCGAGGGACCAGGGTCTTTGGTCCCGTGGCGCGGGAACTCCGGGAGAAGGGTTTCATGAAGATCGTCTCCCTGGCGCCGGAGGTGCTCTAATGCGGGCCAAGGTACATGTGAAAAAGGGGGACACGGTTTTGGTGGCCTCCGGCAAGTACAAGGGCCGGGTGGGCAAGGTGAAGGCGGTGCTGCCCAAAAAGGGGGCGGTCATCGTGGAGGGGGTGAACATCGTTAAGAAAGCGGTGCGGGTAAGCCCCCAGTACCCCCAGGGCGGCTTTGTGGAGCAGGAGGCTCCTCTGCATGCCTCTAAGGTGCGCCCCATTTGTCCTGCCTGTGGCAAGCCCACCCGGGTGCGTAAGAAGTTCCTGGAAAATGGCCGCAAGATCCGGGTGTGCGCCAAGTGTGGTGGGGCTTTGGACGTGGAGGGATGAGATGCCGCTAGAGGTTGCGCTGAAGAGAAAGTACTACGAGGAGGTACGGCCCGAGCTCATCCGGCGCTTCGGCTACCGGAACATCTGGGAGGTTCCCCGGCTGGAGAAGGTGGTGATCAACCAGGGGCTGGGGGAGGCCAAGGAGGATGCCCGCATCCTGGAGAAGGCTTCCCAGGAGCTTGCCCTTATCACTGGCCAAAAGCCGGCTATAACCCGGGCCAAGAAGTCCATCTCCAACTTCAAGCTCCGCAAGGGGATGCCCATCGGCCTTAAGGTTACCCTGCGGGGTGACCGGATGTGGATCTTCCTGGAGAAGCTGCTTTCCGTGGCCCTTCCCCGCATCCGCGACTTCCGCGGGGTGAACCCGAATAGCTTTGATGGCCGCGGCAACTACAACCTGGGCTTGAGGGAGCAGCTCATCTTCCCGGAGATCACCTACGATATGGTGGACGCCCTTCGGGGGATGGACATCGCGGTGGTCACCACCGCCCGGACCGACGAGGAGGCCAGGGCCCTTTTGGAGCTTCTGGGCTTCCCCTTCCGTAAGTGAGGCGAGCATGGCGAGAAAGGCGTTGATCGAAAAGGCCAAGCGTACCCCTAAGTTCAAGGTGCGGGCTTACACCCGTTGCATGCGCTGTGGGAGGGCCAGGAGCGTGTACCGCTACTTTGGGCTCTGCCGGATTTGCCTTAGGGAGCTGGCCCACAGGGGGCAGCTTCCTGGGGTAAGGAAGGCCAGCTGGTAGGCCGTGGCTGGTCGAGGGGGTTCCCTCGAGACCGCATGGTCCAGGAGTGAGGTAAAAGGAGAGCGGAAATGTTGACGGACCCCATTGCCGACATGCTGACCCGGATCAGGAATGCCACCCGGGTCTACAAGGAGAGTACCGAGGTACCCGCCTCCCGCTTTAAGGAGGAGATCCTCAAGATCCTGGCGCGGGAGGGCTTCATTAAGGGGTACGAGCGGGTGGAGGTGGATGGCAAGCCCGTTCTGCGCATTTACCTGAAGTACGGGCCAAGGCGTCAGGGTCCTGATCCCCGGCCCGAACAGGTGATCAACCACATCCGTCGCATCAGCCGTCCAGGGCGGCGGGTGTACGTGGGGGTCAAGGAGATTCCCCGGGTGCGCCGTGGCCTGGGGATTGCCATTCTGTCCACGCCCAAGGGCGTCCTTACCGACCGGGAGGCCCGGCGTTTAGGCGTGGGTGGGGAGCTTATCTGCGAGGTGTGGTGATGTCTAGGATTGGCCGGCTTCCCATTCCCTTGCCCAAGGGGGTCACTGTGGAGGTGGCCCCGGGGCTCGTCAAGGTTAAAGGCCCCAAGGGTGAGCTTTCCGTGCCCATCTCCCCGGAGATGCGGGTGGTGGTGGAGGGAGGGGTGGTGCGGGTGGAGCGGCCTTCGGATGAGCGCCGGCACAAGAGCCTGCACGGCCTCACCCGGACCCTCATCGCCAATGCCATCAAGGGGGTTTCCGAGGGGTACGTGAAGGAGCTCCTCATCAAGGGCATCGGCTATCGGGCCCGGCTTGCTGGACGGGCGGTGGAGCTCACCGTGGGCTTTAGCCACCCCGTGGTGGTGGAGCCTCCGGAGGGCATAACCTTTGAGGTGCCCGAGCCTACCAGGATCCGTGTTCTGGGTATAGACAAGCAGAAGGTGGGCCAGGTGGCCGCCAACCTTCGCGCCATCAAGAAGCCCAGCGCCTACCACGAGAAGGGCATTTACTACGCGGGCGAGCCCGTCCGCCTTAAGCCCGGCAAGGCCGGGGCCAAGAAGTAGGGGGAACCATGGCACGGCTTACCGCATACGAACGCCGCAAGTTCCGGGTGCGTAACCGCATCAAGCGCACGGGCCGGCTCCGCCTGTCCGTCTTCCGGAGCCTTAACCACATCTACGCCCAGATCATCGATGACGAGAAGGGCCATACCCTGGTGGCCGAGTCCAGCCTGGCCCTGAAGCTGAAGGGCAACAAGACCGAGGTGGCCCGGCAGGTGGGGCGGGCCCTGGCGGAGAAGGCCAAGGCGTTGGGGATCACCAAGGTGGCTTTTGACCGTGGCCCCTACAAGTACCACGGCCGGGTAAAGGCTCTGGCGGAAGGGGCCAGAGAAGGGGGCCTGGAGTTCTAGGTCGCTTAGCGAGGAGGAAGCATGCCCGAGACCGACTTTGAAGAGAAGATGATCCTGGTGCGGCGCACCGCCAAGACCTACCAGGGTGGCCGCCGCTTCCGCTTCGGGGCCTTGGTGGTGGTGGGTGACCGGCAGGGCCGGGTGGGCTTGGGCCTGGGCAAGGCCAAAGAAGTTCCGCTGGCGGTGCAGAAGGCGGGGTACTATGCCCGCCGCAACATGGTGGAGGTACCCATCCAAAACGGCACCATTCCCCACGAGATTGAGGTGGAGTACGGAGCCTCCAAGATTCTCCTGAAGCCTGCTGCCCCGGGCACGGGGGTGATTGCGGGGGCAGTGCCCCGGGCCATCCTGGAGCTGGCGGGGATCACGGATATCCTCACCAAGGAGCTGGGGAGCCGCAACCCCATCAACATCGCCTACGCCACCATGGAGGCCCTCAGGCAGCTTAAGACCAAGCAGGATGTGGAGCGCCTGCGGAAGGGTGGGGAGGAGTGATGGCCAAGCTCAAGGTTAAGTTGGTGAAGAGCCCCATCGGCTATCCCAAGGACCAAAAGGCGGCCTTGAAAGCCCTGGGGCTGACCAAGCTCCACAGGGAAAAGGTCCTCGAGGACCATCCCGCCATACTGGGCAACATCAAGAAGGTGGCCCACCTTGTGCGGGTGGAGGTGCTGGAATGAAGCTTACCGATCTAAAACCCAATCCTGGGGCCAACAAGAGGCGGAAGCGGGTGGGGCGGGGCCCTGGCTCCGGCCACGGCAAGACGGCCACCCGGGGTCACAAGGGGCAGAAGTCCCGCTCCGGTGGCCTCAAGGATCCCCGCCGCTTTGAGGGGGGGCGCTCCACCACCCTGATGCGCCTGCCCAAGCGGGGCATGCAGGGACAGGTGCCCGGGGAGATCAAGAGGCCCAAGTACCAGGGGGTGAACCTGAGGGACCTGGCCCGCTTCGACGGGGAGGTGACCCCGGAGGTGCTGGTCCAGGCTGGAATCCTGAAGAAGGGCTACCGGCTTAAGGTGCTGGGGGAAGGGGAGGCCAAGCCCCTTAGGGTGGTGGCCCACGCCTTTTCCAAGACTGCCCTGGAGAAGCTGAAGGCTGCGGGCGGCGAGGCCGTCCTCCTGGTTCCCTCGCCCGAAGGGCAAGCACCCAAGGAGGCTTAGGATGCTTAAGGCCTTCCGGAGCGCCCTGGCCATTCCCGAACTGCGCCAGCGGATCCTCTTCACCCTGCTGGTGTTGGCCGCCTACCGCCTGGGGGCCTTCATCCCCACCCCGGGGGTGGACCTGGACAAGATCCAGGAGTTCCTGCGCACCACCCAGGGAGGGGTTTTCGGCATCATCAACCTCTTTTCGGGCGGTAACTTTGAGCGCTTCTCCATCTTCGCCCTGGGAATCATGCCCTACATCACCGCCGCCATCATCATGCAGCTTTTGGTCAATGTGATTCCCACCCTGGAGAAGCTTTCCAAGGAGGGTGAGGAGGGCCGCCGCATCATCAACCAGTACACCCGCATCGGCGGCATCGCTCTGGGGGCTTTCCAGGGTTTCTTTCTGGCCACCGCCTTCCTGGGGGCGGAGGGGGGGCGTTTCCTGCTGCCTGGCTGGGCACCCGGTCCCTTCTTCTGGCTGGTGGTGGTGGTCACCCAGGTGGCGGGCATCGCCCTCCTTCTCTGGATGGCGGAGCGCATCACCGAGTACGGCATCGGCAACGGCACCAGCATGATCATCTTCTCGGGGATCGTGGTGGACTGGTTGCCACAACTTTTCCGCACCGCTGGCCTCATCCGCACCGGGGAGGTCAACCTGGTGGCCTTCCTGTTTTTCCTGGCCTTTATCGTCTTGGCCTTCGCCGGGATGGCGGCGGTGCAGCAGGCGGAAAGGCGCATTCCCGTCCAGTACGCCAGGAAGGTGGTGGGCAGGAGGGTCTACGGGGGGCAGGCCACCTACATCCCCATCAAGCTGAACGCTGCCGGCGTCATCCCCATCGTCTTTGCCGCCGCCATTTTGCAGATCCCCATCTTCCTCACCGCCCCCTTTCAGGACAACCAGGTGCTCCAGGCCATCGCCAACTTCTTCAACCCCACCCGGATCTCCGGCCTCCTCATCGAGGTGGTGCTCATCGTCCTTTTCACCTACGTCTACACCGCGGTCCAGTTCGATCCCAAGCGGATTGCGGAAAGCCTCCGGGAATACGGGGGGTTCATCCCGGGCATCCGCCCAGGCGAGCCCACGGTGAAGTTCTTGGAACACATCGTTTCCCGCCTGACCCTCTGGGGGGCCCTCTTCCTGGGCCTGGTGGCGGCGTTGCCCCAGATCATCCAGAACCTCACCGGGGTGAAGAGCATCGCCTTTTCCGGCATCGGCCTTCTCATCGTGGTGGGCGTGGCCCTGGACACCTTGCGGCAGATTGAGAGCCAGCTGATGCTGAGAAACTACGAGGGGTTCCTTTCCAAGGGCCGCATCCGCGGCCGCACGCGCTAGGAGGGAGGATGGGGGAAGCGGTGATCTTCTTAGGGCCGCCGGGGGCGGGAAAGGGCACCCAGGCGGCCAGGCTGGCGAAGGAGCTGGGCTTTAAGAAACTCTCCACCGGGGACATCCTGCGGGACCATGTGGCCCGGGGCACGCCCCTGGGGCAGCAGGTGAAGCCC
>Ga0209479_1001138_pt1 | contig 29439 bp, 29 predicted proteins | sample DewCreD2012metaG_2_FD_184112 | JGI IMG/M metagenome (GOLD analysis project Ga0209479, IMG submission 184112) | Hot spring sediment bacterial and archeal communities from British Columbia, Canada, to study Microbial Dark Matter (Phase II) - Dewar... ...
AGTTCGGCGGCCGCCCTGCAAAGGGCCAGGGAAAACGCTCAGGCCAACGGCCTCGCCAACATCACCTTCCGCGAGGCCAACGCGTTTGAGTTCCTGCGTGAAGAGGAGCGGCGCAAAGCCCGGTACGACCTGATTGTGCTCGACCCCCCCGCCTTTGCCAAGGGCCGGCGTGACCTGGATCGGGCCTACGCCGCCTACAAGGAGATTAACCTGCGGGCCATGAAGCTGTTGCCAAGCGGCGGCATCCTGGCCACCGCCTCGTGCAGCCACCACCTGAGCGAAGCCCTCTTTTACCAGATGCTCACCGAGGCTGCCGCCGATGCCCACCGCGCTGTGCGGGTGGTAGAAAAGCGCGGTCAGGGCTGGGATCACCCGGTGCTGCTCAACGTGCCCGAGACCCAGTATCTGAAGTTCGCCATCCTGGAAGTTCTTTAGCCCTCGGCCAGCCGTTTTTCCCTATGCTCGCTCTGCTGCAAGGCCAGGGCCAGCGCTTTACCTTCCTCGCCCAGCCTGAGGGCCACAGGTCGCTTAAGGGCTCCCTGGCGCAAAATTAAGTAGACTGTGCGCCCGGCTCCAGGGGGGCTTAGGGGGCGCAGGTGGGTTCTCTTGGCCTTGGGTAGGGTCCACAAGGCCACCTCCGGCAGGAGGGTAAGCCCCCCTACCTCCTCTACCAATCGGATGAGGGTTTCCAAATCCCCACTTTGGAACTCCACCCCTTTCGAACCCTGGCCCGGCCTGCAAACCGCCAGCACCTGCTCCCGAAAACAGTGTCCTTCGGCCAGAACCCAGGTGTCCTCCAAAGGAACCTCGAGGGGATGGATGGTGGTTCGGGTATAAAGGGGGTGCTCCGGGGAAACATAGGCCAGAAAAGCCTCTTGAAAAAGGGGGTGAACCTCGAGGCCTGGGGCCTCCTCTTCCGTGGCAATCAGGCCTGCGTCCAGGCGGCCTTCCACCAGCCCCTGCAGGATGCTGGGGGTCGGTTCTTCCCGGACGGAGAGCTCGAGGCTGGGAAAGCGCACCCGCAGCCGGGGTAGGAGCCGCGGCAGAAGGTAAGGGGCCAGCGTTGGGATGACCCCCAGTCGAAAAGGCCCCTGGAAGAACCCCTCCTCCCCCCGGGCCAGGGCCTTGAGCCGCTCAACCTCCTCCAGCACCTTGCGGGCCTGGACAATAACCTGCTCGCCCACCTCGGTGGGCTCCAATGGGCGCTTTTTTCGGTGAAAAAGCACCACCCCCAGCTCCTCCTCCAGGCGCTTAATCTGAATGCTCAAAGCTGGTTGGGTCAGGAAGACCCGTTCTGCTGCCCGGGTGAAGTGGCGCTCCTCGTCCAGGGCCACCAGATAGCGGAGCTGATCCAAGTTCATAAATCTAGTTTATACTAGCACGGGTCATAATCTATTGGACTTATTTCTTCCGGCATCCTACCCTGAAACCGTCCGGAGCAAATCTCCGGCAAGGAGGTGACTAGGATGTTCCTGAGGATCGACCGGTTGCAGATTGAACTTCCCGCGCCCAAGGAGCAGGATCCCAATGCAGCGAGCGCTGTACAGGCCCTTCTAGGTGGGCGGTTCGGGGAGATGTCCACCCTGATGAACTACATGTACCAGTCCTTCAACTTCCGGGGGAAGCAGGCCCTCAAGCCCTACTACGATCTCATCGCCAACATCGCCACCGAGGAGCTGGGGCACATTGAGCTGGTAGCCGCCACCATCAACGCCCTCCTGGCCAAGAACCCCGGGAAGGGCCAGGAGGAAGGGGTGAACCCCGTGGCCGCGCCTTTGGGCTTCGCCAAGGACGCCCGCAACGCCGCCCACTTCGTCGCCGGGGGGGCCAACAGCCTGGTCATGGGGGCCATGGGGGAGCACTGGCACGGGGAGTACGTCTTCACCAGCGGCAACCTCATCCTGGATTTGCTCCACAACTTCTTCCTGGAGGTGGCCGCCCGCACCCACAAGCTCCGGGTCTACGAGATGACGGACAACCCCGTGGCCCGGGAGATGATCGGCTACCTGTTGGTGCGGGGCGGGGTGCACGCCGCCGCCTACGGCAAGGCCCTGGAGAGCCTCACCGGGGTGGAGATGACCAAGATGCTCCCCATCCCCCGCATCGACAACAGCCAGTTCCCCGAGGCCAAGAAGTTCATGGAGCAGGGCTTCCACCGCAACCTCTACCGCTTCAGCCCGGAGGACTACAAGGACCTCGGCCTCATCTGGCGGGGTGCTTCCCCCGAGGACGGGAGCGAGGTGGTGGTGGTGGACGGGCCTCCCCAGGGCGGCCCGGTGTTTGACGCCGGCCACGACGCCGCGGAGTTCGCCCCCGAGTTCCACCCCGCGGAGCTTTACGAGATCGCTAAGAAGCTCTACGAGAAGGCCAAGTAGCAGCAAAATACGAGCTTGCTCAATGGGCAGTGTATCGAGCACTGCCCATTGTGGTTTGTTTGTGTTGTGTTTGAAGGAAGCTGGGGCTCAATCGACCTCCATATAGAAAACCTCCCCTGCAGTGCGAGGGGAGGAAGAATAGAGTGAGCGGCTGGCGGGTTTTGACTATCGAGCCTGCGTTAGCTCGAGGCGCACTTGTTGCGTGCGGCCGGCCTCAACTCGAACATCCCTGAGCGCCACACGGTAACCCGGGGCCAGCGCCACCACCTGGACACTGCCGCCCTCGAGCTCCTCCAGGCGCAGGAAGCCCCCCCGGGTCTGGCCCACCTCGCGGCCATCCAGGAAGATGCGCGCTTCCACGTTGGTGTAGACCTCGAGCGTCCCGCGCAGGGCCTGTAGGGTGGCGTTCACCGGCACGGTCTGGCCGCTGCCCACACTCAGGCTGGCCCGGAAGTTCTGGTAACCATTCAGACGGAGCTCGAGGTCGTAGCGGCCCGGCTGTACGGTCAGGTTGAGGGGGGTATTCCCCACCACCCGGCCATTGAGCAGCACCTGGGCCCCCTGGGGGTTGGAGTTGATTTGCAGCAGCCCGTTTTGTACCACCGGCACCAGGTTGGCGTTGACCACCGTGGTCTCGCCAGGCCGGATCTGGGCCGAGGTGCGGAAGGTCTGGTAGCCCCCCAAGCGCAGCTCAATATCCACCCGTCCTGGGCGCAGCACCAGGCTGAGGGGGGTGTTGCCCACCACCCGGCCCTCCACCAGCACCTGGGCCCCCGCAGGGCTCGAGTTCACGCTAAGGGTGCCGGTGGCCGGTTGCACGGGCTGCACGGGGGTTACGGCCGCCCGCCCCACGATGAAAAACGCCACGTTGGAAACCCAGTCCTGCTGGGGCAGCGGGGTTACCACAATCGAGAGGGCCCGGGCCAGGTTGTCCGCACCCTGCAGGTTTACCCGCCCGGTCTGGATATCGGCGATCTGGGCCAGGGACAAGGGCTGGCGGCTGGCTACAGCCAGCACCCGATCCTGCCCCTCGGGGCCGGCCACCTCGAGCGCGTAGCGCGCGCCGGTGGCGGGCGGGAAGGTGCGGGTCTCGCCGGCCCGCAGGAAGTTGTTCTGGTCGAAAGCGTTGGGCAGAATCAGGCCGATCTCGCCCGTAGACTTGACGCTGAAAATGTAGACGTAAGCGTCCTGGTTAACCTGCACCGAGACCTGGATGCGTTCGCCAATCTGGTAGACCGGGTTGCCAGTTTTGCTGGGGTCTTTGTTGACCCAGACCCGCACCTGCAGGTCGGTGGGCACCGGGTTGACGATGATGCCCTGCGGGCTGAGTTCGGGTGCGGCCAGGGCAGAGCCTGCCAGCAAGAGTCCAAGGGTTGTTGAGAAGATTCGCTTCATGTATGGCCTCCTCCACCCCCAGCGTAGGATACTGGGACTGACCGTCGTGAGAGCCCATTCAGCCAAAGTTAACCTTGGCGTTGAGCAATTCTTTAGTGGGGCCTGGCCTGTTGGAGCGGGTTTCTGGCGGCAGGCCGGCCACAGCTAAGAAGCCAGGCGCATGAGCAGCCGGGCATAGCCCTGCTTGCCTTTTTCAAAGCTCGAGAGTCTGAAGAACTCGTTGGGGGAGTGAATCAGCTCGTCCTCGAGGCCAAAACCAAAGCTCACTGGATCGTGGCCTAGCTGCTGCTTAAGGGTACTCAGAATGGGCACCGAGCCACCAAACATGGTCTCCACCGGTGGCACCCCGTACAGCTCGGTGAGGACTTCCCGGGCCACCTGGGCCACCGGGTGGTCGGCCCGCATGCGAAACGCCGGGGCTCCCGACTCTTTGACCCGCACCTCCAGGCGCACACCTTTGGGCAGGTGGGCCTCCAGGTGGGCCCTGATCAAGGCCACGATTTTATCGGGGTCTTGGTGAGGCACCAGGCGGCAGGTAATTTTGGCGTGCGCGGTGGAGGGAATTACCGTCATACCCCCCGGCCCCATGTAGCCGCCCCACATCCCGTTGACCTCGAGGGTGGGCCGTCCGGTGATGCGCTCCCAGGGGGAATAACCCGCCTCACCATAAAACTCGGGCACCCCCAGCTTCTGTTTCATCTCCGCTTCGTTCCAGGGAATCCGCTTGTACCACTCGCGCAATTCGGGGCTGAGGGGTTCCACATCGTCGTAAAAACCCTCGACCGCCACGCTGCCGTCGGGGTTGTGCAACGAGGCAATCAGTTCGGCCATAGCGTGCAGGGGGTTTTGCACCTGGCCGCCCCAGGAGCCCGAGTGCAGGTCGTGGCTGGGGCCGATCAGGTCGAACTCGAGGCCGCAAATACCCCGCGCCCCAAGGCTCAGCAGCGGGGTGGTCTCGGAAAGCTGGCCGCTATCCCCGTTGATGATCATGTCGCAGCGCAGCCGTTCCCGGTGCTGCTCGATAAATGCCGGCAGGCTGGGGCTGCTGATCTCCTCCTCCCCCTCGATGAGGGCCTTCACGTTGAGGTGGAGGTTCCCCGTAGCGATCAGCGCCTCGGCGGCCAGCAGAAAGGCCATCACCTGCCCCTTCATATCCGAGGCCCCGCGGGCCACGATGCGCCCATCCACCACGGTGGGTTCAAAGGGCGGGGAGTTCCAGCGCTCGGGGTTGTCGGCCGGCTGCACGTCGTAATGGCCGTAGAAAAGCACCGTGGGCCGGTCGGGGTAAGGGCAGTACTCGGCCAGCACCACCGGATGCCCGGCGGTGGGACACACCTCGGCGGTAAAGCCGGCCTGGCGAAACCGCCCGGCCAGCCATTCCGCAGCCCGGCGCACATCGGCCTGGCGGGCGGGCTGGGCCGAGATGCTGGGGATGGCTAAAAAAGCACGGAAGTCCTCGAGGTGAGCCGCTTGGTGTTGTTTCAGGTAATCGGGCCAGCTCATAGCAAAGCGATTCTACCGCTTTGCGCCCCATCTGGGGATCGGCTCAATAAGCCCTCTCAGAAAACAGCGCTTGATTGGCTTCCCGCAGCCACCGGCCCTACTCGTTGGTGCGGGCCATCACCTCTTCCAGGGTGGTCAGGCCCAGGAAAGCTTTTTGAATACCGTCCTCGCGCAGGGTTTTCATACCACCCCTGCGGGCGATCTCCTTAATCTGGGTGGCCGACTGCCCCTCCACAATAGCCCGGCGGATCTCATCGTCGAGCACCATGAGCTCGTGGATGGCCGTACGGCCCTTATAGCCGGTGCCGTTGCACTTATCGCACCCCGTGCCTTTGTAGAGGGTTTTGCCACGCAGCTCCTCCCTGGACAGCTCCAGCCGGCGTAGCACGGTTGGGTCGGGCTCAACCTGAATTTTGCAGTGCTCGCAGATCTTGCGCACCAAGCGCTGGGCCAGCACCCCCACCAACGCCGCCGAGATGTTGAAGAGTTCCACCCCCATCTCATCCAGCCGGGTAACGGCCCCTGCGGCATCGTTGGTGTGCAGGGTGGCGATCACCAGGTGGCCGGTCAGGGCCGCCTCGGTGGCAATCTTGGCCGTTTCAGAGTCGCGGATCTCACCCACCATGATGATATCGGGGTCTTGCCGCAGGAAGCTCCGCAGGGCCTTGGCAAAGGTCAGGCCGGCCACCGGGTTCACCTGGGTCTGGTTAATCCCGGGGATCTCGTACTCGACCGGGTCTTCGATGGTGGTGGTGTTTTTGTCGGGGGTGGCGATGCGCTTCAGAATGCTGAAGGTGGTGAAGGACTTACCCGAGCCCGTAGGCCCGGTAATCAGGAAGATGCCGTAGGGCTTGGAAATCACGTCTTCAAAGCGCTGAAACACATCCGGCGCGAATCCGAGCTGCTCAATTTCAGGGATGTCGGCGGCTTTGCGCAGCAGACGCATTACAATTTTTTCGCCGTATACGGTAGGCAGGGTGGAAAGGCGCAGATCCAGGTCAATGGAACGGTCGCGGTAACGCACCCGGCCATCCTGGGGCAGGCGCCGCTCGGCAATGTCCAGGTTAGCCATAATCTTGATCCTCGAGGCAATCGCCGGCCCGGCCCCCTTGGGCAAACGCATGTACTCCCGCAGGGTGCCGTCGATCCGGATGCGCACCAGGATGTCCGACTGGCGGGGCTCGATGTGGATGTCCGAAGCATCCTGCAAGAAAGCCTCGCGGATAATGCTGTTGACCAGCTTGACCACCGCGTTATCGTCGAGGGCGCTGGTATCGGCAGCCTCTTCTTCTCTTTTCTTACCCTCAAACTCCCGGGCCAGCTCCTCCACCCCGGTGGTGCTGCCATAGAACCGCTCGATGAGCTTGGTTATGGCCGCTTCCGCCGAGACCGCCGGCATCACATCGCGCTTGGTGATCATGCGCAGGTCGTCGATGGCCAGGATGTTGCGGGGGTCTTTCATCAAGGCCACCAGGGTGTTGCCCTCGAGGTGGTGCGGGAAGATGGTGTAGCGCCGCACGGTGGACTCGGGCACCATAGTGAGCACCGAGGGGTCGGGGGGGAAGTCGGTGGGGTCGATATAGGGGTAACCAAGCTGGGTAGCCAGGCTCTTCGCCAGCATCTCCGGCTTGATTTTGCCCGACTGCACCAGGGTATCCTCGAGGCGACCCCCACCCTGTCGCTGTTTAGCCAGGGCCTCTTCCACATCCTGGGCGCTCACATAGCCCAGCTCAACCAGAACCTCCCCCAGGGGCCGGGTTTTGCCCATACGGCGCTGCACCGAAAGCGCATCCTGCAAAGCGGCGCGCCCCAGCTTACCTTCCTGCACCAAGGCTTCCCCCAGGCGGCTCTTTTCAGGATAGGCTTTGCCAAACAAGGCTTCCCAAACCTTGGGCAGGGTCAGGATGAACCTGGTGGGGCGTTCGATCAACCGGGCCACAGCGTGTCGGTGGCGTGGGTCGGCCAGCACCACCAGCACCTGCTGCCCATCCTGGCGGGCTGGTATGGCCTGGTAGCGCAGGGCATCGGGGCGCAACAAGAAGGCTGAGACCTCTTGTTGCAGCTCGAGGTCGTCCAGCTCCACCCTAAACTCGATGCCGGCCTGCTCGGCCAGGGCCTGGTAAAGCCGTTCCTCGGCCAGGCCGAATTTGTTCACAAGCAGCCGACCCAATAGCTCACCGGTCTTCTCCTGCTCAACCAAAGCGGCCTCGAGATCCTCCCGGCTCAGCCAGCCTTTGCTGACCAGGATTTCACCCAGCTGCATCTCGCCCTGCGAGGCAGCCGAGGGCGGCGGGGGCACCGGCAGGCCCAGCTCGGGGTAGTGCACCGCCAGGGCGTAGCGAAAAGAGGACGGGGTAGCCAGGTAGGGCTCGATGATCTGATTGGTGAGGTCTTCGAGCTCCTCAAGCACCAGGTTGTCTAGCGGGTTTAGCAGGGCCACCCGCAAGGTGCCCCCCTCCACGCTGAAGGGAATGGCACCCAGATCCCGCGCCCGCTCTGCCGGAATGAGCGACTTGGCCTCGGGTGAAATTTCCATGTCGGCCAGCTCCACCAGCGGAATACCAAAGGCCTGTTCAATGGCCTGGGCAATGCGTCGCTCAGAGAGCAAGCCCAGGTCGACGATAATCTCCGAGAGGTTCCCCCCCACTTCACGGTGCTGCTCGAGGGCTCGCTGCAGTTCTTCATCCCCCAGCAGCCCCATGTCCAACAGGGCAGCGCCCAGCCGTTTATCTCCAATTGTCAAGACGTTGGCCATTCAACCAGTCCTCCTACACCAAGCAGCGGATACCCAAGACCAATGAGCCAGTGAACAGGGCAACGTTTGTATACCTACAAGGCATCACGCGGCTTCCTCCTAGTCTTTGCTTATTCTGGGGTTCGGCGCAAAATCTTTTGGGTCAAATTCCTCTTGGGCTCCCACAGGACGTTTGCGGTTGGTATTGCCCAGTATCCAGCGCTCGAGCCTGCGTACCAGGCGTGTGTATCCCAGCTCCTGCTGGGCCAGCGGTGGCACCAGCACGGTGTACATCCCAGCCAGGTTACCCCCCAGCACATCGGTAAAGAGCTGGTCGCCCACCACCGCCACCTCCCCGGGGCGTAGCCCCAGCCGCCGCAGGGCCTCACGAAACCCAAACCAGGGCTTGCCCGCCGGCCCGAGGCCCGGAATTCCCAGCTTCTCGCTCCAGTAGCGCACCCGCCGGCGAGTGGCGTTGGAAACCAGCATCATCGGGATACCGGCTTGCTTCTGGGCCTGTAGCCACGCCCGCAAGGCCTCGGGAACCTCGCCATAGGTTCTATAGGGCACCAGGGTGTTGTCCAGATCAAGCAGCACCGCCCGCAGACCCCGCTCCTGCAGCCAGGCGGGGGTAACTTCGGTAACCGAGTTAAGCTGGGCCCTTGGCTTGAGCACCATTCCAGTGTAACGAAAACTTCTGCAAGACTGAAGAACAGGGTTAAGGGTTGGGCAGCATTATGAGGGCCCACATACGGCCGGTCTGACCCCGATCCCTGCGGTGCGAAAAGAAGGCCGTATCGGCATAGGTGCAGCGTCCCAACGCCCAGTAATGCCGGGGGTCAATCCCACCTTGCAGGGCCTGGGCGTGGATGGCCCGCTCGAGGTCGAGCCGGTATCTGCCTGGATGCTTTGGATCGGGCCAAGCAAAAGCCAGGCCCACCCGCTCAAACTGCTCCAGCACCTCCGGGCCCACCTGGAAGTTGGGGCCGCTGATGCCAGGGCCCACCGCCAGTCGAATGTTCTCGGGGCTCGAGCCATACCGGGACTGCATCAGTTCCAGGGCCCGCGGCAAAATACCCGAAACCACCCCCCGCCAGCCTGCGTGCAACGCCCCCACCACACGACTAACAGGATCGTGGAGCAGGATGGGGTAGCAGTCGGCCACAGTAACCCGCAGCAACAGTCCGGGGGTGGCGGTCAACACCCCGTCCCCTTCCCACTCCCCGGCTGTCTCAACCGCATGCACCTGGTTGCCATGGACTTGACTTAGGGCTACCACCGGTGGGTTTCCGAAAGCCGCCAGCACCCTGCGCCGGTTTTCCAGCACATGCTCCGGATGATCGGCTGTGGACAGGCCCAGGTTGAGGCTGTCGAACGGGGCTGGCGACACACCGCCCTGGCGGGTGGTAAAGCCATGGGGCACCTCTAGCAAAGGACTGGTAAGCAACTGCAAGAACCCAACACCTCCTAGCAGCCATTCAACACCAACAAAAGCTCCACCAAACAAATCTCACTGCCAACCCTGGTATCGCCGGGCCACCCCCCCCAGCCAAACACAGGCGAAAACCGGGCCAGCCAGGTTCACACTGTCATCACAAGCAGCCCGGCGCTCAGAGCCTACAATAACAGGGTGGATGTCTTTCCTCTACCTGCGCTGGCCGCTTTAGCGTTTATACTGGGCAGCCTGATTGGCTCTTTTTTGAACGTGGTCATTTATCGTCTTCCGGCTGGTCTTTCGGTGGTCTGGCCGCGATCGCGCTGCCCCCATTGTGAGCACACCCTTTCCCCAGCCGAGCTGGTGCCAATTGCCTCCTGGGTTCTGCAGGGTGGCCGGTGCAGAAACTGTAAGGCTGCCATCTCAGTGCGTTACCCGCTGGTAGAAGCCCTGACAGCAGCCCTGTTTAGCCTATCCGCAATTTTGCACCCCGTTTTCCCCGATCTGGTCTTTATATGGGCCTTTATCGCCCTGCTAATTGCCCTGTCATTTATTGACATTGACACCAAAACCCTGCCCAATTCACTCAATTTCACCGGATTCTTCCTGGGCCTGCTGGGGGCGGGGGCGCTGGGTTTCCCACATAGCTTTCAGACCGCTCTGGAAGGCGGCCTGATGGGCGCCGGCTTGGTCGCGTTGTTCGCAGGCTATGGCGGATGGCTGTACAACCGCTTCAAGGATGGCCCTCGCGAAGGCCCCTTCGGTGTGCACCTGGTACATCTGGCTGCCATGCTTGGGGCCTGGGGTGGGATGCTGGGCAGCGTAGGGGGCACCTGGCTGGGCGGGCTGGGCCTTGTGGTGGGGCTGCTGAACGCCTCGCTCAACGCCCGCACAGGTAAGGTATGGGCACTGCACGACAGCCTGACCCTCGGTCTTGCTGCGCTGGCCCCGCTTGCTGCCTGGGCGCTGGGTCTTTCCCCACTGGAGAGTCTTCGGGGTTTGCTGGTCAGCGCAGGGGGCATGGCCCTGGCCGGCATGCTGTACTGGTGGCTCCGCAACCCATCCGATAAGGTGGAGCCCCCATCCACCGAAGAAAACCCGCAAGGGTACGTGACCGTAATGGGCTATGGCGATGTGGTGCTGGCCGGATTTCTAGGGGTCTGGCTGGGCTTTGCCAACCTGCTGGTGGCCGTTTTTATCGCCGTTTTTGCTGGCGCTGTCATCGGTCTGATCATGCGCAGGTATAGCGGCGAGAGTCAAATACCATTCGGGCCGTATCTGGCTATTGGCGGACTGGTTGCGTTCTTCTATGGAACCGCCCTTGTGCAGTGGTACCTGCGCTACATTGGGCTGGCGTAGCTTGAGCCGGCAATTGAGGCGCATCATCCACACAGGGCAGTCGGCCTCAAAAAAACCTGTGCGAAAGGTGGCGTTGCTGGATTTTTCGTCGCGTGCAGCGCAAAAGGGTATCCTTAAGTCTAGGCGTCCTGGGATGGAGGCGTTATAGTGTCCTGCGGAACGCGGAGGCTATCCAGCGTTTAATCCCAAACAGGAGGATCACATGAAAATAGGCATCAACGGTTTCGGACGCATTGGCCGTCAGGTGTTCCGGATTTTGCAGGAACGCGGGGTGGAGGTGGTCGGCATCAACGACCTTTCGGACAACGCCATCCTGGCCCATCTATTCAAGTATGACTCCAACTATGGCCGCTTCCCGGGCACTGTCAGCTACGACGAGAAAACCATCACCGTCAACGGCAAGACCATCCGGGTATACGAAGAGAAAGACCCGGCCAACATCCCCTGGGGTGAGATCGGAGCCGATATCGTCATCGAGTCCACCGGGCGCTTTACCAAGCTCGAGGCCGCCGAAGCCCACCTCAAAGCGGGGGCCAAGAAGGTCATCATCAGCGCGCCGGGCAAGGGCGACATGCTCACGGTGGTGATGGGCGTGAACGAGCACATGTACGATCCCGCCAAACACCACGTCATCTCCAACGCGAGCTGCACCACCAACGGCCTGGCCCCTGTGGCCAAGGTGCTCAACGACCACTTCGGCATCGAAAAGGGCCTCCTGACCACCGTGCACGCCTACACCGCCAGCCAGAGCCTGGTGGACGCTGTCAAGGACGACCCCCGCGACGCCCGGGCGGCGGCCCTCAACATCGTGCCCAGCGAGACCGGCGCGGCCAAGGCGGTGGGGCTGGTGATCCCCGAGCTCAAAGGCAAGTTTGGCGGCATGGCCTTCCGCGTCCCGACCAGCACCGTCTCGGTGGTAGACTTTACGGCCATCCTGAGCAAAGAAGCCAGCAAAGAAGAGATCAACGCCGCCATGAAAGCGGCTGCTGAAGGCCCCATGAAGGGCATCCTGGCCTACACCGAGGAGCCCCTGGTGAGCAGCGACCTCAAGGGCGACCCCCACTCCTCCATCTTCAGCGCCCTGGACACCCTGGTGGTGGGCAACTTGGTCAAGGTGGTGAGCTGGTACGACAACGAGTGGGGCTACAGCTGCCGCGTGGCCGACCTGGCCCAGTACATCGGCAAAAAGCTATAAGCCCGCACCTTTGGAGGGGGCGCAGGGGGTGAGCGGCTTCACCTTTGCCCACCCCTCACCCCAACCCCTCTCCCGGTGGGAGAGGGCATTTGTCTAGGAGGTCAACCATGCGAACACTCAGAGACTTCAACGCTGCCGGTAAGCGCGTGCTGGTGCGGGTAGACTTCAACGTGCCCATCAAAGAGGGCAAAGTCAAGGACGAGACCCGGGTGGCGGCGGCCATCCCAACCCTGAAGCACTTGCTGGAACAGGGCGCAACCCTGGTGTTGTTCTCGCACCTTGGGCGTCCCAAGGGCGGCTACGAAGAGGCCAGCAGCCTGGCACCTGTGGCCCCGGTTCTGGAAAAACACCTGGGCAAGCCAGTGGTTTTCATCGGGGGCTCGCCGGAGCTGACCCCGGCCAGCGAGGCCACCCTGGAGCGCGTGCAGGCCGCGCCCTCCGGCTCGGTCATTCTGCTGGACAACGTGCGCTTCGAGCCGGGTGAGGAAAAGAACGACGAGGAGCTGGCGAAGAAGTTTGCACGACTGGGGGATGCCTTTGTGCTCGATGCTTTTGGCTCGGCCCACCGGGCCCACGCCTCGGTGACCGGGGTGGCCCGGTTTTTGCCCAGTTACGCGGGCTTTCTGATGGAAAAAGAGGTCAGCAGCATCGGTAAGGTGCTGCACAACCCCGAAAAGCCCTACTGGGTGGTGCTGGGTGGGGCCAAGGTCTCGGACAAGATTGGGGTGATCGAGAACCTGTTGCCCAGGGTGACCGGGATGGTGATTGGGGGGGCCATGGCCTTCACCTTCATCAAGGCCCAGGGGGGGCAGGTGGGCAAGAGCCTGGTGGAGGACGACAAGCTGGATCTGGCCCGCGACCTTATCAAAAGGGCCTCCGACCTGGGGGTAAAGTTGCTGCTGCCCACCGATGTGGTGGCGGCGCAAAAAATTGAGGCCGGGGCGCCCACCCGGGTGATGCCTGCGAACGCCATCGAGGACGGCTGGATGGGGCTGGACATTGGGCCCGAGAGTGCCAGAACCTTTGCCGAGGCGCTGCAAGGCGCCAAGACGGTGCTCTGGAACGGCCCCATGGGGGTCTTCGAGGTAGATGACTTTGCCAAGGGCACCCTGGCCGTGGGCGAGGCCATCGCTCGCCTCGAGGGCGCCTTTACCGTGATTGGCGGGGGCGACTCGGTGGCGGCGGCCAACAAGCTGGGCATGGCCGATAAGTTTAGCCATGTCTCCACCGGCGGGGGGGCCAGCCTCGAGCTCCTGGAACTCGGCACCCTGCCCGGCATAGAGGCGCTAAGCTAGGGCATGCCCCTCCACATCCAGGCCGAACCCCCGGACAGCCCCATCGCCAGGGCCCTGATCGCCGAACTTGATGCAGTCTTGGAGCCGCTGTACCCCCCGAAAAGCCGCCACGGGTATAGCGTAGAAAAACTCATCCAGCAGGAGGTCGCTTTCTTTGTGGCCTACCTGAACGGCCAGCCGGTGGGCTGTGGTGGGGTGCAGCTATTTGGCGAGGAGTACGCCGAGCTCAAGCGGATGTACGTGCGGCCTGCGTTTCGCGGGCAGGGTGTGGGGAAGCGGCTTCTGACCCATCTGCAGGCCTATGCCTACGAGCGGGGCCTGCGGGTGTTGCGGCTCGAGACCGGGATCTTCCAGACCGAGGCCATCGGCCTGTACCAGCGCTTCGGCTTCCGGCGCATCCCCCCGTTTGGCCCCTACTTCGAAGACCCGGTGAGCCTCTGCATGGAGAAAAGGCTCGCATAGCCAGCCATTGCTGCCAGGCTCAAAGCAGCTCAAGGCCCCACACTGGGGCCTTGCTTGTTGGTTTCGCCATCGCCCTGGGGACAGGGGTTGTACCTGGTTGCAAATTTTGGATACAAAGGATACAGTGCTGGAATGTTCCGCGCATCCCTGACCTCCCCCGAGCGGGTGGCCCGGCAAATCCGCGAGCGGATTCTGGCGGGGCGGTATCCCGGTGGCACCATCCTGCGCCAGGAGGAGCTGGCGGCGGAGCTCGGCGTGAGCCGCATGCCCGTGCGCGAGGCCCTGCGCCAGTTGGCGGCGGAGGGGCTGCTGATCCTCCACCCTCACCGGGGTGCGGTGGTGGCCGAGCTCTCGCTGGCCGAACTCGAGGAAATCTACGAGATGCGGGCGGCGCTCGAGCCCCTGGCCCTGCGCCTGGCCATCCCCCGGCTGGGCAAGGGCCAGCTCGGCGAAGCCGAGGACGCCCTGGACGAAGCCGAGCGCGTGCACGATGGGCAGCGCCTGAGCCAGCTCAACTGGAGGTTCCACGCCGCACTGTACCGCCCCGCAGACCGGCCCCGGCTGCTTTCCACCATCGAGCTGCTGCACCTGAACGTAGACCGCTACATGCGCATGATCCTCACGGTCATGCAGCACCGCGAGCAGTCCAACCTCGAGCACCGCCTGCTGCTCGAGGCCTGCCGGGCAAGGGAGGTCGAAAGGGCTTCCCGCCTGCTACAACAACACATCCTCGAGGCCGGCCAGCGCCTGGTGCGGTTCCTAAAGGAGAAGGTATGAAGCTGGAGAAATTTCCCCGCTACCCCCTGATGTTTGGCCCCTCGCCAATCCACCCACTCAAAAGGCTCTCCGCGTATCTGGGGGTGGAGGTCTGGGCTAAACGCGAAGACTGCAACAGCGGCCTGGCCTTTGGTGGCAATAAGGTGCGCAAGCTGGAGTACCTGGTACCCGAGGCCCTGGCCCAGGGCTGCGATACGCTGGTCTCAATTGGCGGGGTGCAGTCCAACCATACCCGCCAGGTGGCCGCCGTAGCGGCCCACCTGGGCCTCAAAGCCCTCCTGGTGCAGGAGCACTGGGTCAACTACGAGGATCCCCTCTACGACCAGGTGGGCAATATCCTCCTCTCGCGCATCCTGGGAGCCGAGGTGGAACTCAGCCTGGCGGGGTTCAGCATTGGCCTGCGGGAAAGCTGGCAGCAGGCCCTGGAAAAGGTGCGGCAACGGGGCGGCAAACCCTATGCCATCCCCGCTGGCGCCTCCGATCACCCGCTCGGGGGGCTGGGCTTCGCCCGCTTCGCCGAGGAAGTCGCGCAGCAGGAGAAGGAACTGGGCCTCTTCTTCGACTACGTCATCGTCTGCTCGGTGACCGGCAGCACCCAGGCCGGGATGATCGTGGGGTTTGCAGCCCAGGACAGGCCGCGCAAGGTGGTGGGCATCGATGCCTCGGCCAAGCCAGCCGAGACCCGCGCCGCCGTACACAAGATCGCCCGCTTCACCGCCGAGGCCGTCGAACTGGGCCGCGATATTACCGAGGAGGATGTGATTCTGCTCGAGGATTACGCGGGGCCAGAGTACGGCCTGCCCAACCCAGGCACCCTCGAGGCCATCCGGCTGGCCGCCCACCTGGAAGGCATGATCACCGACGTGGTCTACGAGGGTAAGTCGATGCACGCGCTCATCGATATGGCCCGCAAAGGCCAGTTCGAAAAGGGCGCCCGCGTGCTCTATGTGCACCTGGGCGGGGCCCCGGCCATGAACGCCTACGCCAGCCTGTACCGGTCTTAAGAAGCGCCCCCTCGAGCCTGCCTCAAGCGGCTGCGAGAAAAACCGGGCGGGGCTTCCGCCCGGTCGTGCGCTATGGCTTCAGGTGGTCTTGATGCTGCCGTTGAGCCCCATGGGGAAGAAGCCCCCCATGCTCACGCCGGCGTTGCCGGTCAGGTATACGATCTTGAGCACCTCGCTGGTGGTGCGCCCGTAGGCCACAGCGTTGGCATCGGCGGCCACCAGGTTGGCTTTACCCATCTTGGTAATGCCCTCGTCCTTGCCCCCACCCACGCTGCCGCGCAGGTCGCTGATGGCCTGCACCACCTGCTCCACGGTGAGGCTCGAGGTCACCATCATGTCCTTGCGTTCGTGCAGCAGCAGCCGGATGAGCCCGGCGTGGTAGGCTTCCACGGCCAGAATGCCCGCGGCCGGATCCAACACATTGTTCTTGTCGGTGATCAGCTTGGCCGCACCTTTGTAGGCTGTCACGCCCACATCCTCGAAAATAAAGGCCCCGTGAATAAAGAAGAGTTCGTTGGCAAAGGGATTGAAGTTGGTGATGGCCCCATTGCTGGCGGCATTCCCGGCGTCCCGAAAGGCCTGGTCAAGGTCGATCACCGGGCGATCCACCGCCGCCGACCCCAGGGCCTGGCGCAGGAATTTGACGTGGGCCAGTTCATCCTCGGCGATTTCCTGGGCATACTCGAGCACCTCCTGGCTCATCCCGGCGATTGGGCTGGTGCCATCGAAGCCCGAAGGCAGGCGGATCTCGGCGCTGCCGCCAATGTTTTTGATCTCGTTAATGCGCCCCACCGCAGCCAGGTAGAAGGCCGCCTCCAGGTACTCCAGGTTGAGGGCAAAATTCAAAACGGCCACGTCCTGGTTGGGGCTCTGGCTCATCCCGGGGGTGGTGGCGCAGGCCCCCATCACACCCCCCAGCACCAGGCCCGTGCCCATCAGCCCAGTCTGCTTCAGCATCTCCCTACGGTTCATAGCCTACCTCCCTACATGATCTGAATCTGTCCGCGCAGCTCGCCCGCCCGGAAGGCCGCGGTGTGAATATCGAAGTAGAGTTCTCCCCGGTACAGGCGGTTCAGGTCGTCCAGGCTTAGCTCGAGGCGATCCATAAAGGTAGCGCTCCGCCCATCGGGCGCCGGCATCACCTTAAGGGCCTGCAACAGGGGGCCGTTCTGCCCCTTGGGGCCGCGGTGCAGGTGTACGGCGCTGGTCAGCCGGGCGTTCAGCGCCGGGTCGTCCACCGGGTCGCGGGTGTAGTCGCGGAACGGCCCGGCCAGGTTGGCGACCGCGCCCTGGATGCTCAGGGTGGAGCCCATGAGCTCGAGGCGCACCACCGCCAGGGCCGGGGTGTTGGCCGCGTTGGGCACCACCTCGGCCCCGCTCAGCACCACCGCCCGCACCGCACCGCCCATCCCCTGGGCCCGGGCGCTGCCCAGGCCCAGCAACAACAGGCTGGCCCCCACTCCACTTACAAATGCACGCCGCTGCATGGACTCCCCCTACTTACGAATAAAGCCCTGCACAGCCTGGGTGGCCTGCTGGGGGGTGATGGCCACGGCCACCGCCCGGCCCACCGGGGTCTGCGGGCCTTCCACCCGCCCGCCCAGGGTCAGCACCGCATCGCGCAGGATGGCCAGGTGGGCCTCTTCATTCATGGCGATGCTGGCCGCCGCCGAGAGCACGGCTTTGTTCTGAATCAGGGGAATGGCCCCCAGGTAGGCCCCGGTAAAGGCGGTCTCGAGGGCCACCAGGGTTTCCAGCACTTTCAGCCGGTTGGCCGCGTTGAACTGCAGATCGCCGTAGGTAAACTGCGGACGGGCCACGGGCGTGGCGTTGAAGGGGCCCCGGATGGTGTCGGTCAGGGCCTTGACGTGGGCCTCCTCGTGCTTCAGGGCCTCGGCCAGGTAGTCCCGGATCTCGCTGGGGAAGCTCACCGTGAGGGCGCGGGTGTAGGCATCGGTGGCCAGGTACTCGGCCGTGAGGGCCAGGTTGAGCACATCCAGGTCGCTCACGTTTTGCGACTGGGCCAGGGCCTGCCCCACCAGGCTATGGGCCAGGGCCGTGGAGAGGCCGGCGGCGGTCAAAACCTTAACGAACTTCCTACGGGCCAGATTCTGGGGTTGCGTTTGCATTTTGCACCTCCACCCTGCTATTCGCAGGGGAGGCGGCGTTTGGATTAAGCAGCCCCAACCCCGGTCACCGCCGCAGCCCCGGACGGGAAGCTGGAAGCATGCGAAGCCGGGCATCGCCAATCGCTTTGCAATGCCCATGGCACAAAAAATCGATCCGCAGGCTTTTACTGCGGGAGACCAAACAGGGTGGTGGGCTGGCGGCTGCCGCCGGGGGGCTCGAGCGAGACCGCCACCGCCTGGGCCTGGGGGGGCAGCCGCAGGCTTTTGAGCGGGGTGCGGAAGGTGGGGAGGGGGGTGGGCCCGCCCTGCGCCAGACCCCAGGCCTGGAAGACCTGGCCCGGCGGAGGCCAGCGATCCAGCAGCACCAGGGCCACGTTGTCTTTGCGCTGAATCACCCGCCCAACCACCTCGCCCTTGGGGCTGGCCAGGGCCACCACCCGGGTCGCCGGGTCGCGCAGCGAGAGCAGCCAGAAAGCACCCCACCCCCCGGTGTAGCCCAGCCCCAGCAGGAGCAGCACCGCCGCAGCCCGGGCCAGCCAGCCCGTAAGCAGCAGGCGGCGGCGGGGCCGCAGGCCGGCCATAACCTTTTGCTCCAGCCCCGCGGGCACCGGGGCCGGGGGAACGAGTTCGGCCAGATCGGCGGCGGTTTCCTGAAGGGCGCGGGCTTCCGCCCAGAGCTCGGGGTAGCGCTTCAGGGCGGCCTCGAGCCGCTCCCGCTCCGCGGGCTCCAGGGCCCCCAGGGCGTACAGCGGCAGAAGTTCACGCACTTCCTCAGGCTTCACGCAGCTCCTCCTTCAGGCGGGAAAGGGCCCGGCGGGCCCGGGTCTTGAGGGTGCCGAGGGGGATGTTGAGTTTGAGGGCCGCTTCCTGGTGGGCATACCCCTGGTAGAACAGCACCTCGATAACCTCCCGCTCCTCGGGCTCGAGGTGGGCCAGGGCCCTGCGAAGCCGGATGCGATCCAGGTGGTGCTCCTCGTCCAGGCCCGGGCCGGGCAGATCGAAGGCCTCGGGCTCCTCCTCGGTGGGCTCGAGGGCCTGGGGACGGGCCTCGAGGCGCCGAAGGTGATCCACCGTGGTGTGGTGGGCGATGGCTAAAAGCCAGGCCCGTGCCGAGGCCCGCCGGGGGTCAAACTCGCGGGCGTTTTTCCAGATCTTGGTGAAAACTTCCTGCACCACATCCTCTTGGCTGGCTGAGTCGAGGCCCAGACGGCGCGCCAGGCCCAGGAAAGCCCCTGCATAGCGCCGAAAGATCTGCTGCAAGGCGGCCTCTTCTCCCCTGGCCGCCAAAGCCAGCAAAGCTTCGTCTGAGAAGGCCTCGAGGCTCATGCTCGGCCTATGTTAGCATACGTATCTGGCTCGGGTTTTGGTTTTCAAAGGGTGCACGAAGCCCTCCGGCCTGCTATCCTATCCAGCGTGAAACGGGTTTTTTCTGGCTTTCAACCCACCGGCGACCTGCACATTGGCAACTACCTAGGCGCGATGGTCAACTACATCGCCCTGGGTGAGAAGCTGGGGCAGGACGCCATCTACTGCATTGTGGACTACCACGCCCCCACCAACCCGGCGGCCTACGACAAAGACTTGCTGGCCCAACGCACCTTCGATGCGGCGCTGGTCAACATGGCTGCAGGGCTCGACCCCAGCAAGGTGATTCTTTTCGTGCAGTCGCACGTGCCCGAGCACATCGAGCTGGCCTGGGTTTTCAGCACCCAGACCCCCTACGGCGACCTGACCCGCATGACCCAGTTCAAGGACAAGGCGGCCAAGCTCCAATCGGTTCCGGCGGGCCTGCTGATGTACCCGGTACTGATGGCCGCCGACATCCTGCTGTACAAAGCCGATACCGTGCCGGTGGGCGACGACCAGATCCAGCACCTGGAGCTCACCCGCGAGATTGCCCGCCGCTGGAACCTGGAGTACGGCGAAACCTTCCCCGAACCCCAGGGCTACCTGAACCCCCATGCCCCCCGCGTGCCCGGCATCGACGGCAAGGCCAAGATGTCCAAAAGCGTGGGCAACACCATAGGCCTGCTAGAGGACGAGGAAAGCATCTGGGCCAAGATCCGCACCATGCCCGACGATCCAGCCCGCATCCGGCTCTCCGACCCCGGCGACCCCGAGCGGAGCGTGGTCTTTAAGTTCTTGCAGTATTTCGCCCCGCCCGAGCTGGTGCAGGTACTCCGAGAAGAGTACCGTCGGCGGGGCATCGGGACGCTGGTAGTCAAGCAGCTCTTAATGCAAGAGATGATGAAAACCTTGAGGCCCATCCGCGAGCGCGCCCAGGAGCTGCGAGCCAACCCCGACCAGGTGCTGGGGGCCCTCGAGGACGGGGCGGCCAAAGCCCGCCGCATCGCCCAGGCCACCATGGAAGAGGTACGGGACAAGTTTGGGCTGCTCAGGCCCCGCGGGCGGACATCTGCAGTGCAGGTGCAGCCCAAAGTGGCTTCCCAATAGGCCAGACCGTGATCACCCTGAGCTTTGGCAACTTTAGCGGAACCCCCCGCGAGCTTTCCGAGCAGGTGCGCAAAGGCCGGATCGCGGCCCAAGACCTGCCAGTACTGGCCCTCACCGAGCAAGCCCTGGCCCAGGTAGAAGCCCTGGGGCTCACCGAGCGGAGCGAGCTACTGCCCCTGCTGGCCGAGCTGGTGCTCTTCAAGCTGCGGGCTTTTGCCAAGCGGCCCCAGGTAATTCTGGCCGAGGACGAAACGCTGGAAGAAGAGAGCAGCCCAGCATTCCTGGAGACCCTGGTGGCCCTGGAAGAGGCTATCGCCTTCCTCGATCAGCGTTCCCGCGAGCGAGCGCGCGTGCTGCCGGTACCCCCTTCTCCCCTGCCCAAAGACCGACGCCTGCGCCCCATGCCCTTGCACATGCTGGTGCGGGCGGTAGAGCCCTTTGCTAGACGGGCCGAGCTTCACCTCGAGCCCGAGACCTTTGGCCTGCGCGAAGCCTGGGAGCGCATCAAGGGCTTTTTGTGGGGTGTGGGCCGGGCCCTGTTTAGCCGGATGCCTTTTCGTAGCTGGAGCGAACAAACGGTAGCTTTTGCCTCCCTCTTGGAAGCCAAGAAGCAGGGTGAGGTGGAGTTGTGGCAACAAGATAATTTTGGGGCGCTCGAGGTCGAGCTAATAACCAACCGCTAGCGCACTTCAATCACCAATTCTCAGGTGGGGTGGGCGTATAATCCCCGCCTACCGCCAGAGAATGTCCCGCCGGAGAGGGCAATACGGCATCAAGCTACATGTTTGCCAGAAACGCATCAAGGGCTGTGGCCCAATCCATCACTTGGGAATGGGTACATCGGCCTGGAGCTTCATCTTGTCGTCGATGGTCTCGACGTGAATTTCCAGGCTCTCCTCGTCGGGAAAGTAGCGCTTCAACACCGCCAGCAGGTCTTGCTTAAGCTGCTCCACCATGCCCGGGCTCAGGTGGGCCCGGTCGTAGGCCAGCACCACCTTGAGGCGTTCTTTCAGGGTGTCCTTGCTTTTGCGCTGCCAGGGCCACATCATCTACCCCCAAACAGCCGCCGCAAGGTTCCTAAAAAGCCCGGTGCATCGCCCAGGGGGGCAAAAGGCACGTCCTCACCCCGCACCCGCTGGGCAATCTCCACAAAGGCCTTGGCCGCCCCGCTGTTGTTCTTGAGCACCAAAGGCTCCCCCTGGTTGGAGGAGATGAGCACCCCCTCGTCCTCGGGCACGATGCCAATGGGCTTGATGCCCAGGATCTCCACCACATCCTCCACCGAGAGCATGTCGCCGCGCTGCACCATCTTGGGGCGCAGGCGGTTGATCACCAGGAAGTTCTCGCGGATCTCGCGGGCCTCCAGCATCCCGATAATCCGGTCGGCGTCGCGCACGCTCGAGACCTCCGGGTTCACCACCACCAAGGCCCCCTCGGCGGGGGTGGCAGCGGTCTGGAAGCCCTTCTCGATGCCGGCGGGTGAGTCGATGAGCACCCGGTCGAAGCCCTCCTCTTCCAGCAAGGCCCGCACAATCTGGCGGAACTTCTCGGGATCGAGCGCCTCCTTGTCCCGGGTTTGCGAGGCCGCCAGCAGGGCCAGCCCCTCGATGCGCTTGTCACGGATAAGGGCCTGCCGCAGTTTGCACTTGCCCTCGATCACGTCAATCAGGTCGTAGACCACCCGGCCTTCCAGACCCATCACCACATCCAGGTTGCGAAGCCCCACATCCACATCCACCACCGCCACCTTCTCGCCCAGGCGGGCCAGTGCAGCGCCCACGTTGGCCGTGGTGGTGGTCTTCCCTACCCCACCTTTCCCCGATGTCACCACAATTGCACGGGCATTCACGCTCAATCCTCCAGAGATTCAAGCCAGGCTGGCTTGGGTAAAAGCTCGCTTTAGTATACGGTCAACCAGGACGATGTGTCAGGCACAGGTCAGGGCAGGCCTCCGCCCAGCCGGATCGCCGGGACTGAATGGGCCGGGACTGAATGGGGCCTCAGGAAGGTTTACAATCAGGGTATGCACGACCCTAAAAACCAAGATGGGCCTCAAGGGGAGATCAAACCCGACTGGAAGGATTTTATAGCCCTGGTTATTGCAGCCTACTCCATTCTACTGCCCCCGCTCCTCCTGATTTTCGGCGCCGCCGCGCTGGTGTTGCTGCTGCTGTATGTGGTCTTCTGAGCCGGTTGAGCAATGCCAAACCTTGACAGCCCTTGCAAACCCCACATAAGGGCCGAGTTGTTGAAAGGAGAACCCATGCCTGTCACAGTTGAATACCTGTTCGAATCGCTCCCCGAGGGCTACAGGGAACGCCTGGGCCGCCCCGGGGAGTATCCCTTTACGCGGGGGGTCTACCCCCGGATGTACACCGACCGCCCCTGGACCATGCGGCAGTACGCCGGTTTTAGCAGCGCCGAGGAGTCCAACGCCCGCTACCGCTACCTGCTTTCGCAGGGCCAGACCGGGCTCTCGGTGGCCTTCGACCTACCCACCCAGCTCGGCCTGGACCCCGACCACCCCCTGAGCGTGGGCGAGGTGGGCAAGGTGGGGGTCTCGATCGCCTGCCTCGAGGACATGCGCACCCTGCTGGAGGGCATCCCTCTGGACAAGGTCACCACCAGCATGACCATCAACGCCCCCGCCAACATGCTGCTGGCCCTGTATCTGCTGGTGGCCGAGGAGCAGGGCGTAAGCTGGGATAAGCTGGGCGGCACCATCCAGAACGACATCCTGAAGGAGTACATCGCCCGCGGCACCTACATCTTTCCCCCCGGCCCCTCCATGCGCCTTATCACCGATGTGTTTGCTTTCTGCAGCGAGAAGGTGCCCAAGTGGAACACCATCAGCATCTCGGGGTATCACATCCGCGAAGCCGGCTCCACCGCCGCGCAGGAAATTGCCTTTACGCTCGCCAACGGCAAGGCTTATGTGCAGGCGGCCATAGAGGCCGGGCTGGATGTGGATGCCTTTGCGCCCCGGCTTTCGTTCTTCTTTGCTTCACACAACGACATCCTCGAGGAGGCCGCCAAGTTCCGCGCAGCCCGGCGCATGTGGGCCCGCATCATGCGCCATGAGTTCAAGGCCCAAGACCCCAAAAGCTGGACGCTGCGCTTCCACACCCAGACCGGCGGCTCCACCCTCACCGCCCAGGAACCCCTGAACAACGTGGTGCGCACCGCTTACCAGGCCCTGGCAGCGGTGCTGGGCGGCACCCAGAGCCTGCACACCAACGCCTACGACGAGGCGCTGGGCCTGCCCACCGAAAAAAGCGCCCTGCTGGCCCTGCGCACCCAGCAGATTCTGGCCTACGAGTCGGGCATCACCCGGGCGGTAGACCCCTTGGGGGGTAGCTTTTACGTGGAGCACCTGACCGATGCGCTCGAGGCCCAGGCGCAGGACTACCTCGATCAGATTGCCAAGCTGGGGGGTGCGGTGGCAGCGGTCGAGGCCGGCTTCTTCCAGCGGGAGATCGAGGAAGCGGCCTGGGAGTTCCAGCGCCAGGTGGAAAGCGGCCAGCGGATTATCGTGGGGGTCAACCGCTTCAACAACCCCGACTCCCCCCTCAACGAGCACACCCCCGTGCAAAAAATCAGCGATGCGCTGGCCAATCGCCGCAAGGCCCAGATTCAGGCCTTCCGGGCAGGGCGCGACGGCCAGGCTGCTGCCAATGCCCTCGAGGCCCTGCGAAAAGCCGCCAGGGGCCCGGAGAATCTGATGCCCTATATCCTCGAGGCCTTCCGGCGCCGGGCCACCCTGGGCGAGATTTGCGGCGTGCTGCGCGAGGAGTGGGGCGAGTACCAGCCCTCTTACTAAACCCGCCTTTAGCCAGCCCTCATACCCCAGGCCCCTCCCACCAGGCCTAATGGTGGAAGGATGGCCTGGCCGAAACTGTGGTGGATGCTGGGGGGGCTGGCCGCGCTGGCAGCCCTCGAGGCCGGCAGCGGCCTGTGGGTACAAAGCCGCAAGGCAGCGCAGACCCAGCCCCCCGCCCCTTACCGCACCTACACCGCCACCGGACAGGTTATGAACCTAAAGGCCCTGGGAAGCGATGGTTGCGTGGTGCAGGTTAGGCTACACCAATGGGTCTCCTTGAGCGATGGCTTTGCCCTGGCCGAGATGCCGCAGCGGGGCCAGCTCTATACCATTGGCGCCACCCCTGAGCAGTGCCTGGCCCTCGAGGTCGCGCTGGCCTCGGCAGGTGAGCCCGAAGACCCAAAGAGCCCCCGTCACATCTACTACCAGGCCGGGCAGTGGCCGGGTGGCGAGTGGCGTATGCTGGGAAACCCTTCGGCCCCCCGGGGCTGCGGGGGGTTATAGTCAGCTAAAGCCTTAACTCGTACAGCGCCACATGCAGGGGGTAGCCCATGCGGGTCACCCGCTTCTCTCCCACGCACACAAAACCCAGGCCCTCGTAGAAGCTGCGCAGTTTCGGGCGGTTGAAGTCGGTGTCCAGGCGCAGAAAGGCCAAGCCTTCGGCCCTGGCCCGCTCCTGGGCCCAGGCCAGCATGGCCGCGGCCACCCCCTGCCCGGCCACCGCCCGCCGCACCGCCACCTTGTGCACGAAGGCCGAGGTTCCCACCGGAATCTCGGGCCAGAACAGGGGGTCGGCGTGCTGGTAGATGAGGGTGCCCACCGCCTGGCCCTGCCCATAGGCCAGGAACAGCTCACCCTGCTGGGCCACCGGACGGAGCAGTTCGGGGGTGAGCTCCTCGAGGTGCCAGAGCGTCTGGCCCCGTTCCATCAGCCACCGGGCGGCTTCGCTGAGGATATCGGAAGCCACCGCGGCTTCCTCTACCGAGGCGGGCCGCATCTCCACCCTCAATCCCGCCCCCTGGGGTCGAGCACATCCCGCAGGGCGTCGCCCAGCAGGTTAAAGGCCAGCACGGTAAGCAGAATGCCCATGGCCGGCGCGGTGGGGGCCCAGATGGCCTCGGCGATGTAGCTGCGGGTCTCCGAGACCATAGCCCCCCACTCCGGGGTGGGCGGCTGGGCCCCAAAGCCGATAAACGACAGGCCCGCGGCGGTGAGGATGGCCCCGCCCACATCGAAGCTGGCCTGCACAAAGACCGGTGTGAGGGTATTGGGCAGCAGATGGCGCAGCATCAGACGCCCCTGCGAGGAGCCCAGGGCCCGCGCCGCCTCCACAAACTCGCGCTCCCGCAAGGCCAGCACATTGGCCCGCACCAGCCGGGCGTAGATGGGCCAGCTCACCAGGGCCACCGCGATGATGGTGTTGTTGAGGTTGGGCCCCAGCGCGGCGGCAATAGCCATGGCCAGAATGAGCGAGGGGAAGGCAAAAAAGATATCGGTCACGCGCATCAGCAGGTTGTCCCAGGCCCCGCCCAGGGTGCCGGCCAGGAGCCCCACCATTACCCCAATCAGCACCGCCAGCAGCACCACACCAAAGCCAACCCGCAAGGAGATACCCGCGCCGTGGGCCACCCGGGCCCAGACATCGCGGCCCAGTTGGTCGGTGCCGAGCCAGTGTTCTGCCGAGGGCGGCTGCAGGCGCTGGGCGATGTTCTGCTCGATGGGGTCGGGCGCGATGACGGGGGCCAACAGGGCCACCAGAATCAGCAAAACCAGCAAAAACAGTCCAATCAGGCCCCCTGGGTTGCGCAGAAAGCGCCGCAGCGGGCGGGACGGACGTGTAACAGAGGCTACAGCAGCCATGGGTACTCCACCGGTTTAGGCATAGCGGATGCGAGGGTCGAGGAAGGCATAGAGCAGATCCACAATCAGGTTGATGAGGGCGTACACCAGCCCCACCAGGAGGGTGACCCCCATCACCGCGGGGAAGTCCAGGCTGGTGGCCGACTGGGTCACGTAGCGCCCAATGCCGGGCCAGCTAAAGATGGTCTCGGTTAGCACCGCACCGGAGAGCAGGCCGCCCAGCAGCCCCCCCAGGAGGGTGAGCACCGGCAGCGAGGCGTTTTTGAGGGCATGGCGAAAGACCACGGCCCTGCCCGGAACCCCTTTGGCTCGAGCGGTGCGGATGTAGTCCTGGGAGAGCACCTCGAGCATGGTGGCACGGGTCATGCGGGCCAGAATGGCCGCCGAAAACAAACCCAGCACAAAAGCCGGCAGCACCAGGTGCCGCAGCGAGTCCAGGAAAGCCGCCCAGTCCCGGGCCAGAAGGGCATCCAGGCCCATCAGGCCGGTGATCCTGGGTGGAGGAAAGGTAAAACCGTCCAGGCGGCCCTGCACCGGCAGCAGGTCAAGCTCCCGGGCCAGCACGTACTGGAGCAGCACCGCCAGGAAGAACACCGGGGTGGCCCCACCGATGAGGGCCAGGATGCGCACCGTCACGTCGGTGGCCTTGTTCTGTCGCAAAGCGGCCAGGATACCGGCGGGCACCCCCAGCAACAGGGTCACCAGAAAAGCCGCGACCGAGAGCTCGAGGGTGGCAGGAAAAAACTCCTTCAGGTCTTCGGCCACCGGCCGCTGGGTGCGCAGCGAGTTGCCCAGGTCGCCGGAGAGCAGGCGGCCCATGTAGATCAGGTACTGCTGCCAGATGGGTTTATCCAGGCCGTTGCGCTCACGGAATTCCTTAATCTGCTCCTCGCGGGCGTTGTCCCCCAGGGCGGCGATGGCGGGGTCAATCGGCACCACGTTGGCGATAAAAAAGGTAGCAAACGTGACCCCCCAGACCACAAAAACCACAAAGAAAAGGCGGCGGAAAAAGTATGAAAGCATATGCAGGGTTTAGGGTTCGGAACCCAGGGCCCCACCGGCACCCTGCGCCCCGAACCCTGGGGTTGACTTAGGGCAGTTTGCTGATGTTCTCGAAGCGCACCTGGCCCTGGGCGTTGCGCACGTACCCTTCCACCTTGACCGACAGGCCAATCGGAATGGCCGGCTGATAGAGCACGGCGTAGGGGCCATTCTTGAGCACATAGTCGGTAAGGAGCCGGTAGAGGGCCACCCGCTTGGACGGGTCGGTCTCGAGGGCCGCCTGGTTGGTCAGCCGGATGGCGGTGGGATCGTTCCAGACGTTGCGCCAGGCCAGGCTGCGGGCCTCGAAGTTGGCCCAGGGGGTGGCGTTGCCGTCGGGGTCGGGGAAGTCGGGGCTCCAGCCCACCAGAACCATCTGGTGGTTCTGGGCCCGGTAGGTGCGCAGCACCTCGGCGTTGGCGATGGCCTTGACGTTGGCCTTAAAGCCCCCCTTGGCCAGGTCGGCCTGAACTTTGGCGGCGATGTCCGCACAGGGGATGCCCCCACCACAGATTCCGGTGCTCACCAGCAGTTCGAACTCGAGGCCGTTCGGATACCCCGCCTGGGCCAGCAAACGCCGGGCCCGGGCCGGATCGAAGGTGTAGGGGGTGCGGGGGTCGTAACCCAGCAGCCCTTTGGGGATCAGGGTCTGGATCTTGGTGCCGTTGCCCTGTACCAGCCCGCTCACCAGCTCGTCCTGGTTGATGCTGTAGCGCACCGCGTCGCGCACCAGCTTGTTGGCAAAGGGGCTGCCTTCTTTGACGTTCATGCCCAGGTAGTTAAGGCGCAGGCTGTCGGCTTTGAGGGTCTTAAAGCGGGGGTTGCCGGCCAGGGCCCGCAAGGCTTCCGGGGTGAGCCCCTCGGCAATGTCAATCTCGCCCGACTCGAGGGCCGTGCGCAGCACCGCCGGTTCTTTAATCTCCCGCAGGATGATGCGCTGCAGCTTGGGCTTGATGCGGGCGTTGGGGTTGGCCTCGAGCAACACCTGCGAACCCCGATCCCAGCGCACCAGCCGGAAAGGCCCCGAGCCCGCCGAGTTGTTGGTGAGCCATTCTTTACCAAAGTCGTTGTTCTTGGCGTTTCTCTGCACGGTCTCGGAGTCCACGATACCGCCGATATTAAAGGTCAGAATCGAAAGGAAGGAGCTCGGCGAGGCGGTTTTGGGCAGGCTCACCACCACCGTGTAGTTGTCCACAGCCCGGGTAGCCCCTGGCTTGAGCTGGGCAATCTCGGTGAACAGGAAAGAACCTGGCCCTTTGAGGGCTAGGGCGCGCTCAAAGGTATAAACCACGTCCTTGGCGGTCACCTCGTTGCCGCTGGAGAACTTGCTGCCCCGGCGCAGGCGGAAGGTGATCTCCCAGGTATCCCGTCCCCGGTCTACCTTCCAGCTCTCGGCCAGACCTGGCTTGAGCGTGGAGAGGTCGGCCCCCTCGTACTTGACCAGGGTCTCGTACAGGTTATCGGTGACCAGGCCACCGGAAAACTCGTAGGAAACCTGGGGATCCATGGTGATGAGGTCGGACCAGTCCCCGCCATAAATCAGGGTCTGGGTGCGGTCTTGGGCCAGGGCACCCCCCAGGCTTAAAGCCGCAACGAGCCCAACTACTTTTACTAGCCTCATGAAGCCTCCTTTCGATACGCCGCAACAATACCGATAAACACGCGGCAGGTCAAGACACTGTAATGACGCGCGGCCATATACTGTACGCGGTGCTCTGGCACGTGCTGAAAACCTTCGTCTGGCTGGGCCTGACCGCTTTTGGCGGCCCGGCGGCCCATTTTGCCATTTTCCAGCGCCTTCTGGTCGGGGAAGGTAAATGGGTGAGCAAAGCGCAGTACTTGAGGATGCTGGCCGCCGTCAACCTGATTCCGGGCCCCAACTCCACCGAGACGGCCATGCTCTTGGGGTACGCTCGAGCAGGCCACTGGGGCCTGCTGCTGGCAGGGCTCGGGTTTATTGTTCCGGCCGCAGGGGTTACGCTGGCGCTGGTAGCGCTGTACCAAGAAGTAGCCTCACTGCCTTCAGTGCAGGGCGCGTTCCTGGGGCTCAAGCTGGCCGTGGTGGCCCTGATTGCCCAGGCCCTCTGGGATCTGCTGCCCCACCCCCAAAAACAGCCCCAAACCTGGGTGCTGGCCCTGGCCGGGCTGGCGATGGCGGGGCTGGGTGTGGTGGAGTGGGCGGTGGTGCTGCTGGTGGGCGTTCTGATGGTGCTGGCCAGAAGCACAAAAATGCTGGGTGTGGAACCCCTCAGCCTGTTCTGGTTTTTTTTGCTGGTGGGCTCCACTTTGTTCGGCTCGGGCTACGCGCTGATCGGGCTGATGCAGGAGATGGTAAGCCGGGGCTGGCTGGGCTCGAGCGACCTCCTGAACGCCCTGGCCCTGGGTCAGATCACACCGGGGCCATTGCTAATCACAGCCACAGCGGCAGGCTACCTGGCAGCAGGCATCCCTGGAGCGGTACTCTCAACCGTGGGCATTTTTTTACCCTCGTTCATATTTACCTTCCTGGTGGCCGGCCTCCTGCACCGCTGGCAGGAGCATCCCACCACCGAAGCCTTTTTTCAGGGGGCCTCGGGGGCGGCCCTGGGACTCATCGCCTGG